>WNFP01000705.1_pt1 | contig 25780 bp, 14 predicted proteins | sample 5400201 | NCBI WGS metagenome assembly WNFP01 (sample SAMN13153355, study PRJNA577476) | soil metagenome | isolation source: 115 cm saprolite under Madrone tree | place: USA:California | collected 2016-06-14
CGTCAGGACAGCAATGAAGGTGAATCCCGGTGACTTGCGAAGCTGGCGCAGGGCGAAGCGGAGATCGTTCATGTCGATTGTCGATCTTGTAATTTTAGATTCTTGTCACTGATCACTCGTCACTTTGTTTTCATTCGGCTCGAAGCGCGATGATCGGATCCACGCGTGACGCGCGACGGGCCGGCAGCCAGGAAGCCAGGAAGGTTGCAGCAAAAAGAAGCGCGCCTACGCCAAGGTAAATTCTCGCATCGACGCCTTTGACTTCGAAAAGGACGCTTTGCAACGCGCGCGAAAGCGCAAAAGCAGCCGCAAGGCCAATCGCTGAGCCGACTAAGAGCAAATGCATTCCATGCGAAAGAATGAGCGCCCGGATTTGTGCCGGGCGTGCGCCGAGTGCGAGACGAATGCCGATTTCACGGACGCGTTTGAGCGTGGTATAGGCGAGCAATCCGTAAAGACCGATCGTCGCGAGCACCAGCGCGAGCCCGGCAAAGACAGAAAACAAAAAGCTCAACAGACGTTGCGTGCCCCAGGTCTCCTGGACGCGATTGGTCATCGGCCGGGCATCGAACACCGGTAGCGAGGAATCGATCGAGGTGACGGCGTCGTGAATCGCGCGCTCGAGTGAGGCGGAGGCCATTGTCGATCTTACGAAGAGCGTGAGGCTCGTTCGCTGGGCCTGCCCTAACGAACAGTAGATCACCGGCAGCGGGGCCATTTCGTCAACCGCGTGAAAACGCATTTTCGCGACGACGCCGACGATCTCGCTCACGACCCAGCCCTCATTGTCGTTGCCAGCGTCAACTCCGAGGCGCTTGCCGATTGGATCTTCGCCGGGAAAATATTGTTCGGCCATCGCTTGATCGATAATGATCACGCGCGGCGAATCTTTTGTGTCGCGCTCGTTGAACGTACGGCCGCGAACCAGCGGCACTTTGAGCGTCTGAAAATAATCGCCGGCGACCACTTCAAGATCGCCGTTCAACATATCCGAAGGTTGTGGGCGCGGGTTCTCTTCGCGCCAAAAGCCAGTTTGCCAGCCGCCCATAAGCGGCCCGTTCGAACTGATCGCCGCGTTTTGCACACCGGGAATCGCGCGCACTTTATCGAGAAGCGCTTTGCCGAATGTGTCGATCTTTTCGCGATTGTTGTAGACACGCCAGGGCAACTCGAAACGTGTGGTGAAAAGTGCGCGCGGCTCGTAACCCAGCGAGAGCGATTGCAGCCGCGAAAAACTTTTGAGAACCAAGCCTGCGGCGACCAACAAAGTGAGGGTGAGTGCTATTTCGCTAATCACCAGCCAATCCCGCGCACGCTTGGCGGATGGCGGATCACCACTACCTGAAGACCCTTCTTTCAACGCAACCTGGACGTCCGCGTGCGAGGCTTGCCATGCCGGCCATAACCCGAAAAGCACTGTGGTGACCGATGCGACCAAGAAGGTGAATCCCAGTACACGCGGATCAAAGGAAACTTCTTGAAACCGAGAAACGTCCCCCGGACTCAGCGCGACCAATCCGTTGCGAACCCAAACCGCAAACAAAAAGCCAAGCGCTCCACCAAGAAGCGCTACTACAAAACTTTCGATCAAAAGCTTTTTGATGATTTGGCCGCGTGTCGCTCCGACTGCGGCGTGGATCGCGAATTCTCTCGCTCGCGCCGCGCCTCGCGCAGCGAACAGATTGGCTAGATTCGCGCAAGCGATTAACAGAACGAGACCGACAGCTCCGAGCAGCAGTCCAAGATTCGTCCGGTACTTGCCGACCAGATTATCAAGCAACGGCGTAACGACAGCTGTTTCTCCGCGGTTTGTGTCCGGGTACGTTTTCTCCAGACGCGCCGCGATCCCCTTCATTTCCGTCCGTGCTTGCTCAACCGTCACGCGGGGCTTGAGCTTGCCCCAGACATAAATCATTGGATGGATCGTTCGAGACATCCACACGCCGTTGTTGCTGCGTCGCATCATCGACAGCCAGACTTCCGTATCCTGCGGTGAGGTCATTTGCCGCGGCATGACGCCGATCACCGTGTAACTCTGATCGTGAAGCGTGATTGCCTGGCCGAGAATTTTTGCGTCGCGATTGAACGCCCGCTGCCAAAGCCGATCGCTGATGACGACCACTGGTGGCGCTCCAACTTTATCTTCCTCTTCGCTAAACGTTCGCCCGATCTGCGGCGGCAGTCCGATGATGTTGAAAAAATTTCGCGTGACCGCCGCGCATGAAACGCGCTCCGGGTCGCGTCCCGCAATTCCGCTGAGATTGCGCGATTCCTTGTGAGTCGCGGCGAGATGTTCAAAAACGGTGTTGTCCTTTTGCCAATCAAAATAATCCGGGAGCGCGACCGAATAATCTTGTCCCGGCCCGGACGATTCATTCAGGACCATGATCCGGTCGGCATCAGGATAAGGCAGCGGCCGGAGCAAGACGGCGTTGACGATGCTGAAGATCGCGGTGTTCGCACCGATACCGAGGGCGAGCGTCAAGATTGCGATGGCGGAAAACGCAGGATTGTTGACGAGCTGGCGAAAAGCAAAACGGATGTCGTTTAACATGGCAGTGATTCGGCCATCTGGTTCATTCGGCTCGCAAGGCGACGATTGGATCGACACGTGTAGCGCGGCGGGCTGGGACGCAGCAGGCGATCAGCGCGACTGCGACTAGTGCAGAGACGGCGGTAATGACAGCCGCGGCATCGATCGCGCCTACGTTGTAAAGCAACGACATCAACGCCCGGCCGGCAGCAACTGCCCCGATGAGTCCGATTGCGATGCCAATTCCCATCAGCGTCATGCCCTGGCCGAGCACCAGCTTGAAAATGTTTGTGCGCTCCGCGCCGAGCGCCATGCGGATGCCGAGCTCCCGAGTACGTTGTGTGACCGTAAGCGCCATCACCCCGTAAAGACCGACGCTCGCGAGCACTAGCGCGAGCACGGCAAATGCCGCCAACAACACCATCGTCAAACGGCGCGTTGCCAAACTCAATGCGATGGCCTGATCCATCGTGGTGATCTGTCCGATCGGTTGATCCGGGTCGAGCGCGCGCACTTCGCGTTTGACCGCGGCTACCAGCGGACCGATGTCGCGGAGCTTTGTACGAACATGCAGCTGGTTCTGGGTCTGCGGGGCCTGCGATGCCAACAAATATTCCTCCACCATGTGCAGCGATTCCGTATTGAATTCGCCCGGAGCTTCGTTGCGCGTTCGCGGCACAACCCCGATGATGGTCATCGGCGGCGCGTGTTCGTCCGTTGACTCGTTATCGTCGATGTGCTGCCCGATGGGATCTTTCCTCGCAAAATATTTTTGCGCGAAAGATTCGTCGATGATGATCGAGCGGGAGTGGCCTTTTTCACCGGGCAAATCCTCCGGACCAAATCCGCGACCTCTAAGAATTGGCATTCCCATCACACGGAAGTAGTCGGGTGACACAGCACTAATTTCCACCGGAGGCTTTTGCCCCGGCGGGATCGGCGGAGTACCAGTGACATGAAAGCCGCTGTCCCATTCGTTGTCGTCGAACGGGCTGTTGGCACTAATGGCCGCGGCGTCAACGCCAGGAAGGTTCTGGATGCGTTGCAACAACTGGGTCCAAAACGCGTCCTTCTGCTCGTTTGTTTTGTACTTCGCGTCGGGCAGCGAAATTTCGAAATTTACGACCCCTTGCGGATCGAAACCGAGCGGCGCGTTCTGAGCATGCCAGAAACTTTTCAAGGTCAGTCCCGCACCGGCGAGCAGAACGATTGCGAGCGCTACCTGCGTGATCACGAGACCAGAGCGCATGCGGTGGCTGCGTGGCCCGTCGCTCGCGCTGCGGCCGCCTGCTTCGTGCAGCGCGAGCGAAATCGATTCGTTGTTTGAAATTCGCCAAGCGGGCCAGACACCAACGAGCACGCCAGCCAGCAACCCCGCGAATGTGGTGAAAGCGAGCACGTGGAAATCGATCCTTGCCTCCTGAAAACGCGGCAGCTTCGACGGTGTCAGCGCGAGAATTGCATCCATGCACCACACCGTCAGCAAAACTCCCGCAGCGGCCCCGATCACCGCCAGCAAGGTGCTTTCGACGAGCAGTTGCCGAGCGATAACCCAACGGCTGGCGCCGAGCGCCGCGCGCACTGCAATTTCTCTGCCGCGTGCCAGCGCGCGTGCGAGTTGCAGGTTCGCAACATTCGCACACGCGATCAAGAGCACGCAGAGGACTGCGGCGAGCAACAAGTTTAAGCTGCCGCGATAATCGCCGACCGTTGTTTCAAACAGCGGCCGCATCGTAACTCGCCGCCCCGTGTTCGTTTGCGGATATTTCTTCTCGAGATCAATCGCGATTGCATTCAGATCAGTCATCGCCTGCGAGATGGTCACACCAGGTTTCAGCCGCCCGAGCGCCCAAAAACCCTGGTGGTTATCGCGATTCCGCATCCACGGTTCGTTGGCGATCTCGCTCAGCGGGAGCAGTACTTCTGGATTTCGGCCAAATTGGAGTTCGGCCGGAAACACGCCGATGATCTCGCGCGCCAATCCATCAATCAGCACGCGCCGGCCAAGCACGGACGGAGAACCAGCGAAATGATGTCGCCACAAGCTTTCGCTAATCAGCGCGACATTCGGCGCGCCCGCGATGTCGTCTGCCGCGCTTAAATCGCGGCCGATCTTCGGCTTTAACCCCAAACCGGTAAGAAATCCGGAGCTTGCTCGGACACCGCGGAGACGCTCCGGAGAACCGACGCCGGCACCGAGCGAAAAGTTGACCGATTCGCGCCTGACGAGAGCGAGCTCAGTAAAACTCTTCTGAGCGGCGTGCCAGTCGAGCCAGTTCATGTAACCGACCGAGCCGCGTTCAAACGCGTTCGAGCGCTCGCGCAGTACGATCAACTTGTCCGCATCAGGATACGGCAGAGGCCGCAGCAGCACTGCATTTACGACGCTGAAAATCGCAGTGTTCGCGCCGATGCCGAGCGCAAGCGCGAAGATCGCAACGATCGTAACGCTCGGATTTTTCACGAGCTGTCGAAGTGCGAAGCGAAGATCGTCCAGCATCTGAGTCACCTCCGCGGGTTATTCATAACGCAGCGCGACCATTGGATCGACGCGTGTGGCGCGACGCGCTGGAACAAAACAGGAAATCGCCGCGACGAGCGTAAGCATTCCGGCAACCGCAAAATAAATCGTCGGATCGAGGGCGTTTACTTTGAAAAGAATATTTTTGAGCGCTGCCGCTGCGACTACCCCGAATAGCAATGCAATGCCGCCGGCGCCCAGAATGAGTCCGATTACCAACTGCCACGCGCCTTGAGTCATCACCATTCGGAAAATTCGGGCTGCGTCTGCGCCGAGCGCCATGCGAATCCCGAACTCCTGCGTGCGTTGGTTCACCGAGAAACTCATCACGCCATAAAGTCCAACGGCGGAAAGAATGAACGCGACGATTCCAAAAATGGTGAACAGCGTCGCGATGATGCGGTTGCCGGAAAGAATTTCATTGTGAAATCTCCCGGGCGTTCCAGCAAAATAAGTCGGAAGGTTCGAATCGATCTCGGCCACCGCTCTGCTCAAAGCCGGGCCAAGAGTGTCCGCCCGTTGGCCCGCCCGCGGACGAGCAAGGATCGTTAAAAATTGAGGAGCCGGAGATGCGCCGAGCAATGGCATGTAAAAGCCCACGCTGTTGGTTTGCTGATCGAACGGACCTTGCATCAGCATGTCCGGCACGACACCGACAATGGTTCGCCACGGCTGCGGTTGACCGGGATTGAAGATTCGCAGCTGGTGACCAATCGCACTTTGATTTCCCCAGTACTTTCGGGCAAAACTCGCATTCACAATTGCCACCGGTTGCTTTGAATCGACATCGTCGACCGTGAAATCGCGGCCTTCGAGAATTTTCAAACCAAGCGCCGAAAAATAATTGTCCGAGACCGATTCGAAATTTCCGCGTGGGCGATCCCGATCCGTGAAATAATTTTGGCCGTCCACCTCATACTGACCCTGGGCGTCAAAGGTCATCCGAAAGCGACTGCTCATCGCAGCGGATTCAAATTGCGGATTCGCCCGCAAACCCCGAGCGGCCCGCTTAAAAAATTCCCGGCGCGCGTCGTCGCTGGGATAGGCGCCTTCCATCAAACCCATCCGTGCGGCGTAAACGGCGTTCTCGTCGTAGCCGTAGTCTAGCTTCATCTGATTTCGAACCGATTTGATTTCCAACGTTGCCGCGATCAAAAGCCCAGCGGTGAGCGCGATTTGCGCCACCACGAGCACGCGCGTGATCGCATTGACAAGGCGACTGCTGTTGCCGCGGCCGCCTTCTTTCATCATCTCAGCTGCGTTGCCTCTGGCGCTCAGGAACGCCGGGACGAGACCCGAGGCGATCGTGGCCAGCAGAGTGATCACGACCGTGAAAACGAGCACGGGTCCATCGATGGTGAACCTCCAATAATAGGGTGCCGGAAAAGGCAAGGTGTTGATAGCGCGAACGAAGAAGTCCAATGACCAATAAGCGATGATCACACCTGCGATTGCTCCGAACACCGCGACCACCAGACTTTCGGTCAACATTTGGCGCACGAGTCGCCAACGTGTCGCACCGAGCGCGCCGCGAATCGCCAACTCTTTGGCACGCAACGCTGCCCGCCCGAACTGCATGTTCATTACGTTCACGCACGCAATCAGCAAGACGAGAATGACCGCAGCGAGCATTCCCCAGACTTGCTGGCGAAACTGCACACCTGTGAATGCGTGCAGCAGTGGCTGCACGCTTGCCGACGTGAGATTTTGATTTGTCTTCGGATTGTCCTTTGCCAAATTGCGCGCAAGCGCGATGAATTCCGCATTCGCTTGATCGAGAGTCACCCCCGGCTGTAGGCGGCCCATCACCGCAGGCGCGTTATTGCTTGCTCCAAGGCGCAAGTCGCCGCGAGGCTGTGGCGGAAACTCATTATATAGAGGAGTCCAGAGCTCCTCCGAAACCGGAAACTTAAAATTCGGCGGCATCACGCCGATGATGGTCGCGGCTTTGCCGTTAATTCGGATGCCTTGTCCGACGATGTTCGGATCGGCATTGAAATCGCGGCGCCATATTTCGTCACCAAGGATCGCGACCTTTTCCGCACCGGGCTTGTTGTCTGCGGCAGTGAAATCCCGACCGATCACCGGCGAGACCCCGATGATCTTGAAAAGATCTTCGGTTACGTAACCGCCGGTATAACGCTGCGGATTATTTTTGTAAGTGACATTAATGGTCGATCCGCTGAGATAGCCGGCCATCATCGAGAATGATTTCTGCGCCGCTTTCAGATCCTCGTAATCCTGGGCGGTCGGAATATTACCGAGACCGAAGTTGTTGTTCTGATCGCTCGCCTTGGGATCGATCAGGCCGACGCTCATTAACTGTTCCGGGTGCGGGAAGGAGAACCCGCGCAACACGATCGCGTTGACGATGGTGAATTGGGTCGTCGCGCCGCCGATGCCGAGACCGAGCACAAGCACAGCCAGAAAACAAAAGATCTTGTCTTTGAACAGGACACGCAGTCCGACTCGGACATCCTGACGAAAGGAATCTAGAATCATGTGAATTTACCTCCGTTATTTGTTAACGATCCAGCCGTCTCGCAGTTGAATGATGCGTTTGCCATACGACGCGTTCTTCTCCGAGTGCGTCACCTGCACGATGGTCATGCCTTCATCATTGAGCTTGCGAAAGAGCTCCATGATTTCTTCGCCCTGACTGGAATGCAGGTTTCCCGTGGGTTCATCGGCGAGCAGAAGTTTCGGCTCGGCGATGATCGCCCGGGCAACCCCGACCAGCTGTTGTTGGCCGCCGGAAAGCTGGCGCGGGTATAAATCCTTTTTACCGACGATCTGAAAGCGATCGAGCATGTCGGCCACGAGCGCGGCGCGCTCGCTTTTACTGTAGCGTCGATATGACAACGGGATATCGAGGTTCTCGTAAACCGTCAGGTCATCGAGCAAATGATATTGCTGAAACACGAAACCGATCTGCTCGTTGCGCAATGTGGCGCGCTCCTTCGGCTTCAAATGATGGACCGCGGCTTCATCCAAAAAATATTCGCCGCGCCAGCCGTGATCGTGCATCCCGAGGATGTGCAGCAATGTAGATTTGCCTGCACCCGATGGCCCCATCACCGAAATAAAGTCACCCTCTTGAACGTCCAGATTGATCTCGCGCAAGACGTAAAAAAACTTCTCCTTCGCGAGCGGATAACTGCGTTCCAGATTTCGAAGCTTGATCATACGTTTACTCGGCGTGTAACGCCTGGACTGGATCCACCCGCGTAGCGCGTCTCGCTGGTAACCACATGGCAACAAGTGCGGCAACGGTCAGCACCACCGGGGCGACGGTAAAAGCAACCGGATCAAGGGCGCCAACTCCATAAAGAATTCCGCTGACAATTTTTGCGGTCGCCACAGCCAGCAGCAGGCCGATGGCGACTCCGCTGACCAACATGATGGAGCCTTCCCGCATGATCATTCGCAAGACCGCTCCGGCTTGCGCGCCGAGCGCCATCCGAATGCCGATCTCACGCGTGCGTCGCGCTACCGAATAAGCTTTGACTCCATAGAGACCCACCACTGCCAGACCAAGCGCAAGTCCGCCAAAGATGGAAAACAAAGCCGCGCCCGCGCGAACAAGCCAAAGATCAAGATTCGAATCAAGATGTTGAGCGAAGGTTCGCAACGAAAGGATTGGGATTGACGGGTCGAAATCGCGCACCGCGCGACGGAGCAAATCGGCCGTGGTAGAATCGCTTCCGGATGGGAGCGAACGAAAGCGAACGATAAAGAAAACATCGCTTTGGAATCCGCGCGCAAACGGCAAATAAATCCCGCCGGCGGATTCTTTTTCGAAGAGCGCATGCCGCGTTGCCGGCACGATACCAACTACTTCGATCGTCTCCTCCTGCTTCTGGTGTTCACTCAAATCGGCGCTCCCTCCAATATGGCCACCGCCGCCGTCTTGCGCTGACGGGGCATTTGCCGCCGCATATTGAATGCGTTGTCCTAGCGCGTCCGTATCGGGCCAGAGTTTCTTCGCCAGAACTGCATCAATAATCGCCACCTTCGGACCGGGCTGAGTCGCCTCCCCTTCGGTGAATGCGCGACCACGCACGACTGGCAACCCAACGGTTGAAAAATAATCCGCGCCGACGCTGTTCCACGAGACATCGAAAGCAAGGCCCTCTGCGGCAGTAGCCGGCCTGGCGTCGGGAGCAAGATTGAAACCGGCGCGTTGGACTTTCCTGTTTAATTCAAACATCCCGAATGGGACAATTGAACAGATGCTCGCGTGCTCGACGCCTGGTAACGCCGCCAGTCTGGCGTTCAAGTTGCGATAAAGTTCTTGCGCACGTTTCGGTTCGTAGCCGGCCAGACTCGCATCAACTTCCAGAACATAGCTTGCGCCTGGTTTTAGTCCCGTATCAACGGATGCCGCTTTGCCTGCACCGCGAATGAACAAGGCCGCCGCGGTAATCAGCGCGAGTGAGAAGGCGATTTGCACGACCACGAGCGGGTGGCGCGGTAGAAATTTCCAGTGTCGGCGTACCACGTCTTCCCCGGCATGTTCCTTCAGATCAGTCACGAGCGCGCGGCGCGAAATTTTCAAAGCCGGCCCAAGCGCAAACATGAGCGTGCCAAGCAGGCAGAATCCAAACGTCGCCGCCAAAATTGCGGGGCTCGGTCCACTCAACCACACAATGTCGAGCGGCATCAGTTTGCGCATGGAGGCAACCAGCAAATCTGACGACCAAAGTCCAAGAACGAGACCACCGGCGCCGCCAAGCAACGCCAGAACGAAACCTTCTGTGAGAAGCTGGCGAATGATCCGCCAACGGCTGCCGCCCAGCGCGAGGCGGATTGCAATCTCTTTGCGGCGCGCCGTCGCGCGTGCGAGCAGCATGTTGGCCAGGTTGAGGCATGCCACCAGCAACACCACTACCGCCATTCCAAGCAGCAATGGCGCGATGACTTCTATCCCGCTTTCGGCCCCGGGGTTGTTGCTTACCGAATTACGCGACACGGGAGCGGTCATGAACGTCTGATCCTTTTGCTCAACGGGGTAGGCTTTTTCTAAATTGGCCGCCAGTCCTTGGAGTGCAGGCTTGGCTGCGGCTGCGGTCATCCCAGGTTTCAGCCGGCCCATGATGCGCAACTGCGTTCCTTTGCGATCGTCGATCGTCGTCTTGTTGGCCAAATTAAAATCGTTCGCTACCTGATCGTAAACACTCATCGGCAACCAGACTTCCGGGGAAAGAATTTGCATCGTGCCGACAAAACCCTTCGGCGTAATTCCGACGATCGTGAAAGAGCGGGCGTTGATGAGTAAGTGAGAACCGAGCACGCCGGGATCGAGGTCATGTTTTGCCCAGTAACTGTAACTGACGATCGCGACCTGCGCGTTGTGACCTGGCGTCTCCTCCTCTGGCAAAAATGCACGGCCGCGCGCCAATGGAACGCCGAGGACTGAGAAATAGTTCGAGGTGACTACGGCACTGAACGCGCGGCGCGTATCGCCTTTCTGACCCAGACCAATGAACGCCAAATTGAAGGCCATTACGTCACTGAAAACCGTGTTCTGCTGGCGGATGTCGAGATAAGTGGGATACGAAAAACCGCGGCATTTCTTTGGATCCTTCTTGTCCTGAGAAAATAGCTGCACCATTTCGTGCGGCCTGGCGTAGGAGGGAGGAGCAAAGAAGAGGGTGTTTACCAGGCTGAACACGGCGGTGTTCACGCCGATCCCAAGCGCGAGCACAGTTGCCGCCGCAATTGTAAACCCAGGCGCCTTGAACAGCTGCCGGAAGGCAAATTTGAAATCGCGAATCATAGTCAGGCGTTGTGACTGAGCGCGATCATCGGATCGGCGCGGGTTGCGCGAAGAGCTGGAATGTAGCTGGCGACGAGCGCGACCGACGCAAGCGTGATGGTGACGAAAACGAAGGTAGTCAGGTCGAACGCGCTAACGCTGTAAAGCAAAGCCGCCAGGGCGCGGGTCGAGAGGAACGCCAGGATCAGGCCAATGATCGCGCCAAGCGCGACAAGTTTCAGCGCATGGCCCACGACCATTCCTAATACATCCTGACGCTGCGCCCCGAGAGCCATTCGGACACCGATTTCATGCGTGCGTTGCACGACCAGATAGGAAATCACGCCGTAAATTCCGACGCCCGCGAGCAGCAATGCGACCCCGGCAAAAACTCCGAGCAACACCACCGATAGCCGCCGCGGCGCGACCGAATCGGCAATTACGTCGTCGAATGTGCGCATATTCGCGAGAGGCACCGCAGGATCGATCGCCTGAATTTCGCGCCGAATCGCTGGAAGCAAACCTTGCGGGTCCTGGCTGCTTTTGACTACGTAGATTGTGGTGAAGTACGACTCCTGAGCGAATGGAACGTACATCTCGGGTTTGGGATCGACATCCAATCCGAAATGGCGGATGTCGCCGACAACTCCAACGATTGTGATCCACTTCGGATTCTTCTTCGGGTTATCAAAGGTAATACGTTTGCCCAATGCATCTTCAGTCGGGCAGAATTTTTTCACGAACGCCTGATTCACGAGCATGACTCGCGGCGCATCTGCGGTGTCCGCATCAGTGAAGAATCGGCCTTTAATCAACGGCGTCTCCAGCGCGCGAAAATAATCAGGAGAAACCTGGCGCTTTTCTTCGTCTGGGGTTGGGCTGTTGTCGCTCGAAGGCCGGCCTTCAATCGCAAAGGACCAATCGCTGTTCGTCCCGGCGAGCGGCAGGATCGTGCTGAATCCGGCACTCTGCACTCCCGGCAAGGCGGCGATTCGACGTTGCGCTTCGTTATTGAAACGGACTATTGAAGGATCATCCGGATATTGAAGCTTCGGCAGTGAAATCTCGAACGTGAGCGCCTTGCGCGGATTGAAACCGGGATTCACGTTTTGCAGGCGCACGAAACTTTTGATGAGAAGCCCGGCGCCGCTAAGCAGAACCAGCGCGAGCGCGACTTCGGCAATTACAAGTCCATTACGCAAACGATTGCGGCGCGTGCCCTGGCTCGAGGTTCGGCCGCCTTCCTTGAGCGCTTCAGTCAGCTCTGGTCGCGCGCTGGCCAACGCCGGAACAATCCCGAAAACAATGCCGGTGCCGACAGCAATTGCCAGCGTCACGCCCAACACGCTAAGATCCACATTCACTTCGCCCAGCCGTGACACTGTTTGCGCGCCGATTGCTTTCAACGATTCGACTCCCCACAGCGCGAGAAGAACGCCGGCCGCGCCGCCGACGAGCGCGAGCAGAACGCTTTCAGTTAAAACTTGCTTGAGCAGCCGCAACGGACCCGCGCCGAGCGCAACTCGAATGCCCATCTCCCGTTCGCGTGCGGCCGCGCGCGCGAGCAACATCGTGGTGAGATTCGCGCACGCGATTAGCAGGACGAGAAAAACCGCGCCGAGCAGGATGAGAAGCGCGGGACGGATCCCACCCACCGCCAACTGCTGCAACGGGAACACATCGCCGCCGAAACTGTTGTCCTGGCTATAATTGTCCGGATGCTCGCGTCGCATCTGCGCATTGATGGTTTCGATCTCGGCCTGTGCTCGAGGCACTGAAGTTCCCGCCGCCAACCGTCCGATGAGCGCATACTCGCGCGACCCGCGCGCCTTCATCTCGTTATCCGTAAACGCGAGTGGCTTCCAAATCTCCGCGCGCTCGTGGAATTGTCCGCCGTTGCCGAGGTTGAAAAGCTGAAGCGGGAAATCAAAACCCGCCGGCATCACGCCGACAACGGTGAAACTTTTGCCGTTGAGAAGAAGCTTCTTCCCAATGATCTGCGGATCGCTGTTGAACCGGCGCTGCCATAGACGCGCGCTGAGGATAACGACATCGTCGCGGCCAGGCTTGCATTCTTCCGGCTGGAAGAACCGGCCCTTGATCGGCGAAACGCCGAGCAATGGCAACACGCCTGCCGTTAGAGTCGCGCCTGCAATTCGCTCCGGTCTATCTTCGCCCGCCAGATTAAAACTTGTAAAACCGAACGCGCCGAGCTTTTCGAGACTTTGCGCGCGCGTTTCATAATCGAGGAATTCGGGAGGCGAAACTGGAATCCGTTCGAGATTTTGCGATTTGAAATGCTGAAGGAGCAGGACGAGCTGCTGCGGCTCTCGATACGGCAATGGCCGAACGAGCAGCGCATTTACGAGACTCAGCACGGCGGTCGTCGCGCCGATCGCGAGCGCAATGGTGAGAACGGCAATGGCTGTAAACGCCGGTTGTTTGAGTAGCTGGCGCGAAGCAAAACGAATGTCTTTGAGCATAAGGGCGGTAATTGCTTCGTTACTGTTCGCGCAGCGCCTGAACGGGATCGATGCGTGTTGCACGCCACGCCGGCAAAAAACATGCAGTCAACGACGCAATCGTGATCACCACGAGCGCGGACCCAAAAGCCAGCGGATCGTGCGGACTGACCTTATAGAGCAGATTGCCCATCAAACGCGTCAGAATCAGGGCTACGATGCTACCGAGAACGATTCCTGCCGCGGTCAATTGGAGACCGCGCGAAACGACGAGCCTCAAAAGATCCTTGGCGCCGGCGCCGAGAGCCATTCGTAACCCGAGCTCGCGTGTGCTTTGTGAAACGAAATAAGACATGACCGCATACAGACCTATGGCCGCCAAGAACAAAGCCATTGCACCAAAAATCGCGATCAATGTGGCAGCGAGCCGCTGCGTGTAACCTTTCCTGTCCACTTGTTCTTGCACGCGGAATGGAGCAGTCGGCGCGAGATTAGGATCGAGCGACTGCATTTCGCGAGCGAGCGCAGCCCTGATCGCGCCCGGAGTCTCGCGCGTGCGGATAAGAAGAGCATTACTCTCCAAGAAGTTCTGTCGCATGGGCACGTAGAAGAATGTCCTGGGCAGCTCGAGCTTGTTCTCGTACTTCACGTTCTTGGCCACGCCGACAATTTGCAGCCAACGATCCTTAACTTTAAGCCGCTGGCCGATCGGATCCTTTCCCGGCCAATATTTCGACGCCATGGTTTCATTGACCACAGCTACTGGCACCGCGTTCTCGTCATCGGTGCGTTGGAACTCGCGTCCGGCTACAATTGGAATACCTAACGTCTTGAAATAGTCCTCACCTACTTCGAGGTACGATGAATTTAGTTGCTCATCCGGCGCGGGTTGATAGCCATCGATCATCAGCGGCGCGGTAGAGAAGACGCCGTAACTAAACGGTTGCAATCGGGACAAAGTCACCGATTCGACGCCGGGAATTTCGCGCACTCGATCGACTAATTCAGTGTCGAAAGCTTTTGCACGTTCCAAATTGTATCCAGCAGAGACCAAGTCAGCGCCGGATACAATAACGTCGGTGGAGAAACCTGGACTGGTCTTCTGCATTCGCTGCAAGCTCTGCAAGAGCAAGCCTGTGCCTGCGAGCAGAACGAAGCTAAGCGAAACCTGAACAAGGACGAGCGCGGAGCGTAATCGCGAACGGTTGCTGCCCGCGACTACTCCGCCGCCGTCGGTTTTGAGTGCGCTGGCAAGATCGACATGACTGGCATGAATTGCCGGCATCAACGCAAACAGCATCGTAGCGCCAATGCAGATACCGACACTTGCCACGAGTACGCGCCAGTCGATTCGTCCTGGCAAATCGATCACGATTCCTGCCGCGGGCGATGGAAACGAAAGCACGAGCGCGTTGCGGCACCAATAGGCAACGGCGATTCCGCCGACGGCGGCGATCAATGCAAGAAGCAATCCTTCAGTGAAAAGTTGTTTAATCAACCGGCGCCGTCCCGCGCCCAGCGCCAGACGCATCGTTATCTCGTGGCGGCGTAGCAGCGATCGCGCGAGCAACAGGTTGCTTACGTTCGCGCATGCGATCAGCAGAACAAAAAAAACGACCGCCATCGTGATTGCGAGCGTCGAAGTCATGTTGCCCGCCTGATTGAACGGCGTTCTCCACAAGGGCGAAAGCGAGAGGTCGTGACCGCGATTCGTTTCCGGATAATCTTTTTCCAGCCGTTGCGAAATTGCGTGAAGCTCAGCGTCCGCCTGCTGGCGCGTAACGCCAGGTTTAAGAAATGCGTAGCCTTCGATCCAACGCGCACCCCGATCTTCCAGCTTGTAACCGGTGTCGAATGTCTCCTGCATGGAGACCGGCACCCAAAAACTGAAGTTATATCCGATGAAGGTGCCGTGAAATTCTTCCGGCGCGACGCCGATGATTGTGTGCTGAACGCCATTCAGCATCTGCGTTCTGCCGATGATGTTGGGATCGCCGCTGTAACGATCCTTCCAGGTCTTATAACCGATCACGGTCACTGGATGCGCGTTGCGACCTTCAGCCTCCTCTGGCCTGAAGCCACGCCCCAGAATCGGTCGCACTCCGAGCGCGTCGAAATAATTCGCCGAGACAATTGCGCCCGATGCGCGTTCAGCGCGATCGCCAACGCTCAGCGTAGTGCCAGTAATCCTATCAACGATGAACGACTCAAAGAGCGTGGAATTTTTTTTGTAATCGAGGAATTCGGGATACGAAAGTCCGGTGAATCCCTGCTGGCCGCGCGTGGTCGCGTTTAATGCGAACATACGGTCCTGGTGCGCGACCAACGGATAGGGGCGAATCAAAATTCCTTCGATCCAACTTAAGACCGCCGCGTTGGTACCGATACCGAGTATGAGGCAAAGAATTGCCAGGACAGAAAACCCGGGGCTGCGCCGAAGCATTCGCAGACCGAAGCGAAGGTCTTGAAGAAACGTTTGCATCTTTGGTTCGCTTCGTTTGAACGTTGATTGTTTATGCGGCCATGCGGTCCTCGACGATTTGACCGTCAAATAAATGCACGGTCCGATCTGCGTGCTGCGCGAAACGCTCGTCGTGTGTCACCATGCAAATCGTGGCGCCACCCTGATGCAGTTCTCTGAGCAGTTGCATCACCGCCTCGCCATTGCGCGAATCGAGGTTGCCGGTCGGTTCGTCTGCGAGCAGAATCGCCGGCCTGCCGGCGAGAGCGCGCGCGACCGCGACACGTTGCTGTTGGCCACCCGAGAGCTGGCTCGGCAAATGTTTTGCGCGATGCGCCATGCCCACGCGCTCCAGGGCTTCGGTCACAAACGCTTTGCGATCGCTGGCGCTCGTGCCCCGGTAGGTCAGCGGCAATTCGACGTTTTCGAAAACCGTCAGATCGCCGATCAGATTAAAGCTTTGAAAGATGAAACCGATCTCGCGATTCCGAACGCGCGCGCGCTCTGCGAACGAGAGATTCGCGACCTCATGGCCTTTCAACGCATAACTGCCATCCGAAGGAGTATCGAGCAGGCCGAGAATAGAAAGCAGCGTGGTCTTGCCGCAACCTGACGGTCCAGCAATGGAAGCATATTCGCCCTCGCGAATATCGAGGTGAATCCCCGAGAGCGCGTGCGTTTCTACTTCGTCGGTAAGAAACACTTTGGTGACGCCAGCGAGACGTATCAATGGATGGACACCGTTTCCGTTAACGACATTTGTCGGTTGCGTTTCAGTTAATTCATTCGAGTTCATGTTGTTCGTATTGCTTTGATGGTTTCAAATCTGAAATCAGATTCAGAAATAAGAACTTAGTTCAGTCGAATTCGGTCATGTGCGTCCCACGTACTCGTGTCGGAAAGGATCACCTGATCCCCTGGTTGGAGCCCATCTAAAATCTGAATGGTGTTCACGGAGCTTTTGCCAAGTTTCACCGGCGTGCGCGTCGCTTCGGACGTGCCGTTGACCAGCTTGAACATGCCGACCGTGTTGTTCTCCTGCCCAAAAGCTGGCCGGCCGACGTAAATGACGTCGTCGAGGTGCTCGAGCTCAATTGTCCCATCGACGCTAAGATCGGGACGCGCACCTTTCGGCAACGGCTCGTCAAAGGCGACTTCGACATTTACTGTCCCCTGCTCCACTGCAGGATCGACGCGCGTAACGTGGCCGTTCGCGACGCCATTGCGAGTGTCAATGATCGCTTTCTGACCAATCTGAATGTCCTTCGCCTGCGTCTCCGCGATTTTTACCTGCGCCTTCAGTTTTGTCGGATCGGCAACCCGCGCGAGGTTATCACCGACCTTCAATCGCTGCCCGATTTGCACAGGCAGTTGTTGCAACACGCCTGACATGCCGGCGCGCACATGCAGCGCTTCAACTTGATCTAGCTTCAATTTCGCAAGCTGATTCGCTTGATCGACTGCCGCCTGTTTCGCGGCCAACTGCGGCTCGATCGAATCGCGTGCGAACGCCAAGCGCTTCAACTCGATCTCGTCGCTCTTCTCACATTCCTGTTCTTTGATTTTCGAAGTTTTGTAAACGAGATCGGCGACTAGACCATTCTTTGCCAACTGGTCATTGGTTTGCCGCTCCATTTTTGCCTGCTCGTAGGCTGAATGCGCGGCCGCAGTTTTGGATTCCTGATCGAGAAGCTCGCGTTGCAATGTCGCGCGGGACGTAGCGAGATCGGCCTCGGCGCCTTTCGCCTTGGATTCGGCCTCGTGCGCGCTCTGCTCCAGTTCGGGGCTGCTCAACTCTAATATAACGTCGCCGGGTTCAACTTTTGTTCCCGGCCAGATATTTATTTTATCCACACGACCTTCTGTGTTTGCGGGAATCCAACGAATGTCCTCCGGCACAAGCGTTCCGAGGCCGCGCACCTGGCGCACCATTGGGCCACGCTTAACGGTATCGATCCAAACAGTCGAGCGATCGACGCTCGGCACTGCTGGTTTTAATCGCGATATTGCAATCGTCGCCAGAATCAAACCCAGCGCAGACGTAGCGATGATCATGATGCGGCGCTTGCGTTTTTTCGCCGCAACGCCTGCGCGCGGTACGTCCATCGAGGAAAGACTCGGTGCAAACCCGGCCGGACGCACGATCCTTTCGTCTGTTGTTTTTCGCTCTGGAATCACTGTTGAATCAAAACTGTCCAATTATTCGGCAGAAATCGGCAAGAGCAGATGCCGTGTTGAAGAAGGGGGCTGCAGCCGTAACGACGATCGCTACGAACAAACATGCTTCGCCCACAAAATCGCGCCGGGCTTCCCGCTGAAAATATTGGCTACTTATGTTGCGAAACGAAGGCGCCGCATTTTTGGCGCAGCGTGGTTGATACCCGCTGAGTCTCCCCGGCTGATAACTAAATTCAACCAGTGGAAAGTTCCGGCTGTTACCTGCTGTTGGTGAGATCGGTTTCATAAGCTTTTTCCCTTTGTTGCCGGTGACTGATGCAATGGTCGTGCCAAGTACCAAAAGAAAGTCACATGGCGCACCCCGTCAGCGACTTACGCTCGACGAGACAAAACGCAGCCGTGTGCCACTCGATTCGGTTGTGGGATTGCTCCGTCCCAAGTTCGGGACGCGACTTTGGAGTGCGCGGACATGTCCGCGCCTCGAAAGCGGCGACATGTCGCCGCACTCCAAAGCTAGCGAGGCGAGCGCAGCAAAACCTCCGCGCCCCGACTGTGTCACCAGACATAATTTCATGTTCTTCTGTCTTTCGTGCCCTCTGGTGAGATGCAGTTTGCCGACTCGCTGGATTCAAAACTTTTGTGTCGGCTGGCGTAATTGCTTTCGCGGTCGAGAGGCGACGCAAAAACTGCCGAGACAACGAACGCGAGGAACTATTTCTTGCGCGTGTAGTGAAAGATGGTCGTTCCGATTTTGCCCTTGTAGAGATAGGTCCAGCGTTGCGTCACGTGATCTTTGTCATCTAGCGTCAACGTTACCCCGGTGTTGTGCCAGTCCTCTGGTCTCTTCATTTCCGTTACTCGTTCCAGGGAAAACGTCACACCCTTCGGGACGTTCCCAGTGACAGACCTTAAAGCGGCAGGCGCAGCACAGCCTGCGCGCCCGTCGCATTCTGCCGGTTTGTTAGCAGCAAGGTACCGTCGTGCGCTTCGGCAATTTGACGACTCAAAGGCAGACCAATTCCGGAGCCGTCGGGCTTTGTGGTAAAGAACGGAACGAAGAGATTGGCGGGATTCATGATACCGGGACCGTCGTCTTCAACCAGGACCTCAACGCAATTGCCTTTCTCACGCCACCCAAGCGTGACGTTTCCACGCGTTTCAAGCGCGGCATCCACAGCGTTGTGCACCAGATTGATTAGCGCTTGCTCAATCTGCGCCGCGTCTGCGCGAATCACCGTTTTCGGACCCGGCAGGATTTGAACTTTGAGCCTTGGTTCCAAATCGACGACACGCTGTACCAGCCTGGCAAGATCGACATCTTGTTTTTGAGGCGGCGGAAGTTTTGTGAGCCGCGTATAAGCCTGGAGAAAACGGCTCAGCGAATCGGCGCGCGAGGCGATGGAATTCAACCCTGAGCTTGCATCATCTTTCCAATCCGCTGGAAGCGGGTCGCGTCGCAGCAGCGATTCCAAGCTCGCGGCAAGTGACTTGATCGGCGCCAGTGAATTGTTCATCTCGTGACCGAGCACTCGCACGAGTCGCTGCCAGGCGCGTCGTTCTTCTTCGCGCAGCGTCCGACTTAGATCCGTCAACACGAGTAATTCATGCGGCAAACCCTGCTCACGAAATGTGCTCCGACGAATCCCCCAACGGCCTGACCATCCGGGGAAATTCAAGGCCAGCGGTTCGTCCTCGTCCGCATCAAAACAACGGTCGAGCCCGAGTTCCTTCGCCGATTTACCTAGTAATTTGTCGATCGTGCGTCCCAGCAATGTTTCGCCGGCGCGATTGACAAGGCGCAGACGCCGCTCGGGATCAAAGGTAAAGATTGCGACATCGATTTCGCTCATGATCGTGCGCAGCAGCGCAGTCGCTTCAAAGGCTCCGAGACGTTGTTGACGCAACGTTTCGCCGAGCGAATTGACTTCGAGGAGGACTTCGCTCATTGCGCTCCCTTCGCCGGCGCCCCTCGCACGAATCGAATAGTCGCCCTCGCGTAGTGCGGCGAGCAGATTAGACAGCGTTTGCAACGGGCGAACGATGTGTTCTCGCGCGCTGGAAATGAACACAAGCACGCAGCCAAGAATCAGCATCGTAAGTGTCCACTGTACTTTGGAGCTATGACCGCCGAACCAAAGCAGTGCTAGCGAAACAAGGAGCGCAGGCGCGACCGCGCCAAGCGCCAGCCACGTAATCTTCCTTTCGTAGGAAAGCCGGCGTCGAGTTTTTGGTTTGCTGCGCATTACAGCTGCAATCCGCAACTCCGACATTTTGTCGCGAGCACGCGAACACGTTCGGTGTCAGCAATCCGCAATCGGCAATGCCTAAAGGCCATATTGCTGCAGACGACGGTAGAAAGCGCTTCTGCTCAAGCCAAGGGCGTCTGCGGCCTTGCGCGCGTTCCCGTCATTTCGGGCCAGCGCTTTTTTGATCAGAAATGCCTCGACCTCTTCGAGACTCATTTCCTCGACGTTCCGCGATTCGCTGCCGCCAGTCGTCAGACCAAGATCGGCTGCGCGAATTTGTCGATCCTGGGTCATCAACACGGCGCGCTCAACGATGTGATCGAGTTCTCGAATGTTTCCGGGAAACCGATGCTGTAGCAAACGCTCGCGCGCGCTTTCGTCGAAGCCGCCAACCTGTTTCCGATAACGCTCTGCGTGTTGACGAAGAAAGCTGTTCGCCAGCGGCATGATGTCCTCGCGTCGATCGCGCAACGTGGGCAATTCGATTTGAATCGTGTTAAGGCGAAAGAGGAGGTCCTGCCGAAAACGGCCGGCTGCAATTTCGTTCTCCAGATTTGCGTTTGTAGCTGAAATGATTCGCACGTTGGCGTGAAGCGTTTTGGATGAGCCGACGCGCTCGAAATCGCCAGTCTCAATTACGCGCAAAAGTTTGGCCTGTTGAGCAAGAGGGATGTTTGCGATCTCGTCCATGAAGAGCGTGCTCTCATCCGCGAGCTCGAAGCGTCCTGCCCGATCCGTCTTTGCGTCAGTGAAAGCGCCTTTCACGTGTCCGAACAGTTCGCTCTCAAACAATGTCTCGGACAAACCGCCCATATTCACTGTGATCATCGTGCGTGCCGCTCGCGGCGAGAGAGCCTGAATGGCTCGCGCGATCAAACTTTTCCCCGTGCCGTTTTCGCCGGTAATCAGAACGTTCGCATCCGATGGCGCGACGCGTGAAATCATTTCGATCACCGGTCGCATCGAAGGCGATTGCGCGATCAAATCCGGCATCGTGCCGCGCAGCATCTCATTTTCCGCTTCGAGCTTGCGCTCCCGCCGCAGCGCCGCAGCGAGCTCGATCTGTGTCCTCACAATCGCCAGCAGCCGCTGGTTGTCCCACGGCTTGGTAACGAAATCGCGCGCGCCACGTTTCATTGCGTCGACCGCCAGTTCGATTGTCGCCCAGGCGGTCATCACCACAATCGGCAGTGTTTTGTCGATCTCCTGAATCTTTGGAATCGCCGACAAACCTTCCTGCCCCGACGTAGTATCGCGAGTGTAGTTTAGATCCATCAGCAGCAGCGCATACTCTTTCTTTTCCAGCGCGTTGAAGATGCCGGCAAGCGACGTGACTCCTTCGGTCTGATAACCTTCGCCTTTGAGCAAGATGCGCATCGCCTCGAGCACATCCCGCTGGTCATCTGCAATTAGAATTCTTGTCACGGGTTCATTCTTCGCGCAGGAGTTTGGATGGATCGACTGCTAACGCTCGCAGAGCTGGAATGGCAGATGCCGCGATTCCCAGCAGCACCATCGTTAGCACCGCGCCGACCACGACCACGGGATCGCGTGGATTCGCCTGATACACAATTTGCCCCAGCAGGCGACTGGCGAGAAGGCCTAACAGCAGCCCTAGCAACGACCCGACTACAAGCAGTGTGATTGGCCGCCCCACAGCTGTGCTCATCACATGTTTCGTGCGCGCGCCCAATGCTACGCGGATGCCGAGCTCTTTCATCCGGCGGCTCACGTTGTACGCCGCCATACCGAAGATGCCGGTCACCGCCAGCATCGCGGCCAACAGGCCCATGACGCAGAGTGCTATGGTCGCTGCCCGGGCCGGGAACAGCGCATTCACCCCCCCAAGCACTTCGAGCCAGCTCTGCACCTTAATTCGCGCATCCGGCTCGAGGCCGTTCAGGGTGCGTTCAAGCGTGGCCGCCATCTCATCCTGTGTCCGATGCGATCGCGCGACGAAAATCATGTGGTTCTGCTCATTTTGCGAGAGTGATAGATACGCGACTGGCTGCTGTGACTCTTGCATGTTGTGGTACTTGCCGTCCTCCACTACGCCCACGACTTCGGTCAAATTGCCCCGAACGATGAAACGCTGTCCTATCGCCGATGTGTCGCCCCACATCTTGCGTGCGAAGGTTTCGTTCACGATCGCCACATAGGGCGTTTGGGTGGTGTCCTGCCATGAGAAATCCCGTCCACCGAGAAGCCGAGTACCAGCAGCCTCCAGATATCCCGGCGATATGGTAAACACGTAGGGCGCCAGGACAGAATTGTTCAGGCTGAACTCTATGGTCCCCGGCTGGAAAATCGGAACCCCACGCAAACCACCATTAAAAGGCACTCGGTTCACTGTGCCCGCTGCTGCCACACCAGGGATGTTCCGCACCGCTTCAATCATTGCTTTCTTTTTCTCGAGTGGCACATCGCCGTCCGGTTCCACCAGCCTGAAGTCCGTCTCGGCCAACATCGCGCCTTGCGGTTGGAAGCCCAGGGGAGCGTGCAGCATGCGCACCATGCCGCGCACGGCGATAAGGGACGCCGTTACCAGCAGCGTGCAGATTGCAATTTGTGCGCCCAGCAACAGGTCCCGTGAGGCAAACCGCCGCAGCGGCATTGAATCCACCGGCCCGCTCTTCATCGCCTGCAACGGACTGCTCTGCCATGCCTGGCGCGCCGGAACTATTCCAAAAAACAACGCGCTGATCAGAGTCAAGATCAGTGCGACGAAGTAGACGCGTGCATCGACATTGACTGTGAGATGACCAAAGGGCGAACCCCATCGGTTGAGCACACCGAGCAGCAGGCTCGCGGTCACCAACCCCGCGCTTCCGCCGATCAGTGACACGACCGTCGCCTCAGTCATGAGTTGCCTAACGAGTCGCCAATGGCTCGCACCAAGCGCGACGCGAAGCGCCAGTTCCCGGCTGCGATCCGACGCACGCGCTGCAAACAGGCTGGCGAGATTGGCGCACGCCGCCACCAACACCAGCAGAGCCAGCCCTGTCACACTGTAGAGAAATCCGCGAATGACGTCACCGTCGTCCGCGAAGAGCCCGGGCCGGACCAGCCGCAGCGGCATTCCGGTATCCGTTTGTGGATACTCCTTCGCCAACTGAGCCGCTATGGCACTCAGATTTTCCGCCGCCTGTTGGGGCCCCACGCCTGGCTTCAATCGGCCAAACACTGTCAGCGTCATCGATGTCCGGTTTTGCAAGAATTGCTGGTCCCAGTTCACGAAGGGAATCCAGAAGTCCGGCCGGTCAAATTTCTCCGTGCCGTGGAACTGCGCCGGCGCCACGCCGATTACCGTGTAGGGATCTTTATCCAGCCGCACGGTGGCCCCGACTACACTCGGATCGGCGTTAAATACGCTTTGCCATAGATTATTACTCAACACCACATAGGGCGCTGAATTCGGCCCACGCTCGTCCGCCTCGTGGATGAATCGTCCAACTTGGGGTTGCACCCCGACCAGATCGAAATAATTACCGGTGACCGCGTAGCCGGTGACACTTTTCACCGTATTACCCCACCTCAGGGTCGCCTCAGCAAATCCATCAAAGCCGGCCATCTCGCTGAAGGTGGTGTTCCGCCGCCTTAAGTCTTCATACGCAGGATACGACGTAGTAAGTAGTTTGAAGCTCGTCCACGGCTTGAGACGAAGCTGGTAGAGATTCTGCGGGTCGCTCACATCCAGCGGGTGAAGCAGGACCGCATTGACTACTCCGAAGACGACGACGTTCGCCCCAATCCCCAGCATTAAAGTGACTAAAGCTACGAGCGTGAACGCGGGCGACTTCCAAAGAATGCGCAGCGCATAGCGAACATCCATTAGCAGGTCCTTCATTAAATTCGTGGGTTGCGTCGGTTCATGTACGGGAGGATGGCGATTCGAACACGTCACACTGATTGTCTAGGATAAGAATTCTCGTCACCGACTATTTCTCAACCGGGTGTTTGGCCAGTGTCAATTCCCTTTGCAATGCTCGTGCCAATCATCCTCGGTTTAATTAATCCCGATTTGGACAGCGACTTGCATTCCTTTGACTGAATGGTCGCAGCCCTTGGTTCATTCCGGTTGCGGGATTTCGGCGTCCCGATCTTGGGACATGTTTGGTTCGGACGCCGTCTGCATCGGTACACAAACTAGGAAAACGGCAAGATATTGCAGACCGGCACGATTTTCGACACGGGGGTCTGAGGCTCTTAGCCCAAGGAGCCAAACGCAAGTCCCAGCCCGTATGTGACGACCGCGACAATGATGCCGATCCAGGTCATCTCCAAGCCCGAGGCCCACCACGAGCGGATCGTGATCAGAGATTTCAACGCGCCGACGGCAAAATGCGCCACCAAACTGATTCCGAAGGAAGCAGCTACCGCAGTAATGCCACCGGAAAAGAAGAATGGAATGATGGGAACGAAAGCGCCAATGGCAGTGGAAACAGCGGACGAGATCGCGGCAGTCCAGTAATTCGGAAACCGGTGCTCAGACAGGCCGAGTTCGCTTTGCGCCATCGCCTGCACGAATTGTTCGGGTTGTTGGGCGAGGCGCTCAGCCATTTTCTGCGACTCTTCAGGAGTGAATCCCTGCAACTGATAAAAGAGCGACATTTCTTCGATTTCCTCCTCTGGATTTTCTTCGACCTCGGCGCGCTCGCGCGAGATTTCTGCCTCGTATACTTCTGCTTCACTTTTTGCCGCAAGATACGCGCCTGCCCCCATGGACAGCGTCGAAGCAAGCATGCCTGCAAGCCCGGAGATCAGAATGTAATGCTGTTGATTGTTCGTTGCGCCGGCAACGCCGGAAACGATTCCAAATACAGCGCCAAGCCCATCGTTTGCACCGTAGATTGCGTCAGCCACCCAACTGCCACCGCGTCCATGCCAGCGTTCCCGCTTCAGGATTTTATCCAGCGCGGTGCGAGGACTCACGGGCGGCGCCATCGCGCTCAACGCGCGCGCATGAGCTTTTTCTTCGATCGCGCTTCTTCGCAAAAACTCCTGCACATCGTGTTCTCCGGCGAACGTCCGCTCCGCTTGATCGTGAAATTCCGCTTCCTGCTTTTCTTCCGTCGCTTCCATGCGACGAATGGCAATCTCTGGTCCGGCGATTTTGTTCCACCAGCGATTTAGCCGGCGCGCAAAAGTATCTTTGTAAACGGGCGGTTCTGCGCCGAGCTCTGTCAGCTTTTTCTCCCAACGCTGCGCATGACGCTCTTCTGCTTCCGCCATGCGCAGGAGAACGCTCTTGCGTTTTTCATCGCTTTCGCGCGCCGCCAGATCGCGATAAGTTTGCGCGGTCTCGACTTCCGCCTGCCAATTGCGCCTTGCGACTTCAATCGTTTGCTGACGATCCTTTTGCTCGGCGGCCATGCCGCATTAAAGCGCAAAGACCTACAAACTGCTCAACAAAAACTGTCGGAGCGCCAAAGGCGCGGCACTCACGTCAAAGTCCGCCACAGGACGGATTCGCCGTGGCGAACCTGGGGCAACGCCCCAGGATTACGGAAATCCGAAAACATCAGCGCTGAAAGCGCGATTCAGCTCCGGCTGAACTCGATGCGAGAATATGCGAATTGCCCGAAACCTTTCAGCATCGTTTGTCGCCGAGCGTTACGTTT
>WNFP01001035.1_pt1 | contig 25762 bp, 31 predicted proteins | sample 5400201 | NCBI WGS metagenome assembly WNFP01 (sample SAMN13153355, study PRJNA577476) | soil metagenome | isolation source: 115 cm saprolite under Madrone tree | place: USA:California | collected 2016-06-14
TCATCAACTGGTTGAACTCGCGCGACTGGCCGTTCACTTCTGTGGAGAGGCTGTCCTGGGCGTTGAAGAATTCGGAGTGGTCGCGGTGGGGCCGCACGGTTCCCGGAGCTAGGGCGAGCAAGCCCTGGAAGTTGCGAACCGGTCCGCCAATGGGGAGTTCTTCTAGTTGCGCGAGTTCTATTTTTTCCCCGACATCAGCCCGTTCGGTCTGAAGGATGGGAGTCTCCGCCTCCACGGTGATGGTTTCCAAAATGTTTCCAGGCTGGAGGACAAGATCTACGCGCTGAGTCGTGTTCACGATCACATCGATGCCGGCTCTGGACGCTCGTTTGAATCCTGACTGTTCCGCAGTGACTGTATATGTGCCCGGCGGTAAATCCGGAGATATATAGTTGCCGCTCTCATTCGTTTGGGAAGTACGGCTGATCCCGGTGTTCGTTTCCGTGATCGTCACTTTCGCGTTGGACCGCCCCGGACGAATCTGTCACCGTTCCGAGCAGCGTCGCATTGACCGCCTGCCCCATGACTGGTGCGGAAAACCCTAGGAGTATTGCCGCGAGTAGTGCGGCCATACTCAGCCTCCACCGTTTGACAAGACCGGCTGTGGCAGGCGCTGCAAATTCTTCGGTATTCATGGCATGAGAATTATTCATCCCGCGAATCCATGGGAAGGACGAACCAAACAGTTTTTTCATGACAGCACACCCCACTCGATTCGAAAAGACACTAGCCCCGGTACAAACAAACCACCTAAACCACTGGAACTGGTTCCACACCCTATCCGAGCGAAAACCCCCTGTCAAGTCAGAATCTCGTGGAACCAATGGGACACATCGGTTTTCCAACTTCTTGCCACAGGCACCGGAACGCCAATCGGCTGGGCATGTTGGCATGTTGAGGATATTATCGTTGTTTTGGTGTGCTAGACTTGCTCGGGGAAGAGGTGCATGCCGATTCCTCAGCAAACCCAGTCAGGCGCCGGAGCGACACAAGGCCGTACCGTCATGGAAGCAGTTCCAAGAAAAACAACGATTCGCGAGGTTGCAAAGGCCGCTGCCGTCGGCATCGGAACGATTTCCCGCGTGCTGAATTCTAGCTCTCAGGTGAGCCGGGAAACACGTGCGCGCGTACTTGAGGCCATCCGGCGTCTGGGATTCCGCCCTAATGCGCAGGCCCGCCGGATTCTCAAGCGGCGCACAGAAATGGTCTGCTTTCTCCTGAGCAACCGTGATTTTCTCCATCCCTTTCATGCGCGCATCCTGCAGGGCGTCGAATCCTATGCCACCAGCTTAAAACAACATGTGCTGTTTGCCGCGCTGCATTATTCCCCGAGAACGCCCCCCAATAGGATCGACCTGCCTCCGGTTCTTCAGGAGCATGGCTTGATCGATGGACTTATTCTGGCGGGGACGATTTATCCGAATCTCCTCCGCAGGATCGAATCCATCCATATGCCCTTTGTGGCGTTCAGTAACAACGTGGTTGGGATGGGCGAAGAGCAGCAATTCGACCAGGTTGGCTTCGATGATTTCAATGGAACGCTCAATGCCACGCGCCACCTGATCGGCAAGGGGCATCGCCAGATTGTTTTCGCCGGAGACGTCGCCTATCCGTGGCTTCACCACCGATTCGAAGGCTACCGGCAAGGAATGCGCGAAAAGAAACTAAAATCCGTCCTAATCATGGCCCGAAATGCCCAAAGCTTTGTCGATTTCGGTCAAAGGAGCGTAGCGCGAATCCTGTCCCGGCAGCCGCGACCTACTGCTGTGGTAGCGGGCAACGACGAAATCGCTTACGGGCTTTGGCGCTCGCTGCAGCGCCACGCTATGAAAGTGCCGGGCGATATCAGCCTGGTAGGCTTCGATGATCGTGAAGAGGCCGTTCTGATGGACCCGCAGCTTTCGACCGTCCGCGTCCACAAAGAAGAGATCGGAGAGACGTGTGTGAAGATGCTTCTCGAGCGGCTACATCATCCGCAAATGACCTTCAGCCAGCGAATCCTGCCCACGGAATTCGTGATCCGAGGGACGGTTCGCACCCTGTCAGAATGAGCGCGGCCTCACGAATCCTAGAATCTTCTTACCCATCTCTGCTCAGTCGCTCAGACTACCGGGAGATTGAAAAGAGGAAAAAATCAAACTCTACACCTGCACTGTAGCTCGGCTCGCTTGGAGATCGAACGCCAACTACAATGGGTTCAGGAATAGTCGCCTCCATCCCGACCAGCAGCGTTCGAAGCAGGGAGATCATGCAACTTTACAAAAACTCAATAGACGCAAAAAATTGTGAATCTCGATAGCTTCCCTGCGAACTTTCAACAGGCCCTGATTTTCCCAGTTGGTGAGTAGCCGGTTGACGGTGGATGAGGTCATCGCTGTCATCTGCGCCAGGGCTTCCTGCGAGACGTTGATTTCGACGTGGTCATAAACTTTGTGACCAATTTGATCAGTTAAACGAACCAGGGTATGAGCCAGACGTGGGGAGGCCGTTTCAGTGGCTATCTCACAAAAGCGGCGTTCTAGCTCATCCAGACGCCGTGCAAGGATGCGCTCTACATTGCTCTGAAGGATTGGAAAGCGTTCTAAGGCTCCATCGAAGCTCTCTGCGCCCCAGACTAACACCTTGCTATCCTGGAGTGCTTGTGCTGTAGAGGAGTGGGTACTGCCAGGCGCCAAACCAAGCTCGCCAATCACTTCACCAGGAACGGTAAACCGAAGAATAACTTCACTGCCGCTCTCAGCAAGCTGAATTGTCTTCGCACGGCCGTCAGTCAACAAGAGTATTTCCTTTATGGTGTCGCCCGCAAGAAACATCACCTGGCGGCATGCGTAGTCTCGAGGACGAGCCGTGGCCACGATTTCCGCACAGATAGAACTTGGAAGATCCGCAAATAGTTCGGACATTTCCAAGGACGGACTCTTCTCGATTGCTTCAGCCACAGTAGATCTCCAAGCACTTGCTGGAATATTTAGGTTGGAACTCCCCCCAATGCTTATTTAATCTTCGGCACCGTAAAGAGAGAATGCTCCAGCTTAGAGATCACCGCAACATTCTCTGTGGCCATCTTATGCGATTGCCCGGCCGCTTGCACGCTAGTTTCGAGATTGCAGGGAACCATCCCCGGTACCCAAGTTGCCGGTAATCAAACTTACCCGGACGTTTCACTAGTCGCTTTGTTTATCGACCCTTTCTTCTTGCGTGGAGTGTCCCAAAGTGGGCAGACGGGGATCAGCCTGAGCAGCCATTATCAAATAGCGGCTCAATTAACTGCTCGTGGCAATTCGCAGAACCTCGGTGTAGTATGCAAGCTCTTTTGCAGTGATGCCATTCTAGAGGTGTGCAATGAAACGTTTAATTCCTATTCCGAGTGGATGTGTCGATCACCTGGATCGAGTTACAGAGACAGGGATCGGTTATCACGTTGTCTCGGTGGAACTCAAAGACGGTAGATTTTTCGACCAGGTCGTCGCGAGCGAGGGCTGCATCATAGAGGTCCGCGGGTATAGGGAAATTCCTTTTACGCCTGACGACGTGGCGTCAGTAAGGGTCAATCACAAGCATTGGAATTTCAGAGATGGTTCGGACGCGCGCGCCAAAAGTAGGGCTGCGACTGCTTAAGACTCTTCGGTCGATGATTGCTTTTGCCGCAGGATCAATTCCGCTCACTTCGTCAACGCTCTTCTCGGTGCGTGGACCTCGTCCAGTTCCTCTTTGACTTCAAGTGCGCTATTCGGACATGTCCACTCTCATGGAAGCGCTCAGGCACATTCTAGTGTCACGAAGCGCTCAATCCGATTGACGGGACGTCCCGGCCGGGCACCACATCGACTTGCAAACTTGGATCGGCGGCCGGCACATATGTCACAGGCAGGCCAAGCTCTCGCCGAATGATATTGCAGCCCTGCGCGATCGCACTCGCCTTGTAGAAGGCGATCTCTCGGTTGCACCCCTGACGGCCAAAGCCGCAGTCGCTCGATACAATCAAACTCTCCGCCGGAATGTACTTGAGCGCCTTGCGGATCTCAGCCGCCACGTCTTCCGGTCGGTCCGCCTGCAGCGTGCGATGGCTGACCGCGCCCACAGCAATTTTCTTTTTCAGGTTTTGCTTGAACGGCTCAAATAGTTCGAGATCTTCCTGATTACGATCCCTCATTTCAAGCGTCCACACATCGCCCCGGCACCGCTCCAGATAGATCTCGATGGACTTCGCGTAACTCGTATCTTCCATCACGCGCTGCATGTTCGGATTGCCCCAACATGTGTGGATCCACAACTCGACGTCATCCAGCCCTTGGACCTCGCGGTTGAACGCGTCGACCATGAACTTTACCTCTTCGTGGTCTTTGCCGTAGGTGTTCGCCATGAAGTGGAACGTCGGCTCCTCGACCTGGATGCACCGGCAACCCGCATCACGCAGCGCGAGCAATTCCTTATTCATCGCTTCTGCCATATCCCAGATCACTTGGCGTTTGTCCTTGTACTTGGGCGTGTGGATGTCCAGGAAGAGCGCCATCACCTGCGAGCAACACGTGCCGAACTTTACCGGCTTGCGAGTCTTCCCCTGCGCCATCCGCCACAATTTTGGATAGTCGAGCGGCCTGTGCTCGATCTTGTCGACAACGTGCGGCCATCTCCAGCCAGTGTAGATCTCGTTCAGCAGCGTGCCGGGTGGATAGTGGAGCCAAGGCGCCGTCGTCTGCTCCGGCTGCAGATAGTCCCCTTCAAAGCCGGCCCAACGCTGCAAGGGATAGTGATGCCATGCGCGGCCTGCCATGTCCTCATCGAGGTGAAAGTCGCCGTGCGTGAGGATGTCGAGCCCAGCGCGCCCCTGATCACTTATCACGACCGCCAGCGCGTCTTGAAACTTCTCGCGAAAGCGGATATCGAGCATGCAGGTGTCGAACGGGCGGCCCCACATGCTCACGTCGAACCAGCGTGGTCGCGGAAACGAACCCGTAACAGTGCTTGGAAGAATCAGGTTGGCGGTGGCGGTAAACATGGGTTCCTCCGATCGGCATTGTACATCCTCTTATGTTCGGTCGGGAGTCAACCCAGCTGCGGGCGGTTCACGGTAAGCCTCTCTGGTAGTTCTGCTCCCTCGTCCCAAGCGTTCGCCAGGAAGATCTGACTGTCGCTTCAGTGGCTGGCGCCAAGAGCGAACGCAAACAGAGAGTCGCCCGCTCCCACAACCACGTACTGTTTGCCGTCGAGTTCGTAGGTGATCGCGCCGTTTGCTTGGTTGGCTGCGACGGTAGTGTGCCAAAGCGTTTTTCCGGTCGTTGAATCGATGGCCAGGATATGCCCCGAGAAGTCGCCGGCAAAGAGCAAATTCCCCGCCGTGGTCAGCAGGCCACTACCCATGCCGCCCAGGTCGTGCGTCCAACGAATCTCTCCCGTTTTGTAGTCGATCGCCTTAATGACCCCCGGATAGTTCAGAGAATCATCGCGCCCGGCGAATCCTTCGGCTTTTCCCTCCGCCGTCAAGTAAAAGACGCTGTAACTCTGCGATGCCACCACATAGAAAAGACCGGCAGCCGGATTGAAACTCGGAGCAAACCAATTCGACGCACCGTTCGAGCTGGGCGAGACGAGCGTACCATCACGCGCAGGCTCTTTCTTCGGATTGGGAATGGGTTGCCCCTTCGCGTTTATCCCCAGAGTCCAATTGCTGTTAATGAATGGCGCCGTCAGCAGATGCTCGCCGTTGCTTCGGTCCAGCACAAAGAAAAATCCATTTCGGCTCGCTTGTGCTAGAAGTTTGCGCCGCTTCCCCTTGAACTCCCCATCAAACAAAATCGGTGTCTGTGTAGCATCCCAGTCGTGCGTATCGTGCGGCGAGACCTGATAGCCCCATACCAGCTTTCCCGTGTCTACTTTCAACGCGACGATCGAGCAGGTCCACAAATTGTCGCCCTTCCGCCCTGCCCCAGAGTGCACAGGATTAGGATTGCCAATCCCCCAGTAGATCAAGCGTAAGTCCGGATCGTAAGTGCCGGTCATCCACGTCATACCGCCACCATGGCTTCGAGCCTCCGCATCAGGCCAACTCTCGGAACCAGGTTCGCCTGGATCGGGTTCAGTATTCCAATGCCACTGCACCTCGCCAGTTTCAGGGTCGCGTGATTCCAAATATCCGGGATTATCCAGCGAATCGCCGCCTACGCCGGTGATGATGTGGTTGCCCACCACCAAAGGCGACATCGTGCAGAAATACTCGAGCTTTACGTCTGCGATCTGCTTTCGCCAGCGCTCTTTGCCATCTTTGGCGTTCAGCGAAACGAGATTGCAGTCCGGTGTTTCGGTGTAGATTGAACTGCCCAACATGGCCACGCCACGGTGGCCAATGTGCAGGCCTTCGTTAGGGGGATACTTGTAATGCCAAATTTCCCGCCCGTTGCGCGCATCAACGGCCCAAACGTTATCCGGCATGGTGAAGTAAAGCACGCCATTCACTTCAATCGGTGTCGACTTGATGACTGAACCGAACCCAGCCGCCCCGTAATTGCTGGCACGATACGTCCAAGCCAACGACAAAGATGCCACATTCGAGCCGTTGATCTGATCCAACGGACTGTGACGCTGGCCCGAATATTCGCCGTTATACGTAGGCCAACTATCAGTCCCCGGCTTCACGAGCGCCTCTGGAGTCAATTCCTGCCCACAAAGAACGACCGGGGCTAGCGACAGCACGATGGTGGAGGCCCAAACTCTCATTTCAAAGTCTCCAGATAGGCGAAAACATCGTGCATTTCTTGATCGCTGTACTTCGGCAGCAGCCCTTCATGCGCGGCCCGAGGATCCTGTACATCCACAGTCACGCTCTCACGCGGGAAGGAGCGGTACCAACTAGCAGAATCGTGCAGTGACACCGTAAATTCATCCAAATGATCAAGCGTCCCCGAAACCCGCTCACCGGAAGCCAGCTGAACAGTAACTTTGGCGGGTGCAGGCGGCACCACCGCTCGTCCCAGAAACACATCAATTAGGTTCGGCGCGGGATACAACATCCGCCGCTGCAACTCGACAGGTTCATACTTGGTTGCCACATGCGCGAGATCACCGCTCGCGGAGTGACAGCTCCCGCAATGCCCGTCGCCATTGAAGAACGCCGCGCCTTTCTGCGCGTCACCCGTAATCAAATCGCCGATCTTGTAGGCAAACCGGTTCGAAACGTCAGCCGCTCGCGAATGTAAAAAGGCCGAGATATCGGCAATCTGCTCCGCAGAAATCGCCGAGAAACCCGGCATCCCGCGCTCTGGCCGCCCATTCTGGATAACGGGACCGATCGCATCACCCTTGTTGTCGTGCAGCACTAAAGCCGACCGCACAAGATCAGGACCGCTCTTTCCATGGGCATCATTGCCGTGACAAAACCCGCACGCAGGCACAAAAATTGTCCGCCCGCGTTCCGCCGCTTCTTTGTCGATATGCGCGCCGCCCATCAACGCGGCAATCGCATCGTCCGCATTCACCTTCTGCGGAGCGTCTTTCTCTTGCTCATTCGCCGTCTTCTGCTTCTCCGCCTTGGCCGCCTGGTCGGCCTGCCCCGAACTCATCGACGCAAACAGAAGCAACATGGCGACAGCACCGAAGTAATGACTGGACATTCTGTTTCTCCCGGGCCTCACGATTTCAGATTCTTCATGTACTCGTAATCCACTTTGATCGCCTCCAGAGCAGGCATCTCGGTGAAAGGCGGCTCCTGTTCGACAAATAGCGCGCGAATCGGCGCCTTCCGAGCCGCAGCGAAAATTCGGCCATAGTCGATCGCGCCCCGCCCCAATTCGGTTGGTACCGGCGCCCCAGGATCTTTTTCCATCAATGTCGTCCGCGGCGTAAATCCCTTTCGGAAGTCTTTAATGTGCAGCAGACTGTAACGCTCCGGATATTTCGTTAGGTAGGCAACCGGATCTTGGCCCGCAACGGTCGCCCAACCGCAGTCTAACTCTAGTTTGACCAACCGCGAATCGGTCAACCGAAGAAATTCATCGTAACCCGTCACGCCGCCGTACGGCTTCCATTCAAAGTTGTGGTTGTGATAGGCGAGCTGTAGCCCCGCTTTCTTAATCTGCTCCCCAACTTTATTGAACTGCTCAGCATTCCACTTCCAGTCATCCAGCGTAAGCCCCTTAATGATCTCAATAAAAAGTCCCATCTGCCCCAACTGCGGATCGGGCTTGAAGCGCGACGGATCGGCAACCCATGGAACGGTGACAACCATAAACTCCTGCGCAAACTGATGGGCAAAACCAATTTTCTCCTGAAGATTGCTGATCAAATCGGGAAGTATGTAGTGCCCTGAAGGATTTTTCAGGCCCGAATCGTCGAGCATTTTCTTCAGATCTTTCGCTGATGTTTTGGTAAGTGGAGAAAGCTCCACTTGTTTGTACCCGACGGCCGCCACTGCCTTCAACGTTCCAGCCGGATCGGTATCCATTTCTTGGCCGACGGTGTAAAGCTGCAGCCCGATCGGCAGATTCAAAGGGCTGGCATTCATGGATGGGATCTCCAGAAAGGAAGCAGCGAGACCAGAAGCCGCTGCTTTCACAAATGTTCTACGGGAAGTAGTTTTGATCATAGGTCGCACCGCGCGTGTCCATTCCGCCCTGTCGGGCTACTGAGTCTGTGCCAAGGCCACAGTTCATGTAGTGGATTATCCGTTTATGTGTATCGATTTCCGCAACCGGCAACGTCACGCACCGTTCGGGATCCGCCACGGCGCCGAGTCAGGTCGGCCGGAGATGTGAGCGGTGGAGCGTCCGATAACTAATGCATCGAAAGGGTTAATCGATGGAGGGTCGCTCCCCGTGTCATTTCACATCTGCTAGGCCGGAAGGGGACCTCGCTTGGTACGTGAGATGCCAAGCTTTTGCATCTTGAAGTAAAGTGTAGACCTCTTGATTCCCAAACGCGCAGCCGCCCCGTTGCGACCGGCGACAACCCAGCCGGTGTGCTCGAGAGCCTTAAGTATATGCTCTCTTTCCGCGTCCTCCAGGGTAATTGCCTCAAGGGATTCCGCTTCGGGGGCACTCTTCAAGCTCGCGAGAGGCGGGTACAGGACGCTGCCCGAAGTGAGTATTACGCTCCGCTCGATGAAATTCTGGAGCTCACGAATGTTCCCCGGCCACTGGTACGAGATTAGCGCAGACATCGTTTCAGGAGAAATGTGTTCGATTTGCTTATCCATCCGTCGAGCATAAATCTCGACAAAATGTTCCACTAGGGCTGTAATGTCTTGGCGGCGCGCCCGCAACGGCGGCAGGGGGATCGGAAACACATTCAGACGGTAGTAGAGGTCGCTGCGAAATTCATTGCGCTTCACCATGTCCGCCAAATTTCGGTTGGTCGCAGCCACCAGCCGAACGTCCACTTGGTGGGTCCGATTGCTGCCCAGGCGCTCGAACTCCTGTTCCTGCAGGACACGCAGCAGTTTGGGCTGTAAGGCGGGCGGAATATCGCCCACTTCGTCCAGGAAAAGCGTGCCTTTGTCTGCCAGCTCGAAACGGCCAATCTTTTGCGCTATGGCTCCAGTGAACGCGCCTCGCTCGTGGCCAAAAAGCTCACTTTCCAGCAGATCGAACGGAATGGCAGCGCAATTCAATTTTACGAATGGGCATCCGCACCGCACGCTGAGATTGTGAATCGCGCGCGCGATCAGTTCCTTGCCGGTGCCTGTTTCTCCCTGGATTAGAACGGTGGAATCCGTCGGCGCGACGCGTTCGACTTGTTCGAGGACCGCTTCAAGAGCAGGACTGTTACCTATGATCTGCTCGAATCTGCGCGGATTGCGGTCCTGGTCACCGGCCCCGAATCTTGCGACAGCAGCCACGGAGGACCTCCTTGCGCACCCCGATGCACGCTTCTATTAGCGGGTTCAACTTTCCAGAGCCGCCCGAACACTCTCGAGCAGTACTTCGTCGTTGAACGGTTTCGCCATAAACTCCACGGCGCCTGCTCGCAACGCCTGCATCCGCATTTTCTCGTCGCCATGTGCTGTGATGAAGATGGTCGGAATCCTGCAATGCTCAGCGTTCAGCTTGGCCTGTAGTTCGAGACCGGACATTCCCGGCATACGGATGTCGGCGATTAAACATCCAGCTTTCCGCTGTTGGCCGGATTTCAGGAATTCCTCTGCCGACGCAAATGCTTGTGCCGGCAAGCCAACCGCTTTCAACAGGCCCTGCAGCGCGCTGCGCATTAAATCATCGTCATCGACAATCGCAACCATTTTGGTCTTCCCCGGAGCGGCCATAGCAAAAATGTAGCAGCGGCCCCAAAAGCACGCAATTATACTTTGGTATGAGAGCCTGAACGTGGCCGCGACCAGAGACGCGGCCACAATCTACAGCGGCTTGAGAAAGTGGCAGTAAAGCGTCAGACTGCGAACTGGCTTGTGTACAGCCGCGCGGGTTGGCATTTCCCTACTTTTTGCCGGTTGGAAGTTCTAGTTTCGATGCCATTCTAACCAATTCTGCCAGCGACTCGGCCTGCATTTTGCGCATCACGTGGCCGCGATGGATCTTCACCGTGATTTCGCTGATTCCCAGCGCAAAAGCTATCTGCTTATTGAGCATTCCCGAGACCACCAGGCCCATGACCTGTCGCTCGCGTTCGCTCAGGGCCTCGTAACATTTTCGCAGCTCCGTAAAGTTACTCTGCTGAAGACGCGCCACACGGTCTCGATCCAAAGCCTGGCGGATCGCATCCAGCAAGTCCTGGTCGTGGAAAGGCTTGGTCAGAAACTCCACAGCACCGGATTTCATGGCCTTCACCGTCATCGGGATATCCCCGTGACCGGTGATGAAGATGATGGGAATTTGGATACCGGCGTCACCCAACTGGCGCTGAAAATCAAGACCGTTGACGCCAGGAAGGCTCACGTCCAGGACAAGACAGCTTGGCCCGTCCGGTGGCTTATTGCGTAGGAATTCTTCCGCTGTCCCAAAGGATGCGCACCGTAACCTCGCCGATTTCAGCAGTCCTTGGATGGACGCGCGGACACCGGCATCGTCATCTACGACGAACACCGTGGGAGCGTCGGCGGTCGTCATTCAGGCGCCTCGGCTTTGGCAGGTAAGGTGACGTAAAAACTCGCGCCGCGCGGAGAGTTCTCCGCGGCCCACAAGCGGCCGCCATGCGATTCCACGATGGAGTGGCTGATCCGAAGTCCCATACCGGTGCCATAAGATTTGGTAGTAAAGAACGCATCGAAGATTTGGTCCGCCTGCTGCTGCGGCAGCCCCACGCCAGTATCGCTGACGGACACCAGAACTTGCTCGTCTTTCCCCCGCTCCGATTTGACGATTAGCTTGCGCGTCTCATCGACATCCTTCATCGCATCGATGCCATTGATCATGAGGTTCATCACCACCTGCTGTAGCTGCACGCGATCTCCCATGACTCGGGGAAGATCCGCCGCCAGGTCCGTCCGCACGGATATGGAGTATCGCGTTGCCTCGCTGCGCAGAAGGACGATCATGTCTCGAACGACTTCGTTTAAATCAACCAACTCCCGTTCTGGACTACCCTTTTTGAAGAGCAACCGGACCCGCTTGATGATTTCCGCCGCGCGAGTTCCGTCATTTACGATTCTCATGGCAGCCGCGCGCGCCTCTTCGAGATTTGGTGTGTCGGCGGCAAGCCAGCGCATGCAGGTATTGGCGTTGGTGATGGCGGCGGCAATCGGTTGATTCACTTCGTGCGCCAAAGAAACAGTCAGTTCTCCCATGGTGGTCACCCGGTTCACGCGCGCGAGGTCTGCCTGCGCCTGACGCAATCTCTCGCGCTCCTCGTCCGCCCGCTTGCGTTCGGTCACGTCTATCGATGTACCGACATATTCCAGGAGATCGCCGGATATGTTACAAACGGGATGCCCTGTCGAGCGAACGTATTTAATTGCTCCGTCCGGAAGAACGATTCGGAATTCGACGTCAAAGTGGGAGCCTTCGTCCGGCCTTTCAAGAAAAACCTCTCTGCGCACCCTATCTCGATCCTCTGGATGAATGCGCTGGTAAAAAGCTTCGTCTGACGGTATACCCCCTTCCGGATCGAACCCAAACAAGCGGTAATTTTCCTGTGACCAGTAGACACTATGTCTGGTGGCCACGCTCCACGCCCAACTCCCTGTACGCGTCAACCTCTGTGCTTCCGCTAAGTAACCCTCGCTCCGCCGCAACGCTTCTTCCGCTCGCCTGCGGTCCGTTACATCAACGTCCGTACCGACGACTTCAACAAGCTCTCCGCTTGGGCTGAAGGCCGGATGGCCTAATCCAAGGATGTACCTAACTGTCCCATCGGGTAGCACGATTCTGAACTCGACGGCGTAGTCTCTTCTCTCGCGCACTGCGTTCTGGATGCATCCGACGACCCGGCCGCGATCCTCTGGATGGATCCGTTGCGACGCCGTTTCGTGGTCCGGAAGGCCCAGCTGCGGATCGAAGCCCCAAATTCGGAAATTTTCCTCTGACCAATAGAGAGACTTTATCGCGTCGAAGGCCCAACTCCCCGTATGCGTGAGCCTCTGCGCTTCTGCCAGATAACTCTCGCTCCGCCGCAACGCTTCTTCCGCCTGCCTTGCTGCGGTGATGTCCATCACCGCTCCAACAAACTCCACGCCGCCCGATTCATGGGTTAAGGCATGAGCCATAACATGGACATATTTGACGGAACTATCCGGCATCACCAAGCGATATTCATGCTCAAAATCCTTCCCATCCTGCGCCGCGCGCTCGATAGTCTGTTTCACGAACGCCGTATCTTGCGGATGAACCCGTTGCAGAATAAGTTCCACGGTCGGTTTCGTCGCTCGGTCGTATTGGAAGATTCGAAAGGTCTCCTCGGAGCAGAGGATCTCGCCGGTGGAGGGCCTCCAGCCGAAGCTCCCCGTATGACTGAGCCTTTGAGCTTCCGCCAAGTACGCCTCGCTCCGCTGCAACTTCTCTTCCTGGACTTCCAAAGCCTCAGTAGCGAATTGCCTATCAACCCAAGACGTCAGCAGAGCCAGCCCGAGGACGATAAAGGTGGCAGCGGCAATTCCGGCGGTGCCCAGTGTGGAGATGCTTACGGCATGAGACAGGTCCGTCGGCGCACCGGAGGGGGTGAAACTGGCGGCGGCCATGCCGGTGTAATGCATGACGGGGATGGCGGCACCCATCACGACGGCTCCGCTTAACTTTTGCCAGCCGGTCCCTGTTTTCTTATCTCGGAAGTGAAAGGTGATCCAAAGGGCGGCGAGAGAAATCAGAACCGCGAACACGACGGACAGGACGACGAGAAAGGAATTAAACTGGCATACGGCAGGTAGACGCATGGCAGCCATGCCGATGTAATGCATGCTTGCAATACCCGCACCCATCAGGACACTTCCGGCGAGCGCTCGGAACCAACCCATTTTCTGACGGCTCACCACACCCAGCGCAACGACCGACGCGAGAATGGCCGCAAAGAGTGACAGCAGAACGGTCGGCCAATGGTAGGCCACGGGAATTGGCAGGATGAACGCCAGCATCCCAATGTAGTGCATGGACCAAATGCCCGTCCCCATCGCACCGGCTCCGCCTAGCAGCCAGATCGCGCGAGTCCAACCGCCCGCGGCCGTTACGCGACCTGCAAGATCCAGAGCAGCGTACGACGCAAAGATGGCGATCAACACCGAAAGCGCCACGAGCGCGTAATTGTATGAGCCAATCAAGTTCACGGCAGCCATGTGACTCCGTCCAGTTGCCAAGCGGAACAGTCGCGCCGCGCTCCGGGGCCTAAATCTCTTATTGCTGCCTTTTACTGCCTTGCGAATCCGCCAAGTCTTTGAAAGAAAACAAAGCTATGGCGGAAGCGTGTGGGAGTCGAATTGTCGCATTCAAATTCTAAGTCCCACGGTATCACGGTGCTACGCTTCAGCTTGAAATTGATTTGGAGCTAGTTGGAGCTAGTGACAAAAAAAAATAGCCCGGCACTCCGAAGATGCCGGGCCGGTAACGCCACAGAGTGGCGAGTGAATTAGGAACCGCGTTTTATCAGCGCGTTGATTGATGCCACATACGCATCCGTGGGCCGTGCGCACGGTTCAAAATCACCGTCCACAGCCCAAAAATCTTCAAGCTTTTCAGCCAATCTTTCATCTTGATGGAACAGGTATTCAGTGTGGCCGTACTCTATCTTGGTCCGTGTGATTGTGCCTATGCGCGTTTTCGGCGCAACCAGAAGGCGCACGTACTGTGGATTGTTCGTCATCTGTCTGTCTCCAATGCGCGGTCAACGCTGTGAAGCCGGGCCACTATACTCCGGTTTGTCGTGAAATGCTGTGTCTGATATATTTGCGGAGCGATGAGCGTCACACCCGTCCCGTCACATGACCCACTAATTGATAAACGTAACTCAGTGGCCGAAACCTTGAACCGGAGACGGCGAACTGCATCTGAAGTTTCCATAAAGATTGCGGCAGACCGGAGCGCCTTTTTTGATAAGCTGGCGGTCTTGAATGCCGGTGCGTTGACCTTCAGTGTTACGCTGTTGGGCCGTTCCGTTCAGTCAGACCCACACAAGATGTTGCTCCTATACGCGGCCTGGGTATCTCTACTCATCGCTCTTGGTGCGTGCCTTATCCGAAATTTTTCTCATCAGGGTTATCAGTTTTGGGACGCGGCAAGTAAGAGGGCAGAATCCGAGATTGCATACATTGACGTGGACACCGAAATAGTTTCCACGAAGTCCATAGTCTACGCAGATTCTGCTGAGCCGTTCGACAAAGAACGAGAGCTTAGAATCGACAAAGAAAATCGTGAAGTGTGGCAAAAGGAGTTGGCTAGGTTACAGTCCAAAGTTGAGCGACACTGGCGACTGGTTGTAGCTACGGAGTGGATTGCTGGAATAGCCATGTTCGTTGGCTTTCTGCTACTCATTGTTTTTGCAGTGCATGCTAATTCTTCGGTTCCCGTAGGGTATCCCCTGCACACAGGTCCTGATTAAGAACCGGCCCCCTGCCCTGTTTCATCACCAAGCAGGCCGCTCTGTTTCCGTCACGCAGTGGTAGGAACAATGTTGAGCACGTCCCTGCCGTGCTTCACTGCCGCTTCGTTGTAGCAACGCGCCGCTTCCACTTCGTCATCGAAGTAGCCAAGAATTTTCTTCCTTCCGTTGACGCTGATGGATGCCTTCCACTTGCAGTACTGCTTGTCCCAGTTGACACCACGGTACTCCGATGTTCTCTTTTTCTCTTCCGTCTTTCTTGAGTGGTAGATGTGCATTTTAGATTTTCCAGACACAAAAAGAAGGGGCAGGAATAAGTTCCTGCCCGGAGTCTCTTTGCTTGATTTGTTGTTACTTTCTAACGCGAAGCCGCACGCTGCTGTGCTCGCGTCATGGTGTTCATTATTTGATTCTGCGAACGCTTGAAGCTGTCCGCGTCCGTCACGCCATGCACGTGCAATTCATTTGTGACGTGCAAGTGTTTGGATGAATCGCCGTTTGGAACGTGGGGAACAATCGTGCCCGCGCTTCGTGGGATGAACAGTTCAGGCCGTTTCTCTCCAACGATATAACTTTTTCCGGCTTCTACGGAACCACCGCCCTCAAAGAAACCACCGAAACCAAACAGTCCAGCAATCCCTTTTAGAACCCCGCCAACGCCACTGAGGAAACTGCCGCTGCTGCTTCCCGGTGTGGTTGTGCCGGTAGTGGTTGCCCCGCCTAGTCCGAACATCGAAGCAAGACCGCCCAAAGGCAGACTGCCAACACCGGCAGCGGACAGACCGCCAACGTTAGCGAACTGCACCCAAAGAGCGTTGTTTGCCGATGAACCGTCAGCCTTCGTGGTTTTAAGGCCGAACAGACCACCAAGAGAACCTGCAAGGCCGCTTTCAGCTTTACGTAAAACCGAACCAAAGAGATTCGCTTCCAAGCTTTGCCCGATTTGCTTGAACGACAAACCTTTGCCAGTGACAACGAACTGCGCAAGCTGTTGATTAAGACTTTGAATCGCGTTGCCGATGTCAGCAGTGATGCTGCGTGCGAAGTCTCGCCCGCTGTTTTGAATCTCAGTGAACAAATCTGTCCAAGCATCCTTGAACGTGCTGGTGCCGGTCTTCTCGCGCAACAGTTTGAGGCCGTCATACTTTTCTTTCTGAATCTTCAGAAAAACTTCTTTGGCCTGCTCTTCGCTGACCTGTCCCAGCGCCAAGAATCCTTGCAGCTTCGCAAGTTGGGCATCGTAGTCCTTGTTGATTGACTCTGTGGTGCCATCCTGCTTGGCCTTCCATCGGTCGTTGAAGTCGGTGATGAATTGCTGCCCTGTGTTCAAATCCTTGCCAAGAACAGCAAGACCTGCACTCAGGTCAGGGAGCTTCATACCGCCAAGGTCTGGTGCTCCAGCATTCGGGTCTTTAGGTTGCGGCCCGAACAAAGCCTCAGTGCCTTTTGTCAGGTCAATTGTTGGACTCTTGAACAGCGGAGACGCACCGCCCTTGGAGAACGATTCCTGCAACGATGCGTAGGACGCAGCTATTTGCTTTACACGCGCCGCACGCTGCGCTTCTAGTGCCGCTGCTTTTTCCAAACCGGGCAACGAAGATTGAATACGGCTGGCCGCTTCCCATTCATGGTTCTGTATGTCGTCAGTCAGTTCCTGCCGCGCTTTTTCAAGGGTGTAGGCAGCAGAGCCGCCTGCCTTCTGAATTTCAAACGTCTTCTCAAGCGAAGCACCAATCTGTTCTCGCTTGCGTAACAGTCCATCTGTTGCTGCTGATTCATCCTTCACCGCTGCAACCAGAGCCTGCTGTGCGGCCTGCTGGTCTTTGAGCATCGCTGCTGCACCAACACCACCGCCAAGGAATCCTGCCTTAATTGCTTCCATGCTGCTCGCAACCCAAGACGTAGACTTTGCCATTGCTGGCCCAAAGGACGTTGTTGCGTTTACTTTTAGTTTGTCCAAGCTAAGTGAAAGCTCTTCATTTGATGCGCGGTATTTTTCGTTAGCAGCAACGGCATCTTTCCCGATGACCGGGCCAAGCGTGGAAACCGCTTTTTCCCATTCAAGGATTCCTTCTCTGCCCTTCATGAGAATTGGAATCATGCTAAGACCGCTGCGTCCGAACAGGGCTACAGCGTCATTGGCCCTGCGAACAGGGTCATCAATGTTTTTGAAGGCATCAGCAGTTTGAAGAAGTGCCTCTTTGTTTGACTTCGCCGTGATGCCAAGCTCACGGAGAACGCTTTGAGCAGCCGTGCCTTTGCCGGTGTTCAGCAGCGCGGCGTCAAAGCGACGTATCCCAACAACGAGGTCATCCAAGCTGACGCCAACGGTCTTGCCTGCTGCTTCAAAGACCTGAAGGTCGTGCACAGAAATGCCGGTCTTCTCGGAGATGTGCTGAAGATGCTCTACAACCTCAGCGCCGCCTTTGGCAAGCTCTGCCATTCCTGCTGCTGCTGCGATTCCAGCGGCAGCAAGACCGCCCAAAGCTGTGACAGCTAGAGCGATGCCGTTTGAACCTTTGCCGATTCCATCAAACGCTTCCGCCAAACTGCGAGAAAGTTCAGAGGCAATCTGTCCGAATTGGCCCAAGGATGCCAGTGCATTCTGTGCGGCAGAGCCAATCTTGTCTCCCATCTCCGAGAACGCTGTGTGAACCTCGCGTGCAGCTTTGCGGCCTTCGTAGCTGGCCTTCGTCATTCCTGCTTGGAACGAAGCTGTATTTGCGAGCAATTCTACTACGATTGAACCGAGAGAAAAATTTGCCATTACTGTCCTACTTCCTCAAATTTGTTTTCAGTTGGACGCTCAACGGTCTGTTCAACACTGAACAAGTAGAGATGCCTTCCACCTGATGTAGTGATTTTCCTCACGGCGTCCACATCCCTAGCATCAACCATTCGGTTTTTTTCACGCCATTGCGAGCGGGTCAAGAACCTTCGTTCCTTGCCGAAGGAATCAAATTCAAAATCGTACTTTTGGTTTTCCATGTTTCGTTTTTCCTAAAGAAGAAACAAGGCAGACCCGTTTGAAGAGTCTGCCCTGCGTTGAATTGTTTGGACTAAACGTGCAAAGTGCCGTAGACCACTGGCTTTGCGCCGTTCGGAGCATTTAGGGCCGCGTCCACGCGAAGGAAACCAATGTAAAGCGCGGCGTATTTTTCTACGAAGCCCGGAGCTTCAGAGTTACGCAGCACAGTCGCGCCGTCACGAATGACACGTACTTGGTACTGGGAGAAATCGCCAAAGCAGATGACCTTGGAACCGGCAGCCGTGGGCATGTCCGGGGAAATCAAAATGCGCTTCCCGAAGAGCTTCTCGCCGTCTTCAGTGATGTTCACCAAAGGCCGGTTCGTTGTGGCGTCCTTGAGTCCAAGGATGTTGTTGTACGTGGTGTCGTTCATCAGCCACGCGCACTTGGGGTTAACCCTGTAAGCGCGGTTCACGCTGAAATAAATGCTTTGCAGTTCACCCTTGGTGAAGCCGGTGTTTACTGCTGAAGTCACACCAGAGTTAGCTGCCGCTGTCAAAATTCCCATAGGTGCCCCAGACCCGGAACCGTTAACCAAATCTGAGCCAATCCCACGCGCAAGGCCAACCGAAAACGCAGCCGTAAGAATAGAAATGATGGCTTCAAACGAATCCTGCTCCAAGTTCAGTTGCGCGGCAATGGGGTTCGTTCGGTAAGTAAACCCGTTCAGAAGCAGCGAACCAAACACCGGATTCAAAACCGGTGGTGCATCAACGTTATCGGCGATAATCGTGCTGGTGATGGTGCTCAGGTCAACCTGAGGCAGCTTCATCGTGCCACCCTTTTCAGAGGAAATTAGGTTGACGTTTTTTTCTTCCATCAACTCGGTAAATTGAGCGATGCCGGTCAGCAGCGTCTTATAAAACTGATTCGGAACGATGAATGCGCCTTCGACGGCATCAGACATGGGCACGTAGGTTCTGACATTTTCTCCCGTCTTTAGGTACCGCCTCAAGGATTCGCGCTCTTCCGCCGTGTTGCGCTGCTCTTCAGTCACGATGCCTTTCGTAAGCTGTTCTACCGGTATACCCATAGCATCAGCAAGGCGCACCTGTTGCTGGTATCTAGTCTTGAGGCCGCTCGCTTGTGCAATTAGCACATCCGCTTTTTTCAAATCAGCCTTAGTAGCGGCTGGGTTCTCCGTCAGCGCTCGCGCTTCACGCAGCAAAGTCTCACGCTGCGATTGAATCAAAATCTCTTCGTTGGTCACAAAAATACTTCCATTTTCTGCCCGCAATGCGGGCTTATAGTTTTTCTTTTGCCCGATTCCACGGGCTGGGTTGCGGGTTATTGTGATTACTGCAAGAGGGAAATCTGTGTCGCACGGATGCGACGTTGCGCCGCTTCGCGCTCATTCTGCGTAGCCAGTGCGGGTGATGCCACATGCGACTTTGCGGCCACAATGCTGCTCAAACTTCTGACTTCAACTCCATGCGGTAGTGGTGTCAGCGATAGACCGCTGCGCTTTTCAAAAACCCTACGCACGGCCCAAGCAGGCATTGCTGGAAGTGCGCCAAGGTTCTTGTTGTGATTAGCTTCTAAGGCCGAACGCATTTCTGCGATTTGCATTTGTCCTTCTCCTTTCTTTTTGTTTTGAACTACAGGGTGCGAACCCATTCCTTCTTAGGGGTTTTCTTTTTTGCTTCCGCTGCGAGACGTGCAGCGTTTCGCTCTTGCGCTTCGGCTTCCGTGATTTGGTCTAGCACGATGCGATAGTCGAACTCGGCTTCGAGCAGCATCTCTCGTTTCTTATCGAACGCAAGAAGCTCGCTCCGAAGACCGTCAATGATGTTCCTCAAACTTCTTTTACGTTGTAGCAGTTCCTTCATTTCTTTTTTTCTCCTTGTTTTTGTTTCATGCGCCTATGCGTTGCTTCAACGCAGAAATCTGATGTTCACTCATTGCCGCCAGCACCTGTGCTCCGTGCTGATAGGGTGCGGCCACACTAGGCAGGAAAACTTTTTCGAGTTGCATACTCAGACGTTTTACAACCCCGTCAGCACAGACGCGCTGCCACATGCCCCACGCATCTTGAAGGTCTGTTTCTTGGCGAATCAGACCAGCAGTCAGCAGCACACGAAAATAGCTTGGCGTTTCATGGCGCGTTCGTTCTACCTGCATACAGCCCAGACGGATTGGTCGTTTTTCCTTGAATCTTCGTTGTCTCATTGCGGTGGAAGCTTTCCAAAGCGAGTCAGCCAGTACCCTTCGTTTTCCTGCGTCAAGAAGTCATAAACCTCTTGGACAGTGACAGGCCAGCGTCCTAACTTTTCCGCATCCATGAGCACATCGATTTGCTGTTGCTCTTCAGGGCTTAGCAATCTGTACCCAGCCTCATCCAGCCAAATTTTAAGGGCTTCGTTGGATTCAGCTTCGGAGATGCGATATTCAGGAGACAGCATTTTTTCTTTCCTCTTGTGACTTCAAAATCTTCGCTATGACTGATTCCTGCCGGTCAGCTACAGGCGTAGCTCTAATTTCTTCCTCAAGCTCTGCGATTTGTCTCTTCAGAGACTTGATTGCCCGCATCGCTTCGCGCTGCACCTTGACAGCCGGGTTGAGTCGCTGAACTTCCGTGAACTTTCCGTGCGAGTCAGCAATCTGCGTGGCGACCATCAGACCCTTCTCCGCGATTTGCTGCGTGGCCTGCCGCATGTTCTGCTTCATGGCTTCCAGAGCTTCGCGGGCATCCTGCAACTCGCTTTGTGGGTCAGAAGGCTTCGTGCGGGCTTCTTCGCGTGCTTTGCGCAGCGTTCCAAGAAGCTCCTTCTGCTTTTTCGTCTTCCGGTGTGCGGACATAAATCTGCTCCAAACTCTCCTAAACAGGCCGGTAAGGACTGCAAATGTCTCGCCGGGCTAAAAATGTGGTGGTAATTTTTGTTGCTGAAGTGACGCTGACTCTTTTCGACGAGCGCGCCGGTCTTTCAAATCCCTATTCCAGAAATCGAGATAGCCCCTACCCCTTTGTTATCAACGACATACAAGGCCGATGCAAAGCCAATGCAGGCGTTACACAAGGTGAATGCAGGGTCACTACTGAGACAAACCCAAGCCTGCTCCAATCACACTTTGCAGCTTGCAACCCAGTGTTGTGCGGGGCACAAACTGAGTAAGACTCTGGTTGAATCAGGGCACCATTTCCTCTAACGTGGGTTGCACACTGAGGTCTGAAAGGATAGGTACTCATGAACTCTACTTGGGTTACGGTAACGCTCAAGTGCAAGAAGTGCAGCGGCAACATGCTTATCGTGCCAGACAATCCTACAGATGACAGCATCGTCACCTGCAAGTCCTGTGGCGTCGAAGTAGGACGCTGGGGTGACATCAAGACTGGTGCAAAGAACACCGTCAGAGAGAAGGTCACAGAAACCATCAAGGACATCTTCAGAGACGCCTTCAAGGGTAGTAAGGGCATCACTTTCAAGTAGCGCGTGCTTCAGACTTCCAACGTCAAAAACAATCCTGTCAAGCTGCATATCTTTTTCCGTTCCTAGACCTCTTCACTCATTATTCCAATCCCAACGAACGCAGTAGCTCTGTGGCTCTTCGGTCTGCCTCTGCAATCACTGCCTCAACCATTGAGTATTTCTTAGGCTTCACCGGCTTCGTCTTCACTTCTGGCGGTGGTGGTGCTTCCACGGGTGCTGGTGGTGCCACACCGTTACGGTCAACAACAGGAATGCCGTGTGCTTTCGCAGCACCCACTAGACGTTCCCAAAGTCTTGCCCGTTCAGTTGGCGGTATTGCCTTCATCTCTGCGAAACGCGCAAGGTGGTTTTTAATCAGGTTCTGGGTCTTTGCCACGCTCGTAGGGTCGTAGCACGCCAGCAGCCAAGTGTTCGTGTCCTGCTCATCCGGCACATGCAGAAAGCATTTTGCATTCAGGTCAGTTCCGCCAGTTCCGCCAACACGTTTTGTTTTTCCGTCTTTCATCTCATCACCAAATAAAATGGGGGGTTGCGCCAGTTCGCGCCAAGCGAGAAGAACGCAACCCCGGCCCAATATCTGCGCTGAGACGCAAATCCTGGGGAACTCTTCAAAGCGTTCGGGAGAGAAACCGATGCCCTAAAACAAAGTCTTTGCCCGGCACTGCCATCTCAACAGCACCGGGCGATTCAACGCGAACAAGGCCCGACATGACGCGGGGGTGCAGTTAGCACCCAGTCGCGTTGAAAATCAAAATGGCGCGTGCCGGTGGTGCGCTGGGATGCACACCACTGGTCGCGCCTATTGACGCACGCCCACTCAGGCGCTAAGACGCTGTTGCGGCAGACGCCTCATGGTCAAACTCAATGTTTTGGTTTTGGGATTCAGTCAGCGAAGTCCTGTTGGACACAGGTGCTGTTGACACGGCCAAGTAAGGCCATGAATCCCAGTTCAGACACACGGCTGCGCTCGCAACGCTGAAGCCCCGGTCTGTTTGTTTTGGAAAGCGGCGCATGACAATGCGCGTGTTGAATGGTGGTCAGCGGAAAAGTTCTCACGCCTATTCCATTCAAGAATAGAATAGCATGAGGTATTCCGAAAACTGCCCTTTTAGCATGTCATAACTCTCAGAACCTGCTCTGGCATTGGCTATTTCTCATCCCTTCTTCGTTACAATCAGTTCCTTAGAATCAGAAATGAACAAGCAGGCCGTGCTTTTGCGTGTACGAAACTGACTGTGTGTCAATGTTTACGCAGCCATTCCAAAGAATTTCTTCGCAGGCTTACGCTTCCGCTTTGCTAACTCAGCCGCGAAACGCTTCCGGTCTTCGCGCTCTTCCTTTCGGGCCTGTCTACGCCTGAACATCTTGACGCGGTGACGTTCGCTCTTTAGACAGCCGCAGTGCCGTGCCCTGCCTCTGAGCAGTTGGTTTGTCGAAGCCTCAGCGGGTTCCCCGCACGCGCAGAGAACTGCATAGCGGAGAATCAGCCCGTTGACTTCAGTCTTCAACCGTTCCCAGACCAGCAGCCGCCCGTAGACTTTGCCAATCAGAGAATCGCTGTAGCCCAACCTTCGGCCAACCTTCTTGCGCTGATTGACGCGGGCTTGCGTTGCCGCCATTTCTGCCGCCTGCTCTAGTGAGAATTTCGGAACATCCACGGGCTGCGCTGGCTTTCTCGCCATGAACTTGCGTGCAGCGCGGTTCCATCCCTTTTGCATTCTAAGGTAGTCCATCACGCTGCCATACTCGCGGCACTGTCCTGCCGTGCCTTATTTACATTTGCCACCTTACTGCAAAACCGCACGGCGTGTTCCAGCGTCATGGCGCTATTGAGTTTTGCGTTCTTCGCGGCTGTTCGCTTTATCGCATAGACCACGCGGTCAAAGGAGTGCAGGTCAAGCCAAACGCGCATCTGTGGTGCGCCGGGGCTGAACTCTGGAAACAAGCTCTGCCAGAAATTGCACAAGGCAAGTATTTCTTCGCGCCGATTCTCAATATGCTGTTTCAGGTCTTGTGGCGTCACGCGGCACCGCCTTTCTCAACGGGCACCGCAATGCTGTAGCGTCTCGCCTTTCCGTCAGTCTCTGACTTCAGTCTTCCGCTGCTTTCCAACTGCTGAAGCACTCTCAGTTTGAGTGCCGTCTTTCCGGTCACCAAAGCGAGCAGGTCACCTTGCGTGGGATTCATTTCAACGGTCAGAGCTTCCATAATTTCCTGCTCAATGCGCTCAACCGTCTTGCGTTCTCTGGCTTCGTTTCGTGCTGCCTCTTCGTCTTCTACGGTTGAACCCAGTGACATCGCTTCTATTTCTCCATCGAAGAAGAGCAGTGTGGGTTCCATCGAAATGCCCCACCGTTGTTCGGTGCTTATGATTCGCTGCGTGCCTTGCTTGCCAAGGAAAATGTTTGTGTCGGTGCCAGCACGGAACCCGGTGCTGCCGATTGGAGAATCTCCAACATCATCACTGCCGCGTTTCTTTCCGTGCGTGAGAAATTGCAGATGCAAGCTGTGTCTCTTCGCAATCTGTTCCAGCATCTCAACTCCCACGGTCACTTCATCGTAAGAATCAGAGTCGGCCATGCGCAGCAACTTGCTTACCGGGTCAACTATGACGAGCTTCAGCTTGGGAATGCATCGAATGGTTTCTTCGAGTCTCTGTAATCCAAGCTCGCCACGGTGGGGCATCTGCTCATGTACAACATGGATGGTGCCGCGCTTCTCCGTCACTCCCAACTTTTTCAAGTGCTGCTGCACAACACCCTTTGGGCCTTCCAAAATCAAATAGAGCACGTCACCACACAACGTAGGCTTTCCGAAAAACGGTGTGCCTTCAGCCACGGCAACAGCAAGCTGCCGGGCAAGGGTGCTCTTGCCGGTCTTCGGTTTGCCGCACAGCATAGAGACGCCAACGTCTAGCAACAGGTCATCAACAAGGCCGTGGTATATCTCCGGGGCCGCGTTCGCAAGCTCAAGACCGGTCTGGGTCTTGAAGGGCTGAATCTTCTGCCCGTCTTTCTTCTCTTCACTGCTCATTCTTCTTTATCCTTTTTTCGGTTTTCTGGCCCGTGTCACCCGCAAGGTTGACACTGGGTTCTTGCCCTCTTTTCCGCCAACATCCCTGCGAGCAGGAAAACGAGGAAAAGGAAAAACAAATTTGCTTTTCCCTTTAGAGTGGGAAAAAGAGAGAGTTCTTAACTCTTTCTCCCTACAGCTACTTACCGGAACCTTTTCCCTTTTCCTGCTTTTCCCCTGCGTAGAGGGGTAGGCAGAAAGGAAAAGCTGAAAGCTGACATGGATAGCCCAGCGAGTGACACGGGCCGGAAAAGCTGGAATCCGGGTCACACGTCTCCCTTTCTCCGGTCTGCGCATGAAGACGCAGAGACACACCAAAGGCTGCTTGGCGTTGCTGCCTAGATTTTCGGTTGGGGATAGTGTTGCGGCCTATCTCAAACTTACACAGCTATTGTATCACAGAGATACTATCCCTGTCAAGTAGCTTGGGTTTGTACTTCGGGTCTAATGGAACACCAGTGGTGACCGCTCATTCACCGGTCATGCGTAGTGAGCAAAAGCAAGGCGGTGTATCGCCTGTTCGAACAGAGTACTGCACTCCGCATTAGCACAGCCCACGATGAATGTTTCCGCTGACTGTAGTTCAGGATGGAATAGCATGGCGCTCTTTGAAATCTTCACCAACACCCTGCTCACCGCGTCCTGCTTCACTGAGCCTTGACCAAACCATTCACCTACCGTTTGCTCTATCTCCTTTTGGTTGTTCTTGAACACCGCTGCTAGGGCCGCTTCGTCAAGGCAGTTCTTCGCAAGTCTCTCAATCGCCTTCTCACTTGTGATGTACATGCACACATCCCTATTTTGAGACGGCATTAGACCGGGCAGATGCCGATGGGGGAACCCGATTTAGTGACAGACCTTAGAAAATGTCAATCAGGTGAATCATCTAATGAACCCAAAGAATCACCAAGGAATTACCCTATTGACACATGATGTGTCCGGCGTACTATGTGTGCCTCTGACAGTCAAAATGGGGAGGTTGCCAGAGAGCATACAGGGGGCTGGGCCCGACATCCAGCCCCCGCTTTTTTTTTACAGCCAACGGAAGATAAAAGGCATGAACCAGGTCAACGTCCGTGCTTGGTGCTCTGCGTCCACTTCTCTTGCCGGTCACTGCATCAATGCATGGGTATCTTCGATTTAAGGCCATCGAAGCTCGCCCCAAGCCGTTGCCGTCTTCCAGCCTGGACATCGCCTTACAGCGCACGGCTGCCGTTGGAGCGTTGCTCATTCAAAGAGAAAGCCCGGCCACTTCCCTACGAAAGGGAAA
>WNFP01002088.1_pt1 | contig 25730 bp, 27 predicted proteins | sample 5400201 | NCBI WGS metagenome assembly WNFP01 (sample SAMN13153355, study PRJNA577476) | soil metagenome | isolation source: 115 cm saprolite under Madrone tree | place: USA:California | collected 2016-06-14
CGATTTGTTTTGTTTTGCATCAGGCCGCGTCCTCGTTGTTCATGGGGGCGTTTTTGGGTGCTCGAGCCGGATGAATGGGAAACCTTCAAGTCCGGTTCTTAGAGGGCTGGGCGCCAGCGATGGCGCCCGGCTACTCGACAAAGTGAAGGCACTTCTCCGGTTTCGGCGTTATCAGAGTTGGTCCAGGTTCACGGCCTAAAGTGGCGGGAGATAAATCATCTAGGGTTTTTGGGCAGGCTTTGCATTCAGCGGATTTTGTCCAAGTTTTGATTGTATCTCTGCAATTCTCTCCGCCCAGGACTCTACCGTTTCCGCCAATTCGCGCAGCACCGCCGTGTCGCTCCTTCCCGAGCTCTTCAGCACATGAAACGAATGATCCGCCGTTTCAATGACGTGCAACGTCGCTCGGGAACCCAGCTTCGCGCAGATGGGACGCAACAACTTGAGATCGGCAAGCGTATCCCGCGTTCCTTGCAGGAACAGCATAGGCTGCATGACTCTCACAAGGTGGTCCGCTCGCTTCGTCGCCGGGTGGTTCGGCGCGTGCAACGGAAAAGCAAAGAACACCAATCCTCGTACCTCATCCAGCGGGTACTGTGCCGCGGCCTGTGAAGTCATTCGTCCTCCCATTGACTTGCCTCCCGCCAACAACGGCAAGCCTGGAGCCGCCTCCGCAGCCGCTCGCACCGCAGCCACGACGGTCGCCGTCAACACCGCGGACGCGTCAGGAATCCGCCGTCGTCCCTCCATGTAAGGGAACTGGTATCGCAATGTCGCTACGCCCACACCAGCCAATTCGCCCGCCAGCTTCTCCATAAACGGGTGACTCATCCCCGCCCCAGCTCCGTGCGCCAGCACCAGGAGCCGCCGCGCCTTCGTCGGCCGCGACAGCAGCGCCGACACCTCGCCTCCACCCTCCACTCCGAATCGCAACTGTTCCACCGCTGCCATTTCGCCGCGATTCTAGCAGAACAGGCCCACTTCAAGAGCTCGCTGTATCATGCTCGACATTCTCACAACGGAACTTGAGGACTCAACATACGTCCGATTCCGCGTTAGCACTGGGGAGAGGCTTGCACTCCTAAGACCCGGCTTACAGGCAGTCCGTGTACATGCCAATTACGGTCGGCTCCTCCGTCACGGCACCCGCCGGGTCGAGCTTCACGCTTACTCCGATTAGAGCCGAGTCTGAGCTACAGCCAAACGGTGCGCATCCGGAAGTCCAAAGGGTTCCCTTCGCCTCAGACTCGGAGATGGTGAACGGGATGCTATGTTCTGCAAAAAACCGAGCAACGTCGGCCTTCTTTGTGCCGATTTTCAGTCGCTCGTGGGCATCTTCCTTAATGTTTTCGACTTGCCGTGCGAACGCTGCACTGCGTTTCTTGCAATCAATTTGACTCCGGAAATACCTTAGGCCAAGCCAGCTCACCCCCACAATGACAACAATTGCGGCGGATATTGGGATGCTCCGTCTCAATGTTTTCATTACGTCAGTATCTTGCCGGCTCGACGCCTGCGCAAGAACTGTCGATAACAGGCGTTTACACTTACTAACGAGAGAACGTGTCTCGGTCAACTCCTGGTCGTAAGCGACACCGAATGAGGCACTTAGAGTTTCCACTCACCCTGTTAACAAGAGGGGTTGAAGTTCGAATTCTCAGAGAGACGGTTACGTGAATGAGTGCTGTAGACGCCATTTTGGGGGAATGACTCAAAACTGTGGCGCTGGCGTTTTCGCTTTATGCTTTCCTAATAAAAAGCTCAGGATTTCCTCAAAGTCTTTTCCTTACCATTTGAAATGACTGTTGTTAGGGCATAAGGTCTCGCCAAAGCCATTTGTTGCTGCCTTCCCGATTGTCGATTCGTGATGGCTGTCGCATACAGGCGGCCGAACCGACTCCGCGCCTTAACGGATCAGTCTGATGCGTTCCGAATCGAGAGATATGCGAGGAGCGGCAAGGAGCCAAGGGAGGATCTATCATGTCAACTGGACCAAAGGGCACGGAGCAGGAATCGATTGCACAGTGTAGTGTTTGTGGCCGTATCGAGGCGTTATTCGAGCTTCCCGGAAGAACAGAGAAATGCTGTCTGGAGTGCAGTGCAGACTTGGCGACGGCCATCTTGCTGAGAACTGAGATCGACGCCGCGACGCTGGCCGGGAGGAGTACAAACGCATTAGTGTCTGAATTTTCCGCGATCAGCGGCCGGATGCTTGAACGATCGCAATCCGCAGAACTGGGCAATTGAGTTTCTACTCGTTATGATAGCGATGCCTTTGAGCGGAATTTCACCCAGGGAGAGAAGTTACGGAACCCATGCGAGAGGCGGTGAACAATCTACTCCTGGTTCTCGTTGCGCTCTTCCCCATCGTGGACCCGCTCGGAGGCAGCCCCTTCTTTCTGGCGCTGACCAGGGAGTACGCGCCGGAAGCGCGAAAAGCATTGTCATGGCGCATCGCCATGAACAGTTTTTTCTTGCTGGTTGGGTCGTATTTTGTTGGGACTTATGTGCTCGCCTTTTTTGGGATTTCGCTGCCAGTGGTGCAGGTGGGCGGAGGACTGATCGTCATCGCGACAGGATGGACGCTGCTGAAACAGCGCGACGACGAAAAACATGACGTGCAGAGAACCGTCCAGCCGCAGGACACATTCCGCCAGGCATTTTATCCCTTGACGATGCCACTGACAGTAGGCCCTGGATCAATCTCCGTGGCGATCACACTGGGCGCGAACGTGGCTCATCATCACTCGTACCATCCTTTGACAATCTTGGCTGCCCTCATTGGATTGGTGTTGATCGCGATCAGCATTTTGCTCTGCTATGGATTTGCCGACCGGTTGGCGCGAATCCTGGGAGCAACGGGGATGACGGTGATCACACAATTGTCGTCCTTTTTCCTAGTTTGTATCGGCGTGCAGATTGCATGGAACGGGATCAAAGCATTGCTGGAATCGGTGACGCTACATTTTGGCTGAGCAAGCGCAGTTTTCCTCTAGTGGCCAGCCGCAACGACCGGCTGGCCACCTGCCCGAATACTTCCACGCGTCGCAACTCTGTCTTGCTCATGGGTGTTCTCTTCACGGCAACCTGCTGTCAGCGGACGAACGGATAGATCTCGTCGGCGATCCAATAATTTGCCAGAAGAATGGCAAAGAGCGTTCCTATCACCACGAGGACCCGGCGCTGGCGTCTCAAGGCGTCGCCAACGGATAGGCTCTGCATTGGAAGGTCCACGAGGTATGCGGCGCAGTAGCAGGCGTTGGCCAGCAGCGCAAGGATGGCGAGGAGCAGAAGCGATTGCAGTGTAAACGCCGGGCGGAAATGGGCCAACTCGCTACAAGCCAGACCATAACGACCACCGCGAGGATCAGGTTATAGACAAGCCGGCGTGGTTCCCAAAACCGCATGGCGTCGGTGAGGGGCCGTCGAAGCGGGCCGGATGGCGATTTGCCAAAATCTTGCGATTGCGTGGGAAGTACGGTCTCCATCGGAGCGGTCTCCCGTTGCCTAAGCGAGGCGGATGGCACTAGAATACGCCGGTGCTTCTTGCTGTCAAGTACTTTGTTGTATGAAGTAGCTACGCTTGCGACGACGCCGTGGCCGCACCGGCGCGTTTGGCGGGTGCGGATTTTCCATTTTTGGATTTGGCGGGTTTGGACCAACCGCCGAGATCCAGGGCGACCGACATGCAGGCGGTGCGCAATCCATATGCAAGAGCACGGTCGACCATGGTCCGGGCCACGATCATGCCTCCTATGGAAAAGGCAGCTATGCTATGCGCCGTGCTGCGGCGAAGCCGGCCATTCTGGAGCAAGCTGCGCTCCAGGACGCTGACCATGGCTTTGAAGAGAGAGACACTCTCAAAGCCATGGCGATTGAAGAGCTTGCGGGCGCTGTTAATGATGTTTTTCTTGACTGCGGCGCGGTGACCAGCGGGGTAAGGTATGGGGCCTCCTTTTTGTCCAGGCGCAGAAGTATGCCTCGAACGGGATTACCCTTTCCAGAAAAAGATTATCTTGAACATATTTTGGCGCGGTGCTCTTATGCGGTGACGGTTGAACGCAAAAATCCTGGAGGACAATGATGAACGAGCGAAAGAACTCGAGTGCTCTGGCGAGTATCCCGACACGACGGCAATTGATCGCGGGCACCGGCCTCGCGTTTGGCGGGCTGGCCCTGGGTTCAACGGAGGGCTGGGCGGAGGCCGTGGAGGAGATTTCGCATACGGCGGAATCCATTCACCAGGAGCCCGTTTTCAAGGCGAGCCGGAAGCGCGTTTATGAAGCACTCACAGACGCGAAACAGTTCAACAAGGTGGTGCTGCTCAGTACAGCTATGAAGTCCGGCATGGCACCGGGAAGCAAGCCCACGGAGATCAGCCCAGAAGCAGGTGGAGCGTTTTCGCTTTTCGGCGGCTATGTGACGGGACGGCACATCGAACTTGTACCAAATGAGCGAATTGTTCAGGCTTGGCGAGCGGGTGGCTGGGATCCGGGGATCTATTCGATTGCGAAGTTTGATCTCTTGGAGCAAGGCTCGGTAACCAAGGTTGTCTTTGACCATGCCGGGTTTCCCAAGGGTAGGGCGGAGCACCTTGCGGAGGGTTGGAAGATCAATTATTGGGAGCCGCTCGAGAAATTTCTTGCTTAGATGCTTTCCGTCAGGAACCGGAATCTCCGATCGGCGATCTTCGCCCGATGGCGTCAGGACGACAATGCACTGTCCTTGGCGCACGATCAAAATTCTCCAGAGGGGTGCTGAGAAATCCGGATGGGCTTACGGATGGAAGCTGAACTCCAGCTGGGTGGTTGTTTCGGCGCTGGCCGGGGCGTACTTCCAGTTCTTCAGCGTTTCTTCGACTGCAGTCACGAGCACCGGATGACCGCCGAGTACCTTCGTTTGCTTGATCTGTCCGTTGGGGGCTATCACAACTTGCACCTTCACGACGCCCGTAAGGCGGAGTCTCTTCGCCATTTCGGGATAGACGGGAACGGGATTTGAAAGCACCTTGCGGGTCTCTTGCGCCGGTAGATTGACCGCGGCAAGGAGCAGGGCCATCGCCAAGAAGCAGCGGGTCGCCATTTTTGTAAGTTTCGCGTTCTCGTCCAGACGATTTCTCACTTTTAAAACCAGGCTTCATCCGAAACCGGAACGAGCTGGAATGGACCCTTCCGATTTGCATGCCCCTAAGTGCAAACGTATCGTGAATCAGCCGTGCGGGTAGTTTTGGGGGCGTACAGGTGTGCCTTGCGAAAAACTGCCCGTCGGGGCAGGTAAGGGTGTTTGCTTTGAGCACAAGAGGACGGACGGTGGCGCGTTGTTTGGCGCGGTGCCGAATCGTAAGCCAGAGAGTGCTGCTACTTCTTGAAGAGGTTTTCGAAGGCCTGGCGAGCGTCCGTGTGGCGCGGGGGGCCAGGAGGGGCCGCGGAACCAGGGGCGGCCGGCTGAGTATAGGAAGTTGGCGCGGTATCTTTTTCGATGGTCATGCGGAATTCGTAGAAGGTGCAGGCGTTCTTGGCGTCTTTGGGAGAGATGCGTTCCTGGATCGGCTGGGTGCATTCGAACTGCGCGCCGGAATCGAAAAAGCGGCACTGTTTACAGCAGTGCAATTCGAACTGGCATTTGGGGCAGGTGCCATTGGGATCGAACCCGGGGGTCAACACGGCGCCGCAATTGGCACATCTCGCGCGCGTGACGGTGCCCACCATGCGGGGGGTGCGGGGGCCGAATTGATCGGCGCCGCGCGGCCCGCCAGCGGGTGGCTTGCGGTCGTGCGACTTGTCTTTTTTCTCACTTTTTTCAGTGTCGCGGTAACCGCGGTGACTGTACTTTCGATCCACAAATACCTCCGCCCGCCCGTTTCGACGGACTGCCACAACCAGAACCCATACTCTTGCGCTGTCGCGCTTGCCAACTTGGCTTGTATCCAATCGGATTGTTACACTCGGCCGGACTGCGCAATCATTCCCTAGAGTTAGCTTGCAGGAGTGCGTATGTCCAACGAGCAGGAGATGGGACATCTATGTTTGTAGCGCTGTGGGAGTACGAAGTCAAGCCGGGTAGTGAAGAAAGCTTCGAGAACGCCTATGGCCCGGGTGGTGGCTGGGCCAAGCTCTTCCGGAGCGACCCGAACTACCGCGAGACTCGCCTTCTACGTGATCCCTATCGTCCTGCGACTTACCTCACTCTCGATTTCTGGAATTCCCGCGAAGCCTACGAACAGTTCATGGCCATCCACAAAAACATGTACAAAATGCTGGACGCGGCGGGGGAAGAGTTAACGAGCAAGGAGCGCCGAATCGGCTGGTACGAGCTGGTTGCGCCGTGAATTAGCATCGCCTCATGGTTTTTAGTTGTCAGTTGTTGGATGTTAGTTCCCGTTCTTTGGTTCTTTTTCTTTTGGGTTGTTTGTTATCAGCTACCTGTCGCGGTGTTTTGCTTCCCCAGCCACATGGCCATGAATCCATCCGGATCGAGATCCGGTTGCAGAAATCTTCTGGGCGACCCCGTGGCGCGAAGCAGAGCTTCGGCGGCCAAGTAACCGCTGCGCACGGCGCCTTCCATCGTAGCGGGCCAGCCGGTGTCGGTCCAATCCCCCGCCAGGAACAAGCGCGGCACGGAGGTCTGCTGCTTGGGGCGCCAGCGATCGACTCCCGGCTCGGGCGAAAATGTGGCGGCGGCTTCCTTGATGACCGTGGCCTTCACCAATTTAGCGTGACGAGCCGCCGGTAGAGCCTGCCTGACTTCCGCTAAACAAAGGTCGATGATTTCCTGGCGCGGTTCCTGCAGCAGATCGTAGGACGCGCTGATGACCAACTGCAGGTACTGTCCAGCCGGGGCGCTGTTCTCTTTTGCGTTCGAATCGGCGTAGAGGGCGGTCTTATTGAAGATCCACTGGGTGGTGGTGTCCAGGAGGGTCAGGAACGGCTCCGTCATCACTGGGCGGTCAAACCAGAAATGCACGCCGGTGATCGGCGCGACTTTGATTTTGTCCAGATTTGCGAGCGACGGGTCGCTCTGCTTCACGCTTTCCGGCAGCAGCTGCGCCAGCGCGGTGTGGGGCACGGCGAACAGGTACGCATCGGCCGTTTCTTCGCGCCCTTCGTCGAAGCGAACTCCAGCGAGCTCGCCGCTTTCCATTTTGAGGCCGCGGACCGGAGCGCGCAGAACCACTTCCCCGCCGCGGCTCTCGATCTCCGACTTGCAGCAATCGTAGAGATTTGCGAGGGGGACCGCGGGCACTCCCATGCGATAGCCGGTGCTGTTCGAAAGGAAGGCTTTCCAGAAAACGTCGACGCCGAAGCGCGCGTCGGTGCGATGAAGTTCCTCGTCGAGAGCGCTCACGAGGATAACGCGCCAGAATCGCTCGATGGCGCGTTTCGTCTGGCCGCGGCGGCGGAGCCACTCCAGCATGGAGATCCCGCCGTTTTCCTGGAGGTCCGACGGCTTACCCTTGGTGCGCAGAATATCGAGCATCGCGCGCGCGATGGAGAGCTTGTCCAGGAGCGTCAGCGGCGTGAAGGCCGCGAACGACGCGGTCAGATGAAATGGCGCGGGCAAGAACCCGGCTTGCATCTCTCCTTTGCGGCCTTGCGGATCGAGAAAGAGGAGCCGGTCGAAGAACTTGATTTTGCCGGCGGCGCCGATGCGCGTGTAGAAATCGTCGAGATTTGTGCAGCATCCCAGAGTGACGTGCTGACAGTTGTCCACATGCTCGCCGTCGGGCAACACGTAGGACGTTGCGCGGCCGCCAAGAAAGGGACGCTGTTCAAACAGACGAACACGCCAGCCGGATTCAGCCAGCGCGACGCCCGCTGCCAGTCCCGCTAGCCCGCCGCCGATCACGATCACGCTTTTCAAGGATATTCTCTTCCGTATGGCGGCCGAAGCGCGCCTTGGCGATGAACATCATTTTTTCCGCTTTGGGAAGCCGCACACGCTCGCCGAAGACGCCAAATCCGACCGACTCGATGCGACTCAGCAGCGCGCTGTACGTATGAACGAGCAGCCACAATGCGCCGCGGCTGTCCGCATCGATGAGGCCGAGCAAAGCAGAACCTTCTTCATAGAGTTGCCAGGTGCGCTCGGCTTCGAAGCGGAGCAATTCGCGAACGCCGAGAGTCGCTTCGTTCCGGCCGAAGTCTTCCGGTGAAACTCCGTACCGCTGCAGGTCTTCTTCCGGGAGATAGACGCGGCCGAGTTTGTAATCCTCGTGCACGTCGCGAATGATGTTCGTCAATTGAAAGGCCAGCCCTAGCTTTTCAGCCAAGCCCAGGGCACCGGCATTGCTGAAGCCGAACACATGTGTGCAAGTGAGTCCAACGGTGCCGGCGACGCGATAGCAGTATTCGCGCAGCCGGTCGAACGTAGGATAGGTCTGCATAGTGAGGTCCATCTCGGCGCCGCTGATGAGGTCGTGAAGATAGCGCGCGGGCATTTTGTAGCGCTGCATGGTGTCCACGAGCGCGGGCAATATTTCCGCGGCAGCGCCGAGAGTTGCGGCGGGCGAGGTCATCGCGGCGTTGCCGTCGAAACGCTGTTCATGCCCGGTGATGGCGTCATCGAGGGCGGCACGCCAATTCGCGAGGCCACGCTGTTTTGCGGCAAGATCGGCGCCTTCGTCTGCGACGTCGTCCACGAGGCGCATGAAGGCGTACAGCGCAGCCAGGGCATCGCGTTTCGAACCGGGGAGCAAGAAAAACGCGTGATAGAAATTGCTGTGGGACGCACGAGCGATACGGTGGCATTCGCCGTAGGAGTCGCCGATGACTACCCTCGTTTCGGGAGTGCTTTGTTCTGCCCGCAACGTGACGGGAATTCTCTTGCTCTTTTCCGACTTCCGGTCCAAACCAATCAAATACGCAAGCAGAGAGCGCCCAAAGAGAAGCGCTTGTTTCCCTTTGCTGATGGCTGGGCGATGGTGGAGAGTGTCGTATCGCGTCGTTTCGATGGCATCGAGTACGGCCAAACCGCCGCGGGTGAACATCTCGAGGTCCACGCTAAGGTGTCCGTCCAGCATCTTTGCCAGCGGACTGCCTTCTGCGAATAGGGCGCGAGTGCGCGCGATAAGTTCCTTCATCAGGCGAACGTAACGATCGTCGAAGCGCCGTTCGACTATGTCGCTCTCGGAGAGCCCGTGGGCCGCGGCAGCATCGAGCGGGATGTAGATGCGGCCTTTTTCCAAATCGCGTGAAACGTCCTGCCAGAAATTGGCGAGCTGCAGGGCGGTGCACGTGGCATCGGATAAAAGCTGTCGTTGCTCATCACGATAGCCGCACAAATACAACACTAGCCGGCCAACGGGGTTCGCAGAATAAACGCAATAGTTGAGGACGGCATCCCAGTCTGGATAGCGCTTCACGGTCTGGTCCTGACGGAAGGCTTGCAGCAGATCGGCGAAGGGCTGCTTGGGAATATCTTTCGCGATGATGGTCTGGCGCAGGGCCACGAAGACTGGATGAGACGGTTTTCCCTCATAGCAAGCGTCTAGTTCATGTTCCCACCACGCCAGCAATTCCAGGGCGCGCGCCGCATCGGGAACTTCGTCACCGAGATCATCGGCCCAGCGGCAATACGCATAGACGTTGTAAAAATGCTGGTGCAGCGCTTTGGGGAGAAGCCAGGAAACGACGTTGAAATTCTCGTAGTGATGGGTCGCCAGCCACTTGGTGTATTTCTGCGCTTCTTCCGGCGAGCAGCCGGGTTCGGGTGCGTGGCGCGTTATGTCGATTTCGCCGGGGAGCAACATCAGAAGAGAGAATCTCCTTGCATGGGCATGAGTGCCAAAGGAACACACAGCGGTCCGCCTCGGAAGGCGGACCCTACAAAATCAAAACACAAAAGCAGGAGTGATTCGTCGCAGCGTTTAGTATCGCAAAACACTCCGGGATGCCAAAAGCGCAAATGGCGGGTGAGGTTTGTGTGCACCGGAGAACTACGGCCGCACGGCCAACTTGATCTCGCCGCTGCGCGACTTCATGCGCGCAAACGCCTGCGGCAGATCGGCCAGCCGGATTTCTTCGGTGACGAAATCGCGAGCCGAAATATCCCCGCGCCGGATGGCTTCCAGCGTGAAAAGGTGAAATCAGCTTGATCTCCGAGTAGTGAATCGCCGCTGGGTCGATTTCCACGCGGGTGCCTGACGGCAGGCCGCTAAAGAAATTCACGACGCCGCCGCGCCGCACCATCGCCAGGGCCTGCTGCCACGTGGCCGGGTTGCCCGCGGCTTCGACCACGGAATCCGGTCCACGCTGGTCTTCGGTAAGCGCTTTTACGGCGGACACGACATCTTCCGTCGCGGTGACATTGAAGGCCGCCACCGCGCCCAGCCGCTTGGCAACATCTAGCGGCGCCGCACGCCGCGCCAAGGCGATGACGCGAACTCCGCGCCGCGAAAGCATGCGGACAAACTTCAATCCGATGGGACCGCAGCCGATCACCGCCGCGGTATCCCCGGTCCGCACTTCCATCTCATGGATTCCGCGAAGCACGCAGGCCAGGGGTTCGGCCAGAGCGGCGCTCTGATCGTCAACCGAATGCGGCACTTCCAGCATGTTTTCCACGACGATGCGGCCGGGGATGCGCATGTAGTCCGCGTAGGCGCCGTTGTTGAACAAGAGGTCGTCGCAAAGATTCTCCTGGCCACGCCGGCAATGATAGCAGCGCAAGCACGGTGCGGAATTGGCGGCGATAACGCGCATGCCGATCCGCCAGCGCGCATCCACCCGCTTGCCCACGGCCACGATTTCGCCGACCAGTTCGTGGCCAAAGACAGCCGGCGGTTGAATCATTTTTGCGTGATAGCCACGCTTCCAGACTTTGAGGTCGGTACCGTCGGTAAGCGCCAAGCGGACGCGCACCAGGACTTCGTCGGCCGCCACAGCGGGCACGTCAATTTTTTCAATGCGAAGATCTTCGCTGCCATAGAGCACGGCCGCGGTCATCTTCGACGGCACCGTGACGTGGGTTACGGCAGCTTTCACTTCTTCGCCTACTTCCATCTTCTTTGGCGTCGTCGTGCTCATGCGTGTGTGATCAAGATCTTGAGTGATTCCGCCGTCGGCTTGGCGGCCAGGTTCAACCCTTCTTGGATTCTAGCCAAGGGAAAACGGTGCGTCACAATGTCCATCACCGGAAGTTTCTTTTTCAGCACCAGGTCGGCCCCCGCTTCTTGGATGTCTACGGCCGCGCTATAGCTGCCCAGAATTTCTTTTTCGTCGATCCCCACTGCCGCGGCGGGAAATTCAATCTTGGTTACCGGGTCGTTCGCTGCGAACAACAGCACGCGTCCCCCGGGCCTTGCCGCTGCCAGTGCGTCGGCCGCCACGGACGGGTGCGCCACCGCAACCAAAACCGCATCGGCGCCGCGACCCTCAGTCCGGGCTTTCATGTGGTCCACAAGCTTACCATCACTGGGGTCAAACGACTCCAATGCTCCTAAAGTTAAGCTCTTGGCGCGCCGGACGGCCATGGGGTCGCTGGTATAGAGTTTGGCACCTTCCAGATTTGCCACCATTAGCAATTGCAGGCCGATGGGGCCGCAGCCGGCGATCAGCACGGTTTCGCCTACCGCTACGCGGGCCTTCTGCACGGCTTTCAAAATCGTGTTGATCGGCTCGATGAACGTTGCTTCCTCAAAGCTGACATTGTCGGGCAGTGCGACAATCCCGCGTTCGGCCACCCAGGGCATGGCTTTCACGTATTCGGCAAAGCCGCCGCCGTTCGGCGTGAATCCGCCGGTCAATCCCGTTGTCTTGTACTGCTTGCACTGGGAGAAGAGGCGGCGCTCGCAATAGAAACATTTGCCGCAGGGAATGTGATGAAAACTCATCACGCGGTCGGCCAGCTTCCATTTCGCCACGCGGCGGCCAACGGCGACGACAGTGCCGGCTACTTCGTGGCCCAGAATTTGCGGCGGCGGCACATAGGCGTGAAAAATCTTCTTGATGTCGGTGCCGCAAATACCGCAGGCGGCAACTCTGATGAGGACTTCAGCATCGGCGACTTCTGGGACGGGGACTTCTTCGACGCGGACGATTCCCTTTTCGCGGTAGACACCGGCGCGCATGGTCTTGGGAATTGGACCGAGCGTCTTAACAGCTTCTAGCGTTGTTCCAGTCCGGCTCATCTCGCAGCTATCTCCTGAAGTTCCGGAGGGGGCCATCCGTGGTTCCGGAAGGACAACTCTTTGATGAATGCTTCGAGAAAATGGCAGAGGGCCTGGGCGGAAGTGTGACTCTGGCGTCCGAGGCGAATGAGAGCAGGCAATTGCAGGGGATGGGACGCCACATGCTTGACGACCCCACCGATTTTCACTCTCCCACGCTGGTCAACCGTCGTCGAAATATTAGCCGGCATATCCTCGTCAAAGCGGTCGCTGATCACGCGAATAGCGACGGCTGGAAGATTCTTTTGTTTTGCTACCGAAAGAGTAGCGAAGCTTTCCATGTCCACCGCATCGGCAAACGGCGCCAACTGTTGTTTCTCTTCAGCAGTGCCAATCACTTTGTCGGTGGTCAAAAACATTTTCGCTTCAATCGCCTGGTTTTCGTAAGCAGCCATGAAAAGGTTGCGGGAACATTCGATAGTTTTTGATTTTCCCAGCTGTTGAACTGCGCGGGCTGCGAGAATGTCGCCAACTTTGTGTGCTGGCTTAAGGGAACCAGCGAAACCCGAGGCGATACAAGCAGTGTGTGGAATTGACATCGCTATTTCCATGCCGCGGCGCGCGTTTTCCATTCCCATGCCGGTCACGGCAAAATCTGCGGTGGCGCGGCCGATCTGGCATCGAAACATCTCAAGACCATCGAGGTGTACTGGCTCTAGCGTTCTGAGCTTGCGCCAGGGAGCGAATTCGGCTTCGACGGCGAATGTGACGAGGATGCGCATCAAATCTTTTCAGATGCCGCCTTAAAGGGCGACGATACAAAAGCAAAGACACCGGTCTGAAGACCGGCCACTGCAACACTAAGCGGCGGCGCGGGCCATGCGCTTGGCGCGGCTTTTGGCGATGTAGCCGTTCGCTTCGTACCAGCGTACCGCGCGCTCCAACGCCCCGGCCACCGGCCCCGCTTGAAATCCAAGTTCACGCTTGGCGCGCGAACAATCCACAAACATCATGTGGCGGGCGATCTTCACGCCCTCGACGGGTATGCCGGGCTCGCGCCCGACCAGCCGCGAAAAAGCCGTACTTGCATAGGCTACACCCAGCGCGAGTCCATGAGGAATTTTCAGAATGGGCGCCGACAGACCGGTTATCTTGGCGAGTGCGTCCAGCATCTGCTTGAGCGTGAGATTTTCACCGCCCAGCAGATAGCGCTCGCCGACCTTGCCTTTTTCGGCGACCAGCAAGTGTCCTGCCGCGCACTCTTCCACGCCAACAAAATTCAATCCGGTCTCCACGTAGCCGGGCATCTTGCCATTCAAAAAATCCAGAATGATTTTTCCGGTCGGCGTCGGCTTCCAATCCCACGGCCCGACCGGCGTCGTGGGCATGGCCACAATGACCGGCAATCCGCTTTTTGCGGCGTCGAGCGCTTCCCTTTCCGCCATCCACTTCGAGCGCTTGTAATGGCCAACCATTTCTTCGAGCTTAGCGCCGGTGAATTCATTCGGATGCTGCGGCCGATCAACGGCGATGGTTGCCACCGTGCTGGTGTAAATCAATTGTTCGACGCCGGCGCGCTTCGCGGCGTCCAGAAGATTTTTCGTTCCACCGACGTTCGAATCGTAAATCTCCTGAGAGCGCCGGGCCCACAAGCGGTAATCCGCGGCGACGTGAAAAACGCGCTTGACCCCTTTCATCGCGCGATCGAGCGAGGAGGGGTCGCGCAAATCCCCGGTCACGTACTCAAGCGACAAATCCGCAATCGCGCGATTGGTGCTCGACGCGCGCAGGAGAACGCGCACTGAGTCACCGCGGGCCACCAGCTGCCGTGCCACGTGGCTGCCGAGGAATCCCGCTGCGCCTGTGACCAGCGTGTTCATGCGACTTTGATGCCTTCCTCATCCTCGCTTGCCTCGTGTTCGAGCTGCACTGCTGAAGCGCCGGCTGCCGGCAGGCTTCGCTGCTCGCCGAGGAGCACTGGTTCAACAAGCCGTGAAAAGGATTCCCACCAAATACTTCCGATTCGCTTGCGGGCTTCGGCGGTTTTCTGCGACAAAGTTAGCGCGGCCGGAAGCGCGGTGTTCGCTTCGCCGCGTGCGGGCGAAATCACACATCCATCGACATTCAGAGAATGGGCCAGGTGGAACAACTCTGCCGCATCGCTAATTTCGGTTTCCGGAGTAATGCGCACGTGAATGCAGATCGAAAAGCCCGAGAGCCTCGCGGCACGGATGCCCTCCATGGCCAGGTCCGATGTGCCGGGCCGGAAGCCGCTGGACGCGCGACGCGGCGCGCCAGCATCCAGACGAACGGTTAGAAATAGCCGCGATACCGGCTGAAACTCATGCATGCGGCGGCGGAGAAGAGTGCCATCGGTTTCGAGGAAAACAAAATGACGACTGTGCGTGATAGCGCGAACCAGATGCGCAATGCCGGGGTGATGCAGCGGCTCGCTTCCCCCGATCCAAACGACCGGCGAGCGGCTGCCAATAATATCGTGGATCTTTTCGTGCGAAACCGGATGGCCGGAATCGGGATGCAAGATTTCTGCCGCATCCACGAATTGGATAGGGCGGGCGCCTTGCGCGAGACGCAGTTTCTGCGCGATGCGGGCAATGGTGAGGTCCGCAGTAAGCCGCAGGGGAAAGCGCACCATGCGCTCTAAAACCCGCTGCGCAGACGGAATTCGCTGGGCTGGAACTTCAGCGCCACGTACTCATCCGCTCTGCGCGATTGGCTGGAATAGCGCGCCAGCGCATAGACCGGAAAGGAATTCCGGTAGAGGTGGTATTTCAGATAAAACACCCCCGGGAAACCTGTGCCGGTGAAATCCGGCTCGCTCCAAGAGCCATCTTCCTTCTGCTGGTGCACGAGGTAGGAGACCGCTTTGACGATCGCAGGTTCGTGGAGACCCGCGCCGGCGAGCAACCCGATCAAACCCCAAGCCGTCTGCGAAGGTGTGCTCGGTCCCTGCCCTTTTGTTGCCGGCATTTCGTAGCTTCGCAGAGACTCGCCAAAGCTTCCGTCGGCCTTCTGCACCGTGCGAAGCCAGATCACGGCGCGCTGGCAGTAATCGCGCGCGGTCAGCGAAACGGTTTCCAAGGCGCGCAATACGCCGCTCGTTCCATAAACGTAGTTGACGCCCCAGCGGCCGAACCAGGAACCGTCGTCGGATTGATCTTTCAGCAAAAATTTCACCGCTCGCTGAATCGCGGGATGTTCCGCGGGCCAGCCAAACCTGCCGAGGCATTCGACCACGCGGGCGGTGACATCGGCGGTGGAAGGATCGATCATCGCGTTGTGATCCGCAAAAGGAATGTTGCAGAGAAACTTTTGGTCGTTGTCGCGGTCAAACGCGCCCCATCCGCCATCGCGGTTCTGCATGCTGAGCAGCCAATGGATCCCGCGGCGTATGGCGCCTTCCATGCGCTTGGGGTCGGGATACTTCACGCGCTGGAGCGCCATCAGCACAAACGCGGTGTCGTCGACGTCAGGATAAAAATCATTGCGAAACTCAAAGGCCCAGCCGCCCGGTTCGGCGTCTTTGTTCTTCACCTGCCAGTCGCCCGGCCCGAGCACCTGCTTCGAGAGCATCCAGTCCGCAGCCTTCACTAGGGCGGGATGATCCGCGGGCAAGCCCGCTTCTTCCAGGGCGACCATGGCGATGCAGGTATCCCAAACCGGCGAAACGCACGGCTGCATGCGGATAGTATCGCCCTCTTCAATTTCAAAGCGCGAAAACTCCTTGATTTCCCGCCAGGTCAGCGGATCGTCCGGGCCGTGTCCCAAGGCCACCAATGCGAAAATCGAATTCATCATCGCCGGATAGATCGCGGCCAGTCCTTCGGTCCGCTCGATGTGATTCAGCATCCAGGACTTCGCTTCGCGAAGCGCACGCCGGCGCAGCGGCTTCCAGGGCAGTTTTTCGTAAAGCTTCAATCCGCGATCGAGCGCCAGGAAAACGTTTTTCCAGGAGATGAGTTGCTTGCTCCAATCAAAAGCCGCGGTCTTTCGCGTGGGGTCCTTGAACAATTCATCGACACGGGCGCGCTCCGGCAAGCGCCAATCGGGCCGCAGCGAGGACAGGATGGCCATGGGGATCACGATGCCGCGCGTCCAGGAGGACATCTCGTAAATGTTGAAATAGAACCAATTCGGAAGGAGCATGAACTCCGGAGGGATCGACGGAACGAGCTCCCATCCGACCGCGCCGACCAGCGCCAGGTAGAACCGCACGTAGGAATTCGTGTGCTCCAGGCCGCCAAGCCGATGAACGATTTCGCGCGCTTGCACCATATGGCGCGCTTCCGTGGAGTCACCCGCAAGCTTCAACGCAAAATAGGCCTTGCAGGTAGCGTTCAGTTCCGAAGGCCCGCCAGGATAAATGGACCAGCCGCCATCAGCAAGCTGCCGGCGGCGCACGTAGTTTGCCAGCTTGGCAATGCGCTCCGGATCGGCCTTTCCAAGAACATACAGGTAATAGATGTAATCGGATTCGAGGGTAGTGTCCGCTTCGAGCTCGCCCTGCCAGTATCCTTCCTCTGCCTGGAGGGAAAGAAGGTGATTCGCGCCGCGCTCAATGGTTTTCTCCAGACGCTCCGCCCATTCGTGTTCCTGCCAAGACACAGGCGCGGGCGCGACGGGAATTTCTTCTCCCATTCGGGCGAATGAGGCCATCAGTGCTCCCCCCAGAGCGAAACTTCAAGCTGGCAAGTCCAGCAGGCCTGTACAGCAAAAATTAAAATCTTTTTAGCTGCCGCGTTGCGTATCACTTCCCCACAAAAGCAGCGCGTCGGTTAGGGTTCGGGTAACACGAGTACTATTAAATTATGGCCGCCTTCGTTGTGACGGTCAACGGTTAAGATGCGGTACAAGCAACCCGCGTTGTTAAATCGAAACACCTGGGGGCCCCTCCAGCATTCGACGCACAAGCACGCGCAGCGGCTCAGGCAGAGGCTCACCCTCGCCTTGCGATACGGACGGTTTTTCGCGAAGCAACCGTGAGGGAAGCTTCATCCACGCCGGTTCCATCGATGGGAAGGAATCCGACGATCCTCGCAGCACCAGAGCATCGGCGCGGTCCAGAGCTACTCGCGCCGAATCCTTGAAATCTTCCTTCGCCGGATCGACCACAGAGAAATAGAGACTGGGCTTCAGAAACTGCAGCAAGGAATTGCTCTCCACAATCAGGGGTGGCAGATCGCCATTGGCATCCGCAAGTGTTTCCTGCAGGGCAGCCCTTAGGAGTGGAAGGCCTTCCGCGAGAAATCCCTGTTTGGTTCTGAGCCAGAACGACCGCCGTGCACCGGCTGCCAGGAAACGGGCACTGTCCGTTCCGGTGTCCGCCTGCACCTCCCAGTTGATCGCGCAGACATGCTGATCCGGCGCGCAATCGCAATTCTCTCCATTTTGCGCGCAGACGCCGTGCCCGTACTGGGTGATCTTTCCCGCGATCCAGTTCGCGGGGCGAAACGCGGAGATCACGTCGCACACCAGTTGCGTCTTGCCAATGCTGCGCGTGTGCCCGCCAATAACGATCAGGCGCCAGTGGGGCCACGATTTCTTGTCATTTACCACCAAGCTTTTCCTCTATTCCTTTGATGCGCGCGGCCAGTTCCGGGAGCCTACCGTACCACGCGAAAAGCTCTTTGAATTTCTCCAGCGAACGAGCCGGGGTTCCCCATACCGTCTCACCGCTGCGAATGGTTTTCCCTCCGAGCACGCCGCTTTGTCCGCCGATCACTGACCCGTCCTCCAATTTGCAGCGCTCGCCAAAACCTGCCTGCCCCCCGACAACCACGCGCTTTCCGAACACGCACGAGCCGGACAATCCTGCCTGAGCCGCAATCACGGAGTGCGCCCCGATCTGACAGTTGTGCCCCACGTGCACGAGATTGTCCAGCTTCACGCCTTCCGCGATGCGGGTGTCCTCGAGTGAACCGCGATCGATCGTGGCGTTCGCCCCGATTTCAACGTCATCGCCAATCTCCACGATCCCCACCTGGGGGAATTTCCAGTGCTTCCCTTCACCCAGCGCATAGCCGAAACCGTCCGCCCCAATCACCGCCCCGGAATGAATCTCCACGCGATTCCCCAAGCGTACGCCTCCGTACAGCGTCACCCGCGGGTGAATGCGGCAATTCTCGCCGATCCAGCAGCCCGCACCGATCACCGAGTGGGCGCCGATTTGCGTGCCGGCGCCAACATGGGCATCTTCACCAATCACGGCGTACGGCCCGATACCCGCTTCCGGCGCTAGATGCGCGAGCGGTGCGACGATCGCCGTCGCATGAATCCCAGACGCAATCGGGGCGCGCCCGAGCAGCAGCTCCGCTGCTTGCACGAACGCGGCCTTGGGCTGCGCACTCCGCAATACCGTTTTGCCCGATAACGCTACTCCCTCAGCCGCGATAACACAGATCGCGGCCGAACCCACAGCCCGCTGCGCATGCTTCATTGACTCCACGTAGATCAAATCGTGCGCTCCCGCGCGCTCCGGCGCGGCAACTCCACCAAGTTCGGCTGTGCCATCGCCTTCCAGCCTCGCGCCAATCGCTTCGGCCAATTCCTTAGCTGTTCGTCTCATCATCAACCTCACAGGAAATCGTAAAGCGATGGCTCGCCCTTCGGCCTGGTGTTCCACCGCCCGTGCATCCAGACCCATTGCTCCGGATACTTCCGGACAATCTCTTCGATCACTTTCGTAAACTTTTGCGTATTCTCCAAAACGTCCCGTTCCGTATCGCCCGTTCGAATCAACTCCACTGGAGGCTCGAAACGCAACCGGTACTTTCGGCTGTGCTCATCCCAGATGGCATATCCCGGCACGACCGCCGCGTCCGTATGCAACGCCACGCGCGCAATCCCCGTAGTCGTGCTGGCCGCCTTCCCAAAAAAATCCACGAAAACCGCTTCTTCCGGCATGGTGTTCTGATCCGCTAGAATCCCGACCGTTCCGGCCTCCTTCAAAACTTTCAGCATCACGCGCGCAGATTCATTTTTGAAGATCGGACGATTCCCTGACAAACACCGGTAATCGTTCACGAGCGCATCAATCCTCTGGTTGTCGATGCGCCGCGCCATGTAATGCAGAGGAAATCCGTAGAGCGCGTGCGCAAAAGAAGACAACTCCCACGCGCCGATGTGCCCCGTCAGATAAAGCACGCCTTTCCCGCGCCGCTGCCCTTCCAGGAAGTTTTCATGCCCGTCAAGCACTACAACTTGCTCGATATTCTCTTTCGAATACTTCGGAGCCCGGGCAAACTCCGCCGCCATCCAACCCAGATTCCGCAGCATCCCACGAACGACTGTCTTGCGCTGCGCGTCGCTCCACTCCGGAAAGGCGATGCGCAAATTCACTTCCGCGGTTTTCCTCAATCCGGGCAACAACGCGTAGAAAAGGCGCACCACTCCTGCGGCAAAACTCCGTGCCAGCGGACGCGGCAGCACACCTAGCCCTTTCAAAATGAACCACACCGCAGCGTATTCGACCCATTCCTTCATTGCATACCCAAGTTCGCGCGAGTTCCCCGCCGGGCGACAGTATGCAAGAGGTCCGTCGCTGGAAGATAGTGGTTCGATGTTAGACTCAATTTTCCGTGACCGAAACAACCGCTCCCATCGCCAAGGACCGGCGCACCAGCACCGCCGCCCGAATCGGCTGGACCATCCTCATCCTGGCAACACTCTACGTCTGCTATTTCAGCCATCTCGGAGCGATCGGCTTCGTCGGGCCTGACGAGCCGCGGTATGCCTGGATCGCGCGCGACATGGCCGAGACCGGCGATTGGGTCACGCCGCGCCTCTACGGAAAACCGTGGTTCGAAAAGCCGGTTCTCTACTACTGGGGCGCTGCCCTGTGTTTCAAACTCTTCGGCGTGAGCGAAGCCGCCGCGCGGCTGCCGAGCGCGATATCTGCGCTTCTCGCCACACTTGCGCTGGCCTGGCTCGCACTACGTCTCTACCGCGCGGAAACCGCTAGGTGGCTGCTGCTTCTGCTTCCGACCACCATCGGCATGATCGGCTTCTCGCACGCCGCCGCCACCGACATGCCGTTCAGCAGCATGCTCACGATTGCCATGGTCTGCGCCGCCGTCGTGCTCGGGCTCACTCGAAACGAAAACACGCCGATCCTCCCTCGAACACCTTGGCTCGCCCTTATTCTCTTCGGTTTCTTCCTGGGGCTCGCCGTCCTCGCCAAAGGCCCCGCAGCTATCATTCTCTCCGGCGGCGCCATTTTCTTCTGGGCGCTCATCACCAAGCGCTGGAGCGACGCTTTCCGCCTCTTTCATCTCGCCGCGATCGCGTCCTTCTGCCTCACCGCTCTTCCCTGGTACATCCTTTGCGCCCGCCGCAACCCCGACTTCTTCCGCATCTTCATCATCGAGCACAATTTCAAGCGCTACCTCACCCCCGAATTCCAACACATCCAGCCTTTCTGGTTTTACGGTGGCATTCTACTCATCGCGTTTCTACCGTGGGCCGCCATATTGTTGTGGACCTGCGTCGCTGGCGTCATTCGCTTGGTGAAGCAGCGCAAATGCGGCAGCGGAATGGTTCTTCTTCTCTGTTGGATAAGCTTCTGTGTCGCCTTTTTTTCCCTGTCGCAATCCAAGCTGCCAGGCTACATCCTGCCGGCAGTTCCGGCCATTGGGCTGATTTTGGCGCGAGCATGTAACTCTCTCGCCTCGGAAAACGCAAAATCATTCGGCGTAACTCTCTGGGGGTTTTCGCTGCTAGTTTTCGTCCTTGCTTTGACTAATCGTTTTCGCCTTCAAGCGTCGCGTGGTGGTGATTCGTTGGGTTTCGCAATAGTCTTGATATTGCTTGCCGTGGCTTTCCCTGGCGTCATCCTCGGCATAGGTTTCCTGTTTTCTCGGAAGGGACTAGTCCGAAACGCGGCCCTTCTACTTAGCCTGCTACCTATGCTCCTATCCCTATCGGTAGCGCATCGCTTGGCATCTGATCTCGGTATCATTCGCAAATCGCCGCGCGAGCTCGCCGCGGAACTGATCGCCCAACATGTTTCCATCGATGGCTTGACCACTTACAATTTGGGACCTAGCTGGCGCTATGGTCTGAATTTTTATTTGGGTAGAGAGTTGTCAGCTTGGAGCCAGGATCCCGCGATGGACACATACGTTCTATCTGAAATTCATCTTTGCATTAACTCACAAACGAGGGGATTTGCGTGTTCCGACGAGTCTTCCGTGGACGGATTGTTTGTATCGCACATCACCCCGAAAACTTCAGCGGACAGCCATCGCCGTAGCGGGCAGCCTCACTAGAAAAAACGACACCACGCGGTTTTCATACGCGCGCTTCTCGTCGTCATTGAAACTGACAAAGTTTCCATGCGGAAGGACGGCCTGCTCGCGCGGCTCCGGCGCCTTCAAGAACAACTGCCGCGTGGTGTCCGCGAGTTCCGGATCGTCCACCGCCTGAATGTACAGCGTCGGGACGCCGGCCAGCGTACTCAATTTCTTGGAGAGCGGCGGGTCATTGCTATGCGCATAGTTCAAGTACTCAAAGCTGAACTCCGCCGAGCGCACCATGAGCGGAAAACCGCCCAAGCCGTTGCGCTCCACGCCCACTTTAACCATCTGCTTCGGCTCGTCATATACGGAGTCCAGTACCAGAGCGCGAATTCGCTTGTCGTTTTCCGCTTCGCGCAGCGCGGCGTACGCGCCGAGGTTATAGCCCCAAAGCCCGAACCGCGTTGGATCCAAATCCGTCCGCGCGGCCAGGAGATCGACCGCCGCGCGCACTTCGTCCGCTTCGCGATAGCCAAGCGTGCTGATTCCCGCGTTCGCCCCATGCGCCGCAAAATCAAAAATGAAAACGTTGTACTGGTGGTCTTGCAGCGCCGATTCCAGCGTCAGTAGCTCGCCGCGGCTGGACTCGTATCCATGGCACAGGATTATTGTCGGCGCGCCTCGCAACCCGGGGAAAAACCATCCTTCCCGCTTTCCAAGCCCCCCCGGCACCTCGAACTCCAGCACCTCCGGCCGGCCGGGAAAACTCGCCATGCTGATTTCGCTGTTGGTTCGTTGGGGTTTCACAATGCGATAGACGAGGAATCCCGCGATGGCCGTCGTGGCCAGCACAGCAAAAAAGACCAGGGCCAATAGAGCCATCAACGACTTGGTGTACCAGCGGCTCGGATAGCGGAGTTCGTACAGGATCTGCATTCGTCGTCTGCGCAACGGGGCTGGCGGCGGTGGCCGCTTCTTCTATGCCTCACAATGGAAACGTAATAGTTGGCATCCTAGCACACCTCCTTCGCCCCACTGCCTGAACCCCCTCCCCTTGTGTCGGATTTGTATCACCCGCGGCACGCCAGCCGCCACTCGGCCGCAACGAATCGGCTATGATAGTGTTCGCGCGGCAGGGGCCGCTGGTTTCCGGCCATCCATGAACATCGTCGATTTGCGACAAACCACCGTCCGCCAGATTGAGCCGCTGCTCGAAGAGGAAGCGCGGCACTGGCGCGACGAATTGCATTGGGACTACCGCGGCGCGCTCGAACTCATTAAACGGTTCCTGGACGCGCACGCCCTGGCCGGATGCGTGGCGTTCGAAAGCGGCATGGCTGCCGGGTATTCATTTTACGTCCTCGAGGAGCAAAAGGGTCTGATTGGCGGCCTCTATGTTTCGTCCAAAGTCCCGCAGGATTCCATCGCCAAGCGGCTCCTCGAAGAGTTGCTCTTCTCCATGCGCGCCATCCCGCACCTTGCCCGCATCGAAGCGCAATTGATGCCCTTCAGCGGCCCGGTGGACACCCCGCTTCTCGACCAGGGATTTCACCTCTACACGCGCCAGTTCATGTTACTGGACCTGCAGAAACTGCGGGAAGCGAACGCCGGCGCCTCGGCGGGCATGCGCATCGACCGCTGGAATGACCGCTACTTCGAGCCTTGCGCCAAGTTGATCTATCTGTCTTACGCGAATCACGTCGATGGCGAGATCAACGATCAGTACCGCAGCCGCTTCGGCGCGCTGAAATTCCTGAAGAACATCATCCTGCTTCCCGGCTGCGGGCAGTTCGTGCCGGGGGCATCCTTCGTGCTTCACGAGCCCGGCAGCGATGAACTCATCGCCGCCGTTCTGACCAGCGAAGTGTCATCCGGCGTCGGCCATACCACGCAAATCTGCGTCCTGCCCGGCTACCAGGGACACGGCCTCGGCCGCATGCTCATGCAGACTTCCGCCGAAGCCCTTCGCTCCATGAAATTCAGGGAATTGACGCTGACCGTAACTTCGGACAACCACACCGCCGTCCAGCTCTATGAAAAACTCGGCTTCCGCACCATTAAGTCCTTCACTGCGGGTGTTTGGCCGCGTTAAGTGGAGTTCCTGCAGCGTTTCTTCCTGTACAGGAAGCCCGCTCATGAATGAATCGAGTTAACCCGCTAACGATCTCCTCGGAAGCAGCTCACGCCCGGGGAAGCTTTCTCAATGGGCCCGCGATTTGAACACAAAGTCCATGTTCTTGGCCTCTCCAGGCGCAACGGTTACGACTTGTTTCATTGTCCCCAATTTTTCGTGCCAGGCTTCCACGGTGTATTCACCGGGCGGCAAATTGCGCAGATCGAAGTGTCCGTCCACCCCGGTGACTGCGAAGAAAGGATGCTTGAACACTGCGATGTAGCTGCGCATCCACGGATGCACGTTGCACTTGACGGGAATTGCGATCTCCTCCCGTGCGAAGGTCTCTTCTAGCGTCGTGCCTGCGGGCTGGGCCTTATTCCATTCGCGGTTGTTGAGCGGAATAGCATGGATATTGTGTGTTGTGTTGTCATTATTTACAATGCGCAGCTTCTGCTGAGCTTGAACCCCGATCACGTGCGGCAGATACATGCATCCTTTTTGGTCAACCTCTACCGGTTCAGCCGGTACGTCGAAGCTGCGGTTGGCAAGCCCCTCCGAAACAAAAACGATCACGTTACCGAGCGCGCCGCCACTTCCCGTCACGAATTCTTCGTTGACAGCGGGCCCGGGATGCGTCTTGGCGCAACTTGGATCCGAGGACATACTAATGCGGTTGGGCTGAGGCAGTTGACCTTCGATCCTGACCCGGCCAGCCACCGAGCCTGCCGCGTGGGTGTCGGGCTTGGCCAAACCCAGATTCAATGCGGCCAAATTCCCCAGGTTCGCAAGTAGTCCGAAAACAAAGCCGAGCATTAAACTGAAATACAGACCCTTGAATTGCATGATAGTTCCCTTCTGCGGACGCATTTATGCAAACTCGTAAGCACCGCGAACGGTGCTTGCCCGGTGGAAAACGAACTGTAATCCACCGCCCTACTTTCCCGCGACGCCCGGCAACGGCTGACCGAGCAGGGGGAAATCCTGTACGGTCAATCCCGCAAGGTGGCCCTGTATGAATCCAACACGAACTGTTTCAGGACCCCGATTCGAAACGGCGTGATGTTTTTTTCAACGAATTTCACGTCCTCCTAGCGCTTCTGAAGGTAGTAGCCTTGCTGGTAGCCATTTGAATAGGCTTGGCGATAGAACCGGATGTACTCTTCGGGATGGGCTTTCACTTCCAAGTAGCCCTGGCCCGCAGTGCGATAATTAGCCGTCTTCTCCGCCTGGAAGGGCTGTGCCTTCATGCGATCAGAGGCGCCATCCAACGTTCCATCGCAATAGCCCGCCAATTCCGCTGCACTGGGCTCCGTCAATTTTCCCGACTGAGCTTCGGAGTACTCGCGGTAACCCTGTTCGTAGCCGGCTATGAACACGGCGCGGTCGGCTTGGTTGCTCCAGCGGCCAGTTCTGAGGCGAGGTGCTTTGCCGTCGTGAACATCGAGTTTCGCCTGGTACAGTCCATCGCGGAATGCTGCGTCGATGACTTGCGTCCCCTTTCCCGGCTCCATCTTTGGCCGGTAAGCCGAGACTCCCACCGAAGCCACAATCGCGAGGCCCAAACTCACATCCAAGATAAAAAGCGATTGCCTTTTCACGGTTTCACCTCACTGTCACTGCTTGCGGGAGAGCGAGGAGCTTGCACACAAATAGCTCTCGGCTCCCGTGCACACTTTGAGCCGCCTGGGTCTGACGCAGTTCCCTAAAGCAGTGAGAACAAGGGCAAACTACTGCTTATGGGCACAATCGGACAACGGTTGAATGGGGGCACTAGCCGTACCGGTAAGGACCGCGGTAGCGGCACCGAAGGGCGTGATTACGAGCGTCCGATTCGCAATCTCACTTCACCGGCGCGCCCATTTAATCCGCGCTGTGGATGTAAGTCATTGGTTTGTCGCAAAGAAGGTGTAAACTGCTTGTAAAATCCGCTCAATGATCGTTGACGTTCACTCTTGCAATACGCGCAGCTGTCCAGCTCCACGAGAAACTCCGCTTCTACACTCTCAAGTCCATCAACGCGGGCGTCTGGCCCCGCTGACGTCGATGTGCGGCCGCCATTTTACACTGAGCGGAACCGACGGGCCGCGGCAATGGTGAGCACGACGAAAAGCACCATAACGATCAGCTGCGTTACCAAAAATGGAGGCTCGGACTGCGTCGGGGCCATCGCCTTCAGGGCCGGCACCTTCTGGAAAGCCTGCGCGATCAAGACGAAAACATTGAGATAAAGAGCGATCATGGCGCTGACGACGTA
>WNFP01000813.1_pt1 | contig 25641 bp, 19 predicted proteins | sample 5400201 | NCBI WGS metagenome assembly WNFP01 (sample SAMN13153355, study PRJNA577476) | soil metagenome | isolation source: 115 cm saprolite under Madrone tree | place: USA:California | collected 2016-06-14
ATCGCGCAATTCATCGCCGCGGTTCTGGTGATCGGTTCCTACTATGCGGCGCGACATTTCGGCGGCAGTCCGGCGATCGAAGAGCCTGTTCGAGAGGCGAAAGCCGAAGCCGATATTGCTCTTCCGCGACGACAATTGGAGCCAGTGCGTTAATTCGCGATGAAGCAAAACTGTAGGGGACGCTGCTAGCGTCCCATCTCGGTGAATCGGGAAGCCAACGGCTTCCCCTACAGGACTTAAACGCGCCGCTCCTTCGATGAAAAAATTGACGCTATCGACTTTATTCCTGGCGTTGCCGGCGATGTGTGCTTTCGCGGGCGTGCGCCATTTCACTTTCCTATACGAAGCGCCGACATCGCCGCCTGGAAGTATTGAGCTCGAGAACACGTTCACCTGGAAGCACGGTTCGGGTTGGAACGATGTCTTCATTCGCGAAGAGCTCGAAATTGGAATCACTGATCGCTTCCAGCTTGGGATTTATCCCCTCGATTGGTCTCATCACACTGACGAAGGTTTCCAATACAACGGCGGCGCAGTTGAGTTGATTTACAACCTATCCAATCCGGTCGTCGACCCGGTCGGCATCTCGTTGTATCAAGAACTCAGCGTCGCGCGCCAGCATTTCGAATCCGAATCAAAACTGATCGCGCAAAAAAACTTTGGACGCTGGATTCTTGATTACAACGCCACGCTCGAAGCCGGGTGGGAGGAACAGGGTTTAAAGAAACAAAACGGCGAATTACAGCAGGCGCTCGGCGCGAGTTACGAAATTTCGCCGCGGCTTTCCGTGGGAGTCGAATTTTTGCACGAGTTTGTCTTTCCCGACTGGCGCGACGAAATCACAAACGTTTTCGCCGGTCCGAACGTTTCCTATCGACGGCAACAATGGTTCGTAACTGCGTCCGCGCTCGCGCAAGCCACCAACACGTCAGACGAACCCGACTTGCAGTTGCGCACGATTTTCGGGATTGGATTTTAAAATGCGAATAATGACGAACCGTCACCTCAATCCTCTCCCTCAGCCTGAGGGAGAGGAAGACGCGAAGCGACTGGTGAGGGTGGCGCGACTAGTTCTGACTTTGTCACTGATTAGCATCTCGCAATTTATCAGCTGCGAGGCGACCAATTACGTGCCGCCGGTCACAGCGCAAATGGCGGCAGCCAGTTCCCGGAGGCACGATGTCGATCTTGCGCAGTTGCGCCAAGGCCGGACTCTGTTCGTTCACCGTTGCATCGAATGTCATACGCTGCCGGTGCTCTGGCGTTACACGCCCAAAGATTGGACCGAGATTGTGAACAGCATGTCGCATCGCGCGAGTTTGAAAACAGCCGAGCGCGACGCGGTGATCGCTTACATTCTGGCGGTTCGCGCAACCGAGCGGTGATTTGTTTGCGCGATTCCAGTTGAACCGCGCGGCAAGCTTTTCACTTTAAGCGGATGCTTACGTCCACTTTGCGTTTTCTATTTTCGGCGGCGCTCGTTTTCGTTTGTTTAACCACTTTTGCCGTCAGTCCACCGCCGAAAGAAGGCGGCCAGACGCCGTCGCCTACGAAATCGCCCACCGCCACGCCGAAACCGACTCCGGCCGGCGCAATCGACGAAAAATTATTTAGCGGGATGCAATGGCGCCAAATCGGTCCGTTTCGCGGCGGTCGCGCGCTCGCGATCGAAGGTGTGCCGGGCGACTTTTCGACAAAGAAGATATTTCGTCCATCGGCGCGATCGCGGTGGCACCGTCAGATCATAACGTCGTTTACGCCGGCACCGGTGAAGCGGCCATTCGCGGCAACACGACTTACGGCATCGGCATTTTCAAATCGATCGACGCCGGCAAGACCTGGAAAAATGTCGGACTAAAAGACAGCCGCCAAATCGGCGCGTTGATTGTCGATCCAAGAAACGCCGATGTCGTCCTGGTCGCGGCACTTGGACACGCGTTCGGACCGAATCAGGAACGCGGAATTTTTCGGACAGCCGATGGCGGCAAGACGTGGACAAAAGTTTTGAGCAAGGACGAAAACACCGGCGGAATCGACGTCGTGTTCGATCCGCATAATCCAAACATCGTGTTCGCGTCGCTCTGGCAGGCGCGACGGCAGCCATGGTTTTTTTCGAGCGGCGGAGCGGGCAGCGGTTTGTATCGCTCGGAAGACAACGGCGTGACCTGGAAACATTTGGAAGGCAACGGACTGCCTGAGGGAATTCTGGGCAGAATCGGCGTCGCCGTTTCCGGGGCAGACTCAAATCGCGTTTACGCAATTATCGAAGCGAAAGAAGGCGGCTTGTTTCGCTCGGACGACGCCGGACAAAAATGGACGCGGATAAATGAGGATGGTCGCTTTCGCCAGCGCGCGTGGTACTTCTCCAAAGTTTACGCCGATCCGAAATCGGCGGACACGGTTTATCTTTTAAACACGGGCGCATTCAAATCAGTCGACGGTGGAAAAACATTTAATCTGCTTTCCGCACGCCACGGAGATCACCACGGTCTCTGGATCGATCCGCAAAATCCGAATCGGATCGGCAACGCGAACGACGGCGGCGCCAGCATCTCGATCGACGGCGGAAAAAGCTGGACCACGCAAAACAATCAGCCGACGGCGCAGTTTTATCACGTCGCGGTCGACAACGCGTCTCCGTATCACATTTATGGCGCGCAACAGGACAACTCTAACGTTTGCATCGCGAGCCGGACGGACTCAGGCGTGATCGGCCGCGAGGATTGGTATCAGGCCGGCGGCGGCGAGTGTGGCTTCGTGATTCCCGATCCGCGCGACTGGCACATCATTTACTCGAACAGCGAAGGCTACATCGCGCGCTACAACAAAACCAAAGAAGACGATCAGGACATCAGCCCAGTGCCGATCGATAACTCCGGACGCGGGGCTGTCGATCTTCAGCACCGATTTCAATGGGTCTCGCCGCTCCTGTTGTCACCACACAATCCTGACGTGATCTACACTGCGGCTGAGTGCGTTTTTAAATCGACCGATCATGGACAGAGCTGGACAAAGATCAGCGAAGATCTGACGCGTAATGATAAGACGAAGCAGCAGCCAAGCGGCGGTCCGCTCACAAACGACATCACGTCGGTCGAATATTACGACACGATCTTCGCGTTAACAGAATCGCCGGTAGACAAAGGAACACTTTGGGCGGGCAGCGACGATGGATTGATTCACGTCAGCACCGACGACGGCGCGCACTGGAGCAACGTCAGTCCGAAAATGCCGGAGTGGAGCACAGTCGATTTGATCGAAGCTTCGCCGCATGACGGCAAGACCGCTTATGCCGCGATAGATCGACATAAACTCGATGACTTCAAGCCTTACATCTTTAAGACGTCGGACTTGGGCAAAACGTGGAGCGCCATCGTTAATGGAATTCCGGATGGCGCGTACGTGCACGCGGTGCGTGAGGATCCGAAAAAGGCGGGAGTGCTTTATGCCGGCACAGAGCTGGGCGTTTACGTTTCCTTCGATTCCGGTGCGCACTGGCAACCGTTGCAATTAAATCTGCCGCGCTCGCCGATTCACGATCTCGTGGTCAAAGATGACGATCTGGTCGTCGCAACGCACGGTCGATCCTTTTGGGTGTTGGACAATCTCACGCCGCTTCGGCAGTTGAGTGCGCAATCGGCCAATTCAGATTTTATTCTTTATCAACCGGAAACCGCATTGCGTTTGCATTACCCGGAGGAATTCGACAGACGCCAACCCGTGGGCGACAACCCGCCCGCGGGCGCGATGATCGATTATTATTTCAAGACCGCGCCGAAAGATGAGGTAACGCTCGATATTCTCGACGCGCACGCAAAAGTCGTCCGCCATCTTTCGAACAAGGAGAAAAAGGAGGGGGAACAACCACCGGAATGGCCGGACCGGGTCGAGCGCGTCAAAACAATTCTGGCGAACGAAGGAATGAATCGGTTCGCGTGGGATCTGCGTTACAACGATCCGATCCAAACGCCGGGCGCGTTCTATGGCGGAACGGGTCCGAAAGGTCCGCTCGCCTTGCCCGGCGATTATCAGGTGAAAATGACGGTCGCGGGCAAATCACAGACGGTGCCGTTGAAACTAGTGATCGATCCGCGCAACCAAGCCGCGGAGCCGGCGTTGCAAAAGCAATTCGCGCTCTCGACGCAGGTGACCAATCGCATTTCGCAACTCCACCAGGCAATCAATGAGATTCGCGACCTCAAAGCACAGATCAAGACTCTCCATTTTCGTTTCGGCGACGATGAAAAGCTCAAATCTGCGCTCGCAGCCGCGGACGATCTCGACCACAAGATGTCCGACGTCGAGAAAGAGCTGATTCAAATAAACATGAAAGGCTCGGAGGGAAATCTCGCGTTCCCGAGCATGTTGAACGAACGCTTTGATTCATTCAGTCATTTCATCGACGCCGGCGACGCGACCGAGCCGACCAAACCACAGCTGGAAGTGTTTCAAACACTAAGTAAACAGCTCGACGATCAATTGGCGAAATGGTCGCAACTCAAATCCCAGGACGTGGCGAAAGTCAGCGATATGATCAAACAGGCGAATTTGCCCGGGCTGATCATTACGCCACCTAAAACCGATACGCCGAAAGAAACTAAGTCGTCTTAATTTTTGTCGACACTGTATTTGCCAGGGCCGATGAAAAGTAAACTGATAAGTAAGATCGACATCTCGAACGCCGGCAAGCGAACAAGAAATTCTCCGCGGCTGTGCCAGACCGCGACCAGGTGAACGAGCGTGACCACGAGCGCAAAAAGCACCCCGATTCGAAAAAATAAACCGAGAATCATCAGTACGCCGCCAGCGCAGCCGACAATCGCGCCGACGAATCCCCAAAATTTATAGTGCGAATGAAAATCGAGATGGCGCATGGCCGAGCCAAAATGCTCCCAGCTACCCTGGCCGCTCCACAAAATCGGTGCGATTAGAATGATGAATATCAAACCGAGACTCGCACGAAACAAAAGTAAACCGGTCTCGCGATATTTGCTGAGGAATTGGAGAGCAGCCATCGGCGGGAGTCTCAGCGAGCATGCGTGGAGTTTCAATTCAAACCGCGCTCCGTCATTCCGACCGACAAAATGACCAAGATCGACCAGGCAGTTGTACTGGCGGCCGGTCGCGGCACGCGGATGCGCGAACTGACCGCCGAGTTACCGAAGCCGATGATCGAGGTGCGCGGCAAACCGGTTTTGCAACACATCGTGGAAGGCTTGCGCGATACTGGCATTCGCAGATGTCTGATTATCGTCGGATACCGCGCTGACGCGGTGCAAAATTTCTTTAGCGATGGTTCGCGTTACCAAATCGACATCCAATATGCAATGCAAGTCGCGCAAGATGGGACCGGCCGCGTCGTGGATCTTGCCCGCGGATTTGCAAGCCACTCTCCCTTTGTTTTGGCTTACGGCGACATTTTGGTCGATCCCGTGAATTACAAACGCATGGTCGATCTTGCGAACAACGTCGAAGCGCTGATCAGCGTGACGCGCGGCGAGGACGTGAGCAAAGGCGGCGCGGTTTTTCTTAATGAACAGATGGAACTCGTCGATCTTCGCGAGAAGTCCAAACCGGGTGAGTCACCGAGCCCGTGGTATAATGCCGGCCTTTACGCGTTTCGCCAGAGCATTTTCGACTTCACTGCGAAGTTAAAACCATCGCCACGCGGCGAATACGAACTGACGGACGCGATTCGGGAACTCGCACAATCGGGAAAGAAAGTGCAAGCGCTCGAGCTGACGGGCGAATGGGCCGACGTGCGCGACCCGGAAATTCTCGCGCGATTGAACAAGTAGCTGTCGATCTTACGAGGCCTGCTCGGTCGGATCTTCCGAGCCTTCTTCGCCGATCTCTTCCTCAATTTCGCGCTGCCATTCGCGCGACAGCCACGGCCGCAGAAATCCGTAAAGCAGATACGCGAGAAACAGGACAGCTGGCATCCATTCGTAGTTCATCGCCGTAAAGATGAGGACGAGGAAAATAACCAGAAATCGCGGAATGGATTTTTTCGTTTTCCAATTGATCGCCTTGAAACTGGGGTACTGGAAACGGCTGAACATCATGAAGGAAAGGAAGAGTAGGAGGGGCGGCAAAACGAATTTCCATTTGCCGAGATGGTGCTCGCCTTCAGCCAACCACAGCAAAAATAACGTGATCGACGCAATCAAGCCGGCGGCAGCGGGAATCGGGAAGCCCGTGAAGTTCTTCCCGCCGTTGGTGGTGGATTCTCGTTCGTGATTCGCCGACGCGGTGTTGAAGCGGGCGAGACGCAGCGCACCGCACGCGAGATAAATCAACGCGATGATCCAGCAGGCGGTTCGAAATTCCTGAAGCACAATCCGGTAAACCAAAAGCGCGGGTGCGACGCCGAACGAAACGACGTCGGCCAGCGAATCAAATTCGCGACCGAAAGAGCTTTCGTGCCCTCCCAGACGCGCCAGCCGCCCGTCCAGAAAATCGAAAACGAAAGCGCCGAGAATGAACCAGATCGCTTCATGAAAGCGATCGGCCGCGGCATCAGCGTTCGTGCTTTGCAAAAGCGCGCCTTCCAAAATCTTGAGCGTGGCGGTGAAGCCACAAAACAAGTTTCCGGCCGTCATTAAATTCGGCAGGAGATAAATTTTGGATGGCTGTTCGTTCATGAATCGGGGAGGCGCGCGATAATTGTCGATCCACCGGTCACGTGCTCGCCCACTTTCACCTGCACGGTGGCCGCGAGGGGCAAGTATACTTCCGTTCGGGAGCCAAAGCGAATCATTCCAAAACGCTCGCCTTTCCTAAGTTCATCGCCTGCATCCGCCCAGGCCACGATACGCCGAGCGACGGCACCGGTTAGCTGTCTGACCACGAGCGTCGCCCGCGGATTTTCGAACGCCCACGTCATCGCTTCATTCTTTTCCGAGCAATGAGGACTACGCGCGTCGAGGCAAAGTCCTGTCCGATGTTGGCGGTAGATGATACGCCCATCCAACGGCGCGCGATTGGTATGCACGTCGAAGATCGACAAGAAGATCCCGACGCGAAGCATTTTCGCTTTCAAAACCTCGGTCTCCTCGACTTCGCAAATATCTTTGATGACGCCGTCGGCTGCCGCGACCACCGCGTTCGGATCAGCTGGAATTTTTCGATCTGGATCGCGAAAAAAGAAAAGCGTGTAGAAGATCAGGAGCAGAAAAAGCAGGGACAACCAAGCATTGAAGAACCAGCTGGCAAGCGCGAGAAAAAATAAAATCGCGAGGATCCAGCGACCTTCGGCCAGGGTTTGGAGGCGCATTGAGAGCCCCATTTTCGAAGTGTAAAAGAGACTGGTCAAGGGGACAAAAAAACCTGTGAATAAGCGGAAATCGGCGACCACAATACCGTGGGCTTTGGAGTGCCCGAGCCTCCAACCGCTAGCGGAAATAAGTCTCTTGATAGCACGAGATTAATAGTTGTTTCTTGAGGCATTTTCGCTACCTTCTTACGATGCCAGCTCGAGCCGCCGTCTCCGTCGATCCAGACGACGAAAAATCCATCGAAAGAAATCGCCAGCGCGAGCTTTCAACGGTTAATAAACTCCAAAAATACGACGCCGCTCAGATCGACAAGCTGGAAGGTTTGGAAGCGGTCCGGAAGCGCCCCGGCATGTACATCGGCGACCCGGACGAGCGCGGCCTGCACCACATGGTGTTCGAAGTTCTCGACAATTCGATCGACGAACATCTCGCCGGATTTTGCGACAAGATCGATCTAGAGGTTCACGTTGATGGCAGTGTTTCGGTTCGCGACAATGGCCGCGGTATTCCGGTCGATATTCATCCGAAATGGAAAATGCCGGCCGTCGAGCTGGTGCTGACTAACCTGCACGCGGGCGGAAAATTCGGGCAAGGCGCTTACAAATATTCCGGCGGTCTGCATGGCGTCGGCGCCAAATGCACCAATGCGCTTTCGGAATGGTTCAAGGTAGAAGTTTCGCGCGACGGCAAGGTCTATCACATGGCCTTTGCCCAGGGAAAAACGACCAAGAAGCTGGAAGTCATCGGCGAGGTCAAAGGGAAGAAGGCCACCGGCACACTGATCACGTTCCTGCCTGATCCGACAATCTTCACGATCACCACGGAATTTAAATTTGAGCGATTGGCAACGCGGTTGCGCGAGCTCGCGTTCTTAAATCCCGGCCTTGAGATCAATCTCACCGACGAGCGCGGCGATTCCCCGAAGAAGGAAACATTTCTGTACAAGCACGGCATCGAGGAATTCGTAAAGCAGCTCGGCGAAAACAAACAAGTCCTGCATCCGAAGCCGATCGTGATTTCGCGGCAGCGCGACGAAGTGTTTGTCGATGTTGTCCTGCAATATAACGACACCTACAACGATCAGATTTTGCCGTTCGCCAATTCAATTCCGAATCCGGACGGCGGTACGCATCTCACTGGATTTCGGACGGCGCTGACCAAAGCAGTCAATCAATACTCGAAGCAGAATCAGCTCTTGAAAGAAAAGGACCCATCCATTTCTGGCGATGACGTCCGGGAAGGTTTGATCTGCGTGCTCAGCATCAAATTGCCCAACCCGCGGTTCGAATCGCAAACCAAGGTGAAACTTGTGAACACCGAGATCGACGGCATCGTCAACTCCGCGGTTTACGAGGGTTTGATGACTTTCTTCGACAAGAACCCGCCGATCGCGCGACGCATTTTCGAAAAAATTCTGACGGCCGCGCGCGCGCGTGAAGCTGCACGCAAAGCGCGCGAAACGATTCGTAAAGGTGCGCTCACCGGCGGTGGGTTGCCGGGAAAATTGGCCGATTGCTCAGAACGCGATCCGGAATTGACCGAGCTTTATATTGTCGAGGGCGATTCGGCCGGCGGCTCCGCGAAACAAGGGCGCGATCGGCGTTACCAGGCGATTCTGCCGATTCGCGGCAAGCTGATCAACGTTGAGAAAGCGCGCGAAGATCAATTTCTCAAGAACACCGAGATCCAATCGATGATTACCGCGATTGGCACTGGAATCGGCAAACCGAAGGAGGACGGCAACGGCAAAGACGAAGGCCGCTTCGACATGTCGAAGTTGCGTTACGGCCGGATCATCATCATGACGGATGCCGACGTGGACGGATCGCATATTCGGACGCTGCTGCTCACGTTTTTCTTCCGGCAAATGACTGACCTTGTCCGTGCCGGCAAAATTTACATCGCCCAGCCGCCGCTCTACCAAATCAAACGCAAGAAACGCGAGGAATACGTCGATGACGACGTGCAGTTAAACAAAATCTTGATCTCTCTCGGCGCCGAAGACGTGAAAGTGAAGAATCTCGCCGACAGCAAGGAGGTCACGGCAGCGCAACTGAAGGACATTCTCGAATCGCTCGAAAAATTGGCGAAGCTAAGCGAGGTGGTTCGACGCCACGGTGGCGATTTCGAGGCTTATCTGGAGGAGCGCATTTCCAAGTCCGGCAAGCTCCCCGCGTATCTCGTAAAAGTCCGGGAGGGGAATGACGAAATCGTCCACTATTTTCACGACGAGAAAGCAGTCCGGAAATTTCATGAGTCGAACCTCGATCTCAATTTGTTCGATACCCAGATGGAGCAGGAACTGTTGCCGCTGGGAGATATTCACGCGCCGACGGCGAAAACCAACGGCGTCCGTCGCCGCGCCAAACTGGTCGAGCTCCATGAATCGGCGGCGATCCAGAAAATCATCGCGGAGCTGGCGCGCAAAGGTTTGAAAGTCGATCACTACGCGGCAAGCGATCGCCCGATTTTTGAATTGATCGAAGGCGAAGGCGAAAAAGCCGTTTCGCATCCGCTTTTCTCCATTCCTGAAATTCTGGAGAAGATTTTGGAAATCGGACGCCGCGGCGTGCAGATCAAACGGTTCAAAGGTCTCGGCGAAATGAACGCGAAAGAATTATTCGAGACGACGATGAATCCCGAGAAACGTAAACTGCTCAAAGTCGATTTGAATGACGACAACGCGGTCGATGCCGACAAAATGTTTACGATCCTGATGGGCGACGTGGTCGAGCCGCGACGCCAATTCATCGAGGACAACGCATTAAACGTCCGAAATCTGGACGTTTAAATGACGAAACACAAATGTCGAATGCCGAAGGAATTGTTGTTAATCGAAACTGCTCGCTGTTGCTTCGTCATTCGTCATTCGTCCTTCGTCATTAACTCCGGTGTATAACGCGAACGAAAAAGTTGATCCGGTAAATGTGGCCGACGAGGTCTCGAGGTCGTTCCTCGACTATTCGATGTCGGTTATCATTTCTCGCGCTTTGCCCGATGCGCGAGATGGTCTGAAACCATCGCAGCGCAGAATTCTCTACGCGATGCACGATCTGTCGCTCTTCCCGGGCCGGCAACATCGGAAATGCGCGAAAATTTGCGGCGACACCAGCGGTAACTATCACCCGCACGGCGAAGCGGTGATCTACCCCACCCTCGTCCACATGGCGCAGGCGTGGGCGATGCGCGAGCCGTTGGTGGACGGTCAGGGCAATTTCGGATCGGTCGAAGGCGATCCGCCGGCTGCGATGCGTTATACCGAGGCGCGCATGACGCATCTCGGCGCCGCGCTCATGGTCGACATGGACAAAGACACGGTCGACTTCGTCCCGAACTACGACGAGACGCGGACCGAACCAACCGTTTTCCCGGCGGCATTTCCGAACCTTCTTGTCAACGGCGGCACCGGCATCGCGGTTGGAATGGCAACGAACATTCCGCCGCACAATTTGGTCGAAGTAATCGACGGCATTTGCGCGCAGATCGACGATCCCGACATCACGCTCGAGGGTTTGATGAAGCACGTGAAGGGGCCAGATTTCCCGACCGGCTGCGCGATCTGCGGCGTCAGCGGGGTCAAACAATATCTAGCGACCGGCCGCGGGAGCATGAAAGTGCGGGGCAAAGCGGGCGTTGAAGAAATCAAAGGTGGCAAAGAACAGATCGTCATCACCGAGATCCCGTTCAACGTGAACCGCGCGACGCTGGTCGAGCGCATCGCCGATTTGGTGAATGAGAAAGTTCTGAGCGAGATCACCGCGGTCCGCGACGAATCGGACGAAAACACACGCGTGGTAATCGAGCTCAAGCGCGACGCCAATCCCAAGATCGTCATCAACAATCTCTACAAGCACACCGCGATGGAAAGCTCGTTCGCGGTCATCATGCTGGCGATCGATCACGGCCGGCCGAAACTGCTTTCGCTCAAGGAAGCCAACGCCGCTTACATCGAGCATCGCCGCGAAGTGATATTGCGACGGACCCGCTTCGAATTGCGCAAAGCCGAAGAACGCGCCGAAACCCTCGAAGGTTATCTCATCGCGCTCGCCAACCTCGACGAATTCATCCGCATCATTCGCGGATCGGCCAATCGCGACGAGGCCCGAATCAAGCTGCTCGCGTTCGAGTTTACCAAAAAGCAGGTCGAGCAGATCGGCATTCTCATCCGCAATCCCGCGCGCCTGACGGAAGGCCGCTACGCCTTCAGCGAACACCAGGCCAATCAGATTCTCGATCTTCGTTTGTATCAATTGACCGGTCTCGAACGGGACAAGATCGACAAAGAATATAAGGAACTGATCAAGACAATTCAGGATTTGCGCGACATTCTCGCCAAGGAGCAGCGCGTTTTCACCATCGTCAAAAAGGAGCTGCGGGAACTTCGCGACAAACACGGTTCGCCACGCTTGACGCAATTCGCGGTCGATGAAGGTGAGATCAACATGGAGGATCTCATCGCCAACGAAGGCTGCATCATCAGCATCACCCACGGCGGTTTCATCAAGCGCACAGCTGTGAGCGCCTTCCGCGCGCAGCGCCGTGGCGGCAAGGGCGTGATCGGCATGTCCACGCGCGAAGGCGCGACCGAGGAAGAGGAAGGCGATTTCGTCGAGCATCTTTTCACCGCCACGACGCACGACTATCTGATGTTTTTCACGGAATCTGGACGCGCCTACGTCGAAAAAGTTTACGAGATTCCGGAGATGGGACGCGCGGCTAAAGGCCGATCGATTGCCAACATTCTTCAATTGCGACCGGAAGAAAAAATCGCCGCCACGATTCGAATCCAATCGAAGAAATCAGGCGTTGGCCCGAATGCGGTCGATCAAACCTGGGATGAAAATCTCCACGTCGTTTTTGCGACACAATCGGGCATCGTCAAGAAATCGAACCTTTCCAATTATCGAAACGTTCGGAAAGGCGGCATCATCGCCATCCAAATCGAAAAAGGCGACCGGTTGATTGACGCCAAACTGACGAACGGAAACAACGAGTTGGTTTTGATCACGAAAGAAGGGATGAGTCTGCGCTTTCACGAAGAACAACTGCGCGATCAGGGCCGCAATACAGTTGGCGTCTGGGGAATTCGTCCAGACAAAAAAGATCGGGTGATCGCGATCGCAATTGTCGATCCAAACGCGATGCTTCTCGTCGCGGGTGAAAACGGGATCGGCAAGCGCACGCCATTCGATGATTACCGGAAACAAAAGCGCGGCGGCAAAGGCATCATCACCATGAAAACCGGAACCAAGACCGGGGATGTGGTCGGCGCTCTCACGGTGCGCGACACCGACGAGATGATGTTGATTACGACCAAGGGTCAAATGGTTCGCACTCGGGTCAAAGAGATTCGCGAAACCGGGCGTAATACGATGGGCGTAAAATTAATGGACCTTCGCAAGGGAGAAAAATTGCAGGCGATCGCGCCGGTGGTCAGCCAAGCGGAAGAAGAAGCCCAGACCGCCGAAGCTCCGACTCCCGAAAAGCCGGAAAAACCTCAAAAGAAGTAAGGGCACGCGGTCGCGTACCCTTTTCTCGTCTCGGGAAGAAAACCTCGAATTAGTAACGCGTCGTTGTCGTCTGCTGCGTCGTCGTCGGCTGCTGTACCGTCGTCTCACGAGTAGTAGTCGAGGTCGTAGTCGACGTCGGCTCGCTTGCACAGGAGCTCAGGAAGATCGCGATCAGAACCGAAAACAAAGGAATAAGAAGTTTTTTCATCGTGTGACTCATCGTTACATAATTAGTTCGCCCCAAGCCTCTTCGGCAGATGTAAATTAATTGAGCGAAGTGGGCTGATTGCGCCCGGTCCGTCTCGATGTCGATCTTGCCAGGCGTCGAACTTGGGCGAAGAATCGGCCCGATGACTTCGATCGTGGACGCGTCTCGCTTGCTCTTCGCTGTTGGATGCTTCGTTCTTCTCTCGGCGACGAAGGCCGCAGCCGGAGATTGGCCGGATGGATATATAGTTTACGAAAACACCCAATCACCCGACGAGCGATACGGTATTCTTGTTCCTTCGATGGATGCTTGGGAAAAGGACGAGTCCCTTGAGGAGATAAACTATCTGGCCGATTTGAAGGCCCATCAGCTCATGGGAAAGATTCGCGGAGCAGATTACTTTGAACACCAGAACCATCGCGGGTTGCAAGTCACGTGGGCGCCCGACTCGACTTGGTGCGTTGTAGAATATGATGGCCGATTTGGATTCGACACCATTTCAATCCTGGAACTGAAAGGTTCGGGTTTCGTTCAGACAGACATCGGCAAAAAGATCGATAAGTCACTCAAGGCCGCGATCGCCAAACAGTCACACGATCCCGAAAGTGGCGGAGGCGACGCGACGCCTCGTTTCCGGATCGGCGCCGACCGCAAAGTGCGGGTCGGAACAGCCTCGACGACAGATCCGAAGCAACTTAACGAGAAAGGCGGTCACTACGCGCTTTTTCACGGGACGTTCGATCTGCGTTCGAAAAAGTGGCTGATGGCGGAGGCGCGACCGTTGACCCGAAACGAATACGACGGCATCGGGGATCCGTTTGGTGATCTCGAACTCGATGAAACGACGTTCGCGACGGAGGAAGACAAGGCAAAAGGATTCGATGACCGGATGAATGAGGTTTATCTGGCAGTGCGTTTGGTTTTGCCGCCAGCGCGTTTTGCTGTAGTCAAGAAGGAGCAGATCGAATGGCTCAAAAAGCGCGACGCCACCACTTCCATTGAGGAGAAATGCAAACTGATGGAAGCGAGAATCAAAGTTCTGCAAGGATTGCTCTGGCAAGAATTCTAGTCGTTGATTTGGCTGCGAAGTTTTTTCAATGCGCTGCGTTTTCGTTTTGACTCAAGAATTCTTCGCTTGAGCGCAGCTGGACGCGGCGATTTGCGACGACGCTCCTTTTCGCGGGCGCTAACCTGCGCGCGTCGCACCGCGCGATGTCGATCTTCGATCGCGTCGAGCAATCGTTGCCGCGCGAGCTTGCGATTCATCGCTTGAGAACGCGAATCCTGGACCGTTACGCTGATTCCGCTCGGCCGATGGCGCAGGGTCACCGCGGTGGCGACTTTGTTTACATTCTGACCACCCGGTCCGCCGGACCGCGCGAATGTCTCCTCAAGATCGACATCGCGCACGCCGAGCCGCGCCATCCGCTCCGCGACAAAGTTTCTTGCCATTTGCTCGACAAAATAGACGAGCTTCAAGAATTGTCGGCAACTGCGTTTATTTTGCAGCCAATCGCGCCGACGCTTTGCCAGCGAAGATAGCGTCGAGGTCGGCGAGGACCTTCTCCGGTCCAACGTATTGGGAACCGGCGTAACTGCTTGAGATCACTTTACCGGTGGAATTCACCAAAATGAGCGATGGAATTCCCGAACCCGCATTTTTAGCCAAAACTTCCTTGTCTTTAAGTCTCGAAAAGTCGATTGCCGGCCAGGGCATGTTTTCCTCGCGCATGTACTTTTCCATCGCGAATAGTGATCGGTCCCTGCTGTAAAAGACGATCTCGAATTCGGGATGTTCGGGAGCGACGCGCTTGTAATAATCGACCAGTTGAGGAGTGAACTTGCGACAGGGCCCGCACCATTGTGCTGAAAAATAAAATGCGAGCAGTTTCTTGTTCGCTAGCGCGCCATCATCGACGTGAGAAGGCGCGCCATTGTGCATTTGAACCAAGTCGCCTTTCAGAAATTCGGAAATCGTGCCGAAATTTACATCGGGCCCGATTGGGGCCGGTTTTGCGGCTACGCTCGCGCACAACTCGCGCCTGATAAGCGGCCTCGGACTTGCGAGACGCTTCCGATTGTTCAGCGCGACGCTGTTCTTCTGCGGCGATCTGTTGTTGAACGGCCGCCGTTTTTTTAGGCGAAAGCGAATAGATTCCGCTTTTCAGCGCAGCGATCAATTCCGCGGAAGCGCCGGCTTTAACGAGGGCTTTCTCGTTAGTTTCATCGACCGTGTCGGCGAAATGTCGCGTCGATAATTCGTGCATCAGCGAGTTGCTCGAATAGCCGGCACGCAGCATCAGACCGATCTGGTTGACAGTGAGCGGCAATTGCCCGGCCTGCGTTGCAAAGACGAGGAGGGAAAAGCCCAGATAATTCCAGCGGCGCATACATTTTAACGAGCAGAAAATGCGCCAGGTGCTCTAGCATCGTCTTCGGAGAAGCCAATCCAGCTTAGTGCGCAAAGAGCAGCGCCATCTGGTCGCGATATTCAGGCTTCGATTTTGCGGCAGCTTCTGCTAACTGACGCGCGGCGTCCCCCTGCCCAGTCGCGTTTGCGTAAGCGGCGCAAAGCCATTGTCGATCCGTCGTGTCGGGCGCGTTCGGTCGAATGAATGAGGTGGAAATGCTCAGCAGCGTTTTTGGCGCGAGTTTGCTCCAGGGAACGCGAGCAATGCCGTAGGGAAGCTTCAAACCGACGGTTTGATTGTCGGCACTGGATATTCCGGTGTATTCAGCGCCGCTCGTGTCGGTAATTTCACCCGAAAATTGTTTGCGATTGAGGTCGTCGACCAGGTTCTTTTTCCAAGCGGCCAGCCATTGCGATTTTTTCTGAGCGGCTGCATCCGGTTCCTTCTGAGTCAGCTGGCGCGGCGGTTGCGAGGGCCCTGCCGCAGTCGGAGGCGCGACGTTTCTTTCATCGCCGACGATCGCATCGGAAATCGCGCTACGCGTCTTTAACTGCTTTAAAGCTGCTGCATCCGTGCTTCGATTCGGCTGACTTTTCCAGGTCAAGTAAAACCGACAATCGTCCAGATATTTTTGCGCGATCGGCTTCAGTTCTGCGATCCAGGCGAACTTTCCTGAGGGTTGCGTCTTTACAAACTGCTCGAGCAGTTGAGCCGCGCTCTGGACGTCGAGCTGGTTAATGTCTTTCAACGCAAAGGAAAGAAACGCGAACAGCTCAGGCGAGCCGGGGCCTTTAACAGAAAGTTGACCGGACTGAACCGGGCCCGGCGACAACAGCGTCTTCGACGTCGCGACAAAAAAGTCCGCAAGATCGACATCGTTTTTGGCAAAACCTTTGGTGCCTGCCTTTTCAATCGCTTGAAACGATTCCCGCGCTTGTGCGTCGTCACGGCCGATCATGGCAGCAAGTCCCTGTTGCAAACGCGCCCAATCGTAAAGCGGCTGCCGGTTTCGCGCTTCGGTAGCGATGCGAGCGAAAGCCGATCCGGCGACGTTGTAGTGATTGAGAACGAGCTGGTGTCGTGCTTCGGCTGCCTGTTTCTCAAGTTCCGCGATCGGAATTGCGGTCGAAAAGACAGCGATTTGTTTTTGGGTGTTGCGAACGAAACCAAAAACTCCGAGCGCGGTAACCAGCACAATCGCTGCAGCTGCGGCAATGATTCTTCGCGTTCTGCGTTTTGCCGTCGCAACATCGATCACGTCGCGACCGGTTAATTTTTTGTAGGCTCGCTCGAGCTCGGTAACGAGCTCGTCATAAGACGAAAAACGTTGCGCAGGCTCCGGGGCGATCATTCTCTGCAAAACCCGCGCGGTATCAGTGGAAACTTCTGGCGCAACAACCGATAGGAGAAGCGGCTGGTTTTTGAGTGCGCGCAATTCGGTTGCGGAATTCGTTTCGCCTTCAATCGGCGCCTTGCCTGCGAGCGCATGAAAAAGAGTGGCCCCGAGACTGTAAATGTCGCTCCGAAAATCTTCCGGCTGATTGTTCAATCGTTCCGGCGCGACGTAGTAAGGCGTACCCCAAATTTCGCCACGCACTTCGGCTGCTATTCCAGCCAATCCGAAATCGCCGACCTTGGCCATGTGTTCGTTGGCAAAAAGAATGTTGGCCGGCTTCACGTCGCGATGAATCAAGCCTTTGGCATAGGCCGCGCGCAGGCCTTTGGCGGTTTGAATGCCCGCCTCTAACACTTGCTCTTCCGGCAAACGGGTATGTTGTTCGATGAAATCGTCGAGACTTCCGCGCTCGACGAGTTCCATCACGAGATAAAACTGGCCGTGATCAGTCCCGGATGAAAAAATCTGGACGATGTTGGGATGATTAACCGACGCGGCCATGCGCGCTTCCTGTTGCAAATGCGCGGTCTCATCGAGTCCGCCTTCGAGATCCTTGCGCAGAAGTTTCAAGGCCACGAACCGGTCGAGCAGTGTGTCGCGCGCTTTGTAAACGGTTCCCATTCCGCCCACGCCGAGCGTCTCTACGATCACAAAATGGTCGAAGATGCGCTCGGCCCGCACTTTTTCGCCACAGTTGGGACACTCAACGCGAGCAAGCGGCTCTGCGTCGCCTGTGTCGATAGAAGTGGCGCAGGCAGGACAAGTTTGCGATGTCGATGCGGTCGATTCAGCCGCCATTGAACCGATTGTAACATCGACAATTGCCAGGGCAACGAAGCTCATCGCCTCACCTTTCTCCTCTCCTCTTGCTAAGGGGAGAGGGCGGGGTGAGGAGTCGTTGGCCGGTCATGACAGAAGCATCCAACTTTATCCATCTAGTTGTGTCGAAAAACGCGGCGCGACTGCGTCTCGACCAATTTCTCGCGCGCGAGCTCCCGAAGTTTTCGCGATCGCGTCTCCAACAATTGATCCGCAAAGAATGCGTCAAGCTAAATGGCGCGACTGCCCGACCGCGCGATCTCGTTCGCGCTGGCGATCACGTTGAAATGAACGAGCCAACTCCGGAAAAGATCGACAACCGGCCGGAAGCGATTCCGCTCGATGTCCTTTACGAAGATGAAGATCTCATTGTGATCAACAAACCGGCTGGGTTGGTTGTTCATCCTGGCGCCGGTCACCGTGAGCACACGTTGGTCAATGCGCTATTGCATTACTGTCCGAAGCTTTCCGGAATCGGCGGGAAAGAAAGGCCCGGAATCGTGCATCGGCTGGATAAAGAGACGAGCGGTTGTCTGGTGGTCGCAAAAACCGATGAGGCACACCATGGATTGTCGGCACAATTTGCGGGACGGACGGTAGAGAAGATTTATCTGGCGCTTGTCGCCGGAAAGTTGCGCAAGAGCGCGGGAATCATTGAAGAGAAAATCGGGCGCCACCCGGTCCATCGACAACGAATGTCGATCGCTTCCAAGCGCGGGCGTGCGGCGAAGACGGAATATCGCACTGTGAGCTCATCGGATGAAATGAGTTTGGTCGAATGCAAACTGCACAGTGGTCGGACGCATCAAGTGCGCGTCCATCTTCAGCATCTTGGTCACCCGATTCTCGGCGATAGAGTTTACGGCGCGCAGGCAAAGGCTTTCCCGCGACAAATGCTCCACGCGTGGAAACTGGGTTTTCAACATCCGCGCACCGGCGAACGGAAGAATTTCGAAGCCGCGCTACCAAACGATTTTGAAGAGGCGGTTAAGTCGCTGCGACCGTTGTTCTCTTTTGCGCGCCAAGCATAACTAAAGCCGCCAAGACCGGCGCGATGATGAGTCCGCGCATCCACGGCCCGGCGTGCCATGGCAGAACAAAGAGCCGTTCGTCCCAAAACAAGTAGTAAGAGAAAAGTGTGACCGAGAGAACGTTCCAGGCATACGCGCCTCGCCACGCCGCGATTGGTAAAATCCAAACGCAATACCACGGGTGCAAGATCGGGCTAAGCACCAGGACGATTCCAAGCGCCCAGAGCATTCCTCGTTTCCAATTGCGAACGAACAGGAATGAAACCGCAATCACGCAGACGATCATGATCGGATAGTAATGAAAATCTCGCTGATGCGGGTTTGGCAAAACCGTTTCTTCGATCACCCACCAAAAAAGATCGTTGAGCCGGGAAAGCTGCGCGAATTGGCCTAACGACTCCCAGATTCGAACCTTCGGGAAGCCGAACGGAACGCTTAACAGCATCGGGACGAGCGCAGAGATCGTCAAAACAATCGCGCGCCAACGCAATGCAAGCGCACAAAGTAAAAGAAGCGATGCCGCTACCAGATTGAGCGAGATGGCAATCCCAAAAAACAGAGCGGCCAAAACTGCCAACAGCCACTTGTTTGTCGATTCCTTTTCAGTTGTCGATCTAACGAGAGCGAGAATTCCACCAACCATCGCCAGAGTCATCACGCTATCGAAATGCGCCGCGCCGGCGAAGCTGTAGACGACGAGCGGATTCCACGCGTACCACGCCGCGTCCCGGTAGCGATTCTCACCGCCAATCAATCGCAGGAGCAATGCCGCGACCGCGAGGTCGGCGATTGCAAAAATGATTTTATAGAACAGCGGCCGGTCGGTAATGCTGCTGAGAAATTTGAAGAGCAGCTCGGCGCCAGGCGCATCAACGGCGCGGAGTTCGGGATGATTAATTTTTGAGGCCTGCGGAGAATCATGACGCAGACCATCCAGTTTCGAATCGCCCGGCGCGACGATGTAGGGATTGAATCTGGCGTGCTGGATTTTGCCTTCCCACTGGTAACGGAAAAGCTCGTCGCTTGGGACCAGCGGCAGCGCGATCAACCGCAGGATTATCGCGGCGCCCCAAAATAGGACCGCTTGTGTTCGCAGCGAGATCTCGATCTTAGAAACAGAAACGGCCACGAGATATGCCATGCCGCTGAGAAACGCCGCGGCGACAAAGAATACCGGCATCGGCTCGAGCGTCCAGTCATCAAAAAAATTTAGCGCCGCGACAAAGAGAATCTCGGCCGCGAGTGCGACGGAAAAAATAACGAGCCGGACGACCTTCATGTCTGCGCCGCCGGATCCGTGTGCATCGCCTCGACTCCCTGCACAGGTAAAGCCGGAGGCACAAACGCACCGCGCCGAGTAATTCGCAGTAGACCGGCACGATGGGCGGCAAGATCGACGAGCTCCGCCACTCGCGACTTCAGCGCGCGTGCGCGCGTTGCCAGAAAAACCAGAAAGAGCGAGTACGGAATGATCGACCAAAGATCGAGATGTGAAGCGTGGAGCTGGCGGTAAATCACAACGCTGAGAGCAAGAAGACTAAAAATGACAGTGGTAGTGACGAGCCGGTTGCGCAGGCGCACGCGCGTCAATCGCTTCGCGCCGGTGTGATCCTCGGTTACAGTTTGGAGAACAATGCTCCACCAAAAGTTTCCATAGATTTGGATGTCCCACTCATTCCAACCAGTATCGACCGAGTAGCGCCAGCCTTCTTCTTCGAGCAATTGAAAAATCGCGCCGAGCAGGTGATGACGATCTCGGCCATCCTCGCTCCAAAAAACCCGGCGCCGCAAGCCGCGGCCCAGCTTTGCGGCGGCGGGCAAAATTTCGTGTGCACGGATGACGCTGCTCGGTGTGCGTTTAAAATGGAGCCACGTGAAATAGCGCGAAAATCCGCGCACGAGCGGTTGCAGAAAAGCCAGACACATCACGAGCAAACGCGCGGGGACGGTGTCAAACTTTGGTTCGATGCGCGCGCGGACCATGTAGGAAAGCGCGACGGTCAATGTGCCGCCAAACATCAGATAAGGCACGATGCGCAGCGTCGGCAGAAAAATTCCAAGGCCAAAAAGGAAAAGCGTCAGCGCGAACCACTCGATGCTGCTCAGATAAGCGGCCAGATCCGATTGCGGCGTGGCATACATCGATTGGAAAAATCCTTCGCCGAAAACGCCATGATAAATGACGGGGCGATCGATGAACCAACTGAATCGTGGCGCACCGTAAATTTGACCGCGCCATTTCGCAGTCCCGGTCGGGCCGAAGAAAATCAGGTGTTTGAAACGAAGAAGCGATTCGGCTTCACCGTAACCCTCCTGCTGTTTCAAAAACGCGCGGAGGGTGAAGCGGCGATGATGCCAAACAATCGCGGTCGGACTGAAAGCGATGACGCAACCGGATTGCTGCAGACGCCAACAAAAATCGACATCGTCGCCGGCCTTATGGTATTCGGGATCAAAACCGCCGACCTGTTCGAAGGCCCAGCGGTAAAACGCCATGTTACAGCCGGGAATGTGTTCGGCCACCGTATCGGTGAGCAAAACGTGACTCGGTCCCCCGGGGGCAGCGGCCACACACGCCTGAATCGCATTTTGCGCTGGCGGACTCATGTTCGGTCCGCCTACGCCCGCGTATTCGCCACTGACGAGCGTGCCGACTAAATAATAAAGCCAGTCGGGGTCGGCCATGCAGTCCGAATCGGTGTAGGCGAACACTTCGCCCTTGGCTGCGGCCGCGCCGGCGTTGCGGGCGTGACTCAAACCGAGATTGCTCTGGTGAATGTAACGGACGTTCGGAAACTGAGCGACGATCTGCGCGGTATTGTCGGTTGAACCGTCATCGACGAGGATCACTTCGTAATTTGGATAATTCAGTTTGCCTAACGAATTGAGGCAATCAGCTAAGGTGCGCGCGCCGTTATAAGAACAAACAATTACAGAAACGAACGGCGCCTCACTCAAGGCGCGATGCGGCAGCGTCGAATTGTCCTGACCAAACCTGTCGCGCAGCGCACGGAAAGACTTTTTCGGCTCGCGCTCGCGCGTAACGATTCCAAAAGCCCAGTCCATTACTTCGTTGCCGCCGGTAAACCATTCGTCCGTCCAGGAAAACAAAATCGTCCCGGCCAATCCGCATTTGGCCACGCTTTCGATGTGCCAGCCCAGCATTTCCGCCTGTTCGTCTTGCGAGTGGCGAATCGTGTCCATTCCGAACTCGCCCAAGATGAGCGGACGCTCGCCGGTCAGATTTTGTAGGCGCAAAAGGTAGCGCTCGAAATCGCGCTGATTGTGGAGATAAACATTGAAACAGAAAAAATCGACATTCTGCGGCAGCAAATATTCGGTGGGCGGGTAGGTCGCGTAGGAATAAAGAGCACCCGGGTCCACTGAGCGTCCGATCCGGACGAGATGCTCGACGAATTCCGTGACGCGTCGCACGCCGAGCCAACGCGCCATCGTGCTCGCGATCTCATTTCCAACCAGATAACCGAGCACTGCCGGATTGCCGACGTATCTCCGAACTGTGTTCCGGACCTTCCGCGCAATGTCATCGCGCACTTTTTTCTGCCGCAGAAATTCAACGTGCTTTTCCCACGGCAACGTAATCAAAACGCGGATTCCAGCCGCGAAACATTTTTCAAGGAACCACTCCGGCGGCGGATGATAAACACGCAACAGGTTCAAACCGATCTCGCGCATCATGCGAAGATCGACATCCAGCTGCTCCGGCCGGCCGAAACTGTTCCCTTTTGCGTCGGGCTTGAACGGGCCATAGGTCGCGCCCTTGATGAAGAACTTGCGGTCGCCTTCGAAAAAGAATTTCGAAACAGCGCGAATCCGCGAATTGGTTGAATCTGTCATATCGAGCGAAGCGCTTCTCGAACAACTTTCGCGGTGGCTTCGATGCCATCAGGCGTATGGGCCGTCGAAATGAAACCGGTTTCGAATTGAGATGGCGCGAAATAAACACCGCGTTCCAAACAAGCGTGGAAAAACTTCGCGAACCTTCTTGGATCGCTCCGTTTTGCCCCGGCAAGATCGACAACCGGCGGGCGCGCAAAAAACAAACAGAACATCGAGCCGAGGCGGTGAAATGTGATGTCGATCTTTGCGTCCGCGATCGCCTCGCGTGTGAGCTGTTCGAAGTGCGCGCCGAGTTTTTCGAGCAACTCCCAGCCGTCGATCCGCTCGAGCTCACGTAGTTGGGCGAGACCAGCCGCCATCGCGAGCGGATTTCCTGAAAGCGTTCCTGCCTGATAAATGGGACCGTCGGGTGAAAGTTGATCCATAATCTCAGCCCGGCCGCCAAATGCTCCGACCGGCAAACCGCCGCCGATCACTTTGCCCAGTACGGTCAGGTCCGGTTTGATTCCGTAAATTTCCTGGGCACCGCCGCGCGCAACCCGGAAACCGGTGATCACTTCATCGAAAATCAGAAGCGCGCCGTGTTTCGTGCATTCACCGCACAAGATCGACAAGAAATCTTCTTTCGGAAAATAAAGTCCGGCGTTTGCGGGAATCGGTTCCAGGATGACCGCAGCGATTTCGTTTTTGTTTTCGTCGAACGTTTTTCGGACAAGATCGACATCATTGAATGGCAAAGAAATGGTGAGCTCGGCAAAGGACTTTGGAACACCGGCGCTGTCGGGCCTTCCGTGGGTCAGTGCGCCGCTCCCAGCTTTTACCAGGAGCGAATCGACGTGGCCATGATAGCAGCCGTCGAACTTGATAATTTTGTCGCGCCCAGTGAATCCGCGCGCCAATCGAATGCATGACATCGCCGCTTCGGTCCCACTGTTGACCATTCGCACCTTTTCGATCGACGGCATCCATTGACAGATCAGTTCGACCAATTCCACCTCGAGTGGATTAGGAATTCCGAAACTCAGTCCGCGCGCGGCTGCACTCCGCACAGCATCGACAACGACTTTCGGCGCGTGACCAAGAATCGCGGGACCCCAACTCCCGACGTAGTCGATATATTCGTTTCCATCGATGTCCCAAATTGTCGGGCCGGTTGCGCGCTCGACGAAGAAAGGTTCGCCGCCGACGTTACGGAACGCGCGCACTGGAGAATTAACGCCTCCAGGAATGCGCTCTTGTGCTGTGGCAAATAGTTGGGACGAGCGGCGAGTCACGCGCCGAAGATAATCATTAATTCGCGAAATCGCTAAATCTCAGAAAGCGGAGCGCGATCTGGAGGCGGGGGCGGGAATCGAACCCGCGATTGCCTTGGCCGCGGCGAGCCTTGATCAGCGCCTCCTTGTTAGTGCGCGGAATGTCGGGGTCTCGCTTAATTCGTTCCTCAATGTGTTCAGCTCCGGTCGACAAATCCGGCGAATCTTCATCTCCCCCAATTAATGACGAAAGCGCCTGTGCCATTTCATCCGGCATTGACTGTTGGGCAAGGGCTATGACCCTCTCAGCAACGTCTCTAGCCTTTTAATCTCTACCACTACGCGCGTTAACGGTTCTCTACACGTGCTCGCGCCGCCTTCTAAAAAGTCGGTAGCTGATTTGGTTCGCATCTCGCAGCGCGCCGGCGTCGCCCCGGGGCGCAAGCTCGCATAAGACTAAGGTCCACTTCCCTGCCGGCTTGTCGGGGCTAATGTGCGGTATGATCGCTACGTCCCACATTGAAAATGGGGTGATCGCGCAAATGCGCATCACACCCAGTGAAAATCCTTCCCCGAAGGTTGTTTGCGTGGTGGATGATGATCCCACGATGCTGAGAGCGATGGACCGTTTACTGTTCTCAGATGGATTCGCCGTGCGTCCGTTCAATAAAGGCGCGGATTTTATTGCCTATGTTGCGTCACACGACGTGCCGCTCGTTGTGCTCGATATTTGGATGGAAGAAATGACCGGCTTGGAAGTCCTGGCGCGGCTATGCGCTATATCGCCGCAGACCCGTGTGATCGTGATCACAGCACGCGAAGATAGCGCCGCGCGGATCACCGCGATGCAAATCGGCATAGTTGCCTTTTTCATTAAGCCGTTTAACGACGAAAAATTTCTCGCCGCTGTCCGTGACGCGCTGAATCTGGCCGCGGCCGCGAAATGGCTGGGTGTTCCGGTTGAATTATTGATGGCCAAGGCCTAGCGGCACGGCACTTTAAAATTCAGCAGAAGGAGTGGTGTGCTGAATTCGCGCTAGTCGCTTGTCGAGGTGAAGAGGATTCCGCCACTCTTTGGATTTGCAGTCGGCTTCGCCCGCTTTATTATCCCAACCCACCCGTTATGCAGAGCTTTATCACACTAGCGGACTTGCTTGTCTCCTTGGTTTCCGCGCAGGCTGCTTCGCAGCCGCCAAAAAGTCAGTGAGCGTGTTCAATTGCGAGCGGCGTCATCTCTGCCGATGAGCTGGATCACATTGCTTTGGTCGATTCACTGAGGCGGTCAGGCGATGCAATCGCGACCTTTTTCTAGGCTGCTACTAATTGGCCTTTTAACGCTTGTCTACTTCATCGCCGGCAAGTTCGGATTGATGCTGGCATCTTTGCACGCGAGTGCATCGCCGGTGTGGCCGCCAGCGGGAATTGCGCTCGCGGCATTGCTCGTGCTCGGTTACCGAACCTGGCCTGCAATTTTTGTCGGTGCATTTCTGGTGAACGTTACCACTGCGGGCAATGTCGCCACATCGCTCGCCATCGCGAGCGGCAACACGCTTGAGGCTGTGTGCGGTGCCTGGCTGGTGAATCGGTTCGCCGGCGGCACAACCGTCTTCGATCGTCCGCAAGGTGTTGTTAAATTCGCGCTCGCAGCAGTGGTTAGCACAGTTATCGGTCCAGCTGTTGGGGTGACCAGTCTTGCACTTGGTGGATTTGCCGATTGGGCCAATTTTGGAGCGATCTGGGTGACGTGGTGGCTGGGCGACACAACGGGCGATCTTCTGATCGCTCCATTGATTATTCTCTGGGGCATCGCATCAAAGCGGCGCTGGAACAGGAGGGAAGCTGTTGAAGTGGGCATGCTCCTACTGCTGTTGTTCG
>WNFP01000709.1_pt1 | contig 25631 bp, 19 predicted proteins | sample 5400201 | NCBI WGS metagenome assembly WNFP01 (sample SAMN13153355, study PRJNA577476) | soil metagenome | isolation source: 115 cm saprolite under Madrone tree | place: USA:California | collected 2016-06-14
GCGTCGAAGAGACGGCTGCCGTTGCAGAAGAAAATCGGCGCGGGAATGACCGTCGAAGAATTTCGCGCGCAAGTGAAAGCAGGCGTGATCAAGCACGTCGGCTTGCCGGAATCCGTGGCCATGGTGGCGGATAGCTTGAATTTGCCGGTCGAGCAAATTACGGAAACGATCGAGCCGAAAATGGCCAGCGAGCGCGTGCAGACCGAATATTTGACGGTCGAGGCGGGGCAGGCCGCAGGAGTGCACCAAATTGCGCGCGGCCTCTCGAAAGACGGCAAAGAACTTGTGTACCTTGAATTGCAAATGTACGTTGGCGCGAAAGATCCTGCCGATACGCTCACACTGACGGGGCACCCAACAATCAGCTTGACGATTCCTGGCGGCTCGCCTGGCGACATCGCCACTGCTTCAGTCGTCGTGAATTCAATTCCGGTGATTCTCGACGCGCCGGCCGGTCTGCGCACCGCACGCGACTTGCCGATCGGATTTTTTTCGCCGAATGCGCGGCCGTGAAACGAAAGTAGAAAATCGAAGCGCCGGGACAACCGCTACGAAGACAGATTCGAAGATCAAAAGCACAGGTCGGAAGCCCCGGCCCTACAAAAGGCGAGGGACAAGAGGTAGACTTTGTCGCCCGACGGGACACACATTAGAAAAAGCGAGATGGCGAGATAAGCTCGCCGCTACGAAACAAGCGACAAGGAGGATTTCATGAGCGCTGTGAATCCGTTGCCCAAGGAAAAAGCCGCTGCGGAGGTGCACTCCATTTATGACGGAGTGTCCAAGAAATTCGGCAAGATGCCCAACATATTCGGGCTGATGGCGCACCGGCCGGACGTTCTCGCCAAGTTCCTTCCCTTTTACTCCGCGGTCATCGAAGGCGGCACCGTCGAAGCGCGCTTCAAAGAGCTGGCCTACCTGAAAACATCACTGATCAACGGCTGCGAGTATTGAACGCGGGCGCACACCGCTTCGGCGAAGCGGATTGGGCTGACCGAGGAGCAGATTCGAGCGCTGCAATTCTACCAGCGCAGCACACTCTTCAACGAAAAAGAGAAGGCGACGATTCTTTACGCAGAGCGCGTGACGCGCGGGTCGGCGGCGATCCGCGAAGGGTCGGTGGAGGAGCTGCGCAAGCATTATGACGAAGGCCAGATTGTTGAGCTTACCCTGGTGATCTGCGCCGCCAACTTTACCAACCGCTTCAACGACGCGTTGCGGGCTATTCCTGATCTCGGCGAGTAGGAGCAGGCAGAACGGGTCGCCGCCACTTGGGAAGGAAAGAAGGGCCGATCTAGATCAAAAGCACGGGTCTGAAGACCCGCCACTACACGGCAGTGAGGAAGGAGCCGTCGCGGGCGACGAAGCCATAAGCCATGCGCGGGGTGTTGAAGGCAAAGCCGGGATTGCCGTGGCGGTCAAGGAGGATGACGCCGGCGGTGGCGTGGGTGCGTTTGGCGAAGAGATGGATGGCTTCGCGGGCGGCGAGATCGGCGGTGGAGGTTCCACAAGAAATGTTGGCGGGCGTATCCACGCAGGTGGAAGGGAGGCGGAGAATATCGACCGCGGCTTTGGCCAGGACGACTTTCATGATGGCTTCGCCGTAGCCGGTGCAGGAGACGGCGCCGGCTTCGGAGTCAGCGTAGCAGCCGCAGCCGATGAGCGGGGAATCGCCGACGCGGCCGGGAAGTTTGCAGCACGTTCCGCCGGTGGAAGTGGCGGCGAAGAAACCGCCATTGGCGTCCAGGGCAACGGCGCCGACGGTGCCTTGCTCGTGGCCACGGTGATGTTCGGCGGCGTGTTTGTCTGACTTGCATTTCCTCCAGGCGTCGTATTCGGCTTCGCTGACCATTTCCTCGGGCTTGCAGAGCTTGACTCCGTGTTTTTTGGCGAAGCGTTCGGCGCCCTTTGCGACCAGCATCATGTGCGGGCAACTTTCCAGGATTTTGCGGGCGGCCTGAATGGGATTCTTGACGCGCTGCAGAGTGGCGGCAGCGCCCGCGCGGAGCGTCGCGCCGTTCATGACGATGGCGTCGCATTCGACGTGGCCGTCCAGATTGAGGTGCGAGCCATAACCAGCGTCAAAGACGGGGTCGTCTTCGAGGACCATGATGGCGGCTTCGATGGCGTCTAGAGCGGAGCCGCCCTGGGAGAGGATAGCCCAGCCGGCGGTGAGAGCGCGATGGCAGCCGGATTTGCAAGCGTCAACGGCATCGTCGGGAATATCCCACGCGCCGCCATGAACAATCAGAGAAGGTTTCATTAGAAAAGAATCGCAGAGAAAATGGAAAATGGAAAATAGAAATTCGAAAAGCGGGCGCGGGAGAAAGTTCAAAGTTGAAGAGTCAAAGAAAAGGAAAACGATAACGTGGAGGCGCAGAGAACGCCGAGAGCACAGAGACAAAAGATGGTCAGACGAAAAAATCAAGGACGAAAAGAAGGAAGCCCAGGAAGAGAAGAATGGCGGGACGATTAATGCGGCTGCGCGGGAATCGCGTGATGGAGCGCACGAAAGAAACCGGTATGGCTTTAAAACGGGACTCTCCGCGGATAGCGTAGAACGGGCCAGCTGGCGTGTAGCGGGAGAAGTTGCGGCGGAAAAAGGAAAGCTCATCGTGGAACCACACGGAGAAATCGCCGCGGCTCCGCCACATGAGCGCGCCACCAGCCATAAATAAAAGATAGCCGAAAATGGTCAGGGGCCCGAGTGCCGGGCCTGCTCCCCAATTCATAAGTCCTCACAGGCGGCCCACGCGATTTGTTGAATAGGACGCCTGGAACAGCCAGAAGGTTACTCGCCGTCGTGGATGGTGACGAGACGGACGACTTCGAATTCCTTCTTGCCTGCGGGAGTGGTGACTTCGATTTCGTCGCCGACTCTGCGATTGAGAAGAGCTTTGCCAATGGGCGAAGTCGTGGAGATGAGACCCTTTTCGGCGTCGGCTTCCTCGGTGCTCACGAGTGTGTATTCGATTTTCGCGTCGCGCTGCACGTCCAGAACGGTGAGTCGCGAGCCGTAGCCGGAGCGGTCCTTGGGGATGTTCGTGAGATTCAGCATGCTGAGATCGCCCATGCGTTTCTTGAGGTGGGTGATTTTGAGATTGACGTAGCCCTGGCGCTCTTTGGCAAATTTGTACTCGGCGTTTTCGGAAAGGTCGCCGTGGGCGCGCGCGACAGCAATCTCCTTAGGCAGCTCGACGCTGAGCTCGTGCGAGAGCTGGTCGATTTCGTCCTGGAGCTTTTTCTTAATCTTGGCTAGTGGGTCGGACATGGTAGTTGGTTGTGCGTTCGCTAAAAAAAGTCTGCGGAGTCCGGGACCAATTGATGGTTTCCGTACCCCGCTCAAGGAAACATTATAGATGGTGGGGAATTGAAGTCACAAGGGGGACCGCAAGAATTGGGGCGCAAAAGTATTACTCGAACTTAGCGGACTTTGACTTCGAGGCTTTGGGTCTTGGTGTTACCGGCCGCGTCGGCGATGGTCAGCGTGTAGATTGTTGATTTAGTGGGAGTTACATCGACACAGCGGGAATACGAGGGCCAGCCAGGATTGGACTGAGGTTCGAGCTTTACGGTCTTGGCGTTGGCGACGCCGTAGCAAATCTGGGCGGATTCGCCGCGGTGGATCACTGCGGGAGAGGCATAGAAATTTTGGATGGCGAGTTCTTTTCCGCCCATTTGCTCCAGGGTAATGCGATCCTGCTCCTGCTGTTTCTGGGTTCTCTCTTCCCTGGCACGCTTCTCGAAGTTGCGGTTTTCCAGCCAGCGCGCGGTCAGGATCCAGACGACAGCCAGCGCGACGATAGCGAGAACGGCCCGGGAATATAGAAAAGGATTTCTGAGAATCGATTTTCTCCGGGGATCCGGCTGAACGAGCATGCCAGCACTCCATTCGAACGAGAGTCTTCAATAAGAAAATAGCGCGGAATGGATGCAGAGGAAAGTCGATGGCGGCGGGTGGTTGGATTCACTGCCGAGTTGCGCGGGCGAGTTCCCGCCAGGTAACGAGCTTAATGCCCTGCTCCTGAAGCAACTGACGAAATTCCCGGCTGGTGAAGAAATCAAAGTCGCGTTGGCGCCAGGCAGCGCCCCAAGTGTCGCGCTCGCGAGTCGCAGCTTTCATTTCGTCATCTGCAAAAGCAAGATGAATTACGAATTCGGTGACGCCGGGCTGAAGATTTTTCAGTGCAGTCTTGTAGAATTCGGCCCACTTTTCCGGCTGGACGGAAGGAGCGATGGTAACTGTGTGATCAAGGACGATGTCGATGGAAGTTAAGCTCGATTCCAGATAGGGGCGATCCGCGAACCAGTCGCGCGCGACAAAGACCGGCAACTTGTATTCGTGAGCGACGCGCAGAAGAACTTCGAACAGGTCTTTGCCGTTTTCATAGAGCCGGTATTGGTGGGAGTCGAGATGCGTGGGGTGAACGCCCATGGCATAGGCACGGTCAATTTGTGCGCGGAGTTCCAGCTCGACCTCTCTTGGATTAATTTTTGTGGCGGCTGACCAATCGTAGTGGAAATAACCGTTCTCGTCGACGAGGCTGGGAACTTTATCTTTCGAAGCGACAGGTCCCCAGCGGTAATACACGCGCTCGCTGGTCAGCGTCAGGTGAATGCCAAAATCGAGATCGGGACGAGATTTGGCATAGTCGGCGATTTCCGGAAACCACGGGCAAGGCACCATGACACTGGCAGAGTTGACGAGGCCGGTATCCAGAGCCTTGATTGTGGCCGCGTTCACGGAGTGAGTTGCGCCAACGTCGTCGGCGTGGACTATCAGGAGCTTTGCATCGCGCGCGAAGCCGAGCTTTTCCCCGGTAGACTTAACAGCAATTTGCGCGTGAGCATCGAGAAGCGTGAGAGCAAGGAAGAGGAAGAGAAATAGCAAGATTGAGATTCCGCTTCGATTCATTGATTAGCCTTTTAGACGCCTCCGATGAACGAACTTGCATCAAAATCCAGAAGCGTATTTTCATTCCGCTAAAGTTGCGCTGGAGGTGATCGTGAATGTTGTGCGAACGCCCTTGGTTTGAGGTTGGCCGGGGCCGGCGACTGGTTGACCGCCGCCGATCCAAACATCGACCGGGCCCGGAACAATCTTGCGTGCTCCCGTCTCGTCGACAAGGCTCAGATCGCGGTCGTGCAAAGTGAATTCCACGGTTTTGGAAGCGGCGGCATCGAGACGAATGCGTTGGAATCCCGCCAGCGCTCGAATGGGAGCGCCATCGACGCCGGGATGCGAGAGATACAACTGCACGACTTCATCACCCGGAACGGAACTGGTATTCGAAACGCGAACGGAGAGAGCCACGGTGCCATCGGCTGCGACTTGGGGCTGGCTCACTTTGGCGTCCGAATAATTGAATGACGAAAAGCTCAAACCGTAGCCGAAGGGATAGAGCGGAGGTTCGGTGAAGTAGCGGTAGGTACGGCCCGCCATGGAGTAATTGCCAAAAGGGGGCAACTGCGCGACGGATTGATAAAAAGTGACCGGAAGCCTTCCTGCTGGATTGTAGTCGCCGGAAAGAACATCGGCGACGGCGGCGCCGCCTTCCTCGCCGGGATACCAGGCCTGGACGATGGCGGCAGCGTGCTGCTGCGCCCAATTCACGGCGAGCGCACTGCCGCTCGTAAGAACCACAATCAGAGGCTTTCCCGTGGCAGCGACGGATTCGAGAAGCTCTTGCTGGGGCCGGGGAAGATTCAGGTCCAGGCGATCGCCTCCGAAAAAACCAGGATCACTTGAATCGCTTTCCTCTCCTTCGAATAGCGCGGTGATTCCGAGCACGGCGATGACGACGTCCGCCTTGCGCGCGGCGTTCACGGCTTCTTCAGACAGATTCGGCGGCAACCAGAGGAGGCGCGCGGTAGCCTCCCACCAGGTGTGGAAGTACTCCATTCGAATGGGATAAGAGTGGCCGGCCTGCAGATGAACGAGCGTGGTCATGGTGCGAGTGCCGTGGGGCGCTGAATCATCAATGATTTTCTTTCCATCCAGGTAAAGGCGATAGCCGCCGTCGGTACTGGCGCCCAGGCGGTAGTCACCATCCACAGGCGGGAGCAATTCGCCGGACCAGCGGACGGAATAATTTCCCGAGGGAACGCCAGGACCCGGAGAAACATTGTTCCATTCGAAATCGACGCTGGCATCGGCACGCTTCAGAACCGGAGAGCCGGAAAGGTTGACGTTGGAAAAGTATTCCGCGTTCAAGCCAGGCTGAGAGTTTGCGCCTCCGGTGCGAAGGTACCCGGAGGGAAGGAGAACGGCACTCGTTTCTGTGATGGGAGAGCCGAAGGCGGTAAGAATCTTTGAGCTATGAAAGCGTTTTCGAATGCCGTTGAGAATGGTGGTGTAGCTCGAGGGGTTGCCGTTGTAATTGCCGAGCAGCACAGGCAAGGAATCGGCATTGGGACCGATGACCGCGATTGTTTTGATGGAGGATTTCAGGGGCAGAGTATTGTGTTCATTTTTCAAGAGGACGATGGATTTGCGCGCCGCTTCGAGAGCGACCTGGCGATGGGCAGGAGTGTCATTGTCGGCGAGGGTTAGTTTGGACCAAGGCACGCGGTCCGGCGGGTCGAACATGCCGAGCCGGAATCGAGCCTCGAAAAGACGTTTCACGGCGCGATCGACGTCGTCGCTTGAAAGAAGGCGATTCCTGCCTGCAAACGGAAGCGCACTGAACTCGGGGCCGCAGCTTAAATCCGTTCCTGCCTTCACCGCGAGAGCTGCGGCTTGTTCGAGGGTGAGGACGAAACCGTGGCCCTGGTGGATATCGCTGATGGCCCAGCAATCCGAGACAACGTAACCTTTGAAGCCCCATTTATTGCGCAACAGGTCAAAAAGCAAGTGATTGGCGCAGGCCGGTTCGCCGCGCACGGCATTGTAAGCGCACATTACCGAATCGGCCTTGCCATCCATGATGGTGGCGCGAAACGCGGGTGTATACGTGTCCGCCAGATCGTGCGGGGACACGGGCACATTAAAGCGATGGCGCAAAACTTCCGGGCCGCTGTGGACGGCAAAGTGCTTGGGTGTCGAGACCGTTTTCAAATAGTTCAGGTCGTCGCCTTGCAGTCCGGTGACGAATGCCACGCCGATGCGGCTGGTGAGGTAAGGGTCTTCGCCATAGGTTTCCTGGCCACGTCCCCAGCGGGGATCGCGAAAAATATTAATGTTGGGAGACCAGAAGGTAAGGCCGAAATAGCGTCCGGTGTTTCCATGCTGAATAGCATCGTTGTATTTGGCGCGGGCTTCGGTGGAGATCACATCGGCGACACGATGAATCAGATCGGTGTCCCAGGTGGCGGCAAGACCGATAGCCTGGGGGAAGACGGTTGCATTTCCAGAGCGCGCAACGCCGTGCAAGCCCTCGTTCCACCAGTTGTATGCAGGAACGCCGAGCCGCGGAATAGCGGCCGCCACGTCCTGCATCTGCGAAACCTTTTCTTCGAGGGTCATGCGCGAGACGAGATCGTTCACGCGCTGTTCCAGCGGGAGGCTGGGGTCGAGATACGCCGCTCGGGCGGGCTCCTTCGTTGCGGAAGGATTCGCGGCAGTCTGGGCAGTTAAGCTTGAGACACCAATCAACAGGAAAAGAAGTGTTGTGAATGGTTGAGAAAAACGGTTCGACATGGCGAAGATTCTCTCTCAGTCGATATCGGGAGTCTACCTTTGGTTCAGGTATAAGATCCTGGGTCATCGCCGAACCGATGAACCGGCCGGCATGAGAATTATTGCGGCGCGCGAAACTATCGCCCGGACAGTGTAATCGTTTACAGGGCTACTCTGGTCCTCTAGAATCAGCCGGGTTATTTTGTCATGCGGGGGAACCGCGAGCGTGGCTCAAGCAGGCATCAGCGATCAGCCCAGCGTGCCGCGGCGCCGCTGGATGATTGCGTCGTTGCTTGGCTTCGGAGTGCTGGTCAACTATTTCGACCGGGTAAATTTGTCCGTTTCTCAAGACGCGCTTCATTCTACCTTCGGCATCACCACCGTTCAGTTTGGCTACCTGGCGAGCGCATACAGTTGGACCTACGCCCTGCTGCAACTTCCCTCCGGCATATTGCTGGACCGCTTTGGAGTGCGCCTAGTCGGCCGAATCAGCTCGTTCCTGTGGAGTGTAGCTTCCTTCGGAGCGGCAGCCGCCAAGGGACTGACGAGTTTTCTTGTGGCGCGATTGCTGCTCGGGGTGGGAGAGGCTCCGACGTTTCCCGGAAATTCCAAGGCCGTTGGTTACTGGTTTCCCGCCCGCGAGCGAAGTCTGGCAACGGCATGCTTCGATTCCGCCGCCAAGCTTGGCCCGGCGATCGGGCAGCCACTGATTGGCCTTTTGCTTTTGCGGTTCGGCTGGCGATGGAGTTTCGCGGCGACTGGCTTCATCAGCTTGATCTATTTCGCTCTGTTTTATTGGATTTATCGCAACCCCAGTGAAGACAAGTCACTGACTGAAGCAGAACGAAAATTTATCTTTCTCGGAGCAGCGCAGCCGGAAGGGCCGGGCAAAGCCGGAAAGGGAGCCTCGATTCTCTATTTGTTGTGCCAGCGAAAGGTGATTGGCTTGGTGCTGGGGTTCTCTGCCTACAATTACACCTTTTATCTGTTGCTGACCTGGGTGCCCAGCTATCTCTCGAAAGCGCTGCACGTGGACCTGCTGCATTCGGTGTTCTACGCAAGCGTGCCTTGGCTCGTCGGAACAATCACCGGATTTTTCGTGGGAGGATGGCTGGTCAATTTCCTGATTCACAAAGGTTGGAACGCGTCGAGCGTCCGGCAAGCAGTGTTGATCGGAGGAACGAGTTTTGGTCTGGGCATATTTGGCGCGGCTGGGGCGCACACTCCGGGCAACGCGGTATTTTGGATGAGTGTTTCGCTTGGCGGCCTTTCCGCAGCGTCGCCAGTGTGCTGGTCCATTCCTTCTTTGATCGCGCCAGAGGGAAGTGTGGGGAGACTAGGAGGAATTCTAAACTTTAGCGGTCAGTTGTCGGCCATCATCGCCCCGATTGTGACTGGTCATATAGCGGACGCGACGCACTCGTTTGCGTGGGCCTTCTCGGTGGCAGCGGCGTTTCTGCTATTGGGCATCGGCGGTTACGTTTTCTTGCTCGGACGAATCGAGCCAATTCCGGGACCGGCCTAACCCGTCTTGCCGCTTAAAGCGTCCACTGGATCATGGAGTAGGAACGCGGTGGAGCCTCGAACCGCGTCTTGCTCCCGTTCGTCAAAGGCTTATCGAGCGGCCGAGGGACCACTCGCTGCCGCGCTTCAAAGCTATTAAATGCTTTAAGATCATCGCCGGTCAGGGTCATCGAATGAACATCACCGAAGCTTCGGGCTGGCTGCACAAATTCCGTCTGCTGCACGGAACCTCGCCGCAGGTTTATCGCGCCCCGGGGCGCGTCAACCTGATCGGAGAGCACACGGATTACAACGATGGCTTCGTGATGCCCACCGCGATTGAATTCTATACGTGGATCGCGGTTACGCCCCGCGAGGACCGCAGGCTTGTGGTTCACTCCACGAACTTTCCGGATAGCATCGAAGTCGATCTGGAAACTGACGAGCCAAGTCCGCGAAATCATTGGACTGACTACGTTGTTGGAGTGGCGGTCATGCTCGAGCGGGCAGGACACCATCTGCGAGGCGCGAACCTCTTGGTCCACGGCGAAGTGCCGATCGGCGCAGGACTGAGTTCTTCCGCGGCGATCGAAGTTGCCACAGGCTTCGCTCTGCTCGGTGTCTCGGGCCTGAGCATGCAACGCTCGGATCTCGCGAAATTGTGCCAGCGAGCTGAGAATGAGTTTGTGGGCGCCCGCTGCGGCATCATGGACCAGTTCATTTCGTGTTGCGGGCGCGCGGGGCACGCCCTCCTGCTGGATTGCCGGACCCTTGACTACCGCATGCTACAGCTGCTGGAAGAGGTCAGTCTTGTCATCTGCAATACCATGGTCAAGCACAAGATAGCCAGCGGCGAGTACAACGCGAGACGCGCAGAATGCGAAGAAGGAGTTCTTCGGCTCTCCCGCTTCTTGCCGAACGTTCGGGCATTGCGCGACGTCAGTTTAAGTGACTTGGAGAAATACGCCGGCAGCCTTCCCGAGACAATCTACCGACGATGCCGCCACGTCGTTGCCGAGAACCAACGCGTGACGAACGCCGCCAGGTCCCTCGAACGCGGAGACCTTACTGAATTTGGAAAGCTGATGCGCGCTTCGCACCTCAGCCTACGTGACGATTTTCAAGTCAGTTGTGCCGAGTTGGACCTCATGGTTGACCTTGCTGGAGAGTTGGCTGGGGTGTTCGGAGCGCGAATGACGGGCGGCGGTTTCGGTGGCTGCACCATTAACCTCGTTCGAACGGAATCTGTCCCTGAGTTTCAGCGCAAGGTTGCCGGCGCGTACGAGAGAGCTACGGGCCTCGCGCCGCAGATTATTGTGACTCCGGCCGCTGCGGGAGCGGGCGAAGTGCAAAAATGACAAGACCGTTTGCATTTCGCACCACAAGCGCAAGAGACCGGCGCGAAATCATTCCCGGCGTCTGTGCTTTTTTTCGCAGGCAGTAGTAGAGACGGCGTTGGCAAGTTTGAGAGGCTCTCGATAGTTTTTGGGTTTAAAGGTTGAAAATTGAAAATGGCGTCCCTGAATCTCAGCGAGCATCCGCATCGCCGACTCAATCCGCTAACTCGCGAGTGGGTTCTGGTGTCTCCGCATCGGACGCAGCGGCCTTGGCGCGGTCAGGTCGAGGAGCTCTCCACCGAAACACAACCCGCCTACGATCCCGGTTGCTACATGTGCCCGGGAAACACCAGGGCAGTCGGAATCCGCAATCCGGAATATTCTACTATTTTTATGTTTGATAATGACTACCCTGCGGTACTTCTTGACACTCCGGCGACTAGTCTAAATGAGACTAGTCTGCTGGTGGCGCAAAGTGAGTCCGGTGCCTGCCGCGTGGCCTGTTTTTCGCCGCGCCATGATTTGACTCTCCCGCGCATGTCGCGAGCAGAAATTCGCCTTGTGGTCGACCTGTGGACCGCACAGTACCACGAGCTCGGCAGCCTCCCTTCCATCAACTACGTTCAAATCTTCGAGAACCGTGGGGCCATGATGGGTGCGAGCAACCCGCACCCTCACTGTCAAATATGGGCGAGCGCGAGCGTCCCCAACGAACCTTCGAAAGAGCAACTGACCCAGATTGAGCATCTCAAGTCTCACGGCTCCTGCCTGCTTTGCGATTACCTGGCGTTAGAACGTGCCGCCGGTGAACGCATGATCTTCGAAAACCGGCACTTCTCTGCGCTGGTTCCTTTCTGGGCAGTGTGGCCCTTTGAAACCATGGTGCTCCCGCGCGCTCACCTCGGAGCCATGTCCGAACTCAGCGCGGAACAAAGCGACGCGCTTGCGGATGTTCTCAAACGGCTGACGATGCGCTACGACCATCTTTTTGATGTCGCGTTCCCATATTCCATGGGATTCCACCAGCGCCCGACCGACGGGCAATTGCATCCCGAATGGCACTTACACGCCCATTTTTATCCGCCGCTGCTGCGTTCGGCCACGATTCGTAAATTCATGGTGGGCTACGAAATGCTGGGAACGCCACAGCGTGACATTACCGCAGAGAGCGCCGCCGCGCGGCTCCGCGAGATGAAAGACGATCTGTGAGGTCAATGTTGCTGTGACCGCTATCGGGCGGGAGGAAGACTGTCGAGATCCAGATTCAGCTCAAAAACATTCACGCGGGGTTCGCCGAGGAATCCCAGGTCGCGGCCCTTCGTATGTTTCTGCACCAGCGCGCGCACGTCTTCTTCTTTCATTCCGCGCGAATGGGCAACGCGAAGAATCTGAAATTCTGCTGCGGCAGGGGAGATATCCGGGTCCAGGCCAGACCCCGAGGCTGTTACCAAGTCGACGGGGATCGGAGCGTTCGGATTCTCTGCCTGAAGTTTTTGTACGTCATCCTTTACGCGCGCGAGCAAATTCTTGTTCGTGGGCGCCAGATATGAACCGCCGCTAGACATCGGATCATATCCAGCTCCTGCCGCAGAGGGTCGCGAGTGAAAGTAGCCGGGCCCGGTAAATGCCTGGCCAATAATTCTCGAGCCAACGAGCTTTCCATCCTTCTCGATGAGTTGTCCGTTCGCGCGGTCGTGAAAAAGTAGCTGTGCCAGTCCCGTGATTCCGAGCGGATAGAGGAGGCCAAACATGAGCGTCGTTACCAGAGTGAACCACACGGAAATGAGAAGATTCTTTTTCATGAAGGCCTCTCAGACAAATCGCAGATACGTGAGCAAGACATCGATCAGCTTGATTCCTATGAAAGGAGCGATGATTCCGCCGGCCCCATAGAGCAATAAATTGCGGCGCAGCAGCGCAGCCGCTCCCGCTGGCCGATACCGTACGCCTCGGAGAGCCAATGGAATCAGCGCAACGATAATCAGCGCGTTGAAAATGACCGCGGATAAGATCGCTGACTCTGGCGTGCGGAGGTGCATAATGTTCAGAACTTCGAGTTGGGGAAACGCGGCGGCAAACATTGCCGGAATAATGGCGAAATATTTTGCTACATCATTTGCCACGGAAAAAGTGGTGAGCGCGCCGCGCGTGATCAGTAATTGTTTTCCAATTTCCACGATTTCGATGAGTTTCGTCGGATTGGAGTCGAGGTCCACCATGTTTCCGGCTTCTTTCGCGGCTTGCGTACCCGTGTTCATGGCAACTCCTACGTCTGCCTGAGCAAGTGCCGGAGCATCATTGGTGCCGTCACCGGTCATGGCCACCAACTTTCCCTTGGCCTGCTCGCGCTTAATGAGCGCCATCTTGTCTTCGGGCTTGGCTTCAGCGAGGAAATCGTCGACTCCCGCTTGGCGAGCAATCGCGGCCGCGGTCAGCGGATTGTCACCGGTGATCATCATGGTGCGAATGCCCATGGCACGAAGATGATCGAAGCGCTCCTTCATGCCGCCCTTGACGATATCGGTAAGCGCGATCGCCCCCAAAACGCGGCCGTTCTCTGCGACGAGCAGCGGTGTTCCGCCGGCGTTCGAAATATCACGAACAGAAACCTGTAGCTCGGCAGGAATGCCTTGGCCGCGGTTTTCGCACAAGCGGGTAATGGCCTCCAGCGCTCCCTTGCGGACTTCGCGGCCGTCAAGGTCGACGCCTGACATCCTGGTTTGCGCGGAGAAGGGGACGAAAGTCGCGGCGTGCGTAGAAAGGTCGCGGCCGCGAAGGTTGTAACGTTCTTTCGCGAGCACGACGATGGAGCGGCCTTCCGGGGTTTCATCCGCCAGCGAGGAAAGCTGAGCGGCATCGGCTAGATGATGCTCATCGATGCCGGGCGCTGGAAAGAATTGCGTGGCGGCGCGATTTCCCAGAGTGATCGTTCCCGTCTTGTCCAGCAACAGCACATCCACGTCGCCTGACGCTTCGACTGCACGCCCCGACATGGCGATGACGTTCCGCTGAATCATGCGGTCCATGCCGGCGATGCCGATAGCGGACAGAAGACCTCCAATGGTCGTGGGAATGAGGCAAACGAGAAGTGAGACCAAGACGAAGATGCTCTGGGGTGCACCAGAATAGATAGCGAATGGCTGAAGGCTCACGACCGCCAGCAAGAAGATAATGGTCAGTCCGGCCAAAAGAATGTTGAGGGCGATTTCGTTGGGAGTTTTTTGACGCGAGGCTCCCTCAACGAGCTTGATCATGCGGTCGAGAAAGGTTTCGCCCGGATTCGAGGTGATACGAACTTTGATCTCGTCGGAGAGAACGCGCGTTCCGCCGGTAACTGCGGAGCGATCGCCACCCGACTCGCGGATGACTGGCGCAGACTCGCCGGTGATTGCCGATTCATCGACAGAGGCCACACCTTCGATCACCTCGCCATCTCCGGGAATGAAGTCGCCGGCCGCGACAATTACGATATCCCCGGAGCGCAATTTCGAGCTGGGTACGCTCTCGATCGTGTTTTCGCAAGTCAGCAGGTGAGCCTGAGTCTCAGCCCGTGCTTTACGCAGCGTGTCTGCTTGTGCCTTGCCTCGTCCTTCGGCCATGGCCTCCGCGAAGTTCGCGAAAAGAACCGTGAACCACAGCCAAAGTGTGATCTGCAGTCCGAAGCTAATCTGGCCTGCCTGATGAAAGCCGTTCCACACAAGCTGCACCGTCGTTAATACCGCACCTACTTCGACCACGAACATCACGGGGTTCTTGATCATCGTGCGGGGAGCCAACTTGACAAACGAGTCCGTCACTGCCCGAGTGAGAATCTTCGTATCAGCAAGCGACTGTTTTCTAACTTGAGCGACTGGATCCATGGGAACCTCAGAAAGCCTTCCCTGCGGACATCAGCAGGTGTTCGAGAATCGGCCCCAGACTCAGCGCCGGGAAGAACGTGAGAGCACCCACGATCAAAATCGTGGAAACCAGCAAACCGGAGAACAACCCGCCGGTTACGGGGAACGTTCCCGCCGATTCCGGAACGGTTTTTTTCCTGGCCAGGCTTCCAGCAATGGCGAGAACCGGAATGATCATGAAAAACCGGCCAAGCAGCTGGGCTACGGCTGTGCTCGTGTTGTACCACATGGTGTTCACATTCAAGCCTCCGAAGGCTGAGCCGTTGTTGCCGGTCGACGAGACGTAGGCATAAAGCACTTGAGAAAATCCGTGCGGGCCTGGGTTCGAAATGCTCGAAGCGCCAAAAGGCTTGACGATGGCAACGGCTGAGAAGCCGAGGATGGTAAACGTCAGAATGAGAATTGCCAGCATGACCATCTTGACGTCATACGATTCGATTTTCTTGCCCAGGTACTCTGGAGTCCGGCCAACCATCAACCCTGCGATGAAAACCGCGAGGATGACGAACACCACGATGCCGTAAAGGCCGGCACCGACTCCGCCGAAGACAACTTCCCCTAACATGATGTTGATCAACGGGACCATGCCGCCAAGCGGCGTAAACGAGTCGTGCTGGCTGTTCACGGCACCGCAACTGGCGTCGGTGGTTACCGTTGCAAAGAGTGCGGAGTTCGCAATTCCGAACCGCACTTCCTTTCCTTCCATGTTGCCGCCGGAGTGCAGGGCGCTCGCATTCTGATTCACGCCGGCGAGCAATGGATTCCCGCGTGCTTCGGCCCAGTACGCAGTCGAGACTCCAACGAAAAAGAGAAATGCCATCGCCGCCCACACCGCCCAGCCGTGTCGCTGGGACCCCGTCATACGGCCGAGTGTGTATGTGAGACCGGAGGGAATCGCGAAAATCAATACCAGTTGGAAAAAGTTCGAAAAGGGAGTGGGGTTCTCAAAAGGATGGGCGCTATTGGCGCCAAAAAATCCACCTCCATTGGTGCCAAATTCCTTGATGACTTCTTGCGATGCCACGGGACCCTGCGCAATGACCTGCTGCGTCACAGTCTGCGTGGTGACCTTGCCATCTGGTCCAGTCGCTTGCACAGTCTGGGGTTCGATCAGCTGCACCGCAGTGTAAGGTTTCAGGTTCTGTACGACACCCTGAGACACGAACACCAGCGAGCCAACGACGCAAATTGGCAGCAAAACCCAAAGCAGGCAGCGCGTGGTGTCCACCCAGAAGTTTCCGAGCTTGTCCGTTTCCTTTCGCGCGATGCCGCGAATCACCACAATCGCCAGGACGATGCCGACTGCAGCCGAGGCGAAGTTGTGGTATGCCAGGCCCGCCATCTGCGTGAGATAGCTCATTGTCGACTCGCCGCTATAGGCTTGCCAGTTTGTGTTGGTGGTAAACGAGGCGGCCGTGCCAAAAGCCAGGCCAGGCTCCACATTCGGAAACTTCTGCGGGTTGAATGGCAGCCACTTCTGCGTGCGCTCCATCACGTATAGGAGTGCCATCGAGGCGCCGCTAAACAGGAGCATGGCGATGGCGTATTCTGTCCAACGCATCTCATGATTCTCGTCGACGCCGGTCAGGCGGTAGACGATTCTTTCAATCGGCCGCAGAACCGGATCGAGAAAAGTCTTCTCCCCGTTAAACACACGGGTCATGAAGATCCCAAGTGGCTTCGTCAGTAAAAAGATCACCAGAAGAAAGAAACCGATTTGAAACCAACCATTTGCTGTCATCCTCAGAACTCCTCCGCCTTCAGCAGGGCGTAAAGCAAGTACCCACAGAGAAGGACGCAAATGAACAGCAATACCGCATTCCCAAGACTCATGGCTCGCTCCTATCTAAGCCGTTCGCAGCCGCGCACGTAGAGGATGGCTACTCCGACAAACAGTGCCGTCGCCGCCAAGAAGATGATGTCTAGCATGAGCACGTTCCTCCGGTCCGGAATTTAGAACTTAACGAGGATCGCCATGTTCAGGCGGTTCTCAGTTTTCCGAAGATCCGGGAACCAGGTATTCGCCAGTGACCCGCACGGTGGCGCACCGCTGAAGCAAACCGTTGAACCAGGTGCGCCGAACGTATTGCCGCCCGGTGGCGTCACACCGCCAGACCCTGAGAAATAGGGCACATTCGCCGCACGATGGTTGTACTCCCAGCGGAAAGTAATATATTGGCTGGGCATCCAGTCAAAAGTCCCAGACACATCCCAGGCCTTGTACGGATCGCGGGGATTCTCTGTGAAATACGGTGTTCCTGAGGCGGCGGTCGCGCCGTTGATCGGCGGCAGCAAGACCAAATAGCGCCCCGGATTGTTGATCTGCCCACCGCCGAGCGTCAGGCCATACTTGTCGTTATCGAACCACAAGCGGTTGTAGAACATGTATCCAAGAAAACTCTGCTTCGGACCCTTTGCGGAATTGCCAGCGCAGCTGACGCCCCCGCCGTGCTCGCATCCCATGTCGCCGGTAAGCGAGAAGGCCGCCTTATCAAGGAAACGCTCCTTGTTGTCGTAGTACTTGATCTCAATGCTGTCGTCCGTGTGATAGCGCACACGGCCCGGCGTGTTCAACGCATCCTCGCCCAAGGCGTACTGATTTCCCAGCACCGATAGCCAGCCATTCGGCCGCCAGAGGATCTGGAATCCGAGACCAGGCCGGCTGTTGAAACGGCCGTAAGACTGCCAGCCGTTCGTGAACCACGGCTCGATCTTCAAGTGCTCCGTCGGAAAAATCTGGATACGAACGCCGTTGAAAAACCAGGGCGTGTTCGATGAGACATACGACGGCTGATAAGCCCAGTTGTCGAACTGGTAGTAGCTGAACAGCCCGATATACGACATGAAGATGCCGGCGTCGACGTTGATTCCATGCAGCGCGTTGAAATGGTAGCCGCCGTACGCTTCCGAGATATACCGGTAAGCGTTATCAAGATTCCATTGGCCGCGTGCAGGGCTGGCATCATTGCGCGGCGTCGTCTGCGAGTACAAGCCAAATTGCGTCATCAACCGGGCGCGGACGTTGTCGTAATGGAAATCACCGCCAACGCCCAATTGTGTCAAGTGGACTTCATTGGCCCTGAAAACTTCACTCGACCCGCTGATCGTATTGTCTTTGGGATGGTTGAAATCGTAAATGTAGTCCACGTCGGCGCGGATTTCCGGCGTAAAGAATTTCGTATCCATTGGCGACTCTTTCGTCCGCGCGTTGCCGTTCAACCAGGTGAAGTCCGCGAATGCAAAGGGCTCTGCTGGTGGCGTTTTCGCTGAGCCAGGCTTGCCCTTTTCCGTAGCTTGCGGCCCAAGTGCTTCGACACGAGCATTGGAAAGGGAGCCTGATCCGGCTGGGGGTGGTGTGGCGGTGATATTCGAATTGGCCGCTGCGACAACTGGCGCGGCTGTGGTCGCCGAAGGCGGCTGCGCAGCTGACGCATTCGCAGGAGCCGCGGCGGGATTGCCCTTAGCCTCAAGGTCAGCAACGCGCTTTTCGAGCAGCTCCACGCGGTCAAGGAGCCAGCGTTCGCGCTCAGTCAATCCGGGAGCAGGTGCGTCAGGCTTGATTGGCGCCGCTTTTGAAGGCGGATGGCCGTTTCCCTCGTCGTCGGCAATCAAGAGACCGGGAGCCACGCTGCTTGCCATAACTGCAGCCAGAAAGATCCACAGGAGTTGTCGATTCCTTTCTAAACAGGTCATTTCTCTCTCCTAGACTTCTCTTCCCAATTGCGGGCCGACTTACGGTTTGCGATTCGTCTCTCGCGCCCACTGAAACAGCACGTAGAGCAAGAAGCCGCATGCGAGAATGCAAATCGATACCAGTAGGATGACGGCCATGAAACCAAAGGTCTAGAGCGCGTGAGTTCAGTCGCTCTTTCCCATTCCGCAGACTAGGCGAAGCGAACCTCTCCTTACAACGGGACAACATAGCGAAACCATGCTCAGGAAGTCCTGAGAAGTTCATAAGGAATCTATAAGTGCCTAGGGGTCGCCAGCACTCAGGTAACGGTCTGCCACACCGTAGTGCTGGTGAACTTAGAAAGGTCTGGCGGAGAGGGGGGGATTCACCCCCTGCCCTTTGGCCTATGTCGTTGGAAACGAAAGAAATGTCCCTATCTTGATGCAGATAGGAACCTTAGCTGGATTTCTATTAAGTCTGTCCACTTCCACTAAGTCTGCCTGGTGCTCTCTAGAAACCGACACCAAATAGACACCAAACGAGCAGTCAATCACTGTGCGAATCTACTGAAGAGGATGGATGACCCCCTCCGTGTCGACAAAGAAGCGACCGTTGGTGAAGCCTTCGACTGCGCCGTGCGTCAGCCACTCCTTGGAAACGTGGTGCAGCACCCGGCGCTGGCTCTCCCAAACCATGAAGTGTCCCGCGCACTGGACTTTGAACCACAACTTGTGCGGGTTTGGGAGGGTTTCGTACAGCTCAGACAACTTCTGAACACCGCCTGCTCCCATATCGTATTCTCCGGCAATAACCAGCACGGGAACGGGTACCTGAGCCGCCGTGCCAGCGTTCCATCCCCACAAGAACGGCCTGCGCACTCGCATCACACCCTCAGGAGGAGAACCGGCAGGGGCGCCGGCCGGCGGCGGCCCCCACGTGCGGCCCAGAGAGTCGTTGTCCATGGTGGCGCTCCACACGATATCTTGAATCCCGTCCTCCAGCTGACCCTCGCACCTGGTCTCCGCATCCCACACCGCCATGAATCCGCTGCGTGTCGTCAAAGACATCGGCGTGCCGGGTCGCGGTAGCGGCGCCGGGGGCCCGAAGCCGTCGGGGCCCGTCCCGCTTGGCGCCGCTGGGTTGTAGATCGGGGCATAGAGCAACAGGCTCTCGACCTTATCCGGATGCTGGACGGCGTATGGGCCGATGCGGACCGCGCCCTGCGACCAGCTCACGAGAGCCACTTTGTCAACGCCGCGAAGATCCCTGATGTAGTCGATGACCGTATCGAGCTCGGACCAATCGCTCTGCGAGTTGATGAGCTGGAATGGGTACGATGGATTGCACGTGGCGGGCAGAGGATTCGGAATCAATATGCTCTGTTGCTGAGCCGTGGGAACGTTGCATGGGTTTTTGATCACATCTATATCCCTATCGGGGAGGGGAGATAACCCGGACCCCTGGAAATCGAGCATGAACACGTCCAAGCCACCTGCCTGTGCCAGCCGGAGGGCCCAGTCATAGTGGTCAGTTCTGAGCTGGAACGCAACGAGCGCCGGGCTGCTGAGCCCGTGAATCATGAGAACTGCCTTCCCAGGGGCACGATTGCTGGCGACGCGCTCCCGCACGAATAGATGGACCAATTGACCCGCGTTGGCGGGCACCGTCGAAATATGGGGAACCCGATGATCACATGTCAGCATCTGGGGGTTCTGGTCCTCCGCAACGCAAACCGGCGAATCTTGTGCAGATGCGACTCCAAATCCGAACAGACCCCACGCAACCACGCCGCACGACACTAGTACGCGCTTCATATAACACCTCCAAGTCAGGGCGAAGCTTACTTCTGGCCGGCCGAAACCTGTCGCCGAGGGTAGAGACGCCGGAGTGAGCCCGCAACAGGTAAGTCCGTGCAGATGCGCGCAAATGCGCTCATCGGCCGTTTCTCATACGTGCAGTTGAAAACCAATGGGTCAGGGAGTAGGATTTACCAACAAGTTCCTCCTGCCTGATTCAAGGAAGACTTATGGCTGTAGGAAAACCACAGTCAAATCCGGTGCCTTCCGAGCCTACTGCGAGCGAACGGCTAGATTCCTGGAAAGAGATTGCCGCCTATCTGAAACGTGACGAAAGCACCGTGCGGCGATGGGAGAAGGAAGGTTTACCTGTCCGGCGACATGTGCATAAGAGTAAGCCCACGGTCTATGGCTATAAGTCCGAGATTGACGTTTGGTGGAACGATGGACACGCCCGGCTGGAGGCAATAGAAACAGCAGCTCCGGGCCGACGCCGGACAGTCGTGTGGTGGGCGGCGGCGCTGATGTTGCTTGCGGTGGGGCTGGGATTGAATTTCGTCGGAGTGCTCGACCGTCTGCTCGGCCGGCCGATGGCGGGCGAAATCACTTCCATTGCGGTACTGCCACTAAAAAATCTTTCCGGCGACCCCGCACAGGAATACTTCGCAGATGGGATGACGGAGGCGTTGATCACGGAACTGGGCCAGATCAGCACCTTGCAAGTAATCTCACATCAGTCCGTTCTCGGCTATCGGCAAACAGCGAAACCGCTGCCGCAGATTGCGAGGGACCTAAAGGTAAATGCGCTCTTGGAAGGCACCGTACTCCGCTCAGGAGGCAAGGTGCGCATCACGGTTAACGTAGTTCAAGCCGTGCCCGAACGCCATCTCTGGGCCGAGAGCTATGAGTTCGACCAGCAGGACATCCTCGCCGTGCAGGGCGAGGTTGCCCGAGGTGTGGCCCGCCAGATACGGGTCAGGTTGGTGCCTGAGGAACAGGCGCGCCTCGCTACATCCCAACGCGTCGATCCGGAAGCCTACGAAGCCTACCTGTTGGGCCGCGCCTACTCTAACAAAGCAATGACAAGGGCAAGTTGGACGAGAGCGAAGGAATACTTTGAGAAAGCGATTGAGAAAGATCCGGGCTACGCTCCCGCCTATGGCAGCTTGGCGGTACTGTACATACACAGCAACAGGGGGTCTACGACAAGAGACCCCAGCGACCTCCGCCTTCAGGCACGGCAGTGGGCCGAGAAGGCGCTCAACCTGGACGGCACTCTCGCAGAAGCGCACAGCGCGCTCGCCAGGGTCGCACAGCAGGAATGGGACTGGGTGGGCGCAGAGCGAGAGTATCGGCGCGCGATCGAGTTCAACCCCAGCTATCCCATGGCCCATATTTGGTATGCCCAATACTTGTGGGCGATGCAGCGCTCTGAGGAAAGTGTGGCCGAAGCGAAGCGCGCCCAGCAACTGGACCCAGTGTCACCCTTCGTCAACACCTGGGCTGGGGCAGCCTATTTCTACGCCGGGAGGGCTAACGAAGGAATGGCATCCATGCAAAAGGCGTTGGAGCTGGACCCGAGTTTCTCGGATGCGAGCCTCGTACTCGCCAGGGCCTATTTGAAGCAGGGGATGTTCCAGCAGGCCATCGCAGAACTCCAAGAGGCGCTAACCTTCAACGAGACAGAGGTACTTGTTTTGGGGGCACTTGCGCATGTGTACGCGCGGGCCGGCCAGCGGGAAGAGGCACTGAAACTGGTGGCCAAATTGGAGCGAATTGAAGCGGAGGAACGTGGATACGTGGCGCCGTTCGGAATCATATGGGCCTATGCGGGCCTCGGCGACAAAGAGCAGGCGTTCGCCTGGCTGGAAAGGTCGTACCAGGAGCGCAGAGACCGAATCGTCTGGCTCAACGTGGACCCATTATTGGAACCGCTTCGCTCCGACCCGCGGTTTCACGATTTGGTGCGCCGCGTCGGCCTGCCCACGGCTGGGGCGCAGTAGCACCGCAAGGTCAGCGATGAAGACCGACAGAGCACGACAAGGGATGAAGTTTCCCGCGCTCCTGCTGATGCTGGGCTTGGCTGTGCCGGGGCGAGCGCAGTTGGGCAACGAAGGCTCGATCGAAGGGATCGTAACCGATTCCTCTGGCGCGGTCATTCCAAGCGTGACGCTGCGCGTAGCAAACCTCAGTACGTCAGACACATTTAACACGAGCACAAATGAGTTGGGACTGTTCCGCTTTCCTGTGCTTCCGGTAGGAAGCTACGAATTGGTCGCGGAACATCCGGGTTTCGCTAGCTTGATTCAGAAAAACGTAGTGGTAAACATTGGTGCCGAAATCAACCTGACGCTCACTCTTTTGTTAGCGACGGGAACAGAGAAGATTGTAGTCAGCAGCGAAACCCCTCTGCTTGAGTCCACGCGAAGCCAGGTGAGCACCACAGTGGACGCGCGCTTGGTGGCCAACCTCGCTTTGAACGGCCGTAACTTCCTCGGCTTCGTCTTTCTTGTACCAGGGGTTACACCAGGGGTTACGCCCGCCGCCAGCGGTGTCAGCATCACTTTTGGTGGCCAGCGCGGGATGTTCTCACTCCTGCTGGATGGGGCAGACGACAGTAATACTTTCCAAAGTGGCCCATTGGGGGGACTCGCTGGCAGCGACCGTTACCAGTTGAGTCAGGAGGCGGTGCAAGAGTTCCAAGTAAACACCAATGCTTACTCGGCGGAGCTAGGCCGGGCCGGGGCGGGCGCGGTCAGTGTGATCACAAAATCCGGAACCAACGAATTTCATGGCAGCCTGTTTTGGTACTTCCGCGACAGAGCATTGAATGCCACGGGCTTGATCAGCAAGAACCTGGGTGAGCCAAAAGAACCTTTCCACGTGCACCAGTTTGGCGGGGCTGTGGGAGGGCCGATTCGCAAGAACAAACTGTTTTTCTTTGCTAACTACGACGGGCAGCGCCGCACGGAATTCAACGTGACCTTCCTAAATTTGCCCTCGGGGTTCAACCTATCCTCCGATCCCGTCGTCGCCGGCTTCCAGCACCGTGCTCTGGATTACTTGTCGCCACGGGCAGAGTCCTGGGTTCGCGGCTTTGACCAGGATGTCTACCTGGCCAAGATGGACTGGCACATTACTCCCACCCAGCGATTCAGCGGGCGGTGGAATCGCCAACGGTTTGGCGGGGGTAACCTTGAACAGGCAGGTCCACAAGTCTCTGTCGAGCGCACCGGGGCTTCGGAGGAAAACAGTGACACACTGGCAGCTTCACTCACCTCTACGATCTCGCCTTCCCTCGTGAACGTGGCCCGATTCAGCTATGTGAGCAGCAATCAACCCGGTCGCTCGAATAGCATCAATCCTGCCGCTGACATCTTCGAAGGCGGTCAGCCCGTGCTCACGATTGGGCGTGCTTCACTAAGCCCTCGCGAAATTGCCATCCGCCGCGGTGAGTGGTCGGACACGCTGTCCTTGGGCCGCGGCCGCCACAGCTTCAAAGTTGGTGTGAACGTGTTGGTTGATCGAATCATGTTCTTCAATGCTGTCAACTTCTCCGGGAACTACCGCTTCAACAGTCTGGAAAGTTTCGGCCGCAGCCTGGCCGGCACACCGTCTCCGGTTGCAGGCGAAAGATACGTCCAGGCATTTTCTGGGGACGGGACACCTGGAATCAGGGTGTACCCGAACGTTGAGGAATTTGCGGGCTTTGTCCAGGACGAGTGGCGCGCCCGGCCCACCCTGACGTTCAATTTGGGTTTGCGCTACGACGTACAGGTGATGGCCAAGCCGAGAGTGAAGAACCCCTCCCCGGCACTCGTGGCCACTGGGCTCGATACGAGTTTCGTCCCCCAAGACAACAACAACTTCGCCCCGCGGCTTGGGTTTGCGTGGTCTCCGCTACGGAGTAACAGATTGGTGGTCCGCGGTGGGTATGGCTTGTTCTATGCCCGAACTACAGCCGGCCTAGCTGCTCGCGCCCATTTCCTAAACGGGCTGACGGTGCAGACACGAGCTTTTACAGGCGGGACTCCCAACGAAGTCCTGGTCCCTGCCTACCCGAATACGCTCTGCGGGTCGCCAGGTGCGTCCGGGGCCCCACCTAGCTGCCCAGCGCCGACGACAGGCGCTGACATCATCATGCCTTTCGATCCGGACTACACTGAGCCGCTTGTTCATCAGGGCAGTTTTGGAGTGGAGTATCAATTCGAGAGAGACGCGGCGCTTTCCGTAAGCTACCTCGTGGACAGAGGGATTCACCTCCAGCGTTATCGAGATGTAAATTTAGGAACGCCCAGCACCCCGACAACGATTGGTATCGCCGGCACTAGCACCGTAATGACCTTCCCGCGCTTCACCCTTCCACGTCCAATCACTGGTTTCGACCGCATCTTGCTGTTCGAGAGCAACGCCAACTCGATTTATCACGGCTTGGCCGTACAACTCAAAAGACGCTTTTCCCAAGAGTTCCAATTTCTGGCTTCTTACACATTCAGCAAGGTCATTGACGACCTTCCAGAGCCGATCCCGGTGAATGTCCCACAAGGCGACGGCCGGCTGCTGTCGGATGGGTCCAATCCCCGTGTGGATCGCGCCCCATCAGTCTCCGACCAGCGATCTCGATTTGTTCTAAGTGGCGTATGGCAGTTGAATTATGCAAGGGGATTGCCGGCTCCTTCGAAGGCCATTCTCGGGGGCTGGGAGCTCAGTGGAATTCTGACGGCGCAGTCTGGGCTGCCGTATTCCGGGCTGGTGAATTTCGATTTGAACAACGACGGCAACTCGGCCACAGATCGAACGCCGGGACTCGGCCGAAACACTTTCTATCTACCGAGGACGGTTTCCTTGGATCCGCGCGTGACGCGCAATGTGCAGTTCACCGAGCGCGTACGCCTACAATTTATCTGGGAAGCATTCAACGTGTTGAACCGCGCCAACATCAGCGGAGTGCGCACGGCGCAGTTTTCTCGTTCCACCTCGGCTGCCGTCTGCGGAATTGCGGGGACTCCCTGCTTGGTCCCGCAAGACATCGGCACAACCGCCTTCGGAACACCCACTGCAACATCCGGCCCCCGAATCATGCAACTTGCCCTCAAACTCCTCTTCTAGACCTACGGACTGCTTTGGGAGATGGCTTCACGATTTTTACTTGTCAAGTAACAATATCTTTTTTTTTATCTTTGCATCGGAATAGACACCAAGAACTGTAAGATATAGAAAACAAAGGCGTTAAAACTATGGCGGAGAGGGGGGGATTGAAACCTCCGTAGGTGAGAGGGAGGTGAAGGGTTGGTGAGCGTTGGTATGTCTCTTGTTTTCAACACGCAATTTTCATTTTCTCCAATCGCCAGATTCTACGGGGGTTCCAATACCCTCAAATCAGTTAAAATTAGTAGCAAGTAGAGTCACGAATTACCGCGTTCCTAGGTGGCTTCCAGACCCCCGTTCCGTCTAGCGTTTTGATCAATGGTGGTTTCTGAATCTGAGGTTCCGCCCGTCCATGACGGCGGTTTGCTAATTCACTCTGACCCGTTCGCACTGATCGATTCTGGTTTGTTTTGTTAGCGCTAGAAGCTCCTCAGTTGCACCAAAACACCTCATTTGCAGCCCAACGCTTACCAAGTGCTTACCAAGAATTTGAGCGATTTGGCGGCGGTTTCTAAGACCGCTCTCGAACACACGGTCGCCTTGCTTTAGGCGGTCTTTGACATGAGCCAGCGAAACAAAAAATGCGAAGCGTGCTCCTACGATTTGCGCGGCGCGAAAAGGCGGCACGTCCGTGGGCCGGATTCCCGCGAAGGTAGG
>WNFP01001515.1_pt1 | contig 25629 bp, 20 predicted proteins | sample 5400201 | NCBI WGS metagenome assembly WNFP01 (sample SAMN13153355, study PRJNA577476) | soil metagenome | isolation source: 115 cm saprolite under Madrone tree | place: USA:California | collected 2016-06-14
GGAGTTCCTCTGCGCGGCGGTTTCGCGCAACTCCGCAAACAAGGCGCGGTCCTGCTCTCCGATCTGCAAGCTAACGATCGCGCCGAAATCGTCTGCGTCTACGAAAAAGACGGCAAGTTCCTCGAATTCCTCGACGGCCTCCATCTTTATCCCGGCACGCAACTCTCCATCTCCCGCCGCGAATACGACGAAACCCTCACTCTCCGCTCTTCTAAGCGCACATTGCACCTCGGCAAACCCGCCACCTCCCGCATCTGGGTCCGTCGCATCCCCGCTTGATTTCTCAGTAGACGGAACTTTGCATCATTGAACAAAACCGGATTAGGATCCGCGAGTCCTTACCGACTCTTTCGGCCTTATAATTCCGCACATGGCCACGGCCCGACCAACTCCCGCGAATCCCTTTCTCAGCATCCATGCCATCCGCATCTTCGTCCACGACCTCGACCGCAGCCTCCGCTTCTACGTTGACCAACTCGGCTTCAACCTGGTCATTGACACGCGCCTCCAGTCCGGCGACCGCTGGGTAGCCGTCTCTCCGCCCGACAGCTCGACCATGCTCACGCTAGTCGCACCCGGAACTCACGCGCCTGAATACAAACTCATCGGCCGCGCAACCCAAATTGTTCTGGTCACGTCCGACGTAGCCGCAAAATTCAGCGATTGGTCCAAAAACGGCGTCCGCTTCGTTGGAACGCCGCGCCTGAAACGCATCACATACAAACGTTCTCCCGACCTCCCGCCAGCGCCGCCATCCGAGGCACAGGCCGCGGAAGAATCTCCCGTCTGGGGCGGCGTCTTCGTCCGCTTCCGCGACATCGACGGCAATATATTTTCGCTAGTCAGCTTCGACGAAGTTACCCACGCCATCGAATCCCAGCGCCGCATCGCCGCGGAAAAACTCGAAGCCGAACGCCGCGCCGCCCAGGAACTGGCCATCGCCACGCAAGTGCATTCCAGACTCTTTCCGCAATCCATGCCGCAACTCAAATCTCTCGAATATGCCGGAGCCTGCATCCCCGCTCGTGCCGTGGGCGGGGATTACTACGACTTCCTCAGCCTCGGCCCCGATCGTCTCGGTTTCGTCATCGCCGACGTCGCCGGGAAGGGAATTGCCGCCGCCCTTTTGATGGCCAATCTGCAGGCTAATCTCCGCAGTCAGTTCGCCCTCGCGCTGGAACAACCGCAGCGCATGCTGCAAAAGGTAAACCGCCTTTTTTGCGACAACACACCGGACGGCGCCTTCGCCACACTGTTTTTCGGTGATTACGACGATTCGTCGGGATTCCTGCGCTACGTCAACTGCGGTCACCTCTGCGCTCTGCTCCTGCGCCGCGACGGCTCCTTCGATCGACTGGAATCCACTTCCACCGTCCTCGGCATCTTCAAAACTTGGGAGTGCACGGTCGGCGAATCCTTCCTCCGTCGCGGTGATTTGCTAGCCCTGTACACCGACGGCGTAACCGAATCCATGGACCACTCCGACGAAGAATTCGGCGAAGATCGCTTGGTCGAATCCCTCCGCCGCCACTGCCATCATCCTCCCCAATCCCTGCTCACTTCCATAGTCGCTGACGTCCGCGCCTTCTCCCCCCACGAACAACACGACGACATCACCCTGATCATCGCAAAGCGCTCGGCGTGAGTCGAAACCGTAATCTTGCGGAGAGGACTTCGACGCAAATAGCTTCATTACGGCGGACTCCGCGATTCTCGGAGCGGATATCGCGGGCATCTATGAAGGAGCGACTTGGTAGGCATCAATCCCGCTGCTAGGCTGGTTCTTGCGTTGGGCATGCCGGTTCCAGGACGGTCAGCAATGCTGGTGGTGCGCGTTTGGAGAATGGCGGTTCTGCGTGCCTGATGCGCCCACACTCAACCAGGCCCTTACGGGCGCGGAACTCCTCGCCAAGGAAGTCATTTTCTTTCTGGGTTGCCGGGCATCCGTACGAAGTTCCTGGGAAAGCCAACCACACCTCCTGACTCACAGGTAGAATCCAAGGTGCCGCAGCTGGAAAGGAACGCGCCATGCGAATCGTTCGATTCCTGTTTTGTGTACTGGCATTCGCATTCGTTGCAACGCAAGCCCGGCCGCAGGAAGCCCCGCCAGCGAAAAAAATCACCATTACTGGAAAGCTCACTCGCGTCATGGCCATTGGCGGCGAGACTTCAGGATGGTCGCTGGAGCTGAAGCACAGAATTACGCTGCAAGGGAAGAAGCTGCGCTCCGTTGAAGTCACTGGCCCGGCCGCAGAGCTGGAAAAGCTTAAGGACCAGAGGGTTACCGTCGAGGGAACGCTCGCGCATCATACCGGCATGGAGCGCGGCGATTACATGGTTCTCGAAGTTTCTTCGATCCGCGCCGTGAAGTGAATTGCTTGTCGAGCACAACATCGCTCGAGCCGTGTCTAGTGATTAGCGCCGGCTAACCCCGTTCGTCGAGCAGCGCTTGCAACCTCGCATACCCCGCCCGGCTCACCGGCAGCTTTGCTCCGTTCGACAAAATTGCCACGCGACTTTCCTTGCCGTACGGCTCAATCCGCGCGACGCGTTCCAGGTTCACCACATACGATCTGTGAATTCGCACAAATAATTTTGGATCGAGAGCCGCTTCCAGGCTCGCAATCGTCTGCTGTTTTAAATGTTTTTTCCCTTCGCTCGCCAGTGCCACATAATCGTCCTGCGCTTCCGCGTAGTCGAGTTTCCCGACTGGAATCAGCGTGACCCGCGTTCCGTCCTTGACTACGAGGCGTTCCGCGAATTGTCCCGCGGGCCGCGCGGCAATAGCCAACTCCGCCGCTGTCGGACGGTTTTCGACCGAACGAATTTTCACTCGCTGCAACGCTGCCGCGAGGCGCTCCTTGCCAACCGGCTTCAACAAATAATCCACGGCATGGACTTCAAACGCCTTCATTGCGTATTCGTCGTACGCAGTAACAAAAATTACCGGCACATCCGGGCCAATCAACTCCAGCACGTCAAAGCCGGTCAGCTTCGGCATCTGCACATCCAGAAAAAGCAGGTCTGGCTTATGTTCCGCCACCGCTTTCACCGCTTCCAAACCGTTTCTGCATTCCGTGATGACTTCAATTTCTTCATGCGCGCGCAGCAATTCGCGCAGCACTTGCCGCGCCAGCTCTTCGTCATCTACAACAATTGTCCGCAGTCTTTTCGTTTCCGTTTTGCTCACATCGTTTCTCCGGATTTCGGCGCTGCAATTTCTACTGGCACAAGTTCTGCCGGCGCGTATTCCGCAGGCAACGACATGGTCACGCGAAACTTCTCCTCCTCCGCCTCCGCGCGAAACGTCGCTTCTTTTCCATACCGAGCTTCCAGGCGGCTGCGCACATTTTTCAGTCCCACTCCATTGTGTTTTCGCACCGGCGCTTCCTCGTCGCGGTCATTCTCGACCAAAATTGCCAGGCGGCCATCGCGAAGGCTTGCTTCCAGGCGAATCATTCCGCCATCCTCCATCGAAGCAATTCCGTGGCTCACTGCATTCTCCAGCAACGGTTGCAGCAGCAGCGCCGGAATAATGCAGCGCTTCGCTTCGTCGTCGATTTTTTCCTCCATGCGCAGCCGCGCGCCAAAACGTACCTTCTCAATCGCCATAAACTTTTCCAGCAAGTCCAATTCTTCGGAGAAGGGAATTACGGTTTTTTCTCCCATGCCCAGCGTCAAGCGCAGGAAATCCGCCAGCAGCAAACACATCTCTCTCGCTCGCGCGCCGTCAATGCTGGTCAGCGCGCTAATTGAATTCAGGCTGTTAAACAGAAAGTGCGGATTGATCTGCGCCCGCAGCGCGCGTAACTCCGCATCACGCGCCAGCACGCTGGTTTGCATCACCTGCATTTCCACCGCGCGTGCCGCGTCTTGCGCCATCGCCACATAGTGATAGGCCACGGAAATCACATAAAAAAAACAGCCGGTCAGATAAACGATCCAGCGGTCGGGCACAAAATCTCGATCAATTCCGTGCAATTGCGGGATGTAAGCCAGCGCCCGCGAAAACGGTCCCGCGATGAGCATCCAAAGCAGGCTCAGCACTTGCGCGGCGGCGAAGTGCGTCAGAATAATTCGCCACATTTGCGCTTTTCCCAGCGGGGCAAACCGGCAGATATACGCCGCATCAATCGGGATGAACAACGAAATCATCGCCAGCGGCACGCCCAGCAATATACTGCTCGCCCAGGAAAGTTTTCCCAGCGTCGCCAGCGCCGGAACCAGCACCAGCGCCACCGGGATCCAGGTGTACTTGTTCACGCCCCCTATTTTTGATTTTGGCCGATCCGCGAAGTTCGTCATGGCATCCTCAGTTGCGGATCTCCACGCCTCCAAAAATCGCCGTGCCCACCACGATCAAAGTTTTCTTCGGCTTGTCCGGGTCGGCCGGCCCGGTGTAGCGTGTCGAATCCGTGTATCCGCCAAAGACTCCCTGGCCCCGCGCCGCCACAAACCAGGTTTCCGGAACGCGCAACTCGATGCCGCCAAAGAGCGCATTCGCATGCAGCACTGCCTCGTTCTCCGCAATGTCGGCGTCGCGCAGGTCAATCTCAATTCCGCCGAACAGCGACTGCAATTGCCCGCCGCGAAACTCTTTTGTGTTCACGCGCTTTTGTACTCCGCCGAAGATAGCGCTTTCATTCAGCGTAGTGAGCGGATCGCCATGATTCGCGCCTCCGCTTTCAGCCATTTTTCGCGCTTGCAGCGCGCTCCACATGGCAAAAGCGCCGGCCGCAATCAGCACCATCGGCCACATCTCGCCCCAGGAAAAATGTCCGAATCCCAGTTGATTCAGTTGCAAGAGCACACCGAAGACCAGCAACATCGCGCCCCAGGCCCGCCGGCACGGATCGGCAAGTTTTACGATGCCTGCAAAGATCAGAATCAGCGGCCAGAACTGGAGGAAGTGCCCGGCTCTCACGATTCCCAAATTGTCGAGCAAGAAAATCGCGCCGATAGCCAAAATCACCGCACCCGGAATTAGCCCGCCGTAGCGACCGCCGCCGTAGTGACCGCCATTCCTGATCCTGTTGTTCAGGCGCGACCTGATTTTCTCTCCTAGGTCGCGACCGTATTTTTCTCCGCTGTCCATCATTTCCTCAATTCGCTCATCGCGAACTTCCTCAATCCGGATGCTGCAAACTTCCTCGAATCGCGTGCGGCTTTCCCTACCTGGGCCGACAATCGACTTAACTCGATCTGCGCGAGACCGCCACCCCGGCAATCATTACCGCCACCGGCCAGAATAATAGCAGCACCCTGGTCAGACTCAGCAAAATCCCGTTCGGGTTCCATGCGATAAAGTTCATCATCTGCAAAGCAGCCATGCCTAGCGCTCCAGTCCATCCCAGTGATGCCGCGGCTACGCGGCTCCATGCCTCGCCAGCTTCCAGCCACAATGCCCACAATTGCAAAAACAAGGCTGCCCCGCCAATCGCCAGCAGGATCCGTCCCGCGTTGTGCTTCCGTGCCGTCCGCCGGCCTTCCATTGCCGCTACCATTGCCGCCCTCCAACCCGCGATTCCTTGCGGGCAATTCCACAGTAAATGCCAGTCCCTGGGGTGGCGCGGACGATTCGGCGGACGCCGCCCCGCTACCGGCGAATGGCGACTTGGTTGCGGCACGCGGCGGCGGGAGGAGTCCTAGCCCACTTCACTTTGTGCGGGTCAGGGTTATAATCACGGAAATTCATGGCGCTCCCTCCAGGCACAAAACTTGGACCTTATGAGATCGGCGCGGCTCTTGGCGCGGGTGGGATGGGAGAGGTGTACCGTGCCCGGGACCCCCGGCTCGATCGCACGGTGGCGATCAAGATTTTGCCAGAGCAGCTTTCCGCTGATCCGGTAGGGAGGCAGAGATTCGAGCGAGAAGCCAAAACCATCTCCCGCCTGAATCATCCGCACATCTGCGTGCTGCACGACATCGGTCATCAGGACGGCATCGATTATTTGGTGATGGAGTGCGTCGAAGGGGAGACGCTGGCGAAGCGGCTGGAGAAAGGCCCGCTGCCGATCGAGCAAGTTCTCAAGTACGGAATGCAAATTGCCGATGCGCTGGACAAAGCGCATCGCAGCGGAGTCGTGCATCGCGACTTGAAGCCGGGCAACATCATGCTGACTCCCATCGGCGCGAAGCTGCTGGATTTCGGTCTTGCCAGGCCCGTTGCGTCCCTGGCCCTGGCCACGGCTGCAACGCTAACTGCTGCGACGCCAAGTTCCCCGGTTACGGAGCAGGGCACGATCGTTGACACATTCCAGTACATGTCCCCAGAGCAGGTGGAAGGCAAGGAACTGGACGCGCGCTCCGATATCTTTTCGCTTGGCGCGGTGTTGTACGAAATGCTGACGGGGAAGCGAGCGTTCGAAGGGAAGAGCCAACTCAGCGTCGCCTCCGCCATTCTCGAAAAAGAACCTGCGCCAATCAGCTCGGTGAAGCCGTTGACGCCTGTAAATCTCGATCACGCGATCCGCCGTTGCCTGGCGAAGGATCTCGAAGACCGCTGGCAGACCGCCCGCGACCTGGCTGTTGAACTTAAATGGATCGGCGAGAGCGGAAGCCAGGTGGCGATTCCGGCGATACGTCCGGAAGCGAGGAGGTCGCGGAAACGGCTGGCATGGGCGCTGTGCGGCGTACTCGTGGCTGGGCTTGTTGCAGGAGCAGTCTGGTGGCGCAGTTCGCGGTTGGAAGAACACACGATGTATTTTCCCGCGCCATTTTCCTTTCCCGTACGCGACGTGGCGGTAGCGCCGAACGGGGACACCGTGGCGGTCGTGAGTGACCACGAATCCGGTGGGAAAAGCGCCTTGTGGTTGTACGAAGTAGGTTCGCGCGAGGCCAGGAGTGTTGCCAATACGGACGGAGTAAGTTTTCCGTTCTGGTCGCCAGACGGGCGGTCTCTGGGATTCTTTGCTGACGGGAAACTGAAGAGGTTGGATATTGCAGGCGGGCCGGTGCAAACGCTGTGCGATGCCCCGTCGGGACGTGGAGGAAGCTGGAACCGGGACGGGGTCATCCTGTTCACACCGAGTGGACGGATCGGCGATGTCGTGAACCGAGTTCTCGCCTCCGGGGGAATACCACAGCCGATTAGCGTGCTGGATACGAGTCGCAGCGAAACCAGCCATCGTTGGCCCAGGTTCCTGCCCGACGGCAAGCACTACCTGTTTATGGCCTTCAATGTGTCCGCGCTGACCGACACTGACGCGATCTACGTGGGCTCGCTGGATTCGAACGAGAAGAAATTCCTGACAAAAGCGATCGCCAATGCAGCGTATGCCGCTCCGGGCTACCCCTGGTGTTTTACCGCGACAAGACGCTGTTCGCGCAACACTTTGATCTGAGCAAACTCGAATTGACCGGAGAGGCAAGGCCGATACTGACCGACATTCAGTATCAGCCTCGAATTGGCCGCGCGGTGTTCTCCGTCTTCAATGACCGTGTGCTCCTAGCACAGAATGGGACCGGGGTTTCGCCGTCGCAGCTGGAGTGGTTCGACCGGAGCGGGAAAGAAGTGGGGGCGGCGGGTAAACCAGACGTGTACGCCAACGTCAATCTCGCGCCCAACGGAAAACTTGTGGCTGTCGATAAGACCGATACGGGAAATCAGAACTCTGACGTCTGGATCTACGACCTGCACAGCGAAAGCACGAAGCGGATGACGTTTGATCCGGCCGTTGACGCGATGCCGGTGTGGAGTCCGGATGGGACGCGCGTGGTGTTCTCCTCCAGTCGAAAACAATCGTTCGACTCATATCTTAAGAACACGGATGGAGCGCAGGAAGAAAGGGCGATCGAAGCGACTCCGGCCCAGGACAAATATCCGAGTACATGGTCGCGTGACGGGAAATACCTTTTGTATACGCGCGATACGGAGCTGTGGTTTCTAACCCTTCCTGAGCTGAGGAGCCAGTTATTCCTGAAGACGCCTTCAGCCCTGAGGAATGGTCAGTTCTCGCCGGACGGCAAATGGGTAGCGTATGCCTCGAATAAAAGCGGGAAATGGGAGATTTACGTCACATCGTTTCTGGACGCACACGGCAAATGGCAAGTGTCCAACGGAGGAGGCGACCAGCCCCGCTGGAGAGGCGATGGCAAAGAGCTTTTCTACCTGGCCGCGGACGGGAAGATCGTGGCGCTGCCGGTGAAAGAAGGAGCGAACTTCAATTCCGGAGCACCGGTCGCGCTTTTCCAGGCTAACGCAAGGCAGCCTGTGGCGACGTCGGAACAGGTGGCGTATGACGTTACTCAGGATGGCCAGCGATTCCTAATCAATACCTATGTGAAGAATGGCGAGATCCGGCCGATGACCGTGGTGCTGAACTGGGACGCGGAGTCGAAGAAGAATTGAGCCTCACCACGGGCGGCAAGCGCGGTTCCTATGAAATGAATAAGGATAGCGCTTGCAAAATAGGAAGTTTGCCACTACGGTATGGCGCACGGTTTCCATCTCGGCAGGCTCGACCTTTCGAAGGAGAAAACTGGAAATGAAATTCCCTGCTGCGCAGCCGTTTTCCGCTCGTCTGCGAAGTTTGCGCTGGGTTTTGTATGTTGTGCTGGCACTGGTTGGGGGTTCGCTCACTTTTGTGGGCGCGCATGCGCAGCAAAAAGCCACAGAAGAAGCCATGTTCCGGAAATTGCTGGACAGCTATTGCGCGGCCTGGAGCAGCGGCAATCCCGACGATGCCGCGAAATTCTACGCTAAAGAGGACGGACTGGTTTTTTACGATCTGGCGCCGTTCTCCTATCACAGCTGGAAGGAATATCGCGTCGGAGTACAAAAACAATTTTTTGATAATGCCTCCGCTGCGAAACTGACAGCAGGGAAAGATTTGAAAGTGTCGCGGCACGGAAACATCGCCTGGATGACCGTGCCGATGCATATTTCATTGACCACGAAGGATGGCAAAACGAGTGAATCGGAAGTCCGCTACACTGGGATTTGGGAAAAACGCGGTGCGACCTGGCTGCTGGTTCATGAGCATTTATCGGTGCCGATGGGCTAGGGAAGTGGGCAATGAATTGTCAGTGGTGAGTCGTAACAGATTAAGGACAAGAGCCCTAACCGCGTTCGTCATTCCGAGCGGAACGACGAATCTCTCTTGGCTCACTGTTCGCAGCAGGGCTAGTCTTTTGCCAGCGCGGAATTCCTCATGTGGAATCTTCTGACTTACTACTGGATGGCTGCGCGCAGCTACCGACTGCATCCGTGGGATAGCCCGTACTTGCGCTGGCGGCTCGAAACGTTTCTCGGCAAAGAAGCAGAAAATCTCAGCCCCGCGCAATTCCTGAAAATCCTCTGGAAGTACCGCCATCAAATGCAGAACTTCGTGGATTGGGCCGCCGAGCGCCGACGCGTGCAAGAGCGCTCGCGCTAGAAGAAGCGTTATAATCGCTTGAGAAGCAGCTTGTGTGAGACGGATTTCTATGGGAGTGCGTATGACTTCTCTCCCGATCCTTGTCGAAACAGTGTCGCTTCATGAGGCGCAGTGGTGGGAGCGCGACCCGGAGGGCCGCGTCCATTGCTACTTGTGTCCGCGGCATTGCCACATTGGCGAAGGGCAAGGGGGCTTCTGCTTTATTCGGGTGAACCGCGGCGGCAAGCTTTACAGCCTCGGCTATGGCGCGCCCGCCGCGTTGCAGATTGATCCCATTGAAAAAAAACCGCTGAATCATTTTCTGCCCGGTACGAGCGTATTTAGCATGGGCACGGCAGGCTGCAACATGGGCTGCTTCTTCTGCCAAAACTGGGACATTTCCAAATCGCATCAGGATCAGGTAAATGCGCGCGATGTGCCTCCCGAAGCAGTTCCGGAACTGGCGCTGAGCTACGGTTGCGATTCGATCGCGTTCACTTACAACGAGCCGACCATCTGGGGCGAATACATCATCGATATTTGCCGCGCCGCAAAAGAGACCGAACTGAAGACGGTGATGGTCAGCAACGGGTACATCACGCCCGAAGCGTTCCATGATATTTACGACTACATCGATGCGGTGAACATAGACCTGAAAGCTTTCACTGAGAATTTCTACGGGAAGATTACGCTGACGCACATGCAGCCGGTGCTGGATACTTTGTCGTTGCTGAAAAAAGAGACTCCGGTGTGGTTTGAGATTACCAATTTGATGATTCCGACGTTGAACGATGATCCGCAAGAGACGCGCAAGTTAGCTGACTGGATTCTGGAAAATCTTGGACCGGACATTCCGCTGCACTTTACCGCGTTTCATCCCGACTTCAAGCTGCAGAATAAGCCGCCGACGCCGCCGGAGACGCTACATCGAGCGAGGAGCATCGCGATCGAGGCGGGATTGCATTACGTGTATGAAGGGAACATTGTTACGGACGCGGGGTCAACGTTTTGTCCGCATTGTAATTTCCGGGTGATTCGACGGTCGTGGCACAAGGTTGAAGAAAATCTATTGCGGGATGGGAAGTGTCCGCGGTGTTCGCAGGCGATTCCTGGAGTGTGGGGAAACAGGATTGCTGGATGATCAGGTGCTGTTGCGAAATTCCCTGACCGCGGAAAAGCGACAGCTGGGCTGCCGCACTCCAAAGGCGCCCGCTGCAGACGGCGACCGCAGGACAGCGGCATAAAGCCGCTGCTACCCAAAGAAAGAGAATAACGCGCAGACGCAGAGATACGCGGACAATGGTTACTTCGGGACGTAGGTGTAGTAGCCCGGACCCACGCGCATGGAATGATGCCAGGCGAGAGGAAATGCCCACCAGACCACTCCTCCGAGAATGGCTTGGCCAAGGACCAGCGGGAGAATGTTGCGATCGCGTGCAAACAGCCAGCACATCACCGTGCCGCCGATAAAGGTGAGTGGAACCAGCACGGGATTTGGCCAGTGCAACGCTCCGAATAGCAAGCCGCCTACAAACGCAGCCATTTCCGGATTTTGCAAGCCTGCGAGCAGTCGATTCATCGTTAGCGATTGCAAGCCAATTTGCTGCAGCAGGCAAAATGCGAAATATCCGACGAAGCGTTTTGGCGCCACGAAGTGGGCCGGAGTGCGGTGAAGAGCTCCTAGAGCTACGCCGGCGAGGCCAAGGATCAGGAAGAAGAAAAGGAATACAGGAGCGGCGCGCTGCGTGGCTGGTTTCAGATTGTCGGCTCGCCATCCGATGGTTTTTGGAGTGTCCCGGTGGAGCGCAAAGCTGAGCAGGAGCCATACGGGAAATACGAGCCAGGTTTCGGGACTGGCTTCTTGCCATCGCCAAATGTAGAGCGAGACGAATGCGGAGAAGGCGAGTGCTTCCAGAAAATTTGCGAGCGAGGTGGTCACAAAAACGATCATAAATCAGGAAAGCGATTGGCGACGGAAAAGTGCCGCGGAAAGGTGGGAGCGGAAGGGCGAGTCGGAAAAGCGGCGGCTGGGCTGCCGCATTCCAGAAAAGGCACCCGCCGGGGTCGCTGCCCGCTACTAGCATAGAGCCGCCGGTACAACGGCAAACCCAAGATGGTGGAGGGTGTCTGAGCGCCTGCAGGGCCGGCTGATGCAAGAAGGACGCGTCAAGGCGAAAAATATTATGATGAATGCTGCCGTTCTGCTGAAGCTTTTGCGAGGGACTTGTGGCCGAAAATGTGCATCGAGTAGTGATTTTGGGCGGGGGATTTGGCGGATTAGCGGCGGCGCAGGCATTGAAACGCGCTCCGATGCAAGTCACGTTATTGGATCGCCGCAACTTTCATCTGTTTCAGCCGCTTTTGTACCAAGTGGCTACCGGTTCGCTCTCGCCGGGCGAGATTGCGGCGCCGTTGCGCAGCGTGCTGCGCAAACAGAAAAACACGGAGGTTTTGCTGGGCGAAGCCGCGGACATTGACCCGCGTAAAAACCTGCTGACTTTAACGGACGGCGCGCAGTTCCAGTATGACTCGCTGATTGTCTCGACCGGTTCACAGACTTCCTACTACGGCAACGATTCCTGGAGAAAAAATGCACCTAGCCTGAAAACGGTCGAGGAAGCGACCAACATCCGCCAGAAAATTCTGCTAGCGTTCGAACGCGCCGAGCGGGCCGCAACCGAGGAAGAAGCTCGCGCCTGGCTCACGTTTGTGATTGTTGGCGCTGGCGCGACGGGCCTGGAACTTGCTGGAGCGCTCGCGGAGATCGCCAACGAAACTCTAAAGCACGATTTCCGCCGCATCAATCCAACGGAAGCACAAATCCTCCTAGTGGAAGGCGGCCCGCGCGTGCTGACCGCATTTCCGGATGATCTTTCGGAGAAAGCGGAGCGGCTGGTCGCAAAGCTTGGAGTGAAAGTCCTGAAGGGCGTGAAAGTCACCAACCTGGACGCCGATGGGGTGACGTTCGAACACGGCTCTCGCACGGAAAGGCTGGCCGCAAAAACCGTGCTATGGGCTGGCGGCGTCACCACAAACGAATTTGGCCGCACGCTGGCCAAACGTACCGCAGCGAAAACTGATCGCAGCGGACGCATTGAGGTCACGCCGCAACTCACCATCCCCGGCTTTCGCAATATTTTCGTAGTGGGCGACCTGGCGTTGGCAAACGACAAGAACGGTAAGCCGCTTCCCGGTGTGGCACAGGTGGCGATGCAGGGCGGAGCGTATGCGGCGAAAGTGATTCGAGGGCGCGTCGAGAAAAAAACTGAACCGCCGCCGTTCCACTATTTCAATAAAGGGGACATGGCGGTGATCGGACGCGCCGCTGCGGTCGCCGATATTTTTGGCTTACATCTTTCCGGTTTATTGGCGTGGCTGGTGTGGCTTTTCATCCATCTTATTTACATTGTGGAATTTCAGAGCCGGGTCATCGTTTTTATTCAATGGGGAATTCAATTTGTGACCTTCAGCCGCGGAGCACGTCTGATTACGGGTGACGCGAGAATGTCGCCGCCCGAACCGTAGTAAACTATTTCCCTGGAGAAATTGTGATTCCATCCTGCCGGGCTTCAGCTCTGTGGACTTTCCTGATTTGCAATCTGACGCGCAGCTTCATTCTGGCAATTTCTTTGCTGTTGGCAATGGCCTGCGCCGCGCAAGACATCGGCCCGGAGGCCTATTCGGGCCTGCGCTGGCGGTTTCTCGGCACGCATCGCGGCGGACGCATCACCGCTGTCGCCGGAATTCCAGGCCAGCCCAATGTTTATTATGCGGGAACGCCCAATGGCGGCGTTTGGAAAACCGATGACGCTGGCCGCACCTGGAAGCCGATCTTCGATGCGGTGCATGTAGCGTCTATCGGCGCCCTTGCTGTCGCGCCTTCCAATCCAAACATTATTTACGTTGCGACCGGCGAACAAAGCAGAGGCCGCGGCGTTTTCAAGTCCACCGATGCCGGAGCTACGTGGAGCAGTGCGGGGCTTGTCGAAGAACATTTCATCAGTTCGATCGTCATCGATCCGAAAAACCCTGACGTGGTGGTCGCGGGAGCGTTTGGAAGTTCGGTTCCCGGCGAACCGCGTGGACTCTTCAAGACCACCGACGGCGGCAAGACGTGGACGAAAACGCTCGCCGACGCAGAAGGCGCTTCCGGCGTAGCCGATATTGCGGCTGCTCCTGAAAATGCCCAGATTCTTTACGCGGCGCTGAATCCGCCGCCCGGGGAACCTGGCGAGCGTAACTTAGCCGGTGAATCGCACATTTATATTTCGGCGGACGAAGGAACAAGTTGGAAGCAATCGGGAACGGACGGACTACCTGCAAAAGGCCGCGGAAGAATCGGCCTTGCCGTGATTCCCGGGACTTCCGGGCGTGGCATACTCGCGATCATGAATCAAGGACTGTACCGTTCGAATGATGGCGGTGCGACGTGGCAGCAGGCGACCAAGGATCCGCGCATTGAGGGCAGCTGGTATTTCAGCCGCGTGTTTGTGGACCCAAATCACGCTCAAGTTGTGTATGTGATGCAGACTTGTACCTATCGTTCTAACGACGGAGGAAAAACGTTTTTTTCATTTCGTGGCGCGCCCAGCGGAGAAGACCACCACGTTTTGTGGATTGCGCCCGATGGTTCTCACCGCATGATCCTCGGCACCGACCAGGGAGCGATTATCAGCGCAAATGGCGGCGAAACCTGGAGTTCGTGGTTCAATCAACCCACCGGCCAGCTCTATCACGTCACGACCGACAATGCGTTTCCGTATCACGCTTACGCCGCGCAGCAGGATAGCGGAACCATCGTAGTGCCGAATCGCAGCGACTTTGGAGAAATTACCTATCGCGATTGGTTTTCCAGTGGCGGATTTGAGAGCGGCTACATCGCGCCTGATCCGCTGAATCCCAATCTCGTGTATTCAATCGGCTGGTTTGGCACGGTGATGCGACTCGATCGCACCACCGGACAACTGGCGACCGTTTTTGTACCGCCGGCGGATTATCACACGGTGTGGGAAACGCCAATTATTTACGCGCCGCACGATCCGCACACACTTTATTATGGTTCGCAATATTTGTTGAAGACCTCGGATGGAGCGCTGAACTGGGAGGTCATCAGTCCGGACCTGACGTCGTCGGCGCAGCATCCTGCCGAAGTGAAAAAGCCGGGCGCCGGCGGGCACGCGCCTGATCCCGATGAAGAAGAGTTCAATCACCCTGATGATAAAGACGCTGGCGAAAAAGACGCCGCGCAGTTCCCTGGAAGCGGCGCGATTCACAGCATTGCGCCGTCGCCGGTGGAAGCGGGAATGATCTGGGTAGGCACTTCGAACGGGTTGGTACAACTTTTGCGGGCCGGCAACTGGCGGGATGTAACGCCCCCGGACCTGCCAAAAGGAAGCGACATCCGGGTACTTGAAGCATCGCCGCATGATGCTAATAGCGCGTACGCCGTAGTGCTGGTGCGGCGCGATCCGCATCCATATCTTTTTCGTACCCACGACGGGGGCAAAATCTGGACCAAGATTGTGACCGGACTTCCGGATGATTCACCGGCGGAAGGTTTACGCGAAGACATCAAGAGAAAAGGGCTGCTCTTTGCCGGAACGGAAACAGCTGCTTGGGTCTCGTTCGACGACGGAGATCACTGGCAGTCGCTGCAACTCAATATGCCCACGACCGACGTGACCGATTTCGCGGTGCACGGAGATGATCTGGTTGCCGCAACTTTTGGGCGCGGATTGTGGATCGTGGACGATATCTCTCCGCTGCGCGAATTGAACGCCAAGGGTTTGAATTCGCCGGTACACTTTTTCAGGCCGAAAACCGCAATGAGAGTGCGCTGGGATAACAATAACGAGACGCCGCTGGTGCCCGAATTCCCCGCGTCAGAAAATCCTCCTGACGGCGCGATTCTCTACTACTCGCTCAGAAATAACGTGCAGAGCGAAATGACGCTTGATGTGCTCGATGCGAAAGGGCATCGCGTTCGCCATTATTCGAGCAAGATCGCGCCTTCGAAGTTGCCCGTTGGCAATGCGCCGGATTATTGGTTTGCTCCTGCGGCGGTGCTCGATACCACGAAGGGCTTACATCGCTTTGTGTGGGATATGCGCACCGAAGATCCGCTGACGCTCACGTACGGATACTTCGGCGGAAAACTCGACTACATCGAATACACGTTGCCGGATCACGCGGTGCCGGGGCAGACGCCGCGCCAGCAGCCGCCAGGAGCGTTGCTGCCGCCAGGAATGTACGAAGCGGTGCTCACGGTGGATGGCAAACAGTACCGGCAGAAATTTGACGTGGTGCTCGATCCGCGGGTTCAAGCGTCTTCTTCGGACCTGACAGAGCAGTGGAATCTTGCGCACACGATCAGTTCAGCGATGGAGACGAGCTACAACGCTTACAACGAATATTCCGCGCTGCAGACGGCGATCGCGCTGCAGCAGGCGGCATTGAAGGATAATCCGCACGCCAAAGAAGTGCTGGAGGCACTTACAAAATTGCAAAAAGCCGCTAGCGATGTGGCGGAAGGGAAGCGCGAGGCGCCCGGCATCGGTCCGATGAATCGCGATATCTCGCGCTATTTTGTGATGATTGAGTCAGCGGACGCGCGGCCGGCGGCTTCGGCGCAAAGAGTTTCCCACGAAGCATGCCTAACGTTGCAGAAACATCTGGCGACGTGGCGGCAGATCAATGAAGAAAATATTCCGGCCGTCAACAAACAACTACAAGATATTCATCTTTCACCGTTGCCTACGGCTGGTCGCACGCCGAATCTGGTGTGCGAGTGAAATCAGCCCGGGGCCATGCCAGACCCCGTAAGTAAGTGGTTAATACGAAGTACTATAGGGAGGTGGTACAGAGGTTCCTGTAGTACTTTTTTCCCCGTACCTGCATCTTCCTGTTGTCGCGCTAACTCCGTGTCGCTTACAATTCGATTGCCCAAGCACTATCCCTTCAGGTGTTCTGTGACTACTACAGGTACAACTACGATTTATGAGCACATGTTCCGCTCCTTCGGGCTGCGAGAAAATCCATTTCCCGTATCGCCGGACCCGCGTTTCTTATTTTCGGGACCGTCCTACGAAACCGCGCTGGCCGAATTGATGTTTGGAATTGAAGCACATCGCGGATTGCTGGTGCTAACCGGGGAAGCGGGTACCGGAAAAACGACGCTGATGCGTCACTTCCTGCAATGGCTTAAAGACCGGCATTTTTCGAGTTCTTATATTTTCCACACGCACCTTGATCCGGCGGATTTGTTCGAATTTATCCTGCGTGATTTTGGCGTTCAGATGGAATCGACCAAGAAAAGTGATCTTTTGGCGACGCTGCATCGTTGGCTGCACACGCGTCAGGTGGAAGGCGATTCACCGGTAATCATTATCGATGAGGCGCAGGCTTTGTCGCTGCGTACCTTAAGTGAATTGAATTTGCTGCTGAATCTGGAAAATATTCGAGGCAAGCTGGTGCAGATCGTGCTTGCGGGCCAGCCGGAGCTGGAAGAAAAATTGCGCCGTCCGGAATTGCGCGCGCTGCGGCAACGCATTATGGTGCGTTGCAGGCTGCCCCTTTTGTCGCTGGAGGAAACGCAAGAATACATTGCGTCGCGGTTGCTCGGCGCCGGCGGTTCCGGCGCGCAAACCTTCCCCGCGGAAACCGTGCAGACGATTTATTCGTACGCGCGAGGGATACCGCGTCTGGTCAATCTGTTGTGCGAACAGGCGTTGATCGGCGCGTATGCGGACCGGAGCACGATTGTGTCCTCGGCGAATGTTCGCAGAGTGGCGGCTGAATTCGATCTGGTCGGCGAACCGTTCCGGGCTACTAGCCTGGACGCTAAGTTTACGCCGAGATTTTCCGCGAATGTTTCGCCGGCTTCCGAATCGATTGCATACCCGGACGCGCCGGCCGCTACTGAAGTTCCGTCGAGTGTCGAAATTCCTGCCATCGAGAAAACGATGGCTGCTGCCGCAACGGAAGCCGTTGCTCCGATCGCGCCGGTACGCCATTCCGCGCCAATTGCAGAGTCCATACCGGTGCAGTCGGCCGTTGATTCTGTTGTCCTGGGCGAACAGAAAACCGCAATGCGGCCACAGCCGCGTGAACAGGAATCTTCAGCGGCAAAGCCAACTCCCGCCGAGCCGGTGCTCGATCCGGTTGTTCTGTCTGAGGACAAAACGCCGGCTCAGTCGGCGCTCGAGACTCCAGAACTCGAAACGGTGGTCGCGGCTATGCGAAGCGAGCCAGCGCCACCCGCAGTTGCAACAGATCCCGCGCCGGCGCCACACGAAGAACACACGCTACACATTGTTCCGCCACGCGATAAGGGTCAGCCCGCGCGGGAGCATACGTGGCGCAAACACCGTGGCGAAAGCGCGTTTGCAGTTTACTGGCGCGATGTGGCCGTATCATTCGTGCGTGATTGGCGGGCCTTCTTTGCGTCTTTTGCGCCGCAGGTCAGTGCGTTTGCTGGAAATGTTCCGCACCGCGCGGACTCGCTTCGCCGGAAGGTGATCGCGCCATTGCGCACGTGGTTGCGCACGCCGATAAATACCGGTCGTCAGCGCGAATCCGATTCGACTCCGCCTCGCTCACACGTGGACAAGCCCTGACGCTAGGGTCTGCGGAATTCGAGCAAATTGCCGCGAAGTTCTCCAGCCGGAGGGCGCAAAAAATCCCCAGGCTAAAAGCCTTTCGGTCTTTCCGGCGCCACTGCAAAACTTTTCTCTAAAGCCAACCCAGCTTCGGCCAGCGTTCCTTCTTCGAATAATTTTCCGATGAGCGTCACTCCATGCGGCACGCGCCGCGCCGGGCAGCGTCAGCGATGGATGCCCGGTGAAATTGCTAATCGTGAGCATTTCGTCGCGCAGCGACGGCACCAGCAGCAAATCCACACCGGAAAAAATCCGCGCCATTTCTTGCGCCACTTTTCTGCGCATTCGATCTGCTTGTACGAAGTCCACCGCCGACAAAAATCGCGCTTGCCGGAACAAGTTTGGCCAGGAATCGTACGTCTGCATTTTCAATTGGTCAACGTCGTGGCGCAAGGTTAATTCCTCAAACGCGGCGGCGCCTTCGGCGAATAAGATCAATTGCAGCGAATCGTAGGGCCAATCCGGCAAAGACACCTCTACCGGAATCATACCCACCTTCTTCACTGTCTCCAGCGCGGCACGGTCCACCTCCGTCGCGGGATTCTCTTTCATCCAGGCAGGGAAGTAGCCGACGCGCAAGTTCTTCACGCTGCGGCTGGCATCGAAATCCAATTTGCCGGGTATGCTGTTCACGTCTCCCGCGTCCGGCCCGGAGATCGCCTGCAGCACCAGCAACGCGTCCTCGACGCCGCGCGTCATGGGGCCAAGCTTGTCCAGCGACCAGCACAGCGTCATCGCGCCAGTACGCGGCACCCGTCCATACGTGGGCCGCAGGCCAGTGACGCCGCAACGCATGCTCGGTGACACGATGCTTCCGCCGGTTTCGCTGCCAATCGAAAAACCGACCAGACCCGCGGCGGTCGCCGCTCCTGGCCCGGCACTCGATCCCGACGCGCCTTCTTCCAGCAGCCACGGATTCATGGTCTGGCCGCCGAACCAGATGTCGTTCAGCGCCAATGCTCCGAGGCTAAGCTTCGCGACCAGCACCGCGCCTGCTTCGTTTAATTTCCGTACCACTGCGGCATCTTCCTTCGGCACGCGATTTCGAAATGGCTCAGCGCCGTAGGTCGTGGCAATGCCTGCGGTATCCAGCAGATCCTTCCCGCCCCAGGGAATTCCGTGCAGCGGCCCGCGATATTTTCCGGCCGCGATTTCCGCGTCGGCTTTTTTCGCTTGTGTCAGTGCGTGCTCTCGGGTCAGCGTAATCACGCAACGCAAAGTCGGATTGAATTCCTCAAGTCGCTGCAAATAAATACTTGTGAGCCGTTCTGACGTGATTTTTTTCCATTCAATCCATCGAGAAAGTTGCGTCACCGTCGAATAGGCAATGTCCGCGTCATTCGAAGGCAGCGGGCCAACTGCAAAACTGCTTCTTACGATCCGAGTGCGCTCCGGCCCGGCCTTTGCTCCCGGCAGCACCGGATCCCACCGCGACCATGGCGCCAACCCAGTTTGCAATTCCATCCGGCGCGGTCCCACCCGCCGTTGGTACAGAGGCGCCATATTTACGCGCCACGTTTTTGCCGCCTGCGCGACGTCGGCGCTCTTGAACTCGACCTGCACCAGCTTTTCCGCCTGTATAAATGTTTCCAGCGAAACTTCCGGGCCTACCGGCTTTGCCGTTCCAAAGGCGGGCGGCATTCCGGCCGGTTCCTGAGCCGGTAGCTGCGTGGGATTTTGTGGCGCGATTGCCGCCGCAATGCCGCTTTCCGCTGAGCTTGCTATTCCTTCAGCGCCCACTGCTGCACCAAGCAAACCTACTCCCGATGCCGCCAAAAATTCCCGCCGCGTTTTCACTTTTGCTCCTCCGGTCATTTAGTGTACGCGTATCCGGCCTTTCCTTGGGGCTGAGGTGAAACGCAAATGATCTTCGCCGCATCCACTTATGGCTGCTTCAGAGCACTTTATGCGGTAGAGGGCATCCCCACGTAAAAGGAGTGCATCCCATCTGAGCAACATGCCTACTCAAACTGCTGCGCCTGGTGCGCCGATAACAGTAGCAACCGCATCGAAGTATCGAGACTACATTAGCCTGCAGCGGTTGACACTGCTCAAGTCAGACTAGAATCTTGTAAGAAATTGTAAGCGGTTTGCGCGAGCGAAATGACCCGCAATTTACATTTGCGCGGGAAAGGCGGGAATAAAATTATCTTCAGCGTGAATGGGCCAGACTGCAAAACGTCAAAAGGCGGGCGAGAGGTTGCTTCACGAGAATGTACGGATGTATTTGTCGTCGGCGGCGGTCCGGCCGGGCTGGCCGCCGCCATAGCCGCTCGGCAAAAGGGGTTTAGCGTCATCGTAGCTGACGGCTCCGTTCCCCCCATCGATAAATCTTGCGGAGAAGGCTTGCTGCCGGACACCTTAGCCGTGCTGGAATCTCTCGGCGTGAAGTTTGCGCGCGGTGCGGGGCAAGGCTTTCGCGGCATCACTTTTATTCAAAACGGCTTACAAGTTTCCGCAGATTTCCCGCGCGGGCAGGGAATTGGTTTGCGCCGTCCACTGCTACATGAACGTCTGGTCGCCCGAGCGGAAGAATGTGGCGTGCAGTTTCTCTGGAAGACGACGGTTACCGGCATCATTTCTGGCAGTGGCGCCGGCAGCGTACAACTTCCAGAACGAAACATACGTGCTAGATGGATCGTTGGCGCGGACGGACAAGGCTCGCGCGTTCGCCGTTGGGTTGGCTTGGAATCCATCAGTCGCGTCCGGCACCGTTATGCGAGCCGTCGCCATTTCCGCGTCAAGCCCTGGTCGAGCTGCATGGAAATCCATTGGGCCGGCAAAACTCAGGCGTACGTGACTCCGATCGGCGAGGAGGAAGTTTGCGTGGTGGTGATGGCGGAGACGCCCGCGCACGGATTATTTAAAGCAGAGCTCCATGAAATGCCCGCACTTCGAGAAAAACTCCTCGGTGCGTCGCTTAGCAGCAGGGAACGCGGCGCTGTCACCGCCATGCGCACACTGCGCCAGGTACAGAAAAACAACGTTGCGTTACTCGGCGACGCTTCGGGCGGCGTGGATGCCATCACCGGAGAAGGGCTGCGTTTGGCGTTCCGGCAGGCGCTGGTGCTGGCCGATGCCATGGCAGCAAATGATCTGACGCAATACCAGCGCGCTCATCGCAAGCTTGCCCGCCGTCCGATGCTCATGGGCAATCTGATGCTTTGCCTTGGCCGCAATCCGCGTATTCGCGCACGAGTGCTTCGCGCGATGCATGACAATCCAAAGCTCCTTGCGCGGTTGCTGGCGACACACGTAGGAGACGGAAGTCCGGCCCACCTGGTGGCCACCGGAGCGCGGCTTGGTTTGCGACTTCTCGCTAGTTAAAAATAGCCTGGGAACCTTCATGACTAGCATAAGAGCACGCACGCTCGCGGCAGCAGTTCTATTAACCAGTGGCCTTGCGATTTTTCTTTGCGCAGCTGCGGCCCCTCCTCGCCTTCAACCCACGCTTGCTTCCGCATCGCAGGTCGCGCTAACGCTCGACCCGGCGCAATCCAAAGTTCGCTATACCGTTGACACCACTCTGCACACTGTCCACGGCACTTTTAATCTGAAGAGCGGATCCATCCATTTTGATCCAGGCACGGGACAAGCCGGCGGCGAAATCGTAGTCTTCGCAACCAGCGGCGAAAGTGGAAACGATTCGCGCGACAAGCGCATGCACCAAGAGATTTTGGAAACCGCAAAATATCCCGAAGTGGTTTTTCACCCGACGCAAGTCGAGGGCAACGTCGCTCCGTCCGGTCCATCGGACGTGAAGCTTCACGGCATCTTCTCCATTCACGGAGCGGACCACGAATTGACAGCACTGGTTCATGCGGAATTAGCGGGAGCTCATTGGACAGCAACTGGTAAATTCGAAGTGCCCTATGTAACCTGGGGAATCAAGGACCCCAGCAATTTTTTCTTGAAGGTAAAACACGTTGTGAACGTGGAATTGGAAATGTCCGGAGCGACGAAACCGACGGAGGTCACTCCCTAGCAATTGCCGAAGGCCTCAAACGGCGCCGGGGCGTGCCTTCTGCGACCATGCCTGAGACGGAGCTGCCGACTGGTTGGTTCCTCACCACGTCGTCAGGGGGCAGGGTCAATCTGCGCGTGTCCGGTTCGGGACGTTCGTTCATAGCAATTATTGTCCTGGCTTTGGCTGCATACACAGCATGGAACACCGCGATGCGCTGGCCAGGCTTGTCTTCGAGCTCAGCTCAAATGAGATTCGCCATATTGGCCGGATTTGCGCTATTGGAGATTTGGTGTGCATTCGGCGATGAAGTATGGTGCCTGCAGCAGTTGACTCAGTTTATTTCTTTGCGCACCGGTTGGCGCGTTGGCATGCGCTAGCCATCGAATCGGAAGCTGATTCTAAGACCTGACTGAAAACCAGGACCGGAGTGGAGAATCACCGAACGATCACTTCGCTTGGCCTGGAGGGCAGACTGAACTTCGCGCCCCGCTCCTGATTCGCTTGCAAGGTCGCGGCGAGATTCAACTCAGCAATCGGAATCTTTCGCGTCCACGAACCGGTGCTCCAGTAGTCCGTCTTGATACTTATAGTTGTGCCAACAATCGTGTATTTCGCCACTTCTTCCTGATGCCCGTCGCGAAACACAAGCACTGCGGGCGGAAGTTCGCTGGGTGCCTGCGCGCGAAGGGAAGCAACAGTTCCTTTGGCCTGCGCTGCTTCCGATGGCGGCGCACCGGATTCTCCTGCGATCTCCATCGGTCCATAGCTTGTAAGTCGCACCCAATGGTCTCCGCGCAATTCCACCACCAAGGATTCAGGAGGCTTCGGCTGGTTTGCTGGCGAAGCTGGCGCGGCAGATTGTGCGCGGAACGGCGGCGGAGGCGCCTCGCCGACTTGGTCCTGAGAATCGTAATCCGGGTAGTAGTCTGAATCGTAGTAAGTATCGTAGTAAGGATAGTAGTTTGGCGCGAACCCCGAACCGGCAAAAGCCCGTCGTCCGTGGCGCATTCGGACAAAAGGACGTCCCACTGCACGGCCCCGCGAAACGTGAGCCGCACCTCGGCCTGCGGGAGCGAAGCCACGCCCGCCATGGCCCTGACCTCGCGCCGGCGATGCAAGCAACGTCATCCCCACCAGGCCGAGCGACAACGCAGACAACGCAATCGTCTGATACCTCATGACCTCATCGCCTCTGCTATCGAGACGCTAGCGCGTCGCTTCTTGCAAAACTGCGCATAGTCTTAAGCTAGTCTCAAGCGCTGCCGCAGTCAAGCATCGGTCCAGTAGTTTGCTCAGTTTTCATGACCCATACGCCGCCCTGGGATTTGTTGGTTTACGTTCCGGTAGCCCGATTTTCGCTGTTCGCGCCACTGAATTCCCCGCCCTTGTTGTGCAGTAGGTTCAATTTGGATCGATGCCTTATACACCCATTAACCCACTAAATCGCTAAACCGGGAGCAAGAGCCATTTGATCTATGACGGCCGCGGCGTTCCATTGGCAATCGAATTGCCACGACTCAGCCCGGGCGTTGCCGCTGCTTGATGCCATTCCGCCGCTGCAAGGCGTGATCGGCCGCGCTCTCGTCCCGATTGCATACTGAGAGATCGGGGCCTACGACGCAGAGAAAATCCGCCGTGTTGCGTGCACGTCACGCCGCTACTTGGAATGCGCAATACCGAAAACGGCAGCGGTTGGGGACGATGGCGCTGGGTTCTCAATTTTCTCATTTGCGGCTTGTCGGTTTGGAAGGCGGGAAGTGGCCCTGTAGGAAATTCCATCAGATCAGAGCGCGAGCGAGAGAAGCGCCTTGTGCATATCTGCTCTTTTCTCATACCGTAGGCGAAGACGACGGCAACGGTTCAAACACGCAAGGTACGTTCTAGTTGAGGCCCGAATTGCTCAAATTGCTCGAGCAGCCATCCACAGTTGTTCGCAGAACCACGCGTGCGCAGGTTCGTCGTTCGCACGCCTTTTGCCTCCGTGCTGAGGAAACGGCGATCAGCCAGAAGAGCGCCAAGTCCGCATCTCTCAGATCTCCGCAGTCGACGCGACTTGGGAAATGCGATGTACAGCGACCGGCGCTAGTGACTTGCGACAGGTTGGAAGAAGTTCACCAGCACCCGCTGGGCAACGTGTTGACCCAGCAACAATCCCTGCTGAACGGAATGGTGATAGTGGAAGCCTGCATAAATGCGAGCGTACTCTACCTCTTTTTCAAGTTCTTTCGTGTTGTTGAATGTGTGCACGTGCGCTGGGTTGAAAACAGTGCTGCTGACTGTGAAGTTCACGTTAGGAGTCCCAAAATAACCCTTTAGGATAGTCGCGACCGCTCCCGTAAGACACGCGTGCCCGGCGGGGTATTCCGGGTGATTGGGGGTGACGCCAAGCGGCATCCACGTCGAGTCGGGAACCGTAGCGGAATTTCCGTCAATGCCGCCGTTTTGAATAGCCGTTACCGGACGCCAGAAACTGAAGTGGTACTTGGCGTTATAACAGCCGATGAAGGAGTCGGCGACGGCAGTCCACAACATGGCGAATAGGCGCGCCGTATCGGACGTGTTGAGCGCGTGTCCCGCTGCTAGCGCACGAAACGCTCGTGCGTATTGCTTTGAGGTTTGCTCGGTCCAGAACAAACCAATCTCAGTCTGCTGGTCCGTTCTCACGGTGCTGTTGACTGCGCCTAGGGCCTTAACCTGGTTGTAATCGTCTGCCCACTGAGCGCTTGTCAGGGCGGGGGGAGGTTCATCTGGAAGGAATTGCGAAGCGCTGCTCATGGTGAAAGGGACCATCTGGCCGGCCCAAGGAGTTAGTGGCAAAAGGTGCGCCGGTGGGGTCGGAATCCAAACTCCGGCTGTTGGTCCAGCTGGAAAGGTGTAAGGCACATTCGCACCGAGACCGTCGCCCGCTCGCATAGCTCTGATTGAATCGGCTGACGCCTTTCCAACCATGACTCCATCATCCTTTGTTTGGCCATTCGGTATGACGGCAAGAGCCGCCATGTACTGCATAGTCAGCGCATCGTATTGGCCCGGAAAATAGGAAATGAGCGTGTTATAAGCCGCCGCGATGACTGCTGCATCGACCGATGCTCCCGTTGGTGCGGGGATTTCTGCGCCGTAGGGCTGAAAGCGATGGTCGATCGCGTTCACGGCGTCATAGATGGCTAGGTGCATGTAAGCCAGATAGACGCTCGTACCACCGGAAGTATTTGAACCTGGAGATATCGTCTGATCTCCATTGAGCGCCGCGGTAACGGCAATTGCGTTCCAGTCAATTACCGCATTTTGTGCCGCGGCCACGCCACAAAGCATGAGGACGAGCGAGAACAAAGCGACCGTCCGAAATCCAAAATGCTTGAAGCCGAGAGATTTACGAGAATTTTCCATGGGGGGTCTCCCTTAAGGTTTTCTGTTTCGCGAACCAGCCGCAAACTCTTCGCTCTGCACCCTGAGGTCGCGGCATCGCAGCCCACTGTTGGCCAAAACGCGGCAAACCGGCAATGCACGCGACGTCAAACTAAGGCCGGAAAAAAGTCATCCGGCAAAGCTGTGAAGACACAAGAGATACCGACGCGTCAGTTTTCCGTGCCATTTCGTTGAAGGACAACTAGAGAAGTGATAAGCTTCGCGCCATTCCCACCGAGCATTG
>WNFP01000713.1_pt1 | contig 25614 bp, 19 predicted proteins | sample 5400201 | NCBI WGS metagenome assembly WNFP01 (sample SAMN13153355, study PRJNA577476) | soil metagenome | isolation source: 115 cm saprolite under Madrone tree | place: USA:California | collected 2016-06-14
GGGGATATCGTGCGTCAGTTAACAGCCTGCCGAGTGGTCGGTCATGGGACTCCACGAGGAAGCAGGAACCCATCGAAGAGGCGGCCCGGTGTGCCCAACCTCAGTAGGCAATCCCCCTCGTTCACGAGCGGGAGGATGTCAAAATGTTAGAGATTTGAGGTGGAGGTCACGGACAGTGTTGGACTTTCTAGGAGACTTGAGGCGTACACACTACTGCGGCGAGCTCCGCGCGAAGCACGAAGGACACGAGGCTGTTGTGATGGGCTGGGTGGCGCGGCGCCGCGACCTTGGCAATCTGCTCTTTCTCGACGTGCGCGATCGCACCGGTATCGTCCAAGTAGTCTTCAACAAGGAGACGCAACCTGCGGCGCACGCCAAAGCCGAGCAGGCACGCGGCGAATTCGTCGTCGCCGTCGAGGGCAAGGTCCTCAAGCGGCAGAAAGCCAATCCGGGATTGTCCAGCGGGGAAGTGGAGCTCGTTGCGGCGAAATTGCACATTCTGAATAACGCCAAGACGCCTCCCTTCCCGATCGAAGACGAAATCAACGCGGCGGAGGAGACGCGCCTGCGCTTCCGCTATCTCGACCTTCGTCGGCCGAAGCCGCACCATAATCTCGCGCTGCGCCACAAGATCATCCTCGAAGTTCGCAAGGTGATGGACGAGATGGGCTTCCTCGAAGTGGAAACGCCCATGCTCACGCGCTCGACGCCGGAAGGGGCGCGCGACTTTCTTGTGCCCAGTCGCATTCATCACGGGCAGTTTTACGCGCTGCCGCAGTCGCCACAGATTTTCAAGCAGATTCTGATGATCGCCGGGCTGGACAAATACTTTCAGATCGTGAAGTGCTTCCGAGACGAAGATTTGCGCGCTGACCGCCAGCTCGAATTCACGCAGCTCGACGTCGAGATGTCATTTCCGAGCCAGGAAGACGTTTTCCGCGTGATCGAAAACGTGATGGTGCGTGCTTGTGCTGTCGCAGGTATAAAGGCCGAAGCGCCGTTTCCGCACATGCTCTATAAGGATGCCATTCGAACGTACGGCAGTGACAAACCGGACCTGCGCTTTGGAATGGAATTGCATGAAGTGACGGCTTGTTTCCCAGTCGAGGCAAAGGAAAAACTGCAGATCGAAGGCCATGTCTTCGCTTTTGCCGCCCCGGGAGCGGCAGGCTATTCGCGCAAGCAGCTTGATGAGTTGACGGAGAAGGCCAGGTCGCTCCACGCGCGTGGCGCATATTTCGTAAAAGAAACACCGGAAGGGTTGACCTCGACGGTTGAGAAATTGATCGGCGCGGAAAATGTGAAGAAGCTCGCCGAGGCATGCGGCGCGAAGCCCGGCGATCTCGTTGTCGCTGTTTCCGCGAAAGAACAAATCAAAGGCACCGAAGCAGCCGCGCTGATCGCGGGTCAATTACGTGTTCACCTTGGTGAAGCGCTCGGCGTGATCGACAGGTCCCAGTGGAAATTCTTGTGGCTCACAGGCTTTCCGCTGTTCGAATGGAGTGAGTCCGACAAAACCTGGGTGAGCGCGCAGCATCCCTTCACCGGCATCGTCGATGAAGACCTGGAAAAGCTCGAATCGGCGCCCTGGGGAGTGCGTTCGAAAGGCTACGACCTCGTTCTCAATGGCCATGAGCTCGGCTCCGGCAGCATTCGAATTCACCGCCAGGACATTCAGGAGCGCTTGTTCAAAGCGCTGGGCCTATCCGAAGAGCAATTGCGTCGGCGCTTCGGTTTTTTCCTCGACGCGTTGACCTATGGCACTCCTCCGCATGGCGGCATCGCGCTCGGGATCGACCGCGTGGTCATGCTCCTCGCCGGTGAAAAGTCCATCCGCGAAGTCATCGCCTTCGCGAAAACGACTGCCGCACAGGATTTGATGGCCGATTCGCCGTCACCAGTGGACCAAGACCAGCTTGACCAGTTGGGCATCGCCCTAAAGCAAGATCAGTAGGTGGGAACGATTGATTATGGACCTTCCTCAGGCACTTAGGGAAGAACACAGTCCGCTTGCATTTGACGGTCGCCTTGTTCTCCTGCGGTGGACGACCTATCGCTGTCCCCACCGTCGAGGAGCTTTCAGAAGAGACTTCTGGCCTAATAATGTCAAGCTCGGCAGGGGGGAGCACATTTGCCGAAAGTGTGGCAGAGTCTTTGATGATGGCTCACATGAATGGCCGGTGTTGAGCTTGGCCAAGAGGCTAAGGCTCCTCTGCCCACCCCCTTCTTATTGGAATCTCGGGAGGGTTTGTGGTTGCCGCGATCCTCAGTGTCTTAATTACACCGTGGGACGAGCACAGTTGGCTGGTGATCCTCATCGTAACGGGATTCTCCCTTATACCCATAATTGTGTGGCGTCCTATTCGTCTAGTCTGCGTGCGTCGCTCGAAGAATCGATATGAAACTGAACTGCCCTCGATGCACACAAGGCTAGAGACTGACAGGCTCAGCTGATGTCACGGATACGTATATTGCCGGAGGCGGTGGCGAATAAAATCGCCGCGGGCGAGGTTGTCGAGCGGCCGGCGTCGGTGGTGAAAGAGCTTCTGGAGAATGCCATCGACGCAGGTGCGAAGACGATTCGTGTCGAAGTGGAGGTCGGCGGCAAGCGCATGATTCGCGTGATCGATGATGGTCACGGGATGACCCATGACGATGCGCTGTTGGCGTTCGAGCGTCACGCCACGAGCAAGTTGCGCTCGGCGGACGATCTGCTCTCGATTGCCACGCTGGGATTTCGCGGTGAGGCCTTGCCAACGATCGCCGCCGTATCGCGATTGCTGCTCGAAACGCGCGATGAAGCGGAGGCCGAAGGCACGCGCATCGAATTCGCAGGCGGCAAGCTGGTTAACGTAAAGTCGGCGGGTGTGCCCGTGGGAACAACCATCAGCGTCGCCGACATTTTTTATTGTGTCCCAGCGCGCAGAAAATTCCTCAAGTCGGACACCACGGAGTTGGGTCACATCGCTTCGCTGGTCACGCACTACGCGCTCGCGAATCCCGGCAAACAATTCATTCTCACTACCCCGACCCAGGAAATTATTAACTGTCCGCCCACGGAAAAGCTGGCCGACCGCGTCTATCAACTCTTCGGAAGGCAAGCAGTGGAAGAGCTGGTGGAAATCCTCGCCGTTTCTGCGCCTTTCCGAGCGGCCATCGCCGAGCCGGAACTCGAACCGCAAGAAGAAAAGTCATCGCTGACGGTGAGTGGGTTTACCTCGCGTCCCGACATACAGCGGATGAATCGCAATGGAATCTACATTTTTGTAAACCGGCGCCTGGTGCGTGACCGGCTGATTCTGCACGCCATTCACGAGGCCTATCGCAACATTCTGCCGCCGGCCGTCTTTCCCGCGACGCTGCTTTTCCTGGAGATGCCCTACGAAGAAGTCGACGTCAACGTCCATCCGGCAAAAATCGAAGTGCGCTTCCGGCGTTCGCAATTGGTCCACGATGTTGCGCGCGATGCAATTCGCCAAGCATTGATGGGCGCGCGGCCGATTGCAAGTTTTGCTGCGGCCGCTGCCGCCACGCCGCAAACCGCGGGCTCCGGAAATGGGACGTTTTCCGGTGGCATCACGCCCGCGGCGGTGGAATCGGGCGTGCCGCGCGCGATTATTCCTCCCATGGAAGAGGTCGGTGGCGGCTCCGTCGTCGGCTCCGACGGCGGATTTGATCTCACCGGCGCGCCGCTCAGACCGGTCGAACAACGGATTCCCTTCACTTCGGGAACTGCATTTGGCGCAGGTGTCGTGCCGGTGCGGACGTCTACCCCCGGAAATTGGGCCGCAAATCTCGCCGCTCCTAGCGCGGAAGCTCCCGCGAGTCTCCCGCGCACCGAACACATCGCAGATCTAAAGCCACTTGGTCAGGTGAGCGCAAGTTTCATCGTTGCCGTGAACGGCGAAGGGCTATGGATCGTAGATCAACATGTGGCGCACGAGCGCGTACTCTTTGAGCAGCATTTGGAAGCGCGCCGCGCCGGAAGAGTAGAATCGCAGCGCATGCTGATGCCGCTGGTGATTGAATTGTCGCCCCGCCAGATCGTCACGTTTGAAAAGATCGCGGAAGAATTGTTCGCGAACGGATTTGAAGTCGAGCCCATGGGTCCTAAAAGCGTGGCGATCCAGGCCGTGCCCGCCGGGGTTGGCGCGCCCGATGCTGAAAAACTGCTAACCGAAATTCTCGATGGCATCGAACGCGAAAACGCGGCGATTTCGATTGAAACACTGCAGGCGAAAATCGCGGCGTCCACCGCGTGCCACGCGGCGATCAAGGTGAACACGCCGCTCGAACAATCGAAAATGGAATGGCTGCTGGACGCGCTGTCCAAGACCGATTGTCCGATGAGCTGCCCGCATGGGCGGCCGGTGGTGCTGCGGTATTCCATGAAAGAAATTGAGAAGGCGTTTCATCGCATTTAGCCATGTCATGTACGCAAAGCATATTGTCATCCTGAGGGAAGCAGAGGAACTCAAGGTGATGATTGGCGCGCAATCCAAAGTTGGTTGCAGATGGTGGCGTTGAGATCGTTCGGGCCCCGACCCGGTGGGGACCTCAGGATGATAAGTGTGGGGAGACGCGGATGACGGAGACGCAGAAAACGGCAGTGATTTTCGGCCTGGCCAACAAGCGCAGCATTGCGTGGGCTATCGCCCAGAAGCTGCACCAAGCCGGCTGGCGGCTGGCTATCACCTATCAGAACGATCGGATGGAGCAGGAAGCCAGAGACTTAATCACCGATCTGCCGGGCGCCGCGGGCTTCATGTGTGATGTCTCGTCGGACGACCAAATCGCAAGACTCTTCGATGAACTAAGAACGCGATATGGCTTGTTGAACGGGATCGTGCACAGCGTGGCGTTTGCTCCTGCGGAAGAATTGAAGGGCGAATTTGTGAACACCACGCGCGAGGGATTTCGTATCGCGCACGACATCAGCGTGTACTCGCTGATCGCGGTGGCGCGCGCTGCCGCGCCGCTGATGACCGCGGGCGGAGGAATCGTCACGCTGACCTACTACGGCGCGGAAAAAGTCGTGCCGAAGTACAACGTGATGGGTGTCGCTAAGGCCGCACTCGAAGCAAGTGTGCGCTACCTGGCAAACGACCTGGGGCCGAAGAACATCCGAGTGAATGCCATCTCTGCCGGCCCGATCAAAACGCTGGCGGCACGAGGGATCTCTGGGTTGGGAGACATGTTGAAGGCGCATGCCGAGCGCGCCCCGCTCAAGCGCAACGTCGATCCGGGCGAAGTTGGCGGAACCGCTACGTTCCTGCTTTCCGAGGCCGGTTCTGGTATCACTGGCGAAACGATTTACGTCGATTGCGGCTATAACATCATGGGATTTTGAGAGTGGCACAGGGACTCCGGCCGGTGCCCGGTTGGCGGCCGCCTCAAAGTAAAGTCACACACTCAAGACCGAGCTGAACCACGAAGATGCCAAAACTTACTATCGCTATCGATGGTCCTGCGGGGTCCGGCAAAAGCAGCGTGGCGCGGCGCGTTGCCGCCATGCTCGGGTATCTGTATCTAGACAGCGGGGCCACCTACCGCGCGCTGGCGCTGAAGGCGCTGAGGCACGGCGCGTCGCTGAATGACGAGGTCGGGCTGGAAACACTTGCGAAAGAAACGCACATCGAACTACAGCTGCCTAGACCGGAGCAGGAAGCGGCAGGCGCGACCAATGGTGTATTCCTCGACGGTACAGACGTGACGAAGGAAATTCGTACCCCGGCAGTGGCGCAAGCGGCGTCGCGACTCGCAACGATTGCCGGAGTGCGTCGCGTACTCGTCGCCGAGCAGCAGCGCGCCGGTGGGGGCGGCGGAGTAGTGATGGAAGGGCGGGACATCGGAACCGTCGTTTTCCCAAACGCCGAGCTGAAGATTTTTCTGGATGCATCGCCGGAAGAGCGCGCGGAACGCCGCTGGAAAGAGCACCAGGAAAAAGGCGAGAAGATGACGCTCGCCGAAGTTTTCGACGAAGTGATAGAGCGCGACCGCCGCGATCGTGAGCGCAAAGTGTCCCCGCTCGTGCGCGCGGGGGACGCCGTACTGGTGGACAACACCGCCATGGGCATCGAAGAAACCGCGCGGTTGATCGTCATGCTCGCAGAGGATCGCGCGAAAGAATTGGCGGGGGTTGCGGGAGCAAATCTGTGATTCGAACATCATTGATGCTGGCATTTTCCGCGGGCGGCGCGCTGCTAGTGATGCCCTTGCTGACCATGGCACAAACCAGTTCCCGCTCAGCGGAAGCAAGCCGAAAATTCCGCGCTTATCTCGGTGAAGATTGGAAACGCTGGATGCAGGAATATCCCGAAACCGCGACTCTCGTTGGGTTTCCCGGACAGAACCGCCGGTGGCGCGACGATTCGCGAGAGGGCCTGCAAACGAGAATCCGCCACCTCCACGAGAGTCTCACGAAGCTGCATCCCATTCCGCGCGATCGACTCCCTGCCGAGGAACAATTCAACTACGACCTTTACCGGGAGCTTCTGGAAACGGCGGAAGAGGGCTTGCAGTACGGCGACGATCCTATTCCATTCCGTGATGTTGTCCCGAGTAACTCTTGGATGCCCATAACGCAGATGGGTGGAATCCAGCAGGGTGCAGCAGAAATAATCGCGGCGATGCCGCACCAAACGGTCGCGGATTACGAGGATATTCTTGCGCGGCTCGAAGCGCTGCCGACCAGCATTGAACAGAATCTTTTGTTTCTTCAGGAGGGTTTGAACAAAGGCTATACGCCGCCGAAGTTGATGCTGCGCGATGTTCCGAAGCAAATCGCTGGTCTGATTCCCGCCGATCCGCTGGCTAGCCCGCCGCTGGAGCCGTTCAAAGAATTCCCCGCGGGATTTCCCGAAGCGGAGCGAATCCGGCTCACCGATCGCGCCAAGAAGCTTTACGCCAGCGCCGTTGCTCCGGCGTTTCAGAAACTGCACGACTACGTAACTTCGACGTACTTGCCGGCCTGCCGTGAATCGATCGCGGCAACGGCGCTGCCCAACGGCGCCGCAGCTTACGCGTTTCATGTGCGTTGGCAGACCACGACGAACTTGACGCCGCAGCAGATTCACGAGATCGGACTTTCCGAAGTAAAACGTATCCGCTTGGAGATGGACAAGGTCATTGCCTCGGCGGGATTCAAGGGCAGCTTCCACGACTTCACGGAAGTTCTGCGCACGGATCAGCGCTTCTACTATGACCGGGCGGATGATCTGGTGAACGGTTACCGCATTATCACAAAAAAGATCGACCCAGAACTCGCGCATCTCTTCGGCAAGCTGCCGCGGCTTCCTTACGGCGTATGCGTGATTCCGGAGTTCAAAGCGCCTTCACAGACAACGGCATATTACCAACCGGGCGCACCGAGTGCCGGGCGGCCGGGCTGCTATTTCGTCAACACCTTCAACCTTCACGCGCGACCAAAGTGGGAAATGGAGGCGCTCTCGCTGCATGAGGCGGTTCCCGGGCATCATCTTCAGCTTTCGCTCGGGCAGGAGATGGAAAACGTGCCTGAATTCCGAAAACACCTCGGCTACTCGGCGTTTGTCGAGGGCTGGGCATTGTATTCGGAGAGCCTCGGCGAGGAGCTGGGCATGTACAAAGATCCGTATTCGAAATTCGGGCAGCTGAGCTACGAAATGTGGCGCGCGGTAAGGCTGGTGGTAGATACCGGGATGCATTCCATGGGCTGGACGCGGCAGCAGGCCATCGATTTCTTCCGCGAGAATACCGGAAAGACCGATCAGGACATCACCGTCGAAGTCGATCGCTACATCGTGTGGCCGGGGCAGGCGCTCGCGTACAAGATCGGGCAGATGAAGATTCGCGAGTTGCGCTCGGAAGCAGAGAGGAAACTGGGCGAAAGACTCGATGTGCGCAAATTTCATGATGCGGTGCTTGAAGAAGGCGCGGTGCCCCTGAGCGTCTTGGAAGCGCGTATCAAGCGCTGGATGGATGAGCAGGTGGGCCATTAGCGGCCTGCCGCCATGCACTTCAGCCCCACAGGCGTTTCAACTCGCAAAGAGTCCGGCACCCTCTGAATTACAATCCGAGCCCTGTAACTCCCGCGGCTCTCCTTCCGTATTCACTTAGAGACGATTCCGATGTGGTGCGTGAGCTTTGAGTGCGCACCCAAAGGATTTGATAGAGTGAATGGGAGTTCCCTTAAGCTTATGCTCGCCCTCCGTGACAATCTCGTGCAATGCTTTAGTGCCGTGCGCACGCACAAACTGCGCGCCTCGCTCACTATGCTGGGGCTGACGATGGGTGTGGCCACACTTATCACGGTCATGACGATCGTGCAGGGCGCAAACGTCTACGTCGAGCAAAAGATCGCCAACCTGGGCACAAACGTCTTTCAAATCGCGCGCACTCCCTTCGCAGTGACCGATTTCAACATCATTATCAAAGCGTTGAAGTTCAAGAAGATTGAGCTCGAGGACATGCGCGCGGTTGCAGAAGGCTGTCCCGCTTGCCAGGAGGTTGGCGCCACAGCCAGCGGAAGCGCGCACGCAAGATACGGTAACAAAGAGGTGACAGACGTGAATTTCTATGGGCAGACGCCAAACATGGCCGACATTGATACTCGCACTGTGGAATTTGGCCGCTACTTCACGGCCGCAGAAGCCGACCACCACACTGATGTTTGCTTGATCGGCGACACACTAGTGCAGCAGCTGTTTCTCGGCATGGACCCCATCGGGAAGAACCTTCGTGTCGGTAATGACGAACTCATGGTAATTGGGGTCATCGAGAAGATCGGCAGTGTCCTGGGGCAGGACCAGGACAATTTCATCATCGTCCCCCTGCCGGTATTTCTGCGCATGCAAGGTGTGCACACAAGCCTCACGATCAACGTCAGAACGAACACCGGTGATTTTGAAAAGGCACAGGATCAGGCCGACCTGGTCCTGCGGGCGCGACGTCACCTCAGTGGCAAGAGGGAAGATGATTTCTTCATCGGCACGAAAGAAAGCTACATGGCCTTGTGGCGCAGCATCAGCTCGGCGTTTTTCGGCGTTTTCATTCTGGTGAGCGCGATCTCAGTGGTCATCGGCGGAATCGTCATCATGAACGTGATGCTGGTAAGTGTGAACCTGCGGCGACGGGAAATCGGCGTGCGCCGCGCGGTGGGTGCGACGAAGAGCGACATTCTGCGCCAGTTCATGGCCGAAAGCGTCATGCAATGTATCGCCGGCGGCGCTCTGGGCATCTCTCTCGGATTTCTGGTGGCGCTGGCACTCCGCACGTATACGCCGTTCCCGGCGGCGGTGCAAACGTGGGTCGCGGTGCTAGGAGTATTTCTGAGCTCCGCAGTCGGATTGTTTTTCGGAATATATCCGGCATTGCGCGCGTCACGGCTGGACCCGATTGTGGCTTTGAGGTCCGACTAATGGCCATTATGACGGTTGCGCAAACGCGGGAGAATCTGTTTGCTGCTCTGGAGACGTTGCGCTCGTCCAAGGTTCGCTCCGCCTTGACGGTGCTGGGTATCGTCATCGGTGTATCTTCGGTGATTTCCATGGCGGCCATCATTCAAGGTCTGAACAAGTTTGTGCAGGACCGCGTGGAGCGGCTGGGGTCGCGCACTTATTTTATTTCTCGATTCCCATTCGGCACCGACCCATCCCGCTTGCCGGAACGGATTCGAACGCGCAAGTATCTTGAATACAATTACGCCGAGTTTGTCCGAAATGCTGCGCCCGACGTGCGGATCGTCACGACGTTTGGCACGCGGGGCTTCTTCTTCGGTGATAGCAATCGGATTATCAGCGGTGACCGCAGTGTCGAGAAGGTTGTCATACGCGGCGCGGAGCCGGAGTACACGGAGGCGATTCCGTTGTTCAGCATCGAGCGCGGCCGTTTCATCAGCGTCTTCGATCAGGAGCATGCGCGGCCCGTCGCCGTGCTGGGCGCGGCCATCAGCGAATCGCTGTTCCCCAATACGGACGCCCTCGGGAAAACTGTGCGCGTCAATGGCGCCGCTTACGAAGTGATCGGCGTATTCGAGCATGACCAGGGCTTGTTCCTCGGCCCGGGCGTGGACATCTTTGTGGTCATCCCGCTCAGCAACTTCAAGAAACAGTACCCGGAAGCCAAAGAATTGATTATGGCATTCACTGTTCCGGAGAACGTCAACGTGGAAACCGCGCACGGCGAAGTCATTCAGGCCCTGCGCCGTCTCCGCCGTATCCCTGCCGGGAGGGAAAATGATTTCGAGTTGAGCTCACCGGATTTCCTCAGCAATCTTTGGAACCAGCTCACTGGCGCGCTGGTCATTCTCACTACGGTGATCAGTTCGATCGGGCTGCTGGTGGGCGGCATCGGCGTAATGAACATCATGCTCATCTCCGTGACCGAGCGCACCCAGGAAATTGGCGTGCGCAAAGCCATCGGCGCGCGCCGCGCGGATGTCCGTCTACAATTTTTGCTGGAAGCCGTGGTGCTCACCCTGGTCGGCGGTTCGATCGGCATTCTGATTGGGGCAGGCGTGTCCATTCTCGTGCGCACACTCGTGCCTTCGATTCCCGCGACATTGTCGTATCTGTGGGTCTCGATTGGGTTTGCGATCTCCGTCGGCGTGGGGCTGTTCTTCGGATACTATCCGGCGAATCTGGCTGCTAACCTTGACCCCATCGTTTGCCTGCGGTACGAATGAAGATCGTGGCGTGGGTTCTGCGGCCTATAAGTACTTTGGAATTAACAAGCAGCGCAAAAATGGGCCAAAAACGGTGCTTTTCAAAAATAGTTCTTGACAGATTTTCCGAATGCGTTTACTTTTGAGATACCTCAGTCGTACGCCTTGGCTTAGCCGAGGTCCTCGCTGAGCGTGAAGAGCAGACTATGAGACACGAAGACAAAAGCCAATACGGAATCACACCAAGGCGATCGGGTCTCGTGGACTGCTTGTTCGCGCGATTGTAAAACAAGCCGCCTAAGTAGTTTCGATTCAAGATTATCGGCCTAGTGATTTGTGTCCCGGGACGTTGAAGTTCACGGCCTGTTCTGGGCCGCGGGAGTACGCAGTGCTCTCCAGGCGAGCATGCCGTTTCACCGTGAGCGCCATCCCTCCCGGATTTCTTGACGCCGTGGATCCTTGAAGAAGGAAGCGCCACACTACGGGTGTGCGCTAGTGAAGGAGTCACGGGGCCGGGTAAAGAGAGGCGCGTGGAAGCTTGAAGAGTTTGCGGCGTGGTGAAGGCCTGGGTTACATCGGGCTCCGACGGTTGCAGGTTCGACTCCTGCCGGTGGCGCGAGCTGCCGTAGCTCAGCGGATAGAGCAGCGGACAAATACCTGGGCCGCTGATTCCCGCCGCAAGAGTCTCTGGTGTGCTGAAGGTGAGCGTTACTTCGATCGAGCGCCCCGGTGATGAACTGGGGGAGGTCGCGAGTGCAATTCTCGTTTGCTTCGTAAGAAGCAGTGGCTCAGACAAACGCGAACCGCTTGTTCCCACCAAACGGGCTGCCGGGATGGCGCTGTGCAGAGATACTTCGTGGTTAAACGATGCGGGGCTGCTGCTCCGCAGCTCTGCTCGATTATTCCTCCCCGCTCAAATTTGGCCGGCGCGAACCGCGGAACGGTCGGCGGTTCGCGCCGGGGCTGGGGAAAGGAGGACTAGCAATGGCAAAGATGAACGTGTGGAAGCCGATGTTCCCGGTGCGGACGCATGAAGGAGCAGTGGCGCAGAAGGTGGACGCGAAAAGCGAGCTGCGGCGCACCATGCTCACATGCTTGCTCTGGGAAGACACCTTCTACGAGAAGGGCAACGACATCGCCAAGCGCATCGCCGCGCTTGCCGCCGAGAACAAGCCAGAAGTCGTGGCTGCTCTCGCGCGGGAAGCACGCGGCAAGATGCAGCTTCGTCACGCGCCGCTCTTCCTCACACGTGAACTCGCGCGCCGCAAGGGCATCGGCCGACTCGTGGCCGAAACGCTCGAGGACGTCATCCAGCGGGCCGATGAACTCGGCGAGTTTGTGGCGCTCTACTGGAAGGAAAAGAAGCAGCCGCTCTCCGCGGGCGTAAAGCGCGGTCTGGCACGAGCGTTCACGAAGTTCGACGCCTACCAGCTTGCGAAGTACGACCGCGAGTCGGCGGTGAAGCTCCGCGACGTGCTGTTCCTGTGCCACGCGAAGCCCAAGGACCAAGCGCAGGCCGTGCTCTGGAAGAAGCTCGTTGAGAACACGCTCGAACCTCCCGATACCTGGGAGGTTGCCTTGTCCACAGGGAAGGACAAGCGCGAGAACTTTGAGAGACTCCTGCGCGAAGGGAAGCTCGGCGGCTTGGCCGTCCTGCGAAACCTCCGCTTGATGCTGGCATCGGGCGTCGATCCCAAGCTCGTGCGCGAGCGGCTGGACCAGGGCGTCGCGCGAGCGCTGCCGTTCCGCTTCGTGACGGCGGCTCGCTACGCACCCAGGCTCGAGGATGCTCTCGAAAAGGCCATGCTCAAGGGCATCGCCGGATTCGCGAAGCTTGCGGGGTCGACCGGACTTGTCGTGGACGTGTCCGGCTCGATGAACTACAAGCTGTCGAAAAAGGGCGAGACCACGCGCATGGACGCGGCGGCAGGGCTGGCGATTCTGCTTCGCGAGAAGGCCGACGAGTTCACCATCGCGACCTTCTCCGACACTTGCATCGAATTGCCTCCGCGACGGGGCTTCGCGTTGCGCGATGCCATGGTGGGCTCGCAGGCGCACTCGGGAACCTACCTCAAGCGCGCGCTGACGCAGCTCCACGACAAGGCGGCGTGGCGCGAACTCGATCGGCTAATCGTAATTACCGACGAACAGTCGCACGACGGCATCCTGCAAGCGTGGACGCCGCGCGCGTACGCGGTGAACGTGGCCCCGTACAAACACGGCATCAGCTACGGCAACGGCTGGACGCACGTTGACGGTTGGTCGGAGCGAATCGTCGATTACATCGCCGCAGTGGAAGCGCAAGCAGCGGCCTGACGATTCGTCTTTGAACTGAACAATTCAACCAGCGCAGCGGGGAAACTCACTGCGCCTTTTTTTTATGTGGTAACTGAGATGGAAAGATCGCGGAGTGCTCAGGTCGGTGCAGACATCGAGCCCAGAAATTCCATATTGGACTTCGATTTCGACAGTCGGCTGATCAAGAGCTCCATGGCCTCGACCGTTGAGAGCGGGCTCAGTACCTTGCGCAGCACCCAGACGCGGCTCAACTCGTCCGGCGGAAGGAGCAGTTCGTCCTTACGGGTGCCAGAGCGCTGAATGTCGATGGCGGGGAAGACGCGCTTATCGGCGAGGCGCCGGTCAAGATAGATTTCCATGTTGCCGGTGCCCTTGAACTCTTCGAAAATCACGTCGTCCATGCGGCTGCCGGTGTCAATCAGCGCCGTGGCAATGATGGTGAGCGAGCCACCTTCTTCAACGTGGCGCGCGGCGGCGAAGAAGCGGCGGGGGCGTTGCAAGGCGTTGGCATCGATACCGCCGGAGAGCACTTTGCCGGAAGGTGGAGTGACGGCGTTGTAGGCACGGGCGAGCCGGGTGATGGAGTCGAGCAGCACGACCACGTCGCGCTTGTGTTCGACCAGACGCTTGGCCTTTTCGAGGACCATTTCGGCGACTTGGATGTGCCGCTGGGGCGGCTCGTCAAACGTAGAGCTGATCACTTCGCCCTTGACGGTTCGCTGCATGTCGGTCACTTCTTCGGGACGCTCGTCGATGAGCAGCACGATCAGCGCGACCTCGGGATGATTGGTCGCGATGGCGTTGGCCATGGATTGCAACATCATGGTCTTTCCGGTTCGCGGCGGGGCATTGACCAAGCCGCGCTGGCCCTTGCCGACCGGACAAAGAAGATCTAGCACGCGGCCGGTCGAATTCTCCTTAGTCGTTTCCATTTTGAGGCGGCCCTGGGGGTACAGGGGCGTCAAGTTGTCGAAGAAGATTTTGTTACGTGCAACTTCCGGATCTTCAAAATTGACCGCTTCGACTTTGATCAGCGCGAAATAGCGTTCACCATCTTTGGGCGGGCGGACCTGGCCGGAGACCGTGTCGCCCGTGCGCAGATCGAACTTGCGGATCTGCGACGGCGATACGTAGATATCGTCCGGGCCGGGGAGATAGTTGTATTCCGGGGCGCGCAGAAAGCCGAATCCATCAGGGAGGCACTCGAGGACGCCTTCGGAGAAGATCAAACCGTTCTTTTCGGTTTGCGCCCGGAGGATCTGGAAGATCAACTCCTGCTTACGCATGCCGCTAGCCCCTGGAATGTTCAATTCCTTGGCGATCTTGGCGAGGTCGGTGATGTTCTTTTCCTTCAGCTCGGCAAGGCTGATACTCATCTGATTGTTTCCTTCAATGCTTGTTTCTTTTGGCATATGTCCTTAGCGATGATTGTGAAAATTGACCCTGAGAATCCGGAATTGATTTTGAGGTGGTCTACCGCACTGGCGGAGATGCGAAAACCTGCCAGGATGGGCAAACCAGACTTTGAGCAACCGGCGGCAGCGCCGGGCCGCGCGAACCTGTAAATTCCTCAAGCATAACTCCGACCAGGTCGGGGTAACTCGCGGGACGGGCGGGACCCAAAACAACGCTGCTTAGTTGGTCAAACTCTTGTCTTTCTCGGCGCCGGCCACGAAAGGTTCCGCTACGGGCGCAACCGCGGCATGCTCGAGCGGCACCGTGGGCCGCTCCAGCGCAAACTGCAGCACTTCATCCATGGTCTCGACAAAATGCGTCGTGAGACTGGAAAGAATCTCCTGCGGGATTTCCGCCAGGTCCTTCTCATTGTCCTTCGGAAGCAGTACCGTACGCAAGCCCATTCGATGGGCGGCTAGGAGTTTCTCCTTGACGCCACCGATGGGGAGCACCTTGCCGCGCAGCGTGATTTCGCCGGTCATGGTGACGTCGCGGCGCACCGGATTCTTCGTGAGCGCGCTGACGATGGAGGTGCAGATGGTAATGCCGGCAGAAGGTCCGTCCTTAGGGATCGCGCCTTCCGGCACATGCACGTGAATATCGATGGTGCGGTAGAAATCCCTGGGCAAGCCAAGCAGATGGGAGCGCGAACGTACGTAGCTCATGGCCGCTTGCGCGGACTCCTGCATCACGTCACCGAGCTTGCCGGTAAGCGTAAGGCGGCCTTTGCCTTCCATCAGAGTAGCCTCCGTGGACAGCACCGAGCCCCCGACTTCGGTCCACGCCAAGCCGGTGGTCAGGCCTATTTCGTTGTGTTTCTCGAGCCAGAATTCGCGGTACTTCAGCACGCCCAGGAAGTCGTTGGCGTTGGCAGGCGTGATTTCCACATTGGAGCGTGTACCGTCGGTGACCACTTTGCGCGCCATCTTGCGCGCGATGTTGTGAATTTCCCGCTCCAGGCTGCGAACACCCGCTTCGTGGGTGTAGTGCCGGATGATGTGAAGAAGGCCTTCGTCCGTAAGTTTGAGGTTCTTCTCGGTAAGGCCGGTCGCTTCGCGTGCCCGCTTCACCAGGAACCGCTTGGCGATTTCCAGCTTTTCCTGCTCCGTATAGCCGGGGAGGCGCAGAATCTCCATGCGGTCCTGAAGCGGCTGCGGAATCGTATGTAGCACGTTGGCCGTGCACACGAACATCACTTTCGAAAGGTCGTACTCCACGTCCAGGTAATGGTCCGTAAACGAGTGATTCAGTTCCGGATCGAGCACTTCCATCAGCGCCGCTGATGGATCGCCGCGGAAATCGGTGGACATCTTGTCGACTTCGTCCAGCACGAAGATTGGGTTCACCGTGCCGGCCTTCTTCATCATCTGTATGACTTGGCCGGGCAGGGCGCCGATATAGGTGCGGCGATGGCCGCGGATTTCGGCTTCATCACGCACGCCTCCGAGCGAAACCCGTACAAACTTGCGGCCAGTCGCATGGCCGATGGACATCGCCAGGGACGTCTTGCCCACGCCGGGAGGTCCGACGAAGCAGAGAATCGAGCCCTTGGGATTCTTCACCAGCTGGCGCACGGCAAGAAACTCAAGGATGCGCTCTTTGACCTTGTCGAGGCCGTAGTGTTCTTCATTCAAGATCTTTTCCGCGGCTTTGATGTCGCGAATTTCCTTCGATTTCTTTTTCCACGGTACCGCGAGCAGCCAATCGAGATAATTGCGGCTGACCGTGGACTCCGCGGACATCGGCGGCATAAGCTCCAGGCGCTTCAGCTCCTGGATGGCCTTCTCATGGACTTCCTTGGACATCCCGGCGGTGTCGATCTTCTTTTTCAGCTCGTCGATTTCGTTCTTCTCGCCGCGCCCCAGTTCTTTCTGAATGGCTTTAAGCTTTTCGTTCAGGTAGTACTCTTTTTGCGCCCGCTCCATCTGGCGCTTCACGCGCGTATTGATGTTGCGGTCGACATTAAGCTTTTCGAGCTCGATTTCCAGGATGTCGCCGATGCGATTCAGCCGCTCGAGGGGATCAACGGTTTCGAGCAAATCCTGCTTTTCATCCACCGGCAGTTGCAAGTTGGCGGCAATCGTATCCGACAGGCGCGCGGGATCATCCACCCGCGCTGCGGCAATCATGGTGTCGTAATTCAAGCTTTGCGAAAGCTTGATGAACTGTTCGTACAGCGCCGTGATTTTCTGGACGGTCTGCTCGACTTGGGGAGATGGCTCGACACGCGCACCCAGCAGCCGAACCGTGGCACGGAAGAACCCTTCCTCCGCGGCGATCGAGAGGGCCCGCGCCCGCTCCACGCCTTCGACCAGAACTTTGATGTTGCCATCGGGAAGCTTGACGCTCTGCACGATGTTGGCGAGAGTGCCCACGGCGTAAATCTCTTCCGGTTTGGGGTCATCAACCGAAGCGTCATGCTGCGTGGAAAGAAAGATCTTTTTGTCGCCGGCCAGCGCTTCCTCAAGCGCGCGGACGCTCGCTTCGCGGCCCACGATAAAGGGGGTCATCTGCTGCGGAAAAATGACCATATCGCGCACCGGCATCATGGGCACGCGCTTCATTTCCTGTTTTTCGCGAGTGAACATTCAGTCCCCTGGATTCTCCTCGTGGGGCCCGGTACGGCCCGCACATCAAGAGCGAAGCCCGAACGCCTTATCCGGCCTTCTCGAGCAAACTCCAATTGATTTCGCGGGTGCGGACCATGTCCGCTGTGACCACGAAGTCGCGCACCTTCCGCTGCATGGGAAGGTGGTACATCAGTTCCAGCATGAGGTCTTCGAGGATCATACGCAAGCCGCGCGCTCCGACTTTGCGCTGAAGTGCCAACTCCGCGACGGTCTCCAGCGCGTCGTCAGTGAAACGCAACCGCACATTCTCAAATTCGAATAGACGCTGGTACTGTTTCAGAAGCGCGTTCTTAGGTTCCGTCAGAATCTTAACCAGCGCGCCCTTGTCCAGATCGTTCATTACGCCCGCGACCGGCAGGCGGCCCACGAATTCAGGAATCAGTCCGTAGCGAATCAAATCACCCGGCTGCACCTGTTCGAGCATCTCCGTGTTGCGGCGCTGCGGCGTGGACGGTGCGGCGTCGGTGTGGAATCCCAGTGAATGGCGGCCCGCGCGTCTTTCAATGATTTTCTCTAGGCCCACGAAAGCACCACCGCAAATGAAGAGAATATTCGTGGTGTCCACGGGCGTGAATTCTTGGTGCGGATGCTTGCGTCCGCCCTGCGGAGGCACATTGGCCACCGTGCCTTCGAGAATTTTTAACAGCGCCTGCTGCACACCCTCACCGGATACATCGCGGGTGATCGACGGGTTCTCATCCTTCTTGGCAATCTTGTCGATCTCATCGATATATATGATGCCTTGCTGAGCTTTCTGGACGTCGCCGTCCGCCGCTTGCAATAGCTTCAGAATAATGTTCTCGACGTCTTCGCCCACATAACCCGCTTCGGTGAGTGTGGTGGCATCGACGATGGCAAATGGCACATCCAACATGCGCGAGAGCGTCTGCGCCAGCAATGTCTTACCCGTGCCAGTGGGGCCGATCAACAGAATATTCGACTTGCTGAGTTCGATGTCGCCCGGCTGCTTGTTCAGGAAAATCCTCTTATAGTGGTTGTAAACCGCGACGGCAAGTTTCTTCTTCGTGCGGTCCTGCCCGATGACGTAGCCATCCAGGAATTGCTTGATCTCCGGCGGGCGGGGAAGCCGCTTGGTCGGCGCCGCCGTTTGTTCGCGCTTCTCGTCTTCCAGAATGGTCTGGCAAACACCCACGCATTCATTGCAGATGTAGGCGCGGGGATAGTCCGAAGGCGAACTGATCAGCTTCTCGACCTGCTCCTGCGTTTTATGGCAAAAGGAGCAGCGCAGCGGCTCGTCTGGGTTGAATTTCTTCACTGGTGTGGAGGCCTCGTCTCCGCTGGGCTTCGACGGAGTCTATACCCTATTGTAGGCCGATTATTCCCCTGGGCAAAACGGAAAGTCGCAAGGCCGCTAACTTTTTGGAACCGCCGTGCATTCCACTTCAAACCGCAAAGCACTCCATGGCGCGAAAACTAGCGATGCTTATAAATGATCTCGTCGATCATACCGTATTCTTTGGCCTGTTCAGGATTCATGATGTAGTCACGCTCGACGTCTTTCTCGATGCGCTCCGCGGGCTGGCCGCTGTGCTTTGCCAACAACTGATTGATGGTCGAGCGCATGCGCAGAATCTCTTTCGCGTGCAGATCGATGTCCGTAGCTTGGCCGCCGAGGCCGGACATCCACGGCTGGTGAATCAAGATGCGCGCATTGGGCAAGGCAAAGCGCTTTTTGGGAGCACCCCCGGCCAGCAGCACGGCCGCGATGGAAGCCGCCTGGCCGACACAGGTGGTCACCACGTCCGGCTTCACGAACTGCATGGTGTCGTAAATGGCAAATCCCGCGGTGATCGAGCCGCCCGGTGAATTGATGTAAAGCTGAATGTCTTTCTCCGGGTCTTCGGCCTGCAGGAAGAGCATCTGAGCCGTGGCCAGATTGGCGACGTGGTCGTCAATCGGCGTCCCGATGAAGATGATGTGCTCCTTCAGGAGCCGGGAATAGATGTCGTAGGCGCGTTCGCCGCGGCTGGTCTGTTCCACCACCATGGGTACGAGCGTTGTGGCGCGATAGTCTGGTTCGTCGAAATTTTTCATGGGGGTAAATGTTACTGGCGCTCAACCGGAGTGTGTCACTTTGAATCCGTCGCCGCGTTCGCTGTTGCAACGGTCTTGATCTTGGCATTCTGCGCAATCCAATCGAGTGTCTTGTCACTGCGCAGCTTAGCCTTCATCCTATCGAGCGCCCCTTGCTTTGTCAAACGCGCGCGAATCGCTTCCGCCGATTCGTCACCATGGCCAGCCAGGTGCTCGAGTTCGTGATTGACCTCCTCGTCCGTCACGTCGATGTTCTCCACCGTCGCGATGCGATCAACGATCAGTTCGGCCTTCACGTCATCCTTGGCGCGGTCTACTTGGCGGCGCCGCAGCGTTACCCAATCCAGATTCACGGCGCGCGGGTCAACGCCTTGGGCAGCCAGAGAGCGCACCACGCGCTCAAGTCGCACATCCATTTGATGCTCGACGAGCGCTTCGGGCACAGGAAAGTCGTGGACCTTCACGATTTCGGCGAGAACCTTTTCGTGCAGCAATTCCTTGTGCTTGTGATCACGCTGATGCTCCAAGCTCTCGCTGACTTTTTTCCTGAGTTCGTCCAGGGTAGCCGCGTCGCTGACATCCTTCGCGAAATCGTCGTTCAGTTCGGGCAACGTTTTCGTCTTGATACCAAGTACCTCCACGGCGTAGTGATACTTTTTGCCGGCCAGCTTGGGATCCGGATAGTCGGCGGGATAGTCGACGTCGAAGCTCTTGCGATCGCCGGCACTGGCGCCTTTCAAATTAGCATTGAACTCCTCCATGGTTTCTTCAGCTCCAATGTGGCAAAGAACGCTATCGGCTTGCAGCGGATCGCCGCCGCCTTGCGGTGTGCCGAGGAGCTTCACTTGGGCAAAGTCGCCGTCCGCGATGGCGCGCCCCTCGACAGGCGCAAAGGTTGCGGCACGCTCGCGCAACTCTTCGAGCGTTTTCGCCACGTCCTGGTCCGTAACGTCCATCGTGGGCATCTCGAACTCCAGGCCCTTGTAGTTGCTTAATTCGAATTCCGGCAGCACTTCAAACACCGCGCGAAACTTCAGTGGCTGGCCCTCGTTGAAGTCCAGCTGATCCACCTGCGGCTGCGAGATCGGTGTGAGCTTCTGTTCGGCCACGGCTTTTTCCACCCGTTCCGGCACCAGCGATTGCAGCACTTCTCCCTTGATGTCATCCGCGAACTTGCGGCGAATCAGCGAGACGGGCGCCTTCCCACGGCGGAATCCCGGAACGTTCGCGAAGCGCGCGAATTCCTTCGCAACACTCTCGATCTTTTTCGATACTTCCTCGGCGGGAATTTCCAATTCCAGCTCGCGGCGGCAGCTTGCTTCGGCCATACAAAGGTCCTTTCCTGGCACGGCAATCGGTTGAGTGGCGAATCTTTCGCTGGTCTCGACGGCATGCGCCCCAATCGGAGCTGACGGACAAGCCAGGCTTGTTGGCCGCACTTGAAATCAGAAGGAGCCAGGCAGGTGAGAATTCACCTTGCAACTCGATTTCTCAGTATAGGCGACGCTTCAAGTACCGTCAATTCCACGCGCATCCCAGCCCGCAGCTCGCTCAATCCGCCGCGGCAGGCCGGTTCAGCGCTCGGGTAAGGTCGGCATGCAGCAAACGATGGAACAGATGTTCGCCCGCTTCGCGGCGTACCGACAGCCGCCCTGCGACGTAAGCGCGTGAGCCGAGCCCGCGCTGCACTGCATCGCAGATGGCCTCGTCTTCATCCTGCACTTTTTCGCTGACTTTGATGCTCGCTTGATTCTTTTTCAAAGCCCTCTTGCTGACGTTTGCGAAGTAGTAGTCGAACACCACAGCGCATTTGTCCACACCCATGGGAAGAACCAGATTCGTGTCCATCACTCCTTCGTAGGCGTTGATCATGAAGTTCGGATAGATCCATAGATAAAACGCTCGTCCCTGCCGCGTTGCCGCAACCCCCGATTGAGACTTGGCGTCCGAAGAAAGCGGGCTGGACTGCAGGCAGGCGCGCTCGAAATTCTCAATCGTGTACTTCGTGTATTCGATGACGCTGCTCAATCCTTTGTGCGCGTGCGGGACGTGGTAGCCCCCGTCGAGATAGTTGTCCACGTACACTTTCCAGTTGCAATGCAGGGTGTAAATGCGGCGGTCGAAATATTTCAGCTTTTTTGAAAGCTGGAGGGGCGCGACAATTTCCGGAATGGCGCCCAGGAAATCCCGCAGTCGCGCCGCGCGCCCATCCAGGTTTACATAAACAAAAGTTTCCCAGGTGTCCACCATCACTGGCACCAACCCGTTTTTCGCGCGTTCAAAATTGCAGACTCCTTCAAACTCGACGATGCCTTTCAAGGCGCCGTCGATTCCGTAAGTCCAGCCGTGATAGGGGCAGCGGAACTGTTTTGCGCGGCCCTGCGGTTCGGTGACCACCGCGGCGGCATGATGCCGGCAAACGTTGTAGAAAGCGCGCAACTGGCCGTCCTCACCGCGCGCTACGACGATCGGCTCTCCCGCAAGGTCCGCGGTAAAGAAATCTCCGTTTTCTCGCACCTGGTCGGCGCGCCCCACAACCTGCCAAGTTTTCGCGAACACGCTCTGTTGTTCGAGTTCGTGGATGTCCGGATCGAAGTACCACGGTGAAGGAATCGTCCACGCGTGGTCCAGCGGATCATTCGGATTGTATAAGTTAAGCAGGTCTCCCACGTTTCGTTCCATGAGATGCTCCTCGGTCCCTTGACTGGCCCGCACCGTCTGGGGGGAGTGCCGTGCACATTGTCATACCTCGAAACACCTTCGGAGAAAAGAAAAAAGGGAACTGGATGCCCGCCGCCGTAGTCGCGGCGGAAGCCAGCCCAGAGCGTAAGCTTGGTAACGAGTGGAGGCGGAGGAGCCTTTGCGTTTCAGTACACGAAACGGGCTGGTGCAGGCGGGAGTGTAAAATCTTGAGAAGAGAGGGTGCCACAATCCGAGGGAGGAGAATTCAAAACCCACGCCCGATCCGTTCGGGCCTGCGCCAACACCTCTTCCGCCGTGCCTTCTTGCTCTCCGACATCTGGAGCTTGCTTCTCGGCACGCTTCCGCAAGTCGACGACGACAATGAAGGCGAAATCAGGTACCCATGCAAGAATTTGAACGTGGCCAACTCAGACTCCCACACCGACAAGGACCCTAAGACAGACAGGAATTCAGTCGCAGACTCACATCCCGATCCCGACTACACCAATAGTTGGGAGCCCTGCATCCCAGAGCCCAACCTCAAAGAAGAACCTTTGTGACTCACTTCGCTGTTAGTGTCGGAGGCAGCAGTCCGAACGCAGTCGCGGATCATACTGCCGGATCGATGCGACCAGACAGAGGTGGGCTATCCTCTACATCCATGCAGGTACCTCAACGATGAGGAATGATCGGAGAAAGAGCCCTCGAGTCGTCCGTCGCGGCGGGACTCGCTCCGGGCAAGATTTCGTCGGCGGAGACTTTGGTGCGGAAGGAGGGATTTGAACCCCCACGGCCTTTCGGCCACAAGATCCTAAGTCTTGCGCGTCTGCCAGTTCCGCCACTCCCGCAAAGTGGGCTAACTTATTGAATGGTTTCATTTTGCACGGCCTTTGCATTTTCGTCAATCGCAGTAATCGGGTTCACTTTAACTTGAGTTTGGCTTAACTCGGTGGCGCGGGCCAATTCCGCCTTACCACCATGCTCAACCTTGAGCGCCGCGTCAGCCAGATCGGACTCCGAAACGATGTCATACCTATCAAAAACGCTGCGGGTCTTGTGGCCGCTGATTCGCATGGCAACTCGCTCGGTGACTCCCCGCCGCACCATGTTTCTAACCGCAGAGCGCCGCAGATCGTGAACGAGTAGCCCGGCAGCTTGGCCGCTTCGGTGAGCGTTGTTTTCTTCGAGCATGTGCTCGCTCAAATCGAGTAGTGCGAAAACCTTTCGCGGACGCGCCTTGTAGCCTAGAGTAAAAGCCCTTCGCAATAGCGCCAACTCAAGATTTATCGTCCCGTTCGCGGCTGGCTCCTTCTCGGGTTTACGCTTGGCGATATAGGCGGATAGTTGGTCTGTGCCGACATTCGCGGCCCGCATGTGGCCAAAGAACCCGGCGGTGACCACGCCAATGCAGTGGTTAGGTGGAATCCATTGGGCGGGGTTCGGTCTCGAGGTATCGTCTATGCTTGCGCCTACTGATTCTCAGCAATCAACCACTGTATCTGGGAGAACGGCACAAAAATCGCGGGGGCTTTCATTCCCACGGGAATCCCAGCATCTGCCAACGCGCCGATTAACCCGCCGCCAGAAAACCAGAGCCCGTCGCTCTCTTCGCTCACCACGCCCGTGCTAACCGCCTTGCTGATAGGGGCGATCTTGAGAATAACTGTCTTGTTGCGGAGATGCTTCATGTCTGTCATTTGAGCCCTCCTGAGGCCGCTAGGCTATAACTCAACTAAGTACCGCACAACGTCCGGCACCGCTACAGAGCATTGGTCAAAGCTTAAGTCTCTTCCGTACCGCTGGGACCCAAGAAGGAACCTCGGCCCTCTCGAACTCTCGCAAGGCAAGAGCAACATACGGGCCGGTTTCGTCACTCTCAGACCTAAAATGGAGAACTTGCCAAGGCCCCGATCCTGGCATAATGAACACGATGTGCCGCCGTGGAGCGGCAGCCAAAGCGAGCGCCGATCCGGTGCCGGCTTCGCGGCCGGATCCCGAAGTAGTTGCCAAAGCGAAGCGGCGGACCTACACAGCGGAGTACAAACAACGCATCTTACAAGAAGCCGAAGTCGCTTCCCGGACCGCTCTGGGTGTATCCAGGACAGCCGTGCTTTCTGTCAGAGTTTTTTTCCGTGGTACAACGACGAGCACCGTCATTCTGGCATCGGCTTGTTGACGCCAGCCACGGTTCACTATGGCCAAGCGGAAAACGTTTTGCGGCAACGCCAGGAAGTGCTCGATGTTGCTTATCGACTTCACCCGGAGCGCTTCGTCCGAAGCGCTCCCACACCACCGGCTCTTCCCAGCGAGGTATGGATTAACAAACCGGTCTCCACTCCGGAAACGCTCCCTGTGGGAGAGGGCAGATGAAACAGCAGCGAAGGCATTACAGCGCAGAGGAGAAGGCCAAGAGTTCCTTGGAGGCCATCAGCTACCAGCAGCGATCTACTTTGAAAAAACGAAATGCACCTGAGAAGCGACAAAAACGGGGATGCTGTGGGTCGACCGAGTTGCCGATCGTCGTTGCTAGGCGATCCTAGAGCGAAATTTCTGGTAATGACTCAGTTTGGAAATGAGTCTTTAATTGTCAGCGACGCCCGTTAAACTGGGAAGACCAATGAGAACAAAACCTGCCTTCATCGCGATTCTGCTACTCGCCGCGTGCCACTCCGTGCAGGCGCAAACGTCTCCAGAGAAGCGTGTTCCCTGTGGTACCCCAAGCCCCGCTGATGGCTGGCGAACGTATGTGGACCGGATTCATGGTTTTTGTTTCCGCTACCCATCAAGCTACAAACGGCTTCTCAATGCCAAAAATCAGGCCATCAAGTTCCAGAGTTTGCATTCCGACGCATTCATCGTCGTTTGGTTTGAGGACAAGCCTTTCGATTTGCAGCGGTTCGCCGAGACAGCTCCGACCGGCGTGGAATCTCCCCCCTCGCCAGTTCACGTCGGCGAGTACACCTTCTACTACTATGGACCCGGAGGGGGTGGTGTATCGTATCCCGACGAGTACTTCTTTAACCTTCGGGGCAAAACTCTCTACATCACGTTTGACGGGCCATACATCAATGATAAGACACCTTCCGCGGAAACCAAGAGTTTGGAACGTAAGCTTTTGGCAACCTTCCGACTTTTTGGAGACTAGCGCCACGCATGGCGACACTACCGTCGCCATGCACTTTTGAAAAATGAGTCATTACCAAATTTCTTTATGAAAAACCCAACACATGAAAAACTTACTAAATTTCGTGAGCACCTGTCTCAAAGTCGTTGACACGCGCCGACGACACCTAACAAGGCGCTGCGCCAGACCGCCGGGTACCGCACTTTTTGCGTATTTTGCAAAGGCGCAGTTTTTGAATTTTTCCCCGAAAGGCCGCCCGTGCCCGCAAGAACATTACGAGGCACCCCGCGTCTGTCCTGCCCTCCTCCGGCCGATCACGGCGCAAACCCGTAACCGGTTATACCGTTGCAGCATGGTCGGTGACAGGATCAGCACCGCGTAAACCACGACGGCGAATCCGAAGTCGAGCCATGTTGTGTGCCGGAGAACTGCCCGCCTCAAGGAAAACGCCAGGAAGCCCAGAAAAGCGATCTCGTGAATCCCTTCCAACCTGCGCGTGTATCGCTCAAACCGAATCAACGATTCCAGACTGCCGCGAATCTAGGCGATGCGAATGCCGTAACGGCGAATGAAGAAATCGCCGCCAGTCGGAACATAGCGCTTGAGGAACAATACTCCCAACCGTTCGTAGAGCCTCTCGCTTTCAAAGCGTTTGGGAGAAAACCACATATCCACTAAATGTCGCAATAAGCGGCACGGGTACGGTTCATTGCTCTGTCGCATATTGG
>WNFP01002842.1_pt1 | contig 25606 bp, 22 predicted proteins | sample 5400201 | NCBI WGS metagenome assembly WNFP01 (sample SAMN13153355, study PRJNA577476) | soil metagenome | isolation source: 115 cm saprolite under Madrone tree | place: USA:California | collected 2016-06-14
CGTAAGATTTTGTACGACAATGCGGGTCGGCTCTTTCCACGTTGAAATCCATTTTCAAACGGGCGGTGATTCGCGAGTTTGGAAGAGTCGATGAGTTTCAGATAACAGTGACGACCCTGCATGAGATGGACCACCTCGAAGTGCAAATCGAAGTCGCTTCCGACAATGATGCAGAGCACATGCGAACGCGTCGAACAGGCGATCTACCATGTGCTCTCGTTGCGGCCGACAGTCACCGTAGCGAAACCGGGCGCGCTCTCGCATTTTGAGCTGAAGGCCCGGCGCTTCCAGCGCCCGCAGCGAACTTACGAAAATCAGCAGTCCTAATCGAGCCGTTTCTCTACCTATATAATCTCCGAGCAAGATGCCCCGTGATGCAGGTTTGACATCAATGTTCCGGGTATCTGAACAGCCGTTCTCTTCCTGAACGGTCGTTCAGAATTTCTTGACACCGGGCGGGCCGAGGTGTTAACTGTAATGAGGTTGCACCCTGGCGGCCGCGCATCATTCGCACTCTGGAGAGCGAGATTGTCAAACAGCCAAGCCAAGAGCCAGCGCAATGGCCATTTGAGGCGGCGCTATCTTGCGCGGCGCCTGGAGATCCTGCGCGCCGCGGGAAAAGAGTTTCGCGTCCGTGGGTTCGCGGAGACCGGCATGCGCGACATCGCAGCCGCGGCCGCCCTTTCGCCTGCAAATCTCTACAACTACTTCGCGGGGAAGCACGAGATTCTGTTCTTCTGCCAGGACAATTCCCTGGATCGTATGATTGCTGCGCTCGACAAGGCCCGCAGGATGCGAGCAAGCGCGGCGTCAAAATTGCGCCTGGTGATTGGGTCCCATTTGCGGTGCGTACTCGACGAAGTCGAGGGTTCCACGGCGCATCTCCTGACGGCGCTGCCAAGCCGTCAGCAGCGTTATCTTCTGGCCAAACGCGACCGTTATGAAGAAGGCTTGCGCAGTTTGATCGCCGGTGGCGTCCGATCGGGAGAATTCGTCCGCTGCGATCCAGCGCTGGCGGCGCGGGCCATTCTTGGAGCCCTGAATTGGAGCGTACAGTGGTTCAGCCCGGAAGGCCCGCTAACGGCGGCGGAGATCGCGGACGGATTCGCAGATTATCTGATCCGCGGGTTGCTGGCAAAACCGAATGATCTTGAGCGACTTCCATCTGGCAGAGAGCTTCACGAGAGCATGCACGAGCAGGCTCGGCAAGACGTAAGAAAGCGTGCAACGGCAAGGTAATCTTTTCGAGAGGTGATTGAGCGTGGCCACACTGCCTATGGAATCCCAAAAGACCTCACAGATACGATTCACGTTGAACGGCGAAGAGGTTGACGTCTCCTTCGCACCGTATAAGACGTTGCTGGAGGTCCTCCGTGAGGATCTCGGTCATACCGGCACGAAGCATGGATGTGAACTGGGAGAATGCGGAGCTTGCGCGGTTCTTCTGGATGGCAAGGCCGTGGTTTCTTGTCTCGTGCTGGCGCTCGAGTGCGACGGAAGGCAGGTACTGACCGTGGAAGGGCTCGGAGAAGAAGGCAAACTTCATCCATTGCAGGATGCCTTTGCCGATCTTGGAGCGGCACAGTGCGGATATTGCACGCCGGCAATCCTGGTGACGGCGAAAGCCTTGCTGGATCAGAATCCCCATCCCAATCGCGATCAAATCCGAGAAGCGCTTTCGGGCAACTTGTGCCGGTGCACGGGCTATCTCCAAATTTTTGAGGCTGTCGAGGCCGCAATGGTCAAGATCGTAAGGCAAAACAACTCTGATACTTAGTTTCCGCGCTACGGTTGCGATCGGACAGGGAACAAGGAGGGTGAATGCCGGAGGAAAAGGATTCGACGAAGTTACCGGACAGCCATTCAAAGGTGAATGGGGACGAATTTCGTGTGATTGGTGTCCCCCGCCGCCGGGTCGACGCCCGCGCAAAAGTGACCGGCCAGACGCGCTTCGCCGACGACATTTTCCTACCCCGAATGGCGCACTGCAAGCTGCTGCGGTCTCCACATCCCCACGCGCGTATTCGAAAGATCAATGCGTCACGCGCGCTGGCTCACCCGGGAGTGTATCTGGTGCTGACGGGCAAAGACCTGCCAATCCAGTACGGAATTCTTCCGGTGAGCCAGGACGAGCAAGCCCTCTGCGTCGATCATGTGCGGCATGTTGGAGATCCGGTCGCTGCGGTCATCGCGCGAGAGGAACTCACTGCATTTGAAGCTTTGGACTTGATCGACGTCGAGTATGAAGTTTTGAAGACAATATCGAACCCCGAAGAAGCTCTGGCGACTCCGGAGCCGCGAATCCACGAATACGGGGAAGAAGGCAACATTCACAAGCTGGTAGCGCTGGAGTTTGGGAATGTGGAAGAAGGCTTTGCCGAAGCGGATGAAATCTTCGAAGACAGTTTTTTCTATCAAGGGAATACGCATCTTCCGATCGAGCAGCACGCGGCGGTGGCCATCAAGGATCCCGATGGGAAGCTGACAATCTGGTCCAGCACGCAGACGCCGCACTACCTTCACCGCGCTCTTGCCAAGGTTCTGCAAATGCCCGCGGCACATATTCGTGTGATTGCCACACCTAACGGCGGAGGTTTTGGAGGCAAGAGCGATCCTTTCAATCACGAGATCGTCGTGGCCAAGGCGGCGCTCGTGCTGGACCGGCCGGTCAAGATTTGCTTGACGCGTGAAGAGGTCTTTTATTGCCACCGGGGGCGCCACCCCGTCCTGATGAAATTCAAAACCGGCGTCAAGAAGGATGGCACGATTACCGGAATGCATCTCCAGACGTTGATCGACGGTGGCGCGTACGGCTCGTACGGGGTCGCCAGCACGTTTTACTGTGGTGCATTGCAAACGACCACGTACCACATCCCGCGCTATCGCTACGACGGCTGCCGCACCTTCACCAACAAACCGCCCTGCGGGCCCAAGCGCGGGCATGGCACTCCTCAGCCGCGTTTCGGCCAAGAGGTACAGCTCGATAAGATCGCAGAGAAACTCAAGATCGACCCGGCTGATCTCCGGCTCCGCATCGTTGAATCTTCGAACGCGGTGACAGCCAATTTCTTCCGGCTGGGAACGGTCAATCTCGCGGAGTGTATTCGCCGCGTGGTCCAGCTATCCGGTTGGAAAGAGAAATTTCGGAAGCTCCATGAGGGCCGCGGCGTGGGTCTGGCTTGCTCCGCCTATCTGACTGGAGCCGGGCTTCCGATTTATTGGAACAATATGCCTCACTCCGGCGTTCAATTGAAATTCGACCGCAGTGGTGGCATCACGGTTTTCTGCGGCGCGACAGAAATCGGGCAGGGATCGGACGATGTTCTCGCCGGGATTGTCGCCGAAGTTCTCGGTATCGACACGTTTGACGTCCGCTTGTTCACTGGTGATACGGACCTCGGACCAGTCGACCTTGGCTCATACTCCAGCCGTGTCACACTGATGGCCGGCAACGCGGCCTTGCAAGCGGCCGAACGGGGTAAAGCTTTGCTCGCGGAAGCAGTCGCGGAAAAACTCGCAGTGCCCAGAGAAAGGTTGCGGTTTGCTGACAGACGCGTGTTCGATTCCACTGCGCCGGAAAAGAACGTCACGTTCCAGGAAGCGATTTGCCTTGCCGAAGCTCGTTTCGGCACGATTGGAACCGTGGGCTCCTACACTCCGCCGAAGTCTCCCGCACTGTACAAAGGCGGCGGCGTGGGACCGTCTCCAACTTATTCGTATTCCGCAGCAATAGTCGAAGTTGAAGTAAACGCCACGACAGGCTGGATCGCTGTTCCAAAAATATGGATCGCGCATGACATCGGTCGCGCATTAAACCCGCCTCTCGCCCGCGGCCAGGTTGAAGGTAGCGTGTACATGGGGCTTGGCGAGGCGCTAATGGAGGAGCAGGAGTTCCGCCGTCTTCCGAAGAGGCTTTCTCATGCGCTGGTCCATAAGTTCCCCTCAATCCTTGAATACAAGAGCCCGACGTCGCTCGATATGCCCGATGTGATCACCGAGCTGATCGAGGAACCTGATCCGCGCGGGCCCTTTGGCGCAAAGGAAGTTGGGCAGGGGCCCCTTCTGCCAATCATGCCAGCGGTGGCCAACGCGGTCTACGATGCCGTCGGAGTGAGGATCGATGAAGTTCCCATAACGCCCGAAAAAATCATGAAGGCGCTGGCCGAAAAGAAAGCTGGACGTGAACCACGATTTGGACCGAGCCATTTTCCGCATGTGAACTGGCCAGAACCGCTGCGCGTCCCGCCTCCGTGGGAGGGAGGAGATGGAAACGCGGTGAATGATGTTCCCCGGCGCGCGAAACCTCGACCAGAAAAAGAGAAGGCACTCACGTCATGATGCGGCTGCCTCTATTCGAGTTCCGCGCGCCGCGCACACTGGAAGAAGCCGCGCGTATCCTGGACGGCGAGAGAACGAACGCGATGCCTCTCGCCGGTGGCACGGATTTGCTTCCAAACATGAAACGGCGGCAGCAAGTGCCGCGGACGCTGATGAGTCTGCGTCACATTCAGAGTTTGAGCCACGTTGAACTGGACCATTCCGGCGCGCGACTGGGCGCATGCCTCACACTCGCCGATATCGCCAGAGATCCGCGTTTCAGAAATGGATTGACGGCGCTGGCGCAGGCGGCGTCCGTCGTGGCTACGCCGCAGATCCGCAATATGGCAACGCTCGGGGGAAACATCTGTCTGGATACGCGATGCAACTACTACGATCAAAGCTACGAGTGGAGGAAGTCGATCAACTTCTGCCTAAAAAAGGACGGAACAACGTGCTGGGTCGCACCGGGAAGTTCAAAGTGCATGGCTGTGTCCTCGACGGACACGGCGCCGGCGCTGATGGCTCTCGGCGCCCGCGTCCGCCTGGTGTCGCGCTCGGGAGAACGCGAAATCCCGCTTTCCGAGCTTTACAACAATGATGGCATCGACTACATCAAACGGAGGCCTGATGAAATTCTGGCGGAAGTGGTGTTAGATTCACTGCAGGGTTGGAAGAGCACGTATTGGAAACTGCGGCGGCGGGGATCGTTTGACTTTCCAGTGCTGTCCGTGGCTGCGGCAGCGCGCTTCTCCAAGAACGGTGTAGTTGAAGATGCTCGCATTGCTGTGGGTTCCGCAGCTTGCCGTCCGCTGGTTGCTGCGGAAGCAGCAGAGTACTTGCTGGGCCGTTCGTTGAATCAGGAAACAATCGCAGAGGCTGCCACAGTCGCCGCTCGTATCGCCAAGCCGCTCGATAATACTGATTTTGATATGACGTGGCGGAAGAGAGTTACCGCTGAATTTGTGACCTATGCCTTGCGTGAACTACGCGGCGATGACATGCGGCCTGAGCGTTTGCTCTTGACGCGGCACCAATAAGAGACTGATTGCAAAACAGGACCGCTTTGACCGGGGGATTCGGCGCATCATCTGCGGCGGAATCAAGAGGGGAGCCTTCGAGCCGACGGACCCCAAGCTGTCCACCTTCGCCATACTCGGCTCAGTGAATTGCATTCCCTAGTTGTTTAATTCCTACGGTGACCTTTGTTCTGCCTGTCATGCTGCGCGTACAAAAGCGCTAAATCGCGGGTGAACCGGCACTCTGGATTGGAGGTGGATTAGCCTAGGTCAATCGGAAGCACAACCAAAGTACCTGGGAGAGCAAAGCGTTGGCTGGGAGGCCTGGACTCGAACCAGGATAGCCAGATCCAGAGTCTGGAGTCCTACCGATTGGACGACCTCCCATCCGTTGGGCCAGCTGCTCGGCCGCCGCATGTGGACAGACCGCTCAGCTGTCACATTCGAAGGGAACAAAAACGAATCGCTGCACATTCCCGTGGATCGGGACAGCCGCGATTCTACCTATCTAATTTAATCGGGATTCCCGGAGCCGTCAACAGCACGTCGAAGCGGGCCGTTTCCTCTCACATCCGCGTATCTTCGACGGACTATTCCTCGGTTCTGTCTCGCCCACGGATGGGCACCATCCGCCCGTTCCGAATCACATATTCAACATTGCCCCATCGAATGTGATTCGAGCCAAAGCTCGCCAGCCAGACCACGAAATGAATTGCGTCGCGCAGCGGCACGAGCCAAACCTTTCTGCGCAGCACTTCATCCCTCACACCCCAGATTCCGACCGTCCACGCCATCGCGAAACGCAAGATCAAATACGCAACGAGATAGACGCCCGCAATCCATTTCACTGGCGCCACCATAGCCGTGAGCACAGCCCACGGCAGCCCTTGCGTAAAAAGCAGTCCTACATAGGACAGTGGCCTGCACAATCGCACGGTGCGTGCCCACCGCACTTGATGATTCCAGAAGCTGTCGAGGGTCTGCGCGGGATACATCGTCCAAACAGCCTCATGAGAAAGCACGACCTCGCCTCCGGCTTCGGCGATCCGCCGACCCACCTCGTAGTCATCCGCAAGCGCATCGGCAAAGGCCTCAAAGCCCCCAATTTCCCCGAGCCATTCCTTCGTGGTCGCAATGGACGCCCCAAGAGCGAAGCGGATCCCTTCCATCCATTCGGCCATCAGCACTCCAGCGAAAAAATCACTGGAAGCGCCAACAGCTTCGAGCTCCGCCCAGAGGCTCTTCTCCGCGATTGCACGGTAAAACGACGTTACCGCCCCAATCTTTCGATCCGCCAACGGCGCCACAACTTCCCGCAAATACCTCGGCCCCACGCGCACATCGCCATCTGTCAACACCAACACATCGTGTCGCGCCTCCCGAGCGAGCCGCGCCAGTTTGTTCACTTTGCGATTCGCGCCGAGATGCTCCGCGCCGACGAGCAGGCGAATCCGCCGCTCCGGAAATTCCTCGACGATACGTTGGATCAGCGGCACCGCCGGATCCCGGTCATCATTCACGGCAAACAAGATTTCATATTCGAGATAGTCTTGCTGGCAAAAGCTCACGAAATTCTCGTAGGAACCGAAGTCGACTCCACGCACCGGTTTCAACAGGCTTACGGGTGGAGAATATTCTGGCAAGGGTCGTGCCCGCTGTTTCCGGAAAAACTGCACCGCTATCAAGATGGCCAGAGCGTAGTAAACCAGCGGGGTCGCCGCCAGGATCAGCAATGCGTCACGCCACACTGCGGAGTGCGGCATCATGCTGGTTTGCTTTCCATTCGTGAAAGTCACCCATTCATGCTGACTTTAATCAAAACTCTAGCAGCTTGTCTTACTATGGGAAGTTTATTCGGCGAGTTTTCTTTCGGTCACAGGGGGAGACCGGCCACGCACGCCTAGATGGATACGCGCACCAGGACCCGTGCTGAGCGGTGACGGCCCTCGCAAAATCAGCACAGTTTGTTTTCAAGAAATATTTTCTGGACTCGTGATGCTGGCGCCCACGCCACGCGGCCCGCTTTCCTTCCTGAGACTCGCACTCGGCACTGGATAAAGTTGTCCGTTTTGCACGCGGTAGGCCAGGCCGCGCCACATGATTTCTTCTGAAAAAAATCCCCCGACCCAAACGAAAAAGCTGATTGCGTCCCGCAGCGGAACGAGCCACAGCTTCTTCGACACGCCGTCATCACCCAGCCCCCAAACTCCCGTGACCCAAGCCAGCCCCAAGCGCAAGACTACGTACGCCGATAAATACGCTGCGGCAACTCCGGTCCATCCGGCTCCAGCAGCTACCCCCGCGGCCAACATGGCCCAGGGCAACCCATGCGTCAGTACTAGACCCCGATATCCCGTGGGCCGCACGTTCTTCAAACCGATGGACCACCGCAATTCATGACCAACAAGCTGTCTGATCGTCTCGCGTGGAAACACCATCCAGACCGGCTTCCGCATCAGCTCGACACGATAGCCGCGGCGCGCAATCCTGTTCCCGAGCTCGAAATCGTCGGAATGAAAATTCGCCATCCCTTCCCACCCGCCGATCTCCGCAAGGTGTTTCTTGGTGGTCGCCATCGTCCAGCCGTAGGCGAACTGCATTTTCTTTTCAAGCCGTCGCGCCACGAGCGCGCCAGGGGCGGAGTCCAGGCACATCCCCAGCGCGTCCAAATCGGCCGCGACCCCGCCATTGGTCCTGCACCGGTAAAAGGCGGTTACCGCACCCACTTCGGAATCGGAGAGCGGTGCGGTCGCGACCCTCAAATAGTCAGGTTCCACGCGCACATCGCTGTCGCTCATGACTACGAGGTCGTATTTTGCCTCATGAACAAGCCGGCACAGGCTATTTACCTTGCGATTGGCCCCCACTCTTGCCACACCTTTGACCAGCCGGATGGAGCGGTCTGGAAAATCGGCTTGCAATCTCTCAATGACGGGCACGACGGGGTCATCTGGCTCTGCCACTGCAAAAATGATTTCGTATTCGGGATAATCGAGCCGGCAGTAACTTGCGAAATTCTCGTAGGCTTCGTGGTCCACACCGCGCACGGGTTTCAGAATACTCGCGGGCGGCGTGAATGTGGATGTCAAGGGATGCGATTTCCGCAGCTCGTGGAAATAACCTATGACGCAATAAAGCGACAGAAGATAATAGGCCAGCGGCGCGGCCGCCAGAACTAACACGATCCAATAGAAGATGTGCAGGAACATTCCTTCCGCCCCAAGTCCCATTGCATCGCCACGTCCGATGCAACGGGATCCTGTCCGTCACGCAGGAATCCGGGACCGCCAACTGCACTTTCGAGTCGGATGCTTCGAGAATTCAATGGGTTGCCGCAGGCATACGTTGGAAGCACCCGCCTGCAACGACCTGTGTCCGTGACCTTACCACTACTTGTCTGTTTTAGGGGTGAATATTTTTCATCGGAAGTAGTTCGAGCCCTTAACCCGCCGCGACGAGCGCCACGCCCGCGCACACCAGCACCACACCTGCCCACCGCGCGGCGCTCACCTCTTCGCCCAGAATGTATCTTGCGCCAAGCGTCCCTACTACATAGCTCAACGCCGATGCCGGAATCACAAGGCTGATTGGCTCCCAGGAGAGCAGTACCAGCAGCGAATAAAATGACAGCGCCATCAACGGCACGCCCGTCCAGAACCAACCGTTGCGAACTGCGCGCCCCAAGAACTGAAGCAGCGCGTGCGGCCGCAAACGTGCCGGTTCACCGGTCGCCTTCATTCCATGCGTGATGGCGATCTCGCCTCCCGTGCTTCCCAGAATCAAGACCGCCAGTGCAAGAATCACGCGCATCAGGCCGCCGCCTCGCTTGCCACTGCGGTTGTCCGCGGTTTCGTTTGCCCCACCAGCAACACTCCCAAGCAGATTAGCACCACGCCAATCCAGCGCCGCGCCGATACTGTTTCGTGCAAAAAAACAACCGCCATCAAGGTGAGCAACGCATAGCCAAATGCGCCAGCGGGCATCACGTAGCTGTAGTCCGCCCAGCTCAGCACGGTCATATAGCTCACCATGAAACCTGTCAAAAAGAAGATGCCGCCCCAGATCGTCCCGTTCGTCACCGTCAGCAGGAAGGCATGCCAAAATCCAGAGACTGTGAGCTCAACCGCGCCGATCTGCGACATTCCACGTTTCAGCAGCAGATCCCCCGCGTTGGCGCAGACCACCATGACCAAGACCATAACCAGCGTCTTGACTCGCAGCCTTCTCTCACTTGCCATTTTGCGGGGGTTAGTCGTTCCCGGAAGCCGAAGACGTTCCCGGCACCGAAATGATGGGCTTGTTATAATCCTCGCCGCCCTTGCGTGCCCACTTCAAGCGCTCCGCGCGCAGTTTCAGGAACTCCTTTGCTTCGTAATACAGGCGCTTCCGCTCGTTGCTGTCCCAGAGTGCTTCCTTCACGATGCGCCACACCACTTTCGGGCGGAAGTAATACTCATCGTAGAAACGGTTCACGCCGGCCATCATCTCTGCCTTCGACAGATGCGGGTACTCGATGTGCGGCAATTGATGGCCGCTGGAATCCGCCAGGGCCTCCACCTTCAGGAACCCCTGGGCGGCCATTGTATCGTGCAGCTCTGTTCCCGGCATGGCATGGGCCAGCGAAACCTGAATTGTCTCTGGATCCAATTCCTTGGCAAAGTCGATCGTCCTTTGAATGGTCTCCCTGGTCTCGCCGGGCAGTCCGATGATAAAGTCGCCGTGAACCTTGATTCCCACTTTGCGGCAATTCTTCATGAACGTGCGCGCCATCTCGATCGTCGCGCCCTTCTTTATATTTTTCAGGATTTGCGCGTCCCCGGACTCGAAGCCTACGATAAACAGTCGCGCGCCCGCGTCGGCCATCGCCTTCACCGTCTCGTAATCGCTGTGCACGCGCGCCGTCGACGACCACTGAAACTTCAACGGCTTGAATTTGCTGCAAAGGTCGAGCACGCGGTCCTTGCGGATGTTGAAGGTATCGTCGTCGAAGAAAATCTCTTTCATCTGTGGGAAGTATTCCAGCGCTTGCTTGACTTCCCGCGCCACGTTCCCCGTCGATCGCGTCCGCCATGCATGACCCGAAATCGTCTGCGGCCACATGCAGAACGTGCATAGCGCCGGGCACCCTCGCGTCGTGTAGAACGACACGTATGGGTGCAACAGGAATGGCACGTTGTAGCGCTCGATTTCCAGGTCGCGCTTGTAAATATCCGTTGCGAACGGCAGTGCATCCAATTCTTCCGTGTGCAGCTGCGGGCGTTCCGCGTTGTGCACGATCCGGCCGTCCTTGCGATAGCTGACCCCCAAGATCTGGCTGAGCGGCTTCCCGTGCGCGTATTCCACCACGGAATGGTCGAACTCTCCGCGCGTCACAAAATCGATGTCCTCGCTGGCCATCAGCGTCTCGTCCGGCTTGATGTGCCCGTGCGGCCCGACAAAGGCAATTTTCATGCTCGGATTGGCTTCTTTGATTTTGCGGATGAGCTTGATGTCGCTCTCGAGCCCGACCGTGGACGTGAAGAGGATCAGAAATTCGTAGTCCTTGCAGATTTCAACCGTCTGCTGCCAATTGACTTTATGAGGCGAGGCATCGAGCAGGCGGCTTCCGGGAATCATCCCCGCGGGATACGTCAGCCAGACCGGGTACCAGTAGGATTCAATCTCGCGCGTCGCGGGCCATCGCGAACTTGCGCCGCCGTCGAAATTCTCGAAACTCGGCGGATTTAACAACAACGTCTTTATGACATCCGGCATTCGTCACCCTCAGCCTTCGAAATACGAATTTGGTCATGCAAAACTTCTCGTCTCGCGCATCACGCGCGCGGCTAATCGTCGCCACGGCTGCACACCAGCGCGAGTCCCACAGTATAGATACTAGTCTACCTGACTTCATTGCGTCTCCCCAAACCTTTCTGTCAATGGGTTGCTATCTTTCCCCCGCAACGCTAAATACCGCGTTAAGTGGGCTTTGCGGGCTCGCCGCACTTGAATCAGTTGCTGGCCTTAAGGATCTCTTCAGTAGAATTGGAGAGCAATTCCCAAATGCGTTCTACCCAATCGAAATGCTCCGGCTTCATAAGCACAGACCGCAGACAAGTGAGTGTCTCCCGATCACGGTTCATCGCCCCCAAGTTTTCTTTCCAAAAAGAAACTGGCAGTTCCGCCACCGCCAAATGCAGTTCGTGCCGAGCCGCCGAGTCAAATATTCTACGACTCAATGCGGAGGTCTCGCTGATGCTCTCGGCTCTGGGTGCGAACACGACGATGTCCAATTCCGGAGGGAAGGCCGTTACGAATCGCGAATCGGCGCGCAGTTTTTCAAAGAGCTTTAGTGCAGCCTTTCTCCCCAGCACCAACCCTCGCGCAAATTCCTCGCCCTTTTTCAGCGGCAGTAATCTCTGTGTCGCCCACAAAGCTGCCGCGGCCGCGCCGGGCCGTGAGCATTCCAGGCTGATTTCTCCCAAGTGCAATTCCGCGGAACTGAAGTACGTGTAGGGCGAATCATGTTTATACAAGCGCCAGCACGCTCCTCAAGATTCTCCGCGAGCACGAAGTATCCGCCATACGCCGCATCCGCGTGAATCCGGAATCCATGTTTGGCGCGCAAGGCGAGAATCTCCGCCAGTGGGTCCACCGACCCCGTCGCCGTCGTACCCATTGTCGCTACCACCGTCCCAACGCCGCCGCGTTCCAGCCGCTTGGTCAGCGCATGCACGTCCATCCGGCCGCGCGCGTCACACGGCAGCGATTCGAACGGCAGCTGCAGCACGCTGCTGATTCGCCCATGAGTGTAATGAGCTTGTTCGCTCGCCAGAATCTTCCCTGGGTTCAATTGCCCGGCCGCCCACAAGGCCTCGAGGTTCGCCATCGTCCCGCCGCCGCATAAGTGGCCAAGGAAATTCTTCCATCCGAACATGCCAGCGATCTCCGCAACCGCTTCCTTTTCCATTGCGGATGTTGCGCGCCCGCCATCCAGCGCGTGATTGTTTGGATTGATCCACATGGCCAGCGCGTAGGCCAGCCGCGCTACCGCATGCGGCGGCTTCAGCATCTGGCCCGCATAAAGCGGATGAAAGTAGGGATAGTTGTCCCTCATGCGCTCCGCCGTCGCATTGAGTACTTCAGGAAGCCCTCCGATTCCAGGTGCGCCGCTCTCGTAATCGGGCAGTTTGCCAAATCCATCGTCCAATCTTTTCACCGCCTCGACAAGCGCACTCAAACTCTTTTGATCGAGCATTCCCAGTCACCAATCACGAGTCACCAGCCTGCCCTCAGCGGAGTCGAAGGGTCAGGATTCAATTCCTCACTGCCACACCTTATCCAGCTGCCCCGCCGTCTTTAGTAACTCGAGCTGCGCCTGTTGTTTCTGAAAGTTGGCGTCCAGATAGGCCATCCACTTTTCATTCTCCTCCAGCCGGGCCTTCTCCATTTCGCGCAGATTCAGCTTCCCCTCGTCAAATCGCGCTTGCAGCACGGCCACGTTCTGTTGCGCGAGCTGCAATTCCAGCCGCGCCACTTCTCTCGCTGCATCCCTCTCGCGAACGCGCCGCGTCTTCTGGCGAACCTCCGCGGTCACCTCGCTTTTCTTGTTCGTCAGGCTGGCCTTCGCCGCATCCAGATTCACCTGCGCCAGCGAAATCGCCGCTTTGATGCGCGCGCTGAAGATCGGCACCTGCATATCAATGCCCGCATTGAAATTGTTGCGTTGGAACGCCGAGAAAAACTGCGAATAATTGTTGAACTTCGCCAGCACACTGTAAACGCTGACGAATTCCAGCGTCGGAAAATACCCTCGTCTTTCCCCCTTCAGCCGGAACTCTTTCGCGCGGACATCCGACTCCGCGAGTTGCAGCCCGGCATTGCTCGTCATCGCCATTGCCACGAGGTTGTCCCCGGCCTGCTCGGCCTCTCCAGGCAGCTCTTCCGCCGTGACTTCGATCGCCTGCTCATCCGAAAGCCCCAGCTGATATCTCAGAAAGACCTCCAGCTCATCCTGGCGTCCTTCGAGTTGCAAAATCCGCTGCACCACCTGCGCTTTCGTTAACTGCGCCTTTGTCACTTCTACCGGCAGCTCGAATCCCTCTCCCTGCCGCTCCTGCGTCACTTGAAGAATCTTTTCCGCGCTCTCCTGCTCTTTGCGCAGAAGTTCCAGCGTGTGCCGTATCTTTCCGAGTTCCAGATACGCCATCGCCGTTCGCGTAATCACGCTGTTTCTTGCATCCCGTAGCGCGATCTTCTGCGACTTGGCTTGCTCCTGCATCTCTTTCCCTTGGCCTCGCAGGGGTTCATTGAAAATCTGCTCCGTGTACGTCACGTTGAATACCGACGGGGCGCGTCCGCCGGGCGTTTCCGGTATGCCGTTCGTATAGCCCGCGCCCGAGCCCGCGTAAAGATTCGGCATGAACTGCGCCCTGGTGATTAGCGCCGCGTGATCCGCAACGCTCGCCTGAATCTTGGCCACTTGAATCTCTTTGCTGTTCTGTAGCGCCAATTCAATCGCGCGTTTCAGCGTCAGCGCCACCGGCGCCCCGGCGCTCGGCGTCTCCTGCGCCAAAGGTCGATTTGATTTCGGCGAAGCCGTCTCTTGGGCGCTTGCGGGGCCAGCGTAAAGCGCTAGCAACGCCGCCGCTCCCGCAACCCATCGAACTGATTGCATTTTTTATGCTCCTTCTTGGCAATTCACTTTCTACTGCCTCGCTTTGTCAGCCATTTGCAGAATCCTGCTCAATACTTCCGCAAACTTCCCTTAGACTATTTTTCTCTCCACAATCAAAAAGGGCCGCTATTGGCCCTGTCCGCTCACTCTGTCTCCGTAGCCTGACCTCGATACCTCTTCGCCTCTCCCCTCCTATTCGTACCGCAGCGATTCCACAGGCTGAAGGCTCGCCGCCTGGTTCGCGGGCAAGTAGCCGAAGAAAAGCCCCGTGGAGCACGACACCACGAAGGCAATCACCACGCTCAAACTCGAGACAGGAACTCGCAGATTTCCAGGAAGAAAAAACTGAATCGCCACCGGCACGGCGATCCCGATCAAAATTCCGATGACCGCCCCTCCTCCGCTGATCATGAATGATTCAATCAAAAACTGATACATGATCTCGCGCCGCGCCGCTCCAATCGCCTTGCGAATCCCAATCTCCCGCGTTCGCTCGGTTACGGTCACCAGCATGATGTTCATGATCCCGACGCCGCTGATCACCAGCGCAATAAATGCAATGATGATGAGCACGATCGTCAACGCCAGCGAGATGTTCCTCGCAGCGCTCAGAATCGCCGTCAGCGTTTGCACCTTGTATTCCGCATCTGCCGGGTGCCGGCTCCGCAGCAATTGCCCCAACTGCCGCTCGACGGATGGCACGTCTTCGGCCCGCACTGCCTGCACGTCCAGCAGCCGCACCACTTCGATGCCCGTGTAGTACTTCATGAGGCTAAAGGGGATGAGTACGGAATTCTCCTGAATATCTGAAAGACCGAACGTCTCGACGCGCTCTCGGAAGACGCCGATCACTGTAAACGTCAGCTCCCCCATCCGCATCGATCTCCCGACCGGATTCTCCTGTCCGAAAATCTTGTCTGCGAGCTGCGTGGTGATCAAGCAGACTTTGCTCCTCGTCTCCATGTCCGCGGCATCGAAATACCGTCCGCGTAGAATGACCAGTCGCCGAATCGCCTGGTAGCCCTCTGTCACTCCCACCAGATTCACAGGCCGCTCCACTCCGCCCGTAATCACCGTCATCGGCAGTTCGCGTGTTCCCGCCACCTCGATCACCTTGGGAATTGATTTCGCCGCCTCCAGATCGTCAAGCGTCATTTCGTAGCTCAGCGGCTGAGGCTTGTCCGGCCTCTGGACCAGCTCCACCCACACCAGGTTCGAGCCCACGCTCTCAATTTGGGAGATTACGAATTTCTTGCTGGTCAGCGCCACGGTGACGACCAGCACGATGGAAGCGCTTCCAATAATCACGCCCAGCGACGTCAGCATCGCGCGCAGCTTATTTGCTCGCAGCGCGTCGATCGCCACGGAGACCGTCTCTCTTATATGGATCATCGTCTCCTACCGGTGCTTTTCCTGAAGGAACCGGTTGGCCCACCCAGAGCTGAGTTCTCAGCCCTTTTTCAACCGCTTCAACGCTTCCTGCGCCATCTTGTTCTTCGGATCCAGCTTAAGCGCGCTCTCGTACTCCTTGGCCGCCTCTTCCGCCTTGCCCTGGTTTTCGAAAAGGCGTCCCAGCCAAGCGTGCACGGCGGCCGGACGAGGATACCCGCTCCTCAGCGGCGCCTTCTTCAAATATTCCCGCAACAATGTTTCGCTTTCGTCCAAGTCTTCTTTCCTCAGTATCAAGGCCACGCCCCGATAAAACTTTCCCCTTGGTTCGTTCGGAGCCACGCGCTCGCCAGCCTCCGCCACCGCCAGCAGCGTGTCCGCTTGGCTGCGCTTCACGGCATAGTCACCGATGTCGTAGATCAGTTCCGCCGATTTTGGATTGCTTTCCAGCGCCTTCGCGAATTCCGCATCCGCCGCGGCAAAATCTTTCTTCTGCCTCCGGCAATTCCCCTCCGCGTAGTGCCCTTCGGCGGCATCCATCTCCGCCAATTGTTTGATTTGTGGCCGCGCTTTCTCCTCGCCGCCTCCCACAAGTCCCGGAGCGCTGCAATCAAATTCGATCAACACCTGCCGCGCCGAGAAATTCTTTTCGTCCAGCTGCACCGCTGTCTCAAATTCCTTGCGTGTCTTTTTCGCCAGCGAGATTGCCGAAAACCAGCTCGCGTGATCGGCCTTGTCCCCGTACGCTCTTCCCAGCCACTCGTGATAGATCGAATTCTGTGGATCGATCGCCACCGCTTTCTCTGCGCTCTTGATTGCAGCGTCGCGCTCCTGCAATTCGAGGTAACTCTTCGCCAGCAGGAGTTGCACGTCGCCGTTTTTTGGATCTTGAGCCGCGGCTGCCTGCAACACTTGAACGGCCTTCGCATAATCGCTGGTCTCGTAAGCGTGCCGCCCCGCCTCCAGTCCTGCTTCTTGCTTGACATTTGTCGCCGCGACGACCGTACTTGCCGCGATCACCACCGCAAGCCACGATTTGCTCCCTCTAACCATTCGCCCGTCCCTGGAAATTGCTGGCTTCTGTCGCAACAACGATGACGTCCATCCCATCCCGCAAATCGACGTCGCCGGGCAGCGCCACCAGCTCTCCCTCCTGCAAACCGCTCACAACTTCGTAGTTCGTGGCGTCCGCTATGCCCACGCGAATCTCTCGCTTCTCCAGCGTTGATTTGACTCCCAGCTGGTTCTTCCTGACCACGAAGACAAACCTTCGCCCGCCCTCCGCTTCCACGGCGCCCCGCGGCACCGACAACACGCCGATTCGTTCTCGCGAGTTGATGCGCACGTTCACGTTGATATTCGGCAGCAACTCCAGCTTGTCATTGTTCACTGCGCAGAGTAACTCACCGACGCTGCGGTTCTGGTGCGGCACCACTTGCTTCGGTATAACTTCCGTTTTCCCCACCCAGCTCCGGTTCGGCAGAGCATCCCAGGTGATTTTCACCGGCTGGTCCGCTTCCAGCGCGCCGAGCTCCGGCTCATCGATGAACGCTCGCACGCGAACCTTTCGCAGGTCCGCCATTTCCGCCAGCAGACTGCCCAGCTTCACGAAATCGCCCGTTTTCGCCGGAAGCGAGTAGAGCGTGCCATTGACCGGGGCGGTTATGTGGCCGTCGCGCACTTTTTCTTCGAGCGCGTCCACTTCGCTCTGCGCCTGCTGGACCTGCAGACCTGTGCGCTCCGTATCCAGCCTCACTCCGCGGTCAAACTCCTGCTTCACTGCCTGCAGTCGCCTTACCTCCGCTTGCGCTTTGGTCAGGGCCAAGTCATTTGTCGCCAACTCGTCTTTCGTTGCCGCTTGTTCCGCCGTCAGGCGCACCAGCGCATCATGATTCTTTTGGAACCGGTCGCGCTCCGCCACCGCCTTGGCTAAGTCCTCGGCAACCTGCGCGGCTATTTCCGGTTTGCCCCCGCTCTTTGCGTTACGTACATCCTCTTGCGCGCGCAGCAGTTTTACCCGAGCCTCGGCAAGCTGCGCCGCCGCATCCTTTACGTCCAATTCCAGCAGCAATTGGCCTTTTTTCACCTGCTGCCCTTCGGTTACAAAAACTTTCTTCACGAAGGTGTCCAGTCGAGCCAGGATTACATAGGGCGCAACCGGCTCCACTTTCCCATTGCTGTTGATCGAGGAGACCAGGTTTTCTCGCATTGGTGCCACGGCCGAAATCTTGGGCACCGGCTTTCGCCCGCTCAACTCCAGCAGCCCATACGCCAGCACCCCCGCCAGCACTAGGTAGAGCAAGATTCGGTTTCGCAGCTTGCTATCCATCTATTCCTTTTCCGCTTCTGCGTGCTCCGGTGCTTTGCACTCCGTCGAGCGCAAACGCGCCCCCATCCGGCGCGGCGTTTCTCTCATTTGTTCGGGGCTTGCTCGGCCCCGCCTGATGCGCGCCAAAGTACATCATTCCAGATTTTAGCAAGAGCAGCGCGGCTTTCTCTATATGCGTTGCTTGTTCTGAGCCTGTCAAAAGGCTCGCCGTAGTCGTATTTGACCCCTTTTTTCTCGTCCAACATTTTCCCCACATTTGTATAAAAAGATGCGTGCGAGGCACCGCACGGATGCCGTCGGGCTTCTTTCGCTAGCTTTTGAAAAACTTCGCACTTTCATTGAAAGGGCTGCACTAGCCCTGCTCCGCCTGTCTTCAACCCGGAAGAACCCGCCGCCTTCGCCATCAGCTTCTCGAACATCATGTGAGACACGAAGTTTCCCTATGCTAGAATCGCACCATGGCAGCTCAAACGAACGTCGAAAAAATCCCCAATTCCCATCCAACGGGTTCGGTCAAATCGTCCCGGTCAGAGGCCGTCGTCAGCTCCGTGATCCACCGTGTCTGCATCCAGTGCAACAATATGTTCCGCGTCTCCCCTGACAGATTTGATGCCAAGCAGTGCCCCAATTGCCACAAAGGTTGATCCCCACCTTTCACCTGAAATGTTTACCTCGACTCTAAAGCCCTCAAAAGCCCTCTCTGGACCTATTCCCTCTCTTCCATGCTCTCGCTGTAACATTTCCTCGCAGCCAGCGTAGTACACTGTGAACGCTCCTTGTCCTGTCTTATGAACATTTCTCAAAGGGTCTTCTCATGATCGAAGCTCGTGGTTTGTCCAAGCGCTTTCAGGACAAGAAGCGCGGCGAAATCCGCGCCGTCGATGACGTCAGTTTCACGTGCCAGCCTGGCAGGATTTACGGCCTCCTCGGAGCCAACGGCGCCGGCAAAACCACCACGCTCCGCATGCTCGCCACCATCCTCGAGCCCACTGACGGCACCGCGCTCGTCTGCGGCCACGATATCGTCGAGCAACCCGAAAAAGTCCGCTCCTGCGTCGGTTTTCTCTCCACCGCCACCGCTCTCTATCCCCGCCTCACTGCCCAGGAAATGGTCGAATACTTCGGCCGCCTCAATGGTTTAGACGAAGCCACGTTGAAAAAGCGTGTTGATGACATCTTCAACCGCCTGGACATGAATGGCTTCCGCGACCGCCGCTGCGACAAGCTCTCCACTGGCATGAAGCAGAAAACCTCCATCGCACGCATTCTTGTTCACGACCCTCCCGTTATGATCTTCGATGAACCCACTCTTGGCCTCGACGTCATGACCGCGCGCATCATCGTTTCTTTCATCCGCGACTGCCGCGACAACGGCAAGACCGTCATCTTCTCCACGCATGTCATGAGCGAAGTCGAAAAGCTCTGCGACACCATTGGCATCATCCATGACGGCAAGCTCCTCACGGAAGGCACTCTCGCCCAGCTTCGCGAAAAGTATTCCGAACACGATCTGGAAGAAATCTTCGTCAAAGTCGTCAGGCCCCACTACGTCCCCCCGGAGACCAATTGACATGTCCATGCGCAACGTAGGCATCGTCTACCGAAAGGAATTGACGGAGGCTCTTCGCGACCGCCGCACCGTCATTTCAACGATTCTCGTTCCACTTTTTCTTTTTCCTGTTCTCAGTGTGGGTTTCGGCGCGCTGGCGGTTAGCTTGGTCGGTAAAGCCAAGGAAGAAACTCCCAAAGTCATGCTTCGCGGCGGCGAAGATTCTCCTGCCGTTGTCGAAGGGCTTAAAAAGCTCGACAAAATCGAGATTGTCCCCGAAACGCCCGACTGGAAAGACCAAATCATCAATAAGGAAGTTCGAGCCGCTGTGGAAATCCCCGCCGGATTCCAGGCCGATGTCGCACAGCAGAAATCAGACACCGTCAAAATATTCAACTACGAAGGAGAAATGAAATCTGAATTTGCGACCGAGAAGGTCGAAAAGTACATGAAGGATTACCGCGATCAGGTCGTGAAAGACCGTCTGGCTGCCAAGAACTTGCCGGAAACAGTCTTGAATCCGTTTGAAGTGAAACAGGAAAACGTCGCGCCTCCAGAAAAAGTCAGCGGCGCCGCTTTCGGTGGCATCATCGGCTATATGGTCATCCTTCTCTGCATGACGGGCGCCATGTATCCCGCCATGGACCTCACCGCCGGCGAAAAAGAGCGCGGCACCATGGAAACCATCCTTTCCAGTCCCATCTCCCGCATGCACCTTGTGCTAGGCAAATTTTTTCTGATCCTCACGGCGGCCCTGGGCACTGCCGCTCTCTCCGTCTTGTCCATGGGCGTTTCTTTCTCAGTCTTAAGTCGCTACACCGGACAATCCGGTGGCGGCCGCGCTGCTGCCGCAGGCCTCCTCCTTAAGCTCGGACCCAAGACGGTTATATCTGTCTTCCTCATGGCTCTACCCGTTGCCGTCCTATTCTCCGCTACCCTTATGACTATTGCTCTCTTCGCAAAAACCTACAAAGAAGCCCAGAGCTATCTCACGCCGATGACCTTTGTCGTCATCATTCCCGCCGTTGCGGCCATGCTTCCCGGAGTGGAGCTCACTCCCAAACTTTCGCTCATCCCCATCCTCAATGTCAGTCTTCTCTGCAAAGAACTCGTGGCCGGCACCTATCACTGGAACTACATCGGCATCATTTTTCTATCCACCTGCGTTTATGCTGCCGTAGCCCTCTTTCTCGCGATTAAGATGTTCCAGCGCGAATCCGTCCTCTTCCGCTCTTAAGGACCTAAGCAGGGATGTCTTGTCATGCGTTGGCCATCTTTTTTCTGGACGAATCATCCTTTTTGGAGTAGTCTTCTCCTAGGAACAATTGCATTTGGAAAGCGGCAGCTTGGCTGCGGCTTTTTTCGCTTCTGCACGAACTCTCCGCAAACTATCCAGGCGCATAACTTCTCGCACAACCCGGACGCTGGATCCGTGATTATGTTAACCCCTAAGTCGTTTGGAATGCGCACTTCCAAGAAATCTCGTAAGTGTTCATTCTAAAAGGCTTACAGGAAGCTTAAGTCCTTTAGAATCCGCACTTACAGAAAACATAGGGGGTAGCCCCAGCGCACTCTCTGAAGAATTGCTTGAACTCTCTTATCCACGTTCTCGTATCCTTGAACGGATCCATGCGCCGACTCTACCGCATCCTGTTGATTCTCCTGCTCTTCCCTCCGCTCCTTGCCGCCATTGCCGGATGGCTTTCCGGTCCCGCATTCCTCCACCCCATCCGCCGCGAACTCACCCCCGACCTCATCCGCGAGGCCGACGCTTCCTTCGCAGTTACGGGCGCACAGAGCCAAGATTTCGATGTTCGCGCACCAGACGGGGCACTTCTGCGCGGCTGGAAGGTTGTTCCGAGAAATCCCAACGGCAACTGGGTTCTTCTTTTTCACGGTGTTGCCGACAACCGCGTCGGCGTCATCGGCCAATCGGAAATTCTCTTTCGCGCCGGATACAGTGTCGTGATGATGGACGCCCGCGCCCACGGGGCCAGCGAAGGCCCCATTGCCACCTACGGCTGGCTCGAACGCAACGACACCCGCGCCATTATCGACGCCTTGCTCTCTTCCGAGCCTAACAAATACATCTCCGTCCAATTCAACCAGCTCCCGCTGCCCGGGAGCAGACCTTCTCCCTCTTTCCATATCTTCGCCCTGGGTGCATCCATGGGCGCGGGTATCGCCCTGCAATCCGCCGCTGCCGATCCCCGCATCGAAGCCGTCGTCGCCGAAGCTTCTTTCGCCAGCCATCGCGAAGCCTCTTACGACTATGCCGGTCTGCAAAAGTATCCGTGGCTCGGCAAAACGCTCTTTGCCCCCGGCGCGTGGATGATGATTTACCGCGGTCAATCTCTCGCTGGATTTCCTGCCGCGGAAGTCTCCCCGGAGAAATCCGTTGCCTCCCGCCCCTTCCCGGTCCTCCTCATCTGCGACACTGCGGACACCACTCTCCCTTGCCGCCACACGAAAATGATTTACGCCGCCGCCCGCGGGCCCAAGCAAATCTGGATTGTCCCCGGCGCCTTTCACGCCGCCGCCCTAGGCTTCCAGGCCGAAGAATTCCGCCGCCGTGTCCTTTCTTTCTTCGCTGCAGCGGCGGCAGATTCCAATTCCAAACGCAATTGAATTCAGCGTGGCGGTTGATTTTGAAAATCTGGGTTTTCTTGGGAAATAAAAAAAGGCAACTTTCCACAGCGCTGGCTTAATGCACGGGATGTTGCCGCGCTTCCCATTCCTGGCTCAGCCGCCGCACCGTTTCCCTCAGGCGCACCGCGAGGGCCGCAATTGTTTCCAACCGCTGCTCGCCGCCGTGCGGAATCCTGCCGTCATTCTTTCTGTGAATCTCCACGAGCAAGAGCTCCGCGTTTCCCAGGATTCCCGTTAGCGGATTGTTCAGCTCGTGGCGAAGCACCTCTCCAAAGTCCGCCTCCCCCTGCATCAACTGATCCGATGTGCTGGCTGCCATTTTTTGCGCCTGTTCCAATCGGCGCTGGACCGGACCGAGCGTGGCCAGCAGATTTCCGCCATTTCGTGGCACGTAATCGGCGACGCCCGCGTCGATCAACGCCGTCAGCTCAGCCCGCTTCTCTGCCGCCCCAATCACCACCACCGGCGCATGGACCGCCAGGGAGGTCACTACCGCGTCGAGCCGCGGCGCGATGCCTCGCGGTTCTCCGGCTTCCGCCGCGACCGACGCCTCCTCAAGCAAAATCACCGCGGGCGAATTTCCTTCCAGGATTCGCCGCGCCGCTGCGACACTGCTCACCGTAGCCACGCGCAGCCCGGTGATCCTGGCCTCGAACTCCCGGCGCGCCGTTGCGCACAGTGTTGCGTCGTCACTCACCAGCAACATAGTTTGTTCCGAATTCCCCATGGCCTTACCCGTTCCTCGCTACTTTTTTTCTCGATACCTCCGCCGTCGATAGCGCACCGGAGACTTTGGCTTGCAGTACCCCATGCACCTTTTCGGTCAGCTCTTCCACGCGAAAAGGTTTGGCGACATGCGGCAGGTGGTTTCGTTCCAGAAACTCTCGCGTCTGCGCGGCAACGATATCCCCAGTCACGAACAAGAAGCGCTCTCGCAGGGGATTTTTCGCGCGCTCCAATGATTTGTAGAAATGCTGCCCATCGAGCCCCGGCATCTTCATGTCGCAGATTACCAAGTCGTAGTGGTTCCGAGCCGCGAGGTCCAGAGCCGCACGGCCATCCAGCAGCACATCAACGTGCATGCCCTCGTCTTCGAGCACGTCGGCGATCAACCGGGCCACCGTCGGCTCATCCTCCACGACGAGCACACGCGCGCCTTTTGCAGTTTCGAACGCGGTTGCAAGCGGATTCTCCCCGCCCGTGGCCATAAGCGCTTCGGTAAACTCCTGCACCGCTTCGGATGCCGCCGGAAGTTCAATCCGGAATACCGCGCCTCCCTTCGGCGGACTCGAAACGTGTACCTGGCCGCCATGCTCACGCACCACGCTCAAGACGATTGCCAGCCCCAATCCCGTTCCCACGCCTGCGGGTTTGGTAGTGAAAAAAGGATCGAAAATACGCGCCTGAATTGCCTGCGGGATCCCCGGGCCGTCGTCCTCGACTTCCAGGAGTACCCTCCGCTCACGGATTCTTTTGGTGCGAATCCGGATCGTTCCGCCTCGTCCCTGCTGTTCGAGGGCCTGTTGCGCGTTGCCCATCAGATTCATCAGCACCTGCTGCAATTGCCCGGGATCACCGTGCACGAAGGGGAGGGCCGGATCCAGATCGATCTCCACGCGGATCTTTTCCGCAGCAAGGCTGAACCGCTGGAGCTCCATGGCCCGCTGCGCGATATGATTCAAGGAGACGAGGCGCCGTTCCGGGAGCGTTTCCCTGGCATTCAGCAGCAACTGCCGCAGGATTTTGCTGGCCCTCTCTGCCTCCTGATAAATCTGCCGCACTTCTTCGGTCCGCTCGGAAGCGTCCTGGGCCGTCAGAAGCCGCTGCGCGTAGCCCAGAATGGTCGTCAGCGGATTGCTCAGTTCGTGCGCGATGCCGCTGACCATCTGGCCCAGCGCGGCGAGCTTTTCAGTCTGCAGCAGCTTCGATTGGAAAACCCGCTGGGCGGTCAGGTCGCGATAAATCTCCACTCGCCCCAACCGGCGCCCTGCCGAATCGAGAACGGGCCGCGCTGACCGCTCGAGGATGCGCGGCGCAGGGCGAGCCATCTGCAATTCCTCGCGAACGCCTCCTTCGATTCTGCGTGCCAGTTCCCGCCAGCGTTTCGCGAAACGCGCCGGGTCCGTCGCGTGACCTTCGAGACGCCCGATCAAACCTTCCAGCGTTTTGATTTTCCCGGATTCCTCTGGAGCCAGGCCGACGATCTGTTCGAACCGCGCGTTCATCGCGCGCACGTTTTCCTGTGCGTCAAACAGCACGACTCCTTCTTCCAGCCATTCGATTACGTTTTGCAACTCGGTTTCGGCCTGGTCTGCTGGGCGCGTTGATTCGCGAGCCGCCAATGGTTCCAACAGGATCGCTGCGGCCTGGCCTTGTGCCTGCGCCGCCAAGCGCAATCGCACACCGACTCCGCTGTGCAATTCCGCCTGTGGCGATTCGTCAGGATTGACGGGCCCCGCCGATTCAGGTTCGAGGGCTTTCCGCAGCCACGTCTGCACAAGCCGCCGGTCTCTTCCGCTGAAGAGTTCGGTGAAATGCCCGTGCACCGGGGGGCTTGCTCCGACTCGTTCGGGGTTGCGCGGATTCCTTTCGGCGGCCTTGGAAGCTTGGCCAATTAACTCCTTGGCACCGCGGCTCGACGCGGCGATGTTGCCGACCTCATCCAACACCAACAGCGGTTGACGGATGGAATCCAGCAAGACTTGTTGCCAAACCATCAACTGCGATTCCTCTTCCTTTCGCCTTCTGTGCCGCAACGCGGACGCGGCCATCGCCGCGCGCAATTCCAGGCGCTCGAGTGTGGCGAGGGATGCGGCGCCGCCCGGCAGTCCCGCGACCAGAGTGCCTAGGAGCCGCCCTTCCGACTCGAGGGGAAATGCCAGGATTCGCGCCACCGGTCCGTGGGTCCAGCCTATCGGAGGTTCGCTTCCGATCACCCTCCGTGTCTGCATTGCCCGGCGCCAGATGCTCGCCAGCGGTTCACTCTCGATTGCGCGCGTCCAGACTTCGCTTCCGCTGCGCCAGCGGAAGTCAACCCGATCGCTTCCGTTGGACTCCCCACGTTGGTCCGGCAACGCGCCGATCACGACGAACTCCGCGCCGAGGCCGTTTCCGTTCTCGGCTTTATCCGTACAACTGTCGGCCAGGCTCGATAACAATGTCTCCACAGAAGCGCCGGCGGCCTGCGTTTCGAGGAGACGGCGGGTGATGCCGAGGTCGGCGCTCCGGAGGCGGGGGTTTCTCTGTTCCTCCTCAATTCCCAACGCCAGGGCCAGTTCCGCGGCAATCGATTCCGAGCGCGCGCGCGAAAACACAAGCTGCTTGCGCTTGGTTCCAGCGAGGATCACTCCCTTCAACTGTGCTTCCTTTTCAATGGGGATCCATAATGCGCGGCGCAGCTCGACGAGTGCCCCGATGATCGGCTGGTCGGGGGTGTCCTCCAAATCTTGCTCGACGCTCTTACCTCGAAAAAGCAGCTCTTCCGGAAGGGGAGGCTCCACGGAGAGATTCGTCCACTCCTTGGGGGGCTCGGCGTTTTCGCGATCCCATACCAGTCCGTGAAAGCCCGTTGGAACCTCACCTTGCGGGCCTATGCCTGGTTGCGCCTTCAGCCACACGCCGATGCGATCTGCGTTTCCTCCTCTTGCGAGCGCCCACAGGGCCTCCTGCAAAAGCTCCTCGCGCGATGCCCCCTCCAA
>WNFP01000716.1_pt1 | contig 25552 bp, 19 predicted proteins | sample 5400201 | NCBI WGS metagenome assembly WNFP01 (sample SAMN13153355, study PRJNA577476) | soil metagenome | isolation source: 115 cm saprolite under Madrone tree | place: USA:California | collected 2016-06-14
CGCTCTTTCCCACCATCTCGGCCAGCCTCGGCGTCCGCTCTGTCCGCGAGTCCGCCAATCAGCCGTTCTTGTCGCCGAACGCGAACACGGGCAGCACCGGCGACTTCATCATGTCCCTCGACCTGTCGTACGAGGTGGACCTGTGGGGCCGCGTCCGGCGGACGGTGAGGGCAGCACGCCACGAAGCACAGGCCACCGCGGCCGACCTCGAGACCGCGCGCCTCAGCCTCCAGGCCGAAGTGGCCATCGACTATTTCGAGCTGAGAGCCGCGGATGCGCAGAAGCAGCTCCTGGAGGAGACGGTGAAGGCCTTCACGAAGGCGCTGCAGCTCACGATCTCTCGCTTCCAAGGCGGGGCGGCCCCGAAATCCGACGTCGCCCAGGCCCAGACGCAGCTCGATACGACACAGGTGCAGCTGACCGACGTCGGCGTGCTGCGTGCCCAGCTCGAGCACGCCATTGCCACCCTGATCGGCAAGCCGCCGGCGGCCTTCAGCCTGCCCGCCCGGCCATTGGACCATCGTCCGCCGGACGTTCCGGTGGGGCTGCCGTCACAGCTTCTCGAGAGGCGGCCGGACATCGCGGCCGCCGAGCGCCGGGTCGCGGAGGCGAACGAGCAGATCGGCATTGCCCGCGCCGCATTCTTTCCGACCCTGATGCTGAACGCGGGAGTCGGCTTCGAGGGCGCCACGCCGGGCACCTGGCTGACCGCGCCAAGCCTCTTGTGGGCGGTGGGGGCATCGATCACCCAGACCATCTTCGATGCCGGTCGCAGGCGCGCGACATCGGATGCGGTCATCGCCAGCTACGACGCGAGCGTGGCCAGCTACCGTCAGACCACGCTGACCGCCTTCCAGCAGGTCGAGGACAATCTGGCCGCTCTGCGCATCCTCGAGCAGGAGGCACAGCAACAGCGGCGCGCGGTGGAGTCCGCGCTGCTGTCGCTGCAGCTGTTCACGAACCGCTACCAGGGAGGAGCGGACAGTTACCTGCCCGTGATCGTCGCCCAGACCACTGCTCTCATGAACCAGCGGAACGAGATAGACATCCTGCGCCGTCGCATGGACGCGAGCGTGCTCCTGGTGAAGGCCGTCGGTGGTGGCTGGGACATCGCGGAGTTGCCGAAGCCGTAACGTCGCCTCTTCCTACGTGCTATCGCCGTCGCGCTCAAACCTCATCATGATCGGGAACTCTGTTACGGGGTCCTCGGCCACCCCGTACAGCGTGTTCCCGGCGCGAATGAGCGTAAACGACGGTCCCTGAGACGTCCGGAGAGTGACACGGTTTCCGCTCGTGACTATCGTTCCCGACCAGTTCGACGCCTTGGCAAGGTTGTTCGCCGACTTTGCGGGCCTGATCGTCTCTGTGAACGTTCCGTCATCCCTAATCCGAAGGACGCAATCGGCCTCGTCCGTGTAAAAGAAGGCACTAACCCAGCCGAAGGATCCGCGCCACGTGCCGCTGAGCTCGCTTGCGGGAGTGAGGGCGGCCGAAACAGGACCTGAGGTAAATCCGGCACCAGGCCCCGCACAGCCGGTGATGGTCGCAACCGATACCGCAAGAACTGCGACGAACGCTCGCTTTATCATGTGAACCTCCCTGTCTTTGTAGATGCGGATTGCAGGCAGAAAGGTATCCTCCTAAATTCCTTTCGCAGGATCTCGACAGGGACGGAACTTCCGTGGGAGGGGGAGTGCCACCGCGGGACTTGCACGGCCCCTGGTGGCGAGTACATGACCGGCGGAGACTACTGCGAGGTGGACAACAGCCTGCTCTGGAAACCTGTGACGGACGGCCGTTCCAGCCGCGCCCCAGGTAACAATCCGCCCTGCCCGAGAGAGCTCGCAGTAGCTGCCGACGACAGAGGGCTCCCTACCGGTAGAGGCAGGCGATGAGCTTCTCCGAGGCCAGCTGGATGGCCGCCTTCGAAGCTGGCGTACCGGCCAGCGCATTCAACATGACGAAGTCGTGATGCGTGGCGAGGAAGCGCACGGCCGTCACCTCGACACCCGCCTGCATGAGCTTCCTCGCGTAGGCCTCGCCCTCGTCGCGGAGCACATCGTTTTCGTCGACGATCACCAGTGCGGGCGGCAGGCCCTTCAACCGCTCCGCGGTCGCCGAGAGCGGAGAGGCCGTCACCTTCTTTCGGTCTTCCTTGTTGGGGGCATAGGCGTCCCAGAACCACTCCATGGCCGCCCGAGTCAGCCATGGCCCATTGGCGAACTCGTCGTACGACTCCTGAGAGAGGCTCGCGTCGGTCACTGGATAGAAAAGTACCTGGTAGCGGATAGCCGGCCCTTTGCGCTCCTTGGCGAGCTGCGTCACCACGGCGACCATGTTGCCCCCGACGCTGTCCCCGGCCACCGCGAGTCGGGTCGCGTCGAAGCCGAAGTCCTTGCCGTGCTCCGCGATGTACTTGGTGGCCGCATAGTCCTGTTCGATCGGCACGGGGAACTGTGCCTCCGGGGATGGCGTGTAGTTCACGAACACAAATGCGGCGTGGGTGCCAGTGACCAGCTCGCGAAGCAATCTGTCATGAGTACGCTTGCTGCCCAACACCCAGCCACCCCCGTGGAAGTACACCACGACCGGCAGCGGGGCCTTGGCGCCCTTTGGACGATAGATGCGAACGGACACCTGCCCCGTCGGCCCCACCGGCAATACCTTGTCTTCGACATCGGCCGGCAATGTCGTGACGCTGCCCGCCTGCGCATCTTCGAGTGCCTTCCGGGCCTCCTCGTACGAGAGCTCGTAGATCGGCTTCCCTCCCTGCGCACTGAGGGCATCGATGAAGGCTTGCGTCTTGGGCTCGAGCAAGTACGGCCTCTGCTGCGTGATCATGACCATCTCCCTTTGTCTGAGACCTAAGCCTGCGAGTTCCTGCGCACCGCTCACCACTCCGCCCCGAGTGCGATGCGATACAGCGAAGGCATGACCTGTTGCGGGGTTTCCACTTCCCCCTCAGCCCGATACCAGTCCGCCTCCGGCGATCCCATCGCCCGACCCCGCTCTTCCCAGAAGCGGTACGCAAGCTTCGCAACGTCCTCGTGTTCATGACCGTCCATGCCTCTGCCCCCTTTCCTCGGGAGGACGACGCTCCCGTCAAGGATGATCCGCGCAAGAATCCGTAAGCCGCCCGGCATCGAAGGAAGACTGCGGTTACCCTTCTCCCAGTTGTGCCTCGAGATCGTGAGGAATGCTGGGAGCCTGCCGGAACATGCGAATCAAGCGATGGCGGCGGGCTCGCTGGAACGGGAGATAGAAGGCGAAGGCGGCCAAGAAGAGGACGATGAGACGGATGCCGAGGCGAACTGCCGTGTCCGTGAACGCGTGGCTGAGAAGATACCCAAGCCCAATCCACCCTCCCGCCCACGTCAGCGCACTCGCGGCACCGTAGCAGAGAAAGCGAATGATGCTCGTCCTGGTCGCACCGGCCAGTCCGCTGGCGATCGCGTTCAGCTCAGGCAGGAACCGAGCGGCAACCTGGAATGCTCCTATGTGAGCGCGGAAGACATGCTGAGCGCGACGGACCAACATACCGGCAGTCGGCGCGAACCGGCCCAGAATCTTCAGCGCCCGCGCGCCGCGCCATCGGCCCAGGCCGTACCACGTCAGGTCGGCCGCGAGAGACGCCCCGACCGCGATGCCAACGATCACGGCCATACCCAGGTGGCCATTCCCCGCCAGCGCGCCCGCGCCGACCAAGGCGGGGATGACCGGCACCGGGATCCCGGCCTGATTGCAGAAGACCCAGGCAAACAGAAACCAAGTCGCGTGCTCCAGAATCATGGGCGCCACCTCTCGATCCGCGGCAATTTCCCGAAATGACTCACGAAAGTCTCCCGCCGTTCAAAGGGCGCGAAGGAACGCGACCAGGTCTGTCTTCTCCTGGGCGCTCAACTGGGTCCCGAGAACCAGATTGAAGAACTCCACCGTGTCATCCAGCGTCAAGAGCCGCCCGTCGTGCAGGTAGGGCGGCGAATCCTTGATGCCTCGCAAGGGAAAGGTCTTGATGGGACCGTCGCCGATGGCCATCATGTTGTTGATCAGCACCGGCTTGAAGAACCGCTCGGCTTGGAGGTTGTGCATCTGGTTATCGGTGTAATAGGGCGGCACATGGCAGGTCGCGCACTGGCCCTTGCCAAAGAAGACGGCTTGCCCCCGCAGCTCGGTGGGCGTCGCCTTCTTGGGGTCGAGCTTTCCGAATACGTCGAGCTTCGGTGCCGGCGGGAAGTCGAGGATCTCCTGGAACTCGGCCATGAAGTGGACCTGGCTGCCGCGCTCGAGAATGTTGACACCCTTCTTGGTGGCAATCACCGGATCTCCGTCGAAATAGGCCGCCCGCTGCTCGAACTCCGTGAAGTCCTCCACGGTCTTCAGGGCGCGCTGGGACCCGAACAGCCGCTGGATGTTGACCCCGCGCAGCGTCGTCGTCTCGATGCGATGGCGGAACTGCTGTGGGCGGATGTCGCCCACCAGATGGGAGGCCCCGTTCGTGTGCCCGTTCTGGTGGCAATCGAAGCAGGCCACGCCGAGGCTCGGATGCTCGCTCCGCCGATCCGCCGTCGCATTGAATTGCTGCTGGGGGAACGGCGTGAGCAAGAGACGCAGACCTTCGAGCTGCTTGGGGTTCAGGATTCCGTTGAAGAGAGCGTAGTAGTTGTCGGTCGTCACCAGCTTCCCCTGCGAGACGTCGCCCAGATCCGGCCGCGTGGTCAGGTAGATCGGCGCCGGGAACTCGGGCAGGAACCGGTCGGGCAGGTCGAAATCGAGGTCGAAGCGGGTCAGGTCCCGGCTCGTCTGCTTCTTGACCTCGGTGATCATGAACAGTGGAAAGACCATCCCGCCCTCCGGGTGATTCGGGTGGGGCAAGGGCATGAAGCCGGGCGGGTATACCCCCTTGTCGCGAATCTCCGTGGGGGTCATTTTCCCCAAGGCATCCCAGGTCGCGCCCGCCGGCAGTTTGACGCGGACGCCGTCCTGAAGCGGCTTCCCCCGGCTCATAGTGGCTCCGGCGGCGGGACGGTCGCTCAGGTCGTAACGCGCGCCCAGCAGATCCATCTGGCGCTTCATGATCGCGGCCTTGGCCCCGCTCATGCGCGTCAACACTGCCCCGAAGTCTTCCTCGATCACGGGTAGATAGCTCGACGGGGGCGGGTCGGGCTTGGGTCCGGTTTGGGCCCGAGCCCCTACGGTGCCTATGGCAATTCCAATGATCATGAGGCCCGCAGCTGCCGCCGCCGCTTTCCAAGTCCCGCGCATTTCGATCCTCTCTTTTCCCTCGGACTTGTCCCCGGTTCCCTTCCCGGCCATTCGCTCGGGCGAAGAAGCGCCGTCGCTCCCTCTGCTCTCCCATTGCGATGAGCGCTCGCTCGCTCAAGTTGCACGACCGACTTCTTTCGCCAAGATCGTGACAAGCACATCTGGTAGGAAGTACCCATCTGTCCAGCCGGCTCCTTGCGGTCGGAATGTCGCATTCTTGCCGAAAGACCCTCATCGGACGCCCGGCGCGCACGCGAAGCCATCAAAAGGTTGGTAGTGTCGGGGCTCGCTAGGCGTTCTTCACATGAGCCCGGAGGGGCGATGCCACTTATAAAGCGCCTGGCGTGGGTTCTCGTGCTTCTTGCGCTCCTCGTGATGGCGCTCTTCTGGTTCGAGGTCGCGTCTCACCGCCGACCAAGCCCTGACTGCTCAGGGCGTATCGTGATTGTCCCCGGCCCGCGCGCGATGCCTATGGAGTGCGTGTGCGACGAAGGAAGGTTGGCCACGTGCTTCAATCCAGGCCCATGAGGTTGTGCCCAATCACGCTGCATCGAGGGTCGCGCCCATGTAATCGGTCAAGCGCCTCCGCAGGAAGAGCCGTGCCCGGTGCACACGGGACTTGACCGTGCCAAGGTTGGCCTGCAGCATCTGGGCAATCTCGGGGTTTGGGAGCCCTTCGATATCATGTAAGACGAGGGCCGTGCGGTAGTCCGCCGGCAGCTCATCGATGGCCGCGCTGAGCACCGTCTTCAGCTCACCGTCGATCGCCGGGTCCTTCAGTCGCCTCGACCAGTCGACCGCTACCTCCACATGCTGGCCCTTCTCATCGAAGGACGGGGCGAGGTCTTCCCATGACACTTCGTTCCCCCTGCTCCTCCGCCCCCGCAGCTTCTGGTAGGCCGCGTTGGCGGTGATCCGATACACCCAGGAGCCGAAGGCGGCTGCCCCCCGGAAGGTGTCGATCTTGCGGCTCGCCGTCCACAGCGCATCCTGCACGACCTCCTCTGCGTCCGACGCGTTGCCCGTGATCCGCATGGCCAGGCGGTAGACGCGATCCCCGTAGGCGGCCACGAGAGCCTCTGCCGCCCCCGCGTCCCCTCCGCGCAACTGCTTCACGAGGGCGGCATCCGGATCGGTATTCTTTCGAAGCAGGCGCGGACGCTCCTCGTCCACTACGGGCTCCTGATGGGGCCGTTCCATGACGCTTCCAATGCTGTCCATCTCACCCTCCTTGCCCGCCGGGCCGGTCTTCTCGCGTCATCGCCGCTCGGTAGGTTCCCGGTGTGATGCCCAGGCTGCGGCGGAACACGGTGGTGAAGTGACTCGGGGTTCGAAACCCAACCATCCGTGAGATCTGCGCGATCGACAGCTCCGGCGTCGTCAGAACGGCGCGGGCCCGGGCGATCCGTTGCCGGACCACGAATCGATGGGGCGGCACGCCCGTGCTGCACTTGAAGAGGCGGGCAAAGTGGTACGGACTCATAGAGGCCACGGCCGCGAGCTCGGCGAGCGCAAGGTCCTTGTCGAGATTTTGCTGGATGAACTCGGTCACTCGCCGGAGTCTGCACCGGGGGAGCACGCCGATGGTCGGCGCCGCAGCCCGAGGGCTCGGCACGAGATCGAACGGAGCGACGCACTCCTCCTGATGCTTCCTAAGCAGGCTCGACGTCAGCGCACTCATAACACCCTCCCACGTCTGGCCGGTGCCTCGCACCGGGCTTTCGTAAGCTGTGTCCGAGCAGGATTGAGTTCTCTCTCCTGGCTAGGTAGCAACGAACATGCCGACCATGGCTGGACGGGACAAGTGGTCGTAAGTACTCCTTTCGCCGAAAGGAGCGATCCGTGCGAACCCTCGATTATGCGTCCGAGATTCGGACGCGACCGAGATTCGGACGACTAGTGCGGATTGTCCGCCAGGCCCGAGGAGACCCTATCGAGCGCTGACTCTGGCGTCGGGGACCAGCTTGTCGAGACCGTACTTCTTGACTTTCAAGTAGAGCGTGCTCTTGGAGATCCGGAGCTCTTTGGCCACAAGGGTCAGATTGCCGTGACACGCAACGATCGCTGCGCTGATAGCGTCGCGCTCCACCCCTTCCAGATCCATGACCATTGGGGGAGATGGGGGAGTGTTGGCTTGCTCCTGCGCCCCATCAAGGAAGGAAGTGAAATCCTCGGGGAAATCCGAGACAGTCACGACTTCTTCTGCCGCCATCAGGACCGCCCCCTCGACGACATTGCGCAATTCCCTGATGTTGCCTGGCCACGTACACCTTCCCAATGCGGATAGCGCCTCCGGGGCAAAGCGCTTCACGCGTGCACCATTGCGCAGCGACGCTTCACGACTGAAATAGTCGACGAGAGCTGGGATGTCCTCTCTGCGCTCACGCAGCGGTGGGATGTGTAGCGAGGTCACCGAGATCCGGTAGAACAAGTCCATGCGGAATCGGTGGGCATTGACTTCTGCCCGCAGATCCTTGTTGGTCGCGGCAACCAGTCTGAACTCGACCATTCGCGGCTTAGCCCCCCCGAGGGGATACACCTCCCCTCCCTCCAGAACACGCAACAAGTAGGGCTGCAGTTCCAGCGGCATCTCTCCGATCTCGTCGAGAAACAATGTTCCACCGTTCGCCGACTCGATCTTGCCAACCATACCGGAGCGCCTGGCGCCGGTGAAAGCACCGTCTACATAGCCGAACAGCTCGCTCGCCAGAAGGTCTCGAGGCAAACCCCCGCAGTTCAATACCACGAAGGGACCGTCTTTGCGATTCCCTTCCTCATGGATGGCCCGAGCAAAACTCTCTTTGCCTACGCCCGTCTCGCCGAGCAACAGCACCGGGACATCCACCTTTGCCAGCAACTTGGCCTTCTCCAGAGCCCGTCGCAGAAGAACACTGGTGCCGACGATTCTGTCAATGCTGCCTCCAGGGTCAAGAGCGATGCCGCGCGTTGGGAGTCGGGATTCACCTCCCGGCCGGCCCTTTCCCCACCGGACCGGTTCCGGGAGAGTGACGATGGTTCCCACCTGCTCTCCCCCACGCAGGATTGGTTCGACCCAGTCCGCTCTCAACCACTCCGGCAGTCGCCCCTTGCCGGCTCCCTTCTCCCGGTCTGTGTCCAAGGCGTCGACCCTCTGACCTAGCGCCGACTCGAGCTGGATGCCCATCGTCCGCAATGAGCGAGCGGCGTGAGGATCAACCTCGACGAGACGGCCCTTGTGGTCAAACAAAATCAGGCCGCCCGCCGAGGGCCGCCCAAGGCTCGCCTGCAGGAGGCGGTGCCGCAGTTCCATCGCGCGCCTCGCCACCTCTCCTTCGATGCGTCCAGCAGCGATCACGGCCAATGTCAGGCAATGGCGGCTGAACGAATCCTTCCGACCCGATACGTCCAATACCCCAAGTACCTCGCCGTGAATCGGATCACGTATCACCGTGGCCGAACAGGTCCATGGTTTGATTCCCGAGCAGAAGTGTTCAGCGCCGTGAACCTGAACCGGTCCAAGGATGGAGAGGGCGGTGCCGATGGCGTTCGTGCCACAGGCGCGCTCGTCCCAGTGCGCTCCGGTCTCGAGCCGGATGTTCCGGGCCGTTTCCATTGTTGCCGGGTCACCCACCGTTTCGAGGATCACCCCTGCGGGATCGGTGAGGATCATTATGGTCCCGGACTCCGACAGGAAGTCCTTTGCCTGTTCCGTGATCGACACACTCGCCCCGATCAGGTCACGATGCGCGTGCTGGAGCGTCCGGAGAGCCTCCTCCGGCAGCGGCATGGCTGCTTGCGAACGCTCCGGATCAACCCCCGAGGAGGTACAGCGCTCCCAGGACCCTTCGATCACGTCCCGTACGGCATGAGGAGGCAATTCACAGCCACGAAGGAATTGCTCCCAAGCTGCCAGCACTCGTTTTTCCTGATCCGGATGCGGGAAGGTCGAGAACGGCTCCTTCAATGTCATGTAGCCTCCTCAATTCCATACCACCGGATTTGCCTCTGGAAGGCACATCTGCATTCGTATCGAACGGCCCGGGAAAGAGGTCTTCCCCGGGACCTGAATATTAGGCAAGGGATTACACCTTGGAAACGTTAATTGCCTCGGGAGGGCGTGTCAAGCCGACACGCACAAGATTCAGAGAAGGCACCGCTTATTGTCTGTTGAGACCGTGTGCGCTACGCGTTTCAAGACTCGGTAAATCGTACCCGGCTCAGGACAGGCAGAGCAGACAGGGCAGCCCGGGGGACGGGCCGGGGCGCAGGATCCTGAGCATGGAATCCTTTCATCCGGTCAGGACTGGCCTTCTGCTGCGACGTCACAAGGTTCAATCTATCGCACTGGCGCCGCCGCAGCTTCAGGCGACTGGCCAAGCGTGCTCCCGCCGCTGCGCCTGCTATTCACGATAGGGTGTCGGCGGATTACGGGGCCACGCCGGAATTCACTCGCCGGAACGACCCGCAAAACCCGCCCCCGGCTGTCAAGAATGGTGACGGCCGATGCCGGCTCGTCGTGATTCGGAAGTCTGATCTCGTCCATGACAGATCGTCGATTCATTGGTGGCCTCCCTCGTCCTTTACGTCTATTCGCCTCTTTCGAGGCGCAAGCCGCGCTCACCGGTGACGCCGACTGAGCATTTCCGCAAGAACAGGCAATGCGCCGCCACTGCACAGAGTCGGGAAGAATCGGACACTTTCGTAAGATTGCGGGCCCCTGACGCCCGCCGCAACGATCGCCCTGCCGCGAGCGTCCCAAGGCGTGAAGGAGTACGCCAGTGAGTCAGGGCGGGGAACGGGGCTTCCTGGACGCAGCCGCCTCTGCCTTCCTGCGGCGGCGGCTACACCATCAGCGCCTGCGGGCGGCCGCGGTGCGCGGGCTCAAGACCGTCTCGACCGGGGCCGGCGGGCGGCTGCAGATGGACTTCGATCACGCTATCGATTGCTTGGCCCATCTCCCGTCGTGGCTGGCCGCCCACGCCAGCGAGATCGCGGCCGCCCCCGCCCCGGACGAGCCGCCAGACGTGCCGCCCTTGTCCATCGTCATCATGATCGTCGGCTCGCGCGGCGACGTGCAGCCGTTCATCCCCATCGGCCGCCGGCTGGCGGAGCGACATCGCGTACGCATCGCGACCCACCGCGAGTTCCGGTCCATGGTCGAGCTGGCCGGGCTCGAGTTCTATCCGCTCGGCGGCGATCCGCATGCGCTGATGGAGTACATCGTCAAGACCGGAGGCCGCATTGTCCCGACACATCTCGATCAGATCATCGAGGATGTGCCGAAGAAACGGGCGATGATCGCCGAGATCCTCGCGTCGACGTGGCGCGCCTGCACGGAAGCGGATCCGGAGCGGCCCGGCGCGCCTGCGTTTCGGGCCGACCTCATCCTTGCCAATCCACCCAGCTACGGCCACATCCACTGCGCGGAAGCGCTGCACGTCCCGCTGCACATGATCTTCACCATGCCGTGGAGTGCCACCGCCGCCGTTCCCCACCCGTTCGCCGGCATCGAGCCCGGCGCGGATCACCCGGTGGAGAACTTCTTGTCCTACGGGGTCATGGACCTCCTCGTCTGGGGCGGCATCGCCGACCTGGTGAACGCGTTCCGCGAGCAGACGCTGAAGCTGCCGCCCATTGCCCTGGCCGACGGCGTCGCGCTGCTCGATGACAACGAGGTGCCATTTACCTACCTCTGGCCGCCCCGCCTCGTTCCCAAGCCGGCGGACTGGGGTCCGCACATCGACCTGGCGAATTTCACCTTCTACGACCAGGCGAAAACGTACACGCCGCCGCCCGCGCTGCTCGACTTCCTCGCTGCCGGCGAAGTGCCGATCTACGTCGGGTTCGGCTCCGTCGTCGTCGAAGACCCGGCCGCCCTCCGCCGCACCATCTTCACCGCGCTCGACAAGGCGGGCGTGCGCGGTATCGTGTCGGATGGCTGGGCGCACCTCGGGGGCGAGGTCACGCCGCCGAACGTCTTCCTGATCGGAGACGCTCCGCACGACTGGTTGTTCGCGCGCTGCCGTGCGGTCTGCCATCACGGCGGGGCCGGGACCACGGCCGCGGGCCTGCGCGCGGGGCTGCCCACGGTCGTGGTGCCGTTCTTCGGCGACCAGTTCTTCTGGGGGCGCGTCATCGCCGATGCCGGAGCGGGTCCGGAGCCGATTCCCATCCATCGGCTCGACAGCGACACGCTCACCGCGGCTTTCGAATTCTGCCGGCGCGCGCAGGTGCGCGAACGCGCGGCTGCCCTCGGCACTGCGGTGCGAGAGACCGACGGCGTGGAGCTCGTCGTGCAATCCGTGTACCGCCATCTCCCCGCGCCCGCCATGTGCTGCGCGAAGGATCCAGGCCATCTGGCCACCGTCTACTGCGACACGTGCGGTCAGCGTCTCTGCTCGGACTGCACTCGTAGGTCGCACTCCGGGCACGTGGTACACCCGTATGGCTATGTCGACTGGAGTGTGCGTGCCGGGCGCGGACTCACCGCGGAGATGGGCGAGCTGATCGGCGACGCCGTCAGGGCCCTGCAGGCGGGACTGGAGGAGATCATGCCGAAGATGGGACCCTGGCGTCATGGGGTGGTCTTCAACGACGGCGACGAGCCGTCGAGCCCGGACAACGGAGGACCCGTCCGCAAGCTCGCCCGCTCGTCCTGTCTCCCAGACATTCCACCCCAAATCCCTTGAATGTCCACCAACAGACCAGTTCTGAACCCCTCGAAGCGGACGCGCCCTCCTAGACGATCTCCCTCCTTCCACACCGGGGGAGACAGAATGCGGTGCCCCCGACATCATCCTGTCACGGTTCGTCGCTATCATGCCTCGCATGACCGCCTTCCGCGTTGTCCAGATCTCCGACACCCATCTGAGTAGACACCGGCCCTGGTTTGTCCCCAACTTTCAAGCGCTGGTGCGCATCGTTTCCGTCCTCCAGCCGGATCTCGTCGTCAACACCGGGGACATCAGCTTCGACGGCTCCGATGTCGAGGATGACCTGGCATTCGCCCGGACGTGCCACGCCGGGCTCGACGTCCCGCTCCGCGCCATCCCCGGCAATCACGACGTCGGCGACAACCCCTGGCAGCCGGACGTCGCTCAACCAATTACCGAGCCGCGCCTGTTCCGGTATCGCCGGCACTTCGGTGAGGACCACTGGCTCCTCGAGACCGGCCCCTGGGTGCTGATCGGCCTGAATGTCCAGCTATTCGGAAGTGGACTGGCGGCCGAGGCCGAGCAGTGGGCATTCCTCGTGTCGGCCGCATCCCGGGCGGGAGGGCGGCCCATCGCGCTCTTCGTTCACAAACCGCTCTTCCACGAGCACCCCGACGAGGCCGACGTGAATCACCGGTATGTCCCGCCCGACCATCGTCGACGGCTCATGGACCTGCTGTGCGCCAGCGTCCGGGTCGTCGCGAGCGGTCACGTGCATCAGCACCGGCTGCGCCGCATCTGCGACGTCGACCACTGCTGGGCGCCGTCCACGGCATTCGTGCTTCCGGATCACCGCCAATCTCGGCTCGGGACGAAGCACGTCGGCTACATCGACTACGCCTTCGGCGAGGATCGGGTCGAGATCCGCGTCGTCGAACCGCCTGAGCTCACGAACCACGACCTCGACGACTTCCCGGACGCGTACAAGCACTGAGCTCGGCCGCGAGAGCTCCGCTCGCGCACCGCGACCGCCCACGCCATTGCCGCCGACGATCTGCTGAGTCCTGGGCGATCACCTGTCCGGTGTCCGGCACGCGCGGTCGGGTCACCGCCGCCGGCCTCCTTGTGGTCAAGATCATGATGTGTCCATCCGTTCACTGGCGCTTAACAGAGCCGTCATCCTGTCGCAATGCAGCACCGCTATGGTTCCGCTCCAGAACCAAGTGTTGCCTTCGCGCCTCGCGGAGCGGCGTAGGTGAAGCCATCGATCGCCCAACTGTTACAACGCCTGTCAGGGTTCAGTAAGAAAGGACGTGACATGAAGAAGTCACTGATCGCCGTCACCGCCCTCTGTGGGGCGCTCATCGCCAATTCCGCCGGCGCGGGAAACGGCAAGCCGATCAACACGGGGTCGGCCGACACCCTCACCCTTTCCGTTTACGGTGACTGGCCCTACAGCGCGCTCCTTTTCAGCGCGGCGCCCCTATTGGTCGACTCGATCAACTCGGATCCCAAGGTGCGCCTTGTCCTGCACGTCGGGGACATCCATTCCGGGAGCATGCCTTGCACACTCCAGTGGAATCTCGGGATCTTCGATGTGTTCCAGCAGTTCAAGGATCCCCTCGTCTACACACCAGGCGACAACGAGTGGACCGACTGTCACCGGCTCGTGGAAGGGAACCAGAATCCTCTGACGGAGCTGGCCAACGTTCGCAGTCTGTTCTTTCCCACGCCCGGCTACACGCTGGGCGGGCGCAAGAAGCAGGTGCTGAGCCAGGCGCAGATGGTTGACATGCTCCATCCGGCCGATGCCCAGTTCGTCGAGAACGTGATGTGGGAGGAGTCGCGGGTGGTCTTCGTGACGGTCAACGTGCCTGGCTCGAACAACGACACCGTGCCGTGGAGCTCGCCTTACGACACCCAGGCCTACAAGGCTGCGCAGGCCGCAGAGGTCGCCGACCGCACCGCGGCGGACATTCGGTGGCTCGAGCGCGCGTTCGCCCAGGCGGAGACGGACGGAGCGGTAGCTGTGCTCGTTGCCCTTCAGGCGAATATGTGGGACCCGGCAGCGCTCCCTTCTCCCCCTAAGGACGGGCTCAGCGCCTTCAAGCCGATCGTGCAGAAGCTGGCGGAACTGTCCCTCCAGTTCCAGCGGCCGGTGCTCCCGATCAACGGCGATACCCACATCTTCGAGGACGATCGCCCGCTTGCCAACCTCGACCCGAACACCCCCATCGGCAATATCAACACGAATGTCTACGGCATCCAGCAGCCGGTGTTGAATCTCAGGCGCATCACCGTGCAGGGCTCGACCAACCGGCCTGGAGAGTGGGCGCGGTTGACCATCGATCCTCGCTCGCCCCAAGTGGTCTTCAGCGTGGAAAACGTCGTCTATTGCGAGGCCACCAACCCTCTGTGCTTCCCCCAGCCTTAGGAAGAGCCGGGCGCGTGGCGCCCACCGTTCAAGAGCGACCTTGCGTGGCCGGCCAGGCGCCGAGTTGCTGCATGAGGGACAAAAGATTGGCCACGTCCCAGTGCTCGGCGATCTTGCCGTCACGCACCCGCATCACGTCGACCGTCTCGAATCGAACCTTGTGACCCGTCGGTGCCACGCCCAGGAATTCTCCCTGGTGCGTCCCGTGATAGGTCTTGTACGTCGTCACGCGATCGCCATCGGCAAGTTGCCAATGGATTTCGGCGTGAAAGTCGGGGAACGCGGTCCGGAGGACTTTGTAGAGCTGTCGCGCGCCGTCCTTATCAGGCGTGCGGCCCGGCTGCGGGGTGTGATCGAGAAAGTCGTCGGCGAAGAGTTCGTCGAACACTTCAAAATTCCCGCTGCCTTGTACTTCCTCGGTGTTGCGGCGAACGACTGCTTTCGCAGCTTCGCTCGAATTGCTGGTGGTCATGACCTGCCTCCAATGGGTTCGAGAAATGCGACGCACCGTCGCCCTGCCGAGGGAGCGCATTTCCCGACCCGGACGAGCGTTCACATGACGATCGGGCGGCCGCTACTCACTTGCTGTGGTCCCGTCTAGGAAGATCGAGCTGCTCGCCCTCAGCGCTGTGGATGTGGATGTCGCGCTGGGGGAACGCGATCTCGATCTTGGCCGCAGCGAGGGCGGCATGCACGGCCACCGCGAGCTCGCTTAGGACCACGTCCGAATCTTCGGAGTTTGCCGTCCACACGCGCAACTCGAAGTTCAACGCGCTGTCGCGAAATCCCGTGCACAGCGCCAATGCTGCCGGCTCGGCCAGGGCCTTGGGGTATGTTTTGGCGGCCTCGCAGAGAGCGCTCAGCGCCCGCGCGGGATCGGAGGCGTAGGCGACCCCAAGCTTCAGATCCACGCGACGCTTCCGGTCCGTCAGCGTCCAGTTGGTCACGCGCTCGGACGTCAACCTGCCGTTCGGGACGATGACCTCGGCGCCCACCCAGGTCCGGATCGTGCTTGAACGGAACCCGATTTCCCGGACCTCGCCTTGCAGGTCCCCTGTCTCGATCGCGTCGCCCACGTGGATCCGACGCTCCAGCAACAGGGTCAGACCGGCGACGAAGTTCGCCACCACGTTCTGCAGGCCGATCCCGACGCCCACCCCAAGGGCGCCCGCCAGGATGGTGATGCGCGTGAGGTCAAAGCCCAGGGCGGCCACGGCGAAAAGGAATCCTATGAGGACGACGGTGTAGTGAATCATGCTCGAGAGCGCGTAAGGCAACCCGCGCGGGAGGCCGACCCGAGGGTAGACGTCCTCTTGAAGCACGAAGCGAACGAAGGACGACAGGAGAAACGCCGCCCAGATTGTCAGCGCGAATGCCAGCCCGTCGCCCAGCGATATGCTGACCGAACCCCGGACATACCGCGCGCTCAGGGCGGTCTGGACGATCGTCCAGCTCGGGCTCATCATCCCGAGCCCGTCGAGGGTGAAGTAGACCCACGTCCCGACGGAAAGCCAGCGTAGCACCAGATTCAAGCGGCGCTGCAGGAGCTCACGATGCCGCTGCACCATGAACAGCGTCCGCAGCGGACGGATCCGCAACGCGTATACCACCAGCCCCTCGCCCACTCGAGTGCCCGCGTACAACACCAGCGCGATATAGCTGCTCGTGAGCACTTCGGTACCGAGCAAGCGCGCCAGGCGCATGTAACCGAAGCTACCCGCGAACACCGCGCTCGCCAGGATCGCGAGCTGCCCCCAGAGGAGCCACGCGAGCACGTGCCGCCATCCCAACGCTGCCGCACCGTCCATCACGAGGTGCTCGGAGCGGACCGCGAGCGCCAGGAAGATGATCCCGAACACCATCTCGAGCAGGAACACCCATTGCTCCAGCACGGGCACCACCCCACAGACCTCGCGGACGCGGTCCACCAGGTAGAACGCCGCCAGCGCATAGACCGCCGGGACGACTGCGGGCGAGGCCAGCCGTCGCACGATCAGCACGGCAGGAAGAAGGATGAATAGCCCCAAGGCATTCATCAGGGTGTGGGGAGGGTGCGGATAAATCCAGACGGTGGCGAGCAAGGCCAGTACGAGCGCCGACGCCAGGGGAAGCTCCAAGACCTGCGCGGCCGCCTGCTCGCTCGGCTCCTTCTCGGCCCGGTGCCGCGCGCGGCCACGCGCCAGGCGCGCGAGTACCAGGACGATGACGAAGAGCGCGACCTGGAACGGCACGCGGCCAAGCTGCCCGGCGAGATACTGCCTCGTCAGCTCGATACTGTCGCCGAGCGACCGGCGCAGTCGCTGGCCCACGTCGCTGGAGACCAGCGTGAGCGTCTGGAGATTCCAGATGGGCAGGCTGTCCCGGGCGAAGAGCGACCCCACCCGCTCATTGCGGACCTGGGCGATCTTGGCAAGGACGTCGTCGCACCGGGCGAGCTCCTTGACCGCTCGGTCTTGAAGGCTGAGGACGCGCTTACGCTGGCCCCCGACGCCCTCACGAGCCGTGACGATCGTGGCCAGGGTCGCATTGATCCGCTCGAGCACGGGCGCCGGAACCTGGGACCCCAACGCTTCCGTGCGGGAAGCCAACCAGGTCGCCCGCAGCGCCTCCAGCTGACTCAGGTCTCGCTCGAGCTGCGTCGCCCGGCGGGTGAGGATGTCGTTCCACGCGGCGAGCTCGGAGCGCATGGCCATCCAGGAATCGCTCAGGTCGGCCAGGGCACTCGCCGGGGGCGACGAGTCGAGCGTTTGCGTCGTGGCGACCAGCCGACTACGGATCCGCTCGCTGGCCGCCGAGAGCCGGTTCTCGACGTCCTGGACCTCCGGATCCGTTGCCACCCGCTCGGCGCTCTGTCGCAAGAGCGTGGCCACCTCTTCGGCACGTTGCGCGATCTCGGGGATGGGTATTGGCGTGGCCGCAGGCTGGGCTGGCTGCGCCGCTTGGGTTGCCGGCTGAGCGGATGCCGGAGGAGGCGCTGACCCCCACGGCATGAACGATGCGCCGGCGAGCGCGACAACGACCAGGCCGCGCACGCAGGCGACGCTTGACGACCATGCAGTTGCAGCCCGGTGGGCGAGCGGTGCGGTCACAGCCTCTCCTTGCGCACGAGTCGGCGTGCTCTTCGCAACCGCGCGATTTGCCGCATGCACGGCAGCTTCCGCGCGGTGAGCGACCGGTCGCCGACTTGAGGTCAAGACGTCCGCGCGGTCCGGCTACAGCGCCTTGACGACCTCGGCCGGCCAGGCGCGGGCGTCGACGCGCGCGTGCCACTCCTTGATCTTGCCGTCGCGATCGATCACCACGCCAACGCGCGCCGCACCCTTCTGCGGGTCGGTGTTGGCGCCGTAGGCGGTGCCGATAGTCCGGTCGGTGTCACAGATCAGGGGGAAGTTGAAGTTGAACTTCTCGGCGAATTTCTTGTTGTCGGCCGCGCTGTCGAAGGACGCACCGAGGATGACGGCATTCTTGCGGTCGTAGTCGGCTTTCAGGTCGCGGAACCCGCAACCCTCGGCCGTTCAGCCCGGCGTGTCGGCTTTCGGGTAGAACCACAGCACGACCGTCTTGCCCTTGAAGTCCGACAGCTTCACGGTATTGCCGTTGTGGTCGCGCCCCGTGAAATCGGGCGCCTTGTCTCCAGGGTTGAGCATGAGCCCTCCTTGTCAGCGAAACTCGTCCACCATCCCGTGGGCGTCCTTCACCGTACCATACGGATGGCCGGTGCGGTCGGCGCGGCTGCCATATCGGGGCGATTGAGGGACGAGAATCCGACTTTCAGTCGATCAGACTTCGGACGTGCTTTCGCGCCTGGCGAGAACAGTCGCGAGGAATGGCCCGGAGCCATCTCGATGAAGAGCTTCGCTCCGAGCCCCTACTCCGGCGCGATCCGCGGCAGGAGCGGCTCCACGTCCGCCTGATCGTGCCGTTCCAGGGCCGCCTCCACTTCGAGGCTCAGGCGATCGCGCCCCACGGTGACGACGGCCAGCGGTACGCCTGATCGCCGGAACACGACCGCGGCATCGCGAGCGGCGAGGTCGCCCCGCACTTCAACCGCATCCCATTTCTGGGCGTGGCCCACGTACGACAGAGTCACGTCGTAGTGGACGCTCCAGAAGAAGGGCACGTCGGTGAACGGCCGCCCCAGGCCTAGCATGGAGCGCGCGGCCGCCTGACCCTGACGCTCGGCGAGGACCCAATGCTCGATCCTCACGAGCTCGCCCAGTCGAACCTCTGGGTACCGGGCAATGTCTCCCGCGGCGAATACGCCCGGCGCGCTCGTTCGCATCAGGGCGTCCACCACCACACCATCCTTCACGCGCAGGCCGGCCGCCTCGGCCAGCGCCGTGCGAGGGCGCACACCCACCCCCATCACGACGAGATCGGCCTCGATGACACGGCTGCTCTCCAGCTCGACTTGGCCGGGGCCGATCGCGCGTGGGCTCGTGGACAGGTGGAATCGCACGCCGTGCTCCTCGTGCACGCTCTTGACGAACCGGCCCAAGGCCTCACCCAGGATGCGTCCCAGCGGAAGGGCGTCATGGCCGATCACGTCCACCTCGAGGCCGCGCTGGCGTAAGGCCGCCGCCACCTCCAAGCCGATGAAGCTCGAGCCGATGACGGCCGCACGGCGCGCCCCGGCCGCAGCCCCCACGATGGCACGCGCATCGGCCAAGCTGCGGAGCACGTGGACGTGGGGCAGATCGGCTCCCGGCACCGAGAGCCTGACCGGCTCGGCGCCCGTCGCCAGCAGGAGGGCGCCGTAATCGATCGTGCGCCCATCGGCAAGCGCCACCTGCCGGCGGACGGTGTCGAGCGCGCGCGCCGGCGTCCCGATCAGTAGCGTCACCCCCAGCTCTTCGTAGAAAGAGGCGGGACGAAGGGTGATCCAGTCCTCGGGCGCGGTGCCCGCCAGGTAGTCCTTCGACAGGTTCGGCCGATCGACGGGCCCCGGCACCTCTGCGCCGATGAGCGTCAGCAACCCGCTATAGCCCTCGCGCCGCAATACCTCCACGGCGGCCGCCCCCGCGCCCCCGGCCCCGAGCACGACGATCGACGGCGGCCCCTGCCCCCGAAGCCTTCGCTTCGCGGGTGGCCGCTTCTCTCCCACACGGGCTCGACCCTCGCTCGTGATCACCTCGAAGGAGGGCAAGTCGCTCAGGGCCGGGGCGCCGGTTGCTTCGCCCGTGCGCAGATCGAAGCAGGCGTGATGCCACGGGCAGCGGATCGTGCCGTCGACGACGAGCCCCTCCGCCAGCGGCCCACCGTAGTGCGTACACGAGGCGCCCACCGCGAACATCTCGGCTCCGCGCTTCACGAGGACCACTGCCTCGCCGCCGGCATGACCGAGCAGCGGCACGCCATCCTGAACACTCGCGACGGGGACGCCGGCAGCGAGATCCGGTCCGCTCGGCGCCGCTGGCTCGCTCATGCCGGTACCTCACTGTCCCTTGCTGCGGCGCTCGTACGAGACGGAGTAGGCAGCCGACCGGGCCAGCAGAATCGGATCGGCCGAGAGATCGATGCCGTCCGTCCGGTTGGTGGGGTCGAAGATCAGCTGCCGCTCGTCGACTGCGCCCGACGGGGAGATGCCGGAGATCTCCAGACGGCCCAGCTCGACCAGCGACCGGTCCGCGGGCCACAAGGCCGTGACATCGTCCGTCGGATCGTTCGCCGCGGCCACTTGCAAGAACAGGCGGAACACCACCGGGCCGTTCCGGAGCCGGCTGTCCAGCTCGTCCCGCAGGAAACTCGGGCTTCGCTTGCCGGCATCGTCAGGCGAGAGATAAGCTTCCCCCGCTTCGGGCGTCCAGCGATAGCGACCGAATCGGCTCGTCCCGTCCGCGGCCGTGAAGCGAAGGGCGTGCTCCGCGTGGTAGCTGGCCTGCGCATAGCTGGCCGGCACCGGCTTCTTCATCAGGCGCTCGATGAAGGCGGCCGCCGTGGGGTGGCCGGCCAGAAAGCGGGGCACCGCATCGGGCACGGGCTTGCCGGTGGCGGGATCCGGGAGCTGAGCGCGAAGGAAAGCGAGAAACTCCTCGGGAGTCCGCACGGGAAACCCTTCGATGGAGTTGGCCAAGATGTCGGTGCTCTTGCCGTCGGCCAGCTGGAACTTCACGGACATGGCTCGCACGCCGGGGAGGCCATCGTGCACATCCGGATTCCCGTTCGCATTGGAGAAGCGGATGACGGCCGGCACCGGCTGGCCCTGGAGGTGAGGCGCCTTGCACATGCGGCGGGCATCCGGCGTGGCGCGAAACGTGCCCGAGCAGACGATGCCCTTGGCGTGGGCGGGGCGGAAGCCGGGATGCGGCCCGGCGAGCGCCCGCATGGCGTCGACGAGCTCAACGGACAGAGTTCTCGGGGCGGCGGTATCGGGCATTGTGGTCCTCCTTCGGTGCGAGTGTTCGGGATGCTGCCTCCGGCGTCAACGCCGATCGGCGCCAGGCTGCGGTCTCATTGTCGCATTCGAGGGAAGGCCAATGACCGGGCCCGGCGGCTCTACGCTCTGCTCATTGAGGCTGAGGGGCTTCGGACGGGTTCCAGCCCCCGCCGAGCGCTTTGATCAGCTGGATGCTCGCGCCAATTTGGAGATTCACGGCCTGAGCCAGCGAGAGCTGGTTGGCGAGGAGGGTCCGCTCGGCATCGATGACGATCAGGTAGTCCACCAGGCCATACTTGTATTGCGCCTGCGCGAAGCGCAGGTAGTCCCGGGATGCGCTGACCGCCCCGCGCAGGCTTCCGACTTCATCGGTGAAGGCATACAGGTCGGTGAGGGCGTCCTCCACGTCGCCATAGGCGACAAGGATTTGATTCGTGTAGGCGGCCACGACCTGCCGATATCGTGCCTGGGTCGCCTCGAGATTGGCCCGGAGCCGGCCACCCTCAAAGATCGGAATCGAGACGCTGGGCAGGATGGACGCGACGCGGCTCTGCCAGGTGAAGACAGTCGAGATATCCGCGCTCTGGAATCCGGCGGAGCTCGTCAGAGTGAAGCGGGGATAGAACTCCGCCGTGGCCACGCCGACCTGGGCATTGGCGGCTACGAGGTTCTGCTCGGCCTCGGCGACGTCCGGCCGCCGCGCGAGGAGCTGAGCCGGCAAGCCCGGCGGTACGGCGGGGGGCGACACCTCGCCCAGTGGATTGACGGCGACGGCGAATGACGGAGCGGGGCGGCCACACAGAATGGCCAGGGCATGCTCCAGGTCGGCACGGGCGCGCAGCACGTCCCGTTGCTGGGCCAGGGTGGTCTGAAGCTGGGCCTGGGCCTGAGCCACGACGATCGGGCCCACGAGCCCCGTCCTGAGCTGGACGGAAACGAGGCGGACCTGTTCCCGGTAGGCGACGACGGTTTGCTCGAGGATCTGGGCCTGAGCATCCAGGGACCGCAGAGAGTAGTAAAAGCGGGTCACATCCGTCTCCACGATGAGGCGGACCACCCCGACGTCATCTTCGCTCGCCTTGGCCTGGGCCCGCGCTGATTCGAAGGAGCGGCGCACCCGGCCCCACACGTCGATCTCGTAAGACAAATCGATCGGGATCAGCCAGTCATTGTTCGTGACACCCTGCGGCACCCGCTGGCCGGTGACCGCGCTGTCTCGGTTCCCCGAGTAGCGCGTGCGCGAGAACCTGGGATCGTTCGAGATGGTCGGGTAGAGAAAGCTGCCCGCCACGCGGGCAAGCGCGCGCGCCTCCTCCACGCGGGCCACCGCCTGCCGCAAGGTCTGATTCGATTCGCTGGCGGTTGCGATGAGTCCATCGAGCTCGGGCTCGCGATAGAGTCGCCACCACTCCTCCGGAAGGGGCGGGCCTGCCTCGCTGACCGCCTGCGATTTGAAGCGCGCCGGTTGGTCCACCGAGGGCCGCACATAGTCGGGTCCCACCATGCAGCCCCCCGCCATTGGACTCATCGTCGAGAGCACGGCGAGGAGGAGGCGAAGCCGAGCGAGCGACAGGCCGGATCGCATCGGTGGGTCAGCCCCCGGACGGACTGTGAGACTCGATGGGCTTGACAACCTGGCCTTCCTGGAGGGATACGGTGGGCTGGCTCACCACCAATTCGTTGCCCTGCAGTCCGGCCTGGATGTCGATCGAGGTCCCGAGGTCGCGGCCGACCACCACGTCCTGAAAGTGCAGCTTGTTCCCCTCCCCCACGATCGCCACCCGGGTGCCTTGCGCGTTGAAGATCATCGCCGTGGCGGGCACCCGCCAATGCGTGCCGGATGGACCGATCTTGAAGGTGACGTAGACGAACATTCCCGGAAACAACCGGTGCGACGGGTTGGGGATGTCGACCTGGCTCAGGAGCGTCCGTGTGCCCGGATCGAGGGCACCCGCGGTGCGGGTCACCGTGCCTGTCACCGGCTCCATGAGCTGACCTCTCACCTTAACCTCGACGGGGAGACCAACCTTCAGGGTCAGCATGTACACCTGCGGGACATTGACGAACACGCGAAGCGTGTCGATCTGAGCGATCTCGAAAAGACCGCTGGCGGCGCCGGTGACGCTGGATGGTGCCACCGCGGTGTTGTTGACGGGGCTGCCTGCGGTGACCAGCGCGCCCACATCGACGTTCCGCTGGATGACCGTGCCGTTGAAAGGGGCGAGGATGCGCTGGAACGCGGTCATCTCCTGGAGGCGCTGAACGTTCGCCCGGTTCGACTCGACGTTTGCTTCCGCCGCGGCCAGCGCGGCCTGGGCCGTGCGGTACGTCGAGACGCTCTGATCGAGGGCCTGCTTGGCCACCGCGCCTTCCGCATCGGCCGCCTCGTAACGCGCCATGGTGACCCGCGCGAGATCGAGGTTGGCCTTCTGGAGATCGCGATTCCTCTCCGACTGCTGGAGATCGGCCTTCCCCTGCCTCAGCTGCTGCTCGATCTCGGGTGAGTCGATCTCGGCGAGGAGCTGGCCCGTCGTCACGCGGTCACCGATGTCCACGTAGCGCTTGCGGAGGTACCCACTGGTCCGGGCGTAGATGATCGAATCCTGGATGGCCTGCGTGGTGGCGGCCAGCGACAGCCCGGCCTCGGCCGCCCGCTGGGGGCGGATCACATAGACCTGGGGCAATGCGCTCTGGATCTTCTGCGCGGCCGCGGTCAGCTCACGCTGATTGCGAAGCCTCGGAACGATGCCGGCGACGAGCAGGATGAGGAACAGTCCCAGGATCGCGATCCCGATGACGACCATGCTTCGCGTTCGCGCTCGTCGGGCAGGGCTATCGTGCGAGGCGGGCTCGCCTCCGCTCTGTGTTGTCTCTGGCAAGGGAGACCGCGCGCCGGCGTCGCTCATCTCTCTCCCTCGTCACTGACCTGCTGCGGCGGCGTCCGGCGCAGCAGACTGTAGGTCACGGGAACGAAGAACAATGTGTAGAACGTGGCGACCATCAGGCCGCCGATCACAGCCCGTCCGAGCGGCGCGTTCTGCTCGCCCCCCTCGCCCAGGCCTAGGCTCATCGGGAGCATGCCGAGCAACATCGCCAGCGCCGTCATGAGCACCGGGCGAAGCCGGGTCCGGCCCGCGACCAGCGCGGCCGAACGCGCGTCGTGACCGCCGAAGTCCGGATGACGCTGCTCGTTGGCGAACGTGATCATCAGGATGCTGTTCGAGGTCGCCACTCCGATAGCCATGATGCACCCCATCAGCGCGGGCACACTGATGGTCGTCCGGGTGATGAACAGGGCCCAGAGGATTCCCGCCAGGGCCCCCGGAAGTGCCATCAGGATGATGAGCGGGTCCAGCCACGACTGGAAGTTGACCACCATGAGGAAATAGACGAGGAGGACGGCGAAGCAGATCCCCAGTCCCATCTGGAAGAACGACTGGTTCATGCTCTGGACCTGTCCCCGGACGACGATCGAGCTGGCCTTGGCGATCTGCCCCTTGTACTTCGCGATGATCCGGTTGACCTCGCTCGAGACGGAGCCCAGGTCGGTGTCCTGGACGCTGGCATACACGTCGAATACCGGCTGGACATTGTAGTGGTTGAGCGACAGGGGGGTGATCGTCCGGGAAAAGTCGGCCAGGTTGCTCAGCAGCTGGGGCGACGATTGGCCCGCGATGGCGATCGGGGTGCGATGCAGCTCGTCGAGCGAGGCCACCCGGTACTGGGGCGTCTGGACGACGACCTGGTAGCTCACGCCGTTCTTGTAATTGAGCCAGAAATTGGTCGTGGTCGCCCCGCTGCCCGTCAGTGAGATCAACAGGCTGTTGGCGACGTCCCGCTGCGTCAGGCCGGCCTGCTGGGCCAGAGTCCGGTCAGTATCGACCATGATGCGCGGCGCGTCCAGAATCTGCTGCACGTGCACGTCCACCGCACCGGGGACGCCCCGGAGCTCGTTGGCGATCTGCTGGGCCACGTGGAAGTTCGTGTCCGATTCCTGCAGGGGACCCGTGACCTGTATGTCGATCGGGGCGGGCAGGCCGAAGTTGAGGATCTGGCTCACGATGTCGGCCGGCTGGGCGAAGAACGAGAGATCCGGGAACCGGCGCGGCAGCTCGTCGCGGAGCCTCTTCAGGTAGCCGGCGGTCGGGTGGTGCTTCGCGTTCAGCGCCACCAGGATCTCGCCATCGCTCGTCCCGACCGTGACGCTGTCGCTGAGCGCCAGATTGATGGCGTTCGGCACGCCGATGTTGTCGATGATCACGTTGAGCTCGCTGGCGGGGATGACCTGACGGATATAGTCCTCGACCTGCTGGAAGTAGACTTCCGTCTGCTCGATCCGTGTCCCCGGCGGGGTCGTGACGTGGAGCCGGAGCTGTCCGGCATCGACGGTCGGGAAGAAGTCCCGGCCGACGAACGGGTACAGGCAGAGCGAGGCGATCGCGAAGGCCAGGAACACCGCGATCAGTACGCGCGTGTGGGTCAGCCCCCAGTCGAGCATCCCCTCGTAGGCGAAGGTGAGCTTGTGGAAGCCTGCCTCGAAGGAGTCGGACATCCGTCGGAAGAGTGACCGCCGGACCGGATGCCCGGCCCCTGGTGGACGGCCGCCCTCCGGTTCGTGGCCGGCGTCGCGGCCTCGCCGCGCCCGCGCCTCGGGCGCCAGCAGGTACAGCACCATGGTCGGGACGAGCGTCCGCGAGAGCAGATAGCTGGCGAGCATGGCGAAGACGACGGACATCGCCAGCGGCGCGAACAGCGCTCCGCCCACCCCGCCGAGGAACATGATCGGCACGAACACAATGCAGATCGACAGGGTCGCGACGAACGCGGGCGTCGCCACCTCCGCCGCCC
>WNFP01000718.1_pt1 | contig 25513 bp, 16 predicted proteins | sample 5400201 | NCBI WGS metagenome assembly WNFP01 (sample SAMN13153355, study PRJNA577476) | soil metagenome | isolation source: 115 cm saprolite under Madrone tree | place: USA:California | collected 2016-06-14
ATGCCATGGACGAGGCCGTCGCCGGCCAGGCTAACCGCATCGAGTTGGAATTGGACGACAAGGGCTTCGTGAGCGTCCGCGACAACGGTCGCGGCATTCCCGTCGACCCTCATCCCAAGTTCAAGGACAAATCGGCCCTCGAGGTCATCCTGACCACGTTGCATTCCGGCGGCAAATTCGGCGGCAAGGTCTACCAGACCTCCGGCGGCCTGCATGGTGTGGGCTTGTCCGTGGTCAATGCGCTGGCCGACAGGCTGGATGTCGAGGTGGCTCGGGACAAACAGTTGTTCCTGCAGAGCTACGTGCGGGGCAAACCCACCGGCAAACTGAAGCGCGGCGGGGCCGTCAATCGGCGCGGCACGACGGTGCGTTTCCATGCCGATCCCACCGTGTTCGGCGATGAGGCGAGATTTCAGCCCGCCCGGCTCTATCGCATGGCCCGATCCAAGGCCTACCTCTTCCGCGGCGTTGAGATCCGCTGGCGCTGCACACCCTCCCTGATCGGCAGGGGCGAAGAGACGCCGGCCGAAGCGGTCCTGCATTTTCCCGGCGGGTTGGGCGATTTCCTGGCGGCGAGTCTGGTCGATCGGCAAACAGTGACGACGACGCCTTTCGCCGGCGAGGCGAAGCTGCCGGAAAACCAGGGCCGCCTGGAATGGGCCATCGCCTGGCCGGCCGACGGCGAAGGCTTCCTCAATTCCTATTGCAACACGATCCCGACGCCCGAAGGCGGCACCCATGAAACGGGGTTGCGCAGCGGGCTCAGCCGCTCCCTCAAGGCCTATGGCGAATTGATTGGCAATCGCAAGGCAGCCCAGATCACCGCCGAGGACATCTGCGGCGGCGCAGTGATGATGCTCTCCCTCTTCCTGCGCGAGCCGCAGTTCCAGGGCCAGACCAAGGAAAGGCTGGCCAATGTGGAGGCCGCCCGCCTGGTCGAATCGACCATCAAGGATCACTTCGATCACTGGCTCTCCGCTGATAAGGCGCGGGCGGGCGACCTGCTGGAGCGCGTCATCGAACTGGTCGAGGAGCGGCTGCGCCGCAAACAGGACAAGGAACTGACGCGCAAGACCGCCACCCGCAAACTGCGCCTGCCTGGCAAGCTCGCCGATTGCAGCCGCGACAGCGCCGCCGGCACGGAAATATTCCTGGTCGAAGGCGATTCCGCCGGCGGCTCGGCCAAGCAGGCCCGCGAGCGCGAAACCCAGGCGGTGCTGCCGTTACGCGGCAAGATCCTGAACGTAGCCAGTGCCACCACCGAGAAGCTCGCCCAGAACCAGGAGTTGATCGACCTCATCCAGGCGCTGGGCTGCGGCACCCGGGACAAGTTCGACGAAAGCCGGCTGCGCTACGAGCGCGTCATTATCATGACCGATGCCGATGTGGACGGCGCCCATATTGCCTCGCTGCTCATGACCTTCTTCTATCGCGAGATGCCCGGGCTGATCGAAAAAGGCCATCTCTTTCTGGCTCAACCGCCCCTCTATCGCCTGACCCAGGGCGGCACGGTGATCTACGCCCGCGACGACAAGCACAAGGATGAACTGATGAAGACCAGTTTCGCTGGCCGCGGAAAGGTGGAGATAAGCCGCTTCAAGGGGCTGGGAGAAATGCCGGCCAAGCAGCTCAAGGACACGACCATGGATCGCGCCCGGCGCATTCTCCTGCGCGTCGCCGTGCCGGACCGCTATGGCGACGGCGACCGCAGCGAGGCCCGCAAGACGGCGGCGCTGGTCGAAAGCCTGATGGGCCGCAAGCCCGAATTGCGCTTCGCCTTCATCCAGGAGCATGCGAAACAAGTTCGTGATCTCGACGTCTGAACTCTTGCGCCGTCTGAACTCTTGCGCCGAGGGCGATCGCTCCTAGAATCTGAGTCACGGATTGGAGATGGACCATGTTTCGTGCAGCATCCCTTGCGCTTGCCGCCTGCCTGGCCGCAGGATCGGCTGCTGCCTCCGGCATGATCAGCTATTCATGGCTGAGTTACTCTTACAGTCCGCGCGACATCGCCTATGCCGGTGGGCCGGGCGAGTTGTGGACGGAGGTTGCGGGAAACCCCTTCGGCGCCACCCAGGCCGAGTTCGATCAGGCCGTCACCCGGGCCATGTACGGCGCGCATTTTGGGCCGCCGACGGAATTCACCACCACGCCCGGGCCATCGGCGCGGCGCATGTTCCATGTCCGCCTGCTGTTCAATGGCAGCGCCACCGACGAGGCCCATATCTGCGCCGGATCGCCGCCGGCGCTCTCGGCATCGCGCGGCGGCGACGTCGTTCTCTATGCGGCCTTCTGCCAAAATGACGAATCGCTGTCCTTCCTGCGCGCGGCGGGGGACGGGTTTTCGGGCCCGAGCGATCCGGAATTCAAGGATTTCATGCAGCAGGTGACGATGAAGCTGTTTCCACCTCAGAACAACGAACTGCTGCGCAACGGAAGTGATTGCCGAAGCTCGTCTTGCTGAACCGCCGACGGCACCGACAGCTTAAGCGCTGAGCCAGTCTCTCAGAGCTTTAGTAACCATTTCGGGCCGCTCCAGCGGCGAGAGATGGCCGCAATCCTCGATGACGACATTGCGTGCACCGGGGATTGCGTCGGCCATCTCCTGCTGCAAGGCGGGCGGGGCGAGCCGATCCTGCCGGCCGCAGAGCAGCAAGGTGGGGCAGCGGATGGCCGCCAGATCGGGCCAGCTGTCCTGGCGGCGCAGGATCGCCTGCTGCTGACGCAGAAAAGCCTTGCGGCCGACCCTGTCGGCCATAGCCGCCAGTATGGTGGCCAGCCGCCGATCGCCGAGCCTCATGGGATGAACCAGGAGGGTCGTCATGGGCGTGGCCCCGGCCGCGCGCGCTGGCTCGGCGGTCGATGCAGGTATTCCAGACTCGACGTCGGTCGATGGCTCCGGCCGAGCCGAGGTGTCGAGCAAGGCAAGCCGTATCACCCGATCGGGCGCGCGGCGCATGATCTCCAGGGCCACATAGCCGCCCAGCGACAATCCCGCCAAGGCAAAGCGCGGCGGCAGGTTCGCCAGGGCGCGCGCCGCCATGGCGCCGATGGAATCGTCGCGGGTCAGGTCGCCCACGCGAACGTCGGCGATATCGGCGAGGCCTGCGATTTGATGGCGCCACAGGGCCGCATCGCAGAGCGCGCCGGGCAAAAGCGCCAGGATTTGGCGGCGAGGAAGCGGACGCGGGGTCGGCGACATCACGCGGCGGCACCCAGCCGTCCGATATTCCTCGCCTGTCGGCGGCGCACTCTGGAACTCATGCCAAACCCAGCCAATATCGAGCTCAACGTTGACAAAATCCTAACTACTCCTATGATCCCGCGCAATTTTCCGCGGTCGCGGCAATTTGTCCCCTTATAAAATCAATCACTGGAACAACATAGAACGCATGACTTTTACTGATCTTGGGCTAAGCCCCGAAGTGCTGCGCGCCGTTGGCGATGTCGGCTATGTCGCCCCGACGCCGATCCAGGCGCAGGCAATACCTTACGTCTTGATGGGCCGCGATGTACTCGGTTGCGCCCAGACCGGAACCGGCAAGACCGCTTCCTTCACGCTTCCGATGATCGACATCATGGCGAGTGGCCGGGCGCGAGCCCGCATGCCGCGCTCCCTGATTCTCGAGCCGACCCGCGAGCTTGCCTCCCAGGTGGCCGAGAATTTCGAACTCTATGGCAAATACAACAAACTCAGCATGGCGCTGCTTATCGGTGGCGAATCCTTCACCGACCAGTTGAAGAAGCTGGATCGCGGCGTCGATGTGCTGATCGCAACACCGGGACGCCTGCTTGACCTGTTCGAGCGCGGCAAGATCCTGATGAGCGACGTCAAGATCCTGGTCATCGACGAAGCCGACCGCATGCTGGACATGGGCTTCATCCCGGATGTGGAGCGAATCGTCGGCATGCTGCCGCGCATCCGGCAGACATTGTTCTTCTCGGCCACCATGCCGCCGGAAATCCGGCGCCTGGCCGATGCCTTCCTGCTCAATCCCAAGGAAATCTCCGTCAGCCCGCCCGCCTCCCCCGCCGCTTTGGTGGTCCAGGCGATGGCGGTGGTGGATCAGCAGGATAAACGCGAGACCTTGCGCCAACTGCTGCGCGCCGAGACCGTGCGCAATGCGGTCATCTTCTGCAACCGCAAGCGCGACGTGGATATCCTCCATCGCTCGCTGGCCAAGCATGGCTTCAATGCCTTCCCGCTTCACGGCGATCTGGCGCAGTCAACCCGCACCGAAACGTTGGATAAGTTCCGCAGCGGCGCGATCTCCATCCTGGTGGCCAGCGATGTCGCCGCCCGCGGCCTCGATATCGAAGGGCTGAGCCACGTCTTCAATTTCGACGTGCCGATTCACGCCGAGGACTATATCCATCGCATCGGCCGAACCGGCCGCGCCGGGCGCGAAGGCCATGCCTTCACTTTGGCAAGCCAGGGTGACGGCCGTTTCGTCGAGGCCATCGAGAAAATGCTGGGCAAGACGATCCCGCGAATCGAGATCGCCGGCATTCCCACCGTGGGTTTCGAGGAAGAAGCCGCCGGCCGCGGACGCGGTCGACGCGGCGGTGCGCCCGCATCGCGATCGGGCCGCGCGCCCGCGCGTGGTGGACGGCGCACCTCCGCGCCGGAACGCGCGCCGCGACAGGAGCAACCCACCGCCGCTGCGGCAGCCGAACCCGTTCTACCCGAAGAGATCCTGATCGACCCGGCCCTGCTGCCGCAGCCCATCGTGGAGCAGGACATAGCGGAGCAGCCCGTGAGAGCCCTGCACCAACCCCAAGAACAACGTGAACAGCGCCGTTCCGGACGCAACGATCGCAGCGAGCGCCGGGGTCGCCCGGCCGAGGCCGACAATGATGCGCCGGTTCTGGCATTCGGCGATCACATGCCGGATTTCCTCAAGCGGCCGGTCAAACTGCCACCGCTGCGCAAGGAACCTGAAGCGGCTTAAGCCCGATACCCGGCACTCAGCGCCGGGTTTTCAGCTTCTGGATTTCATTTCACCCCAACCGGCACGATCAGCGCATCCAGCGCGACGCAGCCTTTGGGTCCCGCGAGCAGCGGGTTGATGTCGATTTCCTGAACCAGGCCCGCCAAATCGGCGACGAGCGTCGAGAACCGCGCCAAGGCCGTGGCGACGGCAGCGATATCGGCCGGCGGACGGCCACGCTTTCCATCCAGCAACGGGCGCAAGGCCAGCCCATCGATCAACCGTCCGGCTTCCGCATCATCGAAGGGCGCCAACGCGCAGGCTCGATCCGTCATGAACTCGATCAGAATGCCGCCGGCGCCCACCATGACGACGGGCCCGAACTGCGGATCGAGTTTGGCACCGAAGCTGAGTTCCAAGTCTCCCGTCGCCATGGGTGCCAGCAACATGCGCGGGCCCAACCGGCCGGCCAGCTCTTCATAGGCCGCGCGGACGGCCGGGAAATCGGCAAGCCCCAACTTCACGCCGCCCACATCGGACTTGTGCAGAATGCCCGGCATGGCGGTCTTGAGGACGACGGGCAGTCCCAGATCGCGGGCGGCTGACTCGGCCTCCGCGGCACTCTCCACCAGGCGATGGGGCAGTGCCGGCACGGCGTAATCGGCCAACAGCGTGAGGCTCTCTGACTCATCCAAGGCCGTGCCCCGGACCAACCGGGTTCGCCATTTTTCGCGGCAACTCGGCGGCGCCGGCCAAGGCCGTATCGCCGGCCGGGCGCGGAAATCGCGCCGGGACATCTCGCCCTTGATCGCAGCCAGGCCCGCATCGAGACCAATCAGAAGGGGAATTCCTGCTCGCGTGATGCGAAGGGCGAGATCGTCGTCGCCGACCGCCGCCACATTGTTGATCACCACAAGCGGCTTCTCGGTTTTGGCATGGGCCGTCATCATGGCCGCCGCGTAGCCTTCGTGCAGCGAATGCCCGGCGCGCGTTTCCACGCAAAGCGCGCCGACGGCGGTATCCGGATCGTCCAGCAGCGCCGACATGCAATCGGCGAAGATGCCCTGGTAGTCATGGCCAGTGCCCCAGGCATCGAGCGGGTTCACGGGATCAAGCCCATAGTCGAGCCGTGCCGCCAATTTCCGGCGCGTCTCGTCGGTGATCGTGGCAAAGGGCATCTTCCAGGCCGCCGCGCGGTCGGCGAAGAGTTCGCGCTCGCCGCCGGAATCATGAACGCTGGCGAGATGCCCCTTGCCCATGCGCCGCGGCTGGGCAAACAGCAGCAGGGCATTGGCGAATTCATCCAGATTCTCGGTGGCGATCACGCCATGGCGGCGGAAGAGCGCGCTCTGCACCGCGTCGTCCCCCACCAGCGCGCCGGAATGAGAAATGGCCAGCGCCGCGCTCTCCGGCGAACGGCCGACCTTCAGGACCACCACGGCGATGTCGCGGGCATTGGCAAGTTCGAGGCCGGCGACGAAACCGGCGGGATCGCGGATCGCCTCCAGGAACAGGCCAACCACCTTCGTCGTCTTCATGCGCAAAGCGAAATCGAGGTAGTCGGCGGCATTGGTCACCAACTCCTGACCGGCGGAGACTGCGAGGCTATAGGAAAAGCGCCGGTCGTTGTGGACCAGGGCCGAGAAGACCGAGCCCGAATGGGCGATGAGGGCGATGGGTCCGGGCTCGACCCAATCCGGCGGGGGAAAGCCGCAGATGCGCACGCCGGATTCGTGATTGTAGAAACCCATCCCATTGCCCCCGCAGAGCTGCATGCCGGCACCCCGCGCCAGATCGGCGATGCGCCGGGTCAGCGGCGGCGTGCCATCGCCCTCGAGGTAGCCACTGGCGAGGATGGTGGCGGCCTGCGCGCCCGATGCCACCGCCTCGCCCATCGCGGCCTCCAGGCGGGCGTTGGCCACGCCCAGCAACGCATGATCGACCCGCTCCGGCAATGCGGCGAGGGAGGGATAACAGGCGATCCCTTCGATCTCCTTGTAGTTGGGATTGATCGGGTAGATGCGGCCTTTGAATCCACCGCCGCGCAAGCCGTGCAACATGCCGTGGCCCACGCTGCCGACTTTAGGCGAGGCCCCGACCAAGGCCACGGAGGCCGGCATCAGCAGTTTTGCCAGCCGGTGATCGGCGAGTGACTCGCTCATTTGGTCGGCGCAACGATGGGGTTGGGTTTGGGGCTCTCGCCGCGCGCCAACGCATCCATGACAGCCCGCTCCTTCTGGGCCAGCGCCGTCAGGGCCTCGTTACGCTCGTTCTGCAGCTGGCGCAGTGCTTCCATTGCAGCACCCCGATCGGGCTGCGGCACGCCGGCAAAATGCCGGGGAAACAGGCCGGAGAGAAACATGCGGCAGATGCGCTTGGCTTCTTCGCGATCGAAACTGGCCGGGTCGATCATCTGATCGAACCAGAATCCATCCATCATGGCGCTGATGCCATAGGCGACCGCATCGGCGCTGACGCCGGCATAGCCGCCCTCATCGATCAGGCGCTGAAACAAGGCACGGATGTCCTCGAAATAGCGGGCCTCCTGGCGCGAGATCCTCTCGCGATAGGTGGGATTGGCCTGGGCCTCGGCCCAGAAGGCATACCAGACCGTGACCTTCTCCAGGCTGTTTATCTGCAGGTGAAAATCCGCCTCGATCATGGCTTCGACCTTCTGGGCCACCGAATCGCCGGCATCGGCCAGCGCCTGGGTCCAGAAGGCCTCGTACTCCTCCACCAGATATTCCAGCGTGGCGGCGAGAAGCTGTTCCTTGCTGCGGAAGTGGAAATTGACGATCCCCGGCGAGAGCCCGGCGAGCGAGGCCACGTGGTTCAGAGTCAGCTTGGCATAGCCATAGCGGCCGATGGCAACGATGGTGGATTCGATCAATTGACGCTGGCGTGCCTCCCGGATGGGGGTGGCACGGGGCTGTTTGGGGGCTTCGGTTTCGTTCATGGTCTGCATCGGCCGACGGGTCTAACGCTCTCCAAATTAACATATTTTTGCAGGTGCGAAATTAAATGTTCATTCAACATACTGGACAAGAATCGGCCCGGATGCTATTAAATCTATACAGTCATTCAAACAATGACCGATGCCGGAATACACCAAGGGGTGTTTTCAGAGATCGGTCGGATGGGAGAGAGGATCATGAACGCCCCGACCCGGCGGATAAAACCGGCTTACAAGCTCGACAAGTCCACGGCCCATTACAAGAGGGCGGTTGAGGTGATGCCCTTGGGCGTCAGTTCCAACTTCCGCTTCTGGGGCGAAGGCAAGACGGTCTATGTCAAGCGAGGTAAGGGGGCGCGGGTCTGGGACCTGGACGACAATGTCTACATCGATTACCGCCTGGGCTACGGCCCGGCGATCCTCGGTCATTGCCATGCCGAGGTCGATGCCGCCGCCCGCGAAGGGCAGGAGGTGGGCACTGTCTTCGCGCTGGGCACCGAACGCGAAGTCGTTGTCGCCGAGATGATTCGCGACATGGTGCCGACGGCCGAGTTGGTCCGCTTCTCCAATTCCGGCACCGAGGCCGTGATGGCGGCCCTTCGCTTGGCCCGCGGCTACACCGGCAAAGACCACTACGTGACCTTCGAGGGCAGCTACCACGGCCTGTTCGATGCGGCCATGTGGACCGCCGACATGGCCAACATGACAGACCCGATCAAGGGGCCGGAGGTCGTGACATACGGCAAGGGCGTGCCCCAACTCATCCGCCAACTGTTCTGGCAGGTGCCCTACAACGACGCCAACCGCCTGGAGACCGTGCTGAAGGCGCATTCGCATAACATCGCCGCGGTGCTGATCGAACCCATCCTGGGCAATTGCTGCGGCATCCCCTCCAAGCCCGAATTCCTCAAGGCGGTGCGCGAGCTCTGCACGAGACATGGCGTGCTGATGATCGTCGACGAAGTGAAGACCGGCTTCCGCGTCGCCAAGGGCGGGGCCCAGGAACTCTATGGCGTGAATGCCGACATCTGCACCATGGCGAAGGCGGTGGCCAACGGCTATCCGATCGCGGCCATCGGCGGACGCGAGGAGATCATGCGCAAGTTCGGCCGGGGTGTGGCCCATGGCGGGACATATACCGCCCAGGCCATGAGCCTGGCGGCGGCGGAGCGTACGCTGACGATCCTGCGCGACACCTCGGCGCTGGCCGACATCGCCGCCTATGGCACCGCGATGCAGCAGGGCATCGACAAGATCCTCTCGGCCCGCGGGATACCCCATAGCTTCACCGGCCATCCGAGCATGAGCGGGCTGTTCTTCAAGGAGACGCCGCCCACCAACTACCGCGACTGGAAGACCAGCGACTACACCTTCTACGACCAGTTGGCGGCGAAGCTGATCGCCCGCGGCGTCATGTGCGAGCCCGACAGCCGCGAGCCCTGGTTCATCTCCTCGGCCCACGACCAGTCCTGCCTCGCTGAGACGCTGAGCGTGTTCGAGGAGGCGGTCGATCTGACCCTGGACGAGCTGCCGGCCGATCACGCCAGCAAGACCGCGCCGCTGATGGCCGGTATCTCCAGCTAACACCGAGAACCCGCTACACCGCCCCGATCCGCCATTGGTGCGATCGGGGCGGCGCCGGGACCAGCGCCCGACAATAATCTGCAGTGATGCGCCGCAGCGATTTGGTTGGCGCAAGAGTTGAACAAGAATTCAATTTCTGAGCATATGGTCCGGGAAACCCCGGGGGATGAGCGATGGCCGCCATATACGACGCAATCGTCATCGGCGGCGGGCATAACGGCCTGACGACGGCGGCATATCTCGCCAAGGGCGGCGAGAAGGATGGTCGCAACAAGCTGAAGGTGCTGGTGCTGGAGCGCGGCCGCAAGGTCGGGGGTGCGGCCATGTCGGACGAGGTCTATCCCGGCTTCACCTATTCGACCTGCTCCTATGTCTGCAGCCTGCTGAGACCGGAAATCTTCCGCTTCCTCGATCTGCCGCGCCATGGTCTCCAGGTCATTCCCTACGAGATCAACAGCCAGCCCAACGCCGCCGGCGAGGGAATCGTGACATACCGCGATCACGACCGCACGCGGGAATCGCTGCGCCGGCATTCCATCAAGGATGCCGAGGCCTACGACCATTACGCCGCCGAAATCAGCCGGCAATGCCGTTTCATCAAGCCGCTGCTGATGCTGACCCCGCCGGACCCCACTGTGCTGAATCCCTTTGCCCAGAACCGGATCAATCCCTGGGGCCGGCGCGAGGATCTGGATGGGTTCCTGAAGATCGGCGCCGAATTCGCCCGCATGGGTGAGAAGCAGATGTACGAGATCCTGCGCTTCTGGACCATGTCCATCGGCGATTTTCTCGACGAGTATTTCGAACATCCGCGCTGGAAGGGTTTCTCCGCCGCTTCCGCCATCATCGGCACGGCACTGGGGCCCTACTCCCCCGGTACCGCCTATGTCCTGCTCCATCACTACATGGGCGAGGTGGACGGCCAGATCGGTGCCTGGGGTTTTGCCCGCGGCGGCATGGGCAGCGTCAGTAAGGCCATAGCATCGGCGGCAACCGAGGCCGGTGCTGAAATCCGCACCGATGCGGATGTGGAAAAGATCATCGTCAAAGGCGGCAAGGCCATCGGCGTGGCGCTCGCCGGCGGCGAGGAGATCTATGCCAGATCCATCGTCTCGAACCTCGATCCCAAGCGGACATATCTCAAGCTCCTGGAGAAGACCGACCTGGACGCCGTCGATCCCGACATCCATCGCTATGCGCGCAACTTCAAGATCCGCGGCTCCTCCGGCAAGCTGAACATCGCACTGGACGGACTTCCCCGCTTCGCTGGATTGCCCAAGGAAGCGGCCTGGGGCACTGTCGATATCGGCGGCGATTTCGATTACATCGAGCACGCCTTCGACGACTACAAGTATGGCAGCTGGTCCAAGCGGCCCTTTCTCGACATCGTCATCCCCACCACCGTCGATCCCACCATGGCGCCGCCGGGCAAACATTTCATGTCCGTCTTCGTCCAGTATGTTCCCTACAGGCTGGCGGAGCACCCCTGGGATTCGGCCACGAAGGCCGCCTTCGAAAAGGACGTGCTGGACACCATCGAGGAGAACGCGCCGGGATTTCGCGATCTCGTCCTGCATGTCCAGACACGCACGCCCTGGGACATCGAGAACGAAGTGGGGCTGACGGAAGGCAATATCTTTCAGGGCGAGCTGACCATGGATCAGTTGCTGTTCAATCGCCCCTTCCCGGGCCTGGGCCAGTATCGCGGGCCCTTCGACGGCTTCTATATGTGCGGCTCGGGAACCCATCCGGGCGGCGGGGTCATGGGCGCCCCCGGCGCCAATGCCGCACGCGAAATCCTCAAGGACTTCAGACATGGAGTCCTGAAATGAGCGCCAACCGCTATGACGCCGCCATCATCGGCGCCGGCCACAACGGCCTGGTCGCGGCCACATACCTCGCCAAGGCGGGCCTGAAGGTCGTGGTGCTGGAGGCCAATGAGCGGGCCGGGGGTGCAGCAGTGACGCGCAGCTTCGCGCCGGGGTTCAAGGTTTCCTCGGTCGCCCATCTGCTTCATGCCCTGCATCCGCGCGTCACCGCCGATCTGGGCCTGAAAAAATTCGGCCTGCGGAAGACCTACCGGCCCGTGGGCACGACCGCCATGCTGCCCGGCGGCGGACAGATTCGAATCACTGCCGACGCCGCCGCCACATCCGTCTCCATCGCCCACTTCTCGCCGGCCGATGCAGTGGCCTATGGGCCGGTCATGGCACGCCTCACCCGCTTGGCGGGCGCACTCGGCGGTTTCCTGCTGAAGACGCCGCCCAGCCCGATGATCGGTGCCAATGATCTCCCGACCAAGCTCTCGCTCGGTCTTTTCGCCCTCCAGCTTCGCCTGCTGGGCAAAAAGGACCTTCTGGAGCTGACGCGTATCCTGACGATGAATGTGGCCGATCTGGCGCAGGATCATTTCGAGAGCGACATCGTCAAAGGCTTGCTCGCCTTCGACGCCACGCTGGGCGTTTATCTCGGCCCACGCTCCCCCAACACTGTCTTCAACCTGCTCTATCGGCTCTCGTCTTTTGGACGCCATGGCATGGGCGCGCTTCATCTGCCCCTGGGCGGCATGGGCGCGGTCGCGAACGCCTTGACCAAGGCTGCTGGCGCCGCCGGCGTCGAGATCCGCACCGAGGCCAAGGTCGATCATGTGCTGATCGAAAGGGAGACGGCCGTGGGCGTCGTACTGACCAGCGGCGAGGAAATCCGCGCGCCCGTGGTTGCCTCCAGCGCCGATCCGCAACGCACCTTGTTGAAACTCATCGAGCCTGGGTTTCTCGACGCCCAGTTCGCCAAGCGTATCCGCCATCTGCGCATGAATGGCTGTGTGGCCAAACTTCATCTGGCGCTCGATGACCTGCCTGAGGCTTGGGCGACATCGGCCGGCCGCATTGTCGTGGCGCCCGCCATCGACCATGTGGAGCGAGCCTTCGACTGCGCCAAATATGGCAGGGTGGCCGACCGACCCGCCCTCGAAGTCGTCATTCCGACGATGGCCGACCCAAGCCTGGCGCCGCCGGGCAAGCATGTCGCCTCGATCCTTTTTCAATATGCGCCCTACCGCCTGCGTGGGACCACGAATGAGGACGCGCGCCGGCAGGTGTCGGAGCGGGCACTGGCTCTCCTGGCCGAGAGCGCGCCCGATCTGCCGCGCCGCGTATTGGCCGCTGAAGTTCTGACTCCCCAGGATATCGAGAGTCAATTCGGCCTTACTGGCGGCCAGTGGCATCAGGGCGAGGTGACCTTGGATCAGATGTTTTTCCTGCGCCCCGTCGGCCAGTTCCAACGCTATCGCATGCCGATCCCCGGCTTGTGGCTCTGCGGGGCGGGAGCACACCCCGGCGGCAACGTCTCGGGTGCCGCGGGGGCCAATGCGGCGCGTGAAATCCTGAAAGACCGACGCCAGCGGAGGGCAGCACCATGACCCATGTGCAGCATCTGCAGCCCTTCCTGCGCAAGACGCCATTCCATCAACCGATGGAACAGCTCATGCATGGCAATGGCTGGGTCCGCTGGATGGGTTTCTATTCGCCTGCCTTTTACGATTCCGAACAGTCGGAATATTTCGCCATCCGCACCGGCGCCTCGGTCTATGACGTGACGCCGCTGATCAAATATTCGATCCGGGGCAAGAATGCGGCCCGCTATGTTGATTACCTGGTCACCCGCGACATGACCAAGGTGAAGCCGGGGCAGGTCGTCTACACCGCCTGGTGCGACGACGAGGGCAAGATGATCGAAGAGGGCACGATCTTTCGGCTCGGGCCCGACGATTTCATTCTCAATGCGGCCCTTCACCAGCTTCATTGGCTGCACGAGGCCGCCTATGGCTTCGACGTCGCCATTGAGGAAATCTCCGACCAAATTTGCGGGCTCGCCTTGCAAGGGCCCACCTCGCGGGAAATCCTGAAGCTGCTCGGCGTGGCCGGCATCGAAAACCTGCCTCACTTCGGCATCCTGGAAACGAAAATCGACGGCCGTTGGCTGCGCATCGACCGGGCCGGCTACACAGGCGATCTGGGCTATGAGCTATGGGTCGAGCCCCAGGATGCGCTCTGGCTCTGGGAGAGCCTGTTCCGCATGGGCGAGCCCTATAAGATCGCACCCATTGGTTCGCGAGCGCTGGACATGTCGCGCATCGAGGCCGGATTCATCCTGGTGGATGCCGACTACATCGGCGCCATGCATGCCATTCGTTTGAGTCAGCGCCAATCGCCCATCGAGGCCGGCATCGGCTGGGCCGTTGGCTTCAAGAAGCAGGCCTATTTCATCGGCAAGCGCGCCTTGATCAAGGAGAAGACCGGGGGCCTGTCGCGCCACATTCTGGTGGGCATTGAGATCGAGGGACGCAAGCCCGCGGCCGGCGCCTTCCTCTATGCGGATCGGGCCGCCAAGCACGAGATCGGCCTCACGACCTCGGCCCTCTGGTCTCCGACTCTGAAAAAGAACATTGCCTTCGCCCAGGTGCCCCCGGCCTTCGCCCAGACCGGTCGCGAGATGTGGGTCGAGATCTGGTACTCCAAGGAAAAGAAGATAGAGCGCAGCATGATGCGCTGCTGGGCCGCCAATCGCATGTTCTTCGATCCGCCGCGCAAGAAGCAGTGAGCGGCTCTCATGCGCCGGCAAGCCGTCCATAGAAGCGCCCCCTCACCCTACCCTCTCCCCCACGACGTATGGGGGAGAGCGGAGATTTTTTTCAGCTTCGACCCGCCTTGCTGCTCTCTCGCCGCCCTTCAGGGGGGACAGGATCGGGGCGAGGTGGGTATCGCCGCGGCGAAGGTCGCCGAACAATCCCCATGGCAGTGAACGAGCCCATCCGCGACCGGCGGCGCCAGGCGATGATCAAGGCGACCATCGCGGTCATCGCGCGCCACGGCGTCTCCGGCACCACGGTCGGCCGCGTGGCGCGCAAGGCCGGGGTCTCGGTCGGCCTGATGAACTTCCATTTCAATTCCAAGGAACGCCTCTTCCGCGAGACCTTCCGCCATCTCTCCGAAGAATACGAAGAAGTCTGGCAGAAAAACCTGAGCGCCGCGGCCGTCGATCCGCTGGCCCGCCTCAAGACGATGATCGAGACCAACTTCGACCGCCGAATATTCACGCCGGAAAAGCTCGCCGTCTGGTTCACATTCTGGTCGGACGCGCAGCTGCGCGGCCGCTATCGCGCCGCGGCAACCCGCGTGGAGCGGCGCTATATCAAGGCGATCGAAGTGGAAGTCGCAGCACTTCTGCATGGTTCGCGTTCGGCCGCCGATATCGCGCGCCCACTCATGGCCATGATCGACGGCTTTTGGCTGCAGTCCCTGCTCTACCCAAGGGGATTTGTGCGGCGCGAGGCCATCGCGACCTGCCTCGCCTTCATCGACGCGCGGTTGGCGGGCGCCAGCGGGCGCTTGCCGCGGCGCGGCCTCACGACTAGCCTCGCGGCTTCGGCCTGATCTCCCCCGTTCACGCACCCTTGGAGCGATCCCATGCGCAGCAATCTCGCCTATGACACCGAAGCGCTCTGGCAGGAGGATCGCGACCATATCATCCACCCCTGGATCGATCTGGGCACCGCCAAGACCCGCGAGCCCCTGATCGTCGCATCCGCGGAGGGCGTGCATATCTACGACAGTCGCGGCACCCGGATGATCGACGGCATCGGCGGGATGTGGTGCGTCAACATCGGTTACGGGCGCGAGGAAATGGCCCAGGCCATCGCCGATCAGGTGCGCCGGATGCCCTATTTCTCGCCCTTCGGCCTGATCTCGACGCCGCCTTCCATCGAGTTCGGCACAAAGCTCGCGACATATACGCCGGGCGATCTCAACCACGTGTTCTTTGCCACCGGCGGTTCGACGGCGGTGGATTCGGCGCTGCGCTTCGTCCAGTTTTACAACAACTTCCACGGCCGGCCGAAGAAGAAGCACATCATCACCCGCGAATACGCCTATCACGGTTCGACATATCTCTCGGCCTCCGTCTCGGGCAAGCCGGGCGACCGCGGCAATCTCGATTTTGTCACCGAGACCGTCCACCACCTGCCCTCGCCCAACACCTATCGCCGACCGGACGGCATGAGCGAGGCCGAGTTCTGCGACCTCAAAGTGGCCGATCTCGAGAACAAGATCGTGGAACTGGGCCCGGAGAACGTGGCCTGCTTTATCGCTGAACCGCTCATGGCCTCGGGCGGCGTCATCGTCCCGCCCAAGGGCTATCAGCGCCGCACCTGGGAGGTCTGCCGCAAATACGATGTCTTCTATATCTCCGACGAGGTGGTGACGGGATTCGGCCGGCTGGGCGAGGTCTTCGCCTCCGAGCATGTGTTCGATATCGTCCCGGACATCATTACCTCGGCCAAGGGATTGACCTCCGGTTATGTGCCGCTGGGCGCCTTCTTCGTGTCCGACAAGCTCTATGATTCCCTCACCGGCTCCGCCGGCGCCGGCAAATATTTCGCCAACGGCTTCACCTATTCAGCCCATCCCGTCGCCTGCGCCGCCGGTCTGAAGAGTCTGGAAATCATCGAGCGCGAGAATATCCTCGACCACGTTCGCCAGACGGGCCCGTATTTCGTGGAACAACTGCAGACGCTGCTCGACCTTCCCATCGTCGGCGACGTGCGCGGCAGCCATATGATGGTCTGCGTCGAATTCGTGGTGGACAAGAAGACGAAGGAGCCCATGCCGTCCGCCATCGACGTCGCCTATCGTATCATGCGCCACAGCATGCCGGCCGGTCTTCTGGTCCGGCCGCTCTCCCATTGCACGGTGCTGTCGCCGCCGCTCATCATTTCCAAGTCGCAGATCGACGAACTGGTCGCCATATTGCGCGGCGCCATCGAGGCGACGACGGATGAACTTATTCGCGAAGGCTTGTGGAAGGCGCCGCGGGGCTAGGTCGCGTGATTCCTATTGCAGCCACACGGCGCTGGAGGCCGCCCGACCCGCGCCGTCGATGACCGTGATCCGCACCTGCCCCGGCCCGTCGGGCAGCCATTGGGCATGGCGGCGGAAAGGCGCGGTATCCACATGGCGGCCGTTGACCAGCCAGGTGAGCGGCAAGGCGCCGCCAGCTGCATCCAGCGAGAGGCTTTGCAGCCCCTGATCCTGACGGCGCATGGCCAGCATCGACCCATTCACGGGAAAGACGATTTGCGGGCCGTCGCGGTTGGCGGCCGCTCGGGGCAGGCCGAAGGGCTCGGACCCCGCATCGAAGCGGCGCAGCGCCGCCGGCAATTCGCCGTTGGAGGCCACCAGCGCACCCGGCGGCGGTGGGGCCGGTGGCGTGACGCGGATGGGCAATTGGTCGAAGACGGCAAAGAGAACCGGGGCTGCGGCATCCCGCCCCATGCGGCCTGTGGAGAAGCTGCCGTCGGGCCGGCCGACCCAGACGCCCACGGTATAATCGGCGTTATAACCGATAGCCCAGGCGTCGCGGAACCCGTAGGAGGTGCCGGTCTTGTAAGCGACAAGCGGCCCCTTGGCGCGATTTCCCCCGGCAAGCCAACTGGGTGGCGGCGGCGTGTCGCTGAGAATGCGCGTCAGATACCAGGCCGCTACGGGACTCATCATCTTATGGGCAGGGGCCAGCGGCGTCTGGGCGGTAAAGCGCAGGGCGCGCACCTGCCCGCGATCGGCAAGCCCGGCGTAGAGAGCTACCAGATCCTCCAGGCTCGTCCCTACCCCGCCCAGCACGATGGGCAAGCCCGGCGCCCGCTGCTTGTCGGGAAAGGTTAGCGGCAATCCCACATCGCGGAAAAGCCCGGCAAACCGTGCGGGTCCCACGCGGTCGAGCAGAGCCACCGCCGGCAAGTTGAGGGAAAGCTGAAGCGCCTCGCGCGCCGTCATTTCGCCATGGAAGCGATGATCGAAATTCTGTGGCGCGTAATCGCCGAAGCGCATGGGCGCGTCGGTCACCATGGTTTCCGGGTGTATCAGCAGATCGTCGAAGGCAAGCCCGTAGACGAAGGGCTTCAACGTCGAGCCCGGCGAACGGATGGCCTTCACCATGTCGTTCTGGCCCGGGCCGGATCTATCGAAGAAATCCGCTGCCCCCACATAGGCGCGCACGGAGCGGCCGGCATTCTCCACCACCAGGATCGCCACGGTGGCGCCCGCCTCCAGCGACTGCTGACGGCGTAGCGCGAAGGCCTGCAAGCGACGTTGCAGATCGCCATCGACCAGACTTTGAATCTCGGTCGCGCCCGGCGATTGCGCCACCAGGCGCGCGGCGAGATGGGGCGCATCCACGGCAGTGGGCAGGCGCAACGAAGGGACGCCTGTCGATTGGGCTTCCAATGCAGCACCGTGTTCGATTGCGCCAGCGGCCTCAAGTCGCGCCAGCACCCGGTCGCGAGCCGCTTTGGCCGCGGCCAAGGCCCGGTCGGGACGCAAGCGCTCCGGCGATTGAGGCAGTGCAACCAGCAAGGCCGCCTCGGCATCGGAAAGCTCGCGCGGCTCCTTGTCAAAATAGAACCGCGTGGCGGCGCGTATGCCGGAAAGATTTCCCCCGTAAGGCGCAAGCGTCAGATACATCGACAGGATCTGATCCTTGCTGAAGCGTTCTTCCAATTGGAAAGCGCGGCCGATTTCGATGAATTTGGAGATCAGCCTGCGCGGGCGCGGCTCCAGCAGGCGCGCGGTCTGCATGGTCAAGGTGGAGGCACCGGAGACCACATGACCATGGATCGCGAACTGCCCGGCGGCGCGGGCGAGCGCCAGCGGATCGACGCCCCAATGGCTGTCGAAGCGCTTGTCCTCATAGGCCAGCAGCATGCGCCGAAAGCGCGGATCGACATCGGCGAGCAAAACCGGCAGACGCCAGCTTCCGTCCCTGGCGATGAAGGCACGCAACACCCGGCCGTCCTTATCCTCCACCAGTTGCGACAGATCGGAGAGGCGCGAGAGGTCAGGCGGAAACAGGCGATCGAGCGCAAGCGCACCGGCTGCGAGAACGAGCGGCAGCGCGATCGCCACCGCGCCGACGATCCGCCAGCTGGGACTCCGCCTCGGCGCAGCCTCACCCTTCGACAGGCTAGGGGTGAGGTTCGTTTTATCGATCCTCATGGCGGCCCTGTCGAAACCATGTCAGCCATGCATCTCATTGGCTCTGCGACATGTAGGGCATGATGGTCACGCTGCCCATGGCCGTGCGGGCCCGCAGGCTGGGGCGGTACATGTCCTCGACCGAACTGGCCGGCAGGCGATATGTGCCGGGGGTGACTGCGCGCACCAGATAGGCCAATTGGAACGAGTCCTGGTCGTCATTCAGATTGACCGCGGCCACATAGCGGTCGTCGCGGTATTCGGCATAGCTCGGCGTGCTGAGGTCGCCGAGCCAGGCGAATTGATCGGTCTTCTGGCTGCCGGCCAGCCGCGTGTTCTCGATCTCGAATCCCGCGGGCAGCAGGTCCACCACCAACGCTTGATGGGAATCGGTGTCGCGGCGCTTGCCCTTCAGCAGCACGATCAGAACGTCGCTCTGCTTGATCTTGCTGAGGTCGGCCGGCTTGCCATCCGGGGTGAAGACGCTGCGCTGTATCTCGATGCCGTTGCTGCTGGGCGGCAGATCCTGGACCGGCACGCCGATCACTGTCGCACTGGCGTAGACGGGGGCGGTCCCTGCGTTCCTGACCGTCGTGCCCTTATGGAGTGTTGCCGCATCGGGGCGCAAATAGAAGGAATTGCCGCCTGCGCCTTGCGCCACCCCGTCCACCGTCAGCCTCATCTTGGCGGCCTTCTCGCTCATGGCATTGGCCGCCAGCAGAAGCCAGCTCTGTTCCTGAGTGGAGAGGTAATCGGCACTCGCCTGCAGGCCGGCCACGCGCTCCAGAATAGGCAAGGTATCGACGCCCTGGACTTTGGCCTCGGTGGCCAGAGTCACGATGGCCGCGCCATCGCGCAAGGCGCCGCCGTAGTCATCGTACCAATAGGCCTGGCTTGCCTCCCGCTTCAGGCTGGCGAGGGCATTCTTGAAGGCGTCGGCCGCCCGCGTCTGATCGCCGCGCAGGGCAAGGGCCGCGCCGATCTGGGCCTGGGCCAGGGCCGAAGGCAGCTTGTCGATGACATTGTCGGCCAGATAGCGCAGCGCCGAGAGATCCTCGCCGCCCACCTCCGCCAGGACATAGAGCGCATAGGCGCGCGCCGAAAGCGCCGCGGAATCGTTCTCCTCGCGGCGCTGGGCATAGTCGGTCAGCCAACGTAGGCCGTTGGCATAGGCGATCTCCGAAACGTCGAACCCCTTGGCCTTGGCCCGGCTGAGGAAATCCATGGCATAGGCGGAAAGCCAGGGCTCCACTTCGCCGCTCGCATCCCATAGGGCGAAGCCGCCGTCATAGCGCTGCATCTCCAGCACATGGCCGATCGCCTTTTGAACGCGACCGTTGACGCCCGCGTCGCCCGTTGGCGCGCCCCAGAGTTTGGCGACGTCGGAGAGATACAGCAGTGGCAAGGCCCGGCTCGTCGTCTGTTCGATGCAGCCATAGGGATAGCGGTCGAGCTGACGCAATAGCGCCGGCACGTCGAGATTGGGCAGGCTCGAGAAGCTGGCGTACATTTCGCCGGTCGGCGCCATGAATCGCGCCAGCGGCGCATCGCTCAATTGCAGGCTCTCGCCCGGCTTCAATGGCCGCACGACCCGTTCCAGCAAGGGGAACTGGGCGGCGCGGACCGCTAGCTTCACCCGGTGTTCCAGCTTGAATCCCTCGGGCCCAGCAATGCCGAGGCGAATGTTGGCCTCGCCCACATCCTGGCCCAGCAGCGCGACCTTGATCTGCGCGCTGGCGCCGTTGTCGAGATGCCTGGTCGATTCGACGCCGTCGCCGAGCGCGGCGGCCCCGTCGACGCTGAGGCTGATTTTGTAGTCGCCCGCCGGGCCGGTCAGATTCTGCAGGCTGACGGCGATCTGGCTGCTGTCGCCGGGTGCCAGGAAGCGCGGCAGCGCCACTGTCGCCACCACGGGATCGCGCACGACCAGCCCCAGCTCCCCTGCCCCGACCTTGTTGGCATCCCAGGCTACGGCCATGAGCCGCAGGCGCCCGTTATAGTCGGGAATATCGAGATGGACGCTGGCCCGGCCCTGGCCATCCAACTTGAGAATGCCGGAATAAAGCGCGACCAGCTTGATCTCCGGCGGGGCGCCACGCTGGCCCAGCGCATTGGCATCGCCACCCTCGCGGATTTCGCCGCGCTTGCCGTCGCGCCCATCGATGAGCTGACCGTAGAGATCGCGCAGATAGACGCCCAGGCTGCGCTTGCCGAAAAAATAATCCTCCGGCGCCGGCGTCACGAAATCGGTGAGTTGCAGCACGCCCTCGTCCACGGCGGCGACGGTGACATAGGCCTGCTGGCCGTCTGTCAGGCCCTCGACCTTGACCGGCAGGTCGATTGCCGTGCGCGGCTTTACCTCGGCCGGCGGATTGAAGGAGATCTTCAGGCTGCGTTGGGCGGGATCGAGACCCAGCCAGGCGATCCCTATGGCGCGACCCGGCCCATGCTCGCCCTCGCGGCCCGGCCGGAAGGCGGTTGCCAGAACATAGGCGCCGGGACCCCAGGCGGCATCGACGGGAATCTCGATGAGCCGACCATCAGGCGTGGCATCCGCGGTCCAGGCCTCGAGAATGCGATCGGTGGCGATGGCGATCAAAACCTCGCCGGCAAACGGCGCCTTGATCAGGACCTTTGCTTTCTCGCCAGCTGCATAAAGCGGCTTGTCCGCGACGAGCTGCAGCTTGTCGGGCGTATCGCCCGTACCGGGTGCAGCACCCCAGCCGGCGTAAAAACGGTTGCTGGAGGCGGCACCGGAAGCGGGGTCATAGATCTCCAGCCGATAATAGCCATAGTCCACCTTGAACGACAGGTGGCCGGGCTTGTTGGCGGTAATGTCGAGCCTGCCAGTGGCGGCGGCAGGCTTGTCGCGGGTGACGACGCGGTAATCCCAATTGCCGTCCTTGAAGAACCATTGGTAATCCCAGTCCTCCGGAATCAATCGGTATTGCAGGCCGCTGGCCGCGCCTGTGTCACCGGCGGCATTGACGGCAATGACCTCGAAGCCGGCATCGGCGCCGTTGTTCACCGCGCCGTCGCTGAAAAGCGGTTTCAAGCCGATGCTGAGGGCATGATTGTGGATCGGAAGCGACAGTGTCTTGATTACCGGCCGCCCTCCGAACTCATAGACCTCCGTGCGGAACGTCGCCTTCAGGGGCTGGGGCGTGTCCGGCAGATCGGTGGGCGTGATATCGAACTGCGCCAGGCCCTTGTCATCGGTGGTCGTGTCGTCGAAGGTTTCCGTCTTCGCGGTCACCGGCTCGTCGGCCAGGCCGAAGGCATAGTTGGGGAAGCGATCGGCGAAGGGCGCGCTGTCCAGCTCGATGACGGTCGTCGCCTTTACGGTCAATCCGGCGCCGGGCGCGCCGTAGAGATATTTGCTCTCCAGATCGACGTTCGTGGGCTGGCCCAGGACGATGCTTTTCGCGTCGACCTTCAGGATGCTTTCGATATGGGCGGGCACCACGTCCTCGACGAGGAAGGTCATGCTGCCGATGGCGCTGCCCTTGGGATCGAGATAGGCCTGGACCGTCCAGCTCCCCGTGCGCGCCGAGGCCGAGATCGGCATATCGACGCCATAGCCGCCCGCGCCGCCTTCCTTGAGCGTGTAGCGATGGGCCTCGACTTCGTCCGGACGAACCAGCCGCAGGGTCAGCGGCAGGCCGCTGAGCGCCCCGCCCGCCGTATCGCGCAGCAAGGCACCCAGATGCACGGTCTCGCCCGGGCGATAGACGCCGCGGTCGCTATAGAGGAAGACATCGGCCTCGCTCGGCGCGAGCCGCCCACCGACGCCGCGGTCGGAAAGATCGAAGGCAGGCCTTGTCAGATCGAGGAAGGCAAAATCCCCGTCTCGCCGGGACGCCATGACCGCCGTCGCCGTGCGCCCATCGGTCCCGCGCAACAACCCGGGCGCGAAGGTGGCGCGACCGCGCCGGTCGGTGACGACACTGGCCAGTTCCTCGTTGTTGCGCGCGAAGAGCTTGACCGTGATCCGGTCGAGCGCCCGGCCGCTATCCAGGGAACGAACGAAGACGTTCAGCCCGTCGGCGCCCTCCATGGTGGTCAGGCCCAGATCGGTCACGATCAGCCATTGGGTTGCCTTGGTGCCGTAGCGGTCCTCGCCCCCATCGGTACGTTCGGCCACCAGCAGATATACGCCCGGCAGCAAATGGGGGACCATGTCGGTGACCGGGACCAGGGTGCTGACACGCTGGTTGCGCTCGGGCTGGACGGCAAGGGTGCCCTTCCACACTTCCTCGCCGCTGTTCCGGGCGATGGTATCGGCGTCGTAATTGTCGACGGCGCGCAGGAACAAACCCTTCTGGATCGCATCGACGATATTGCGGTCGTTTATCCGCAACAGGCGCAGCGCCGCCTTGCTGATGTTGACGCTGTAGAGCGGCACGCCGGTCGAGCCGATCTTGGGCAGAACATATGTCGCACTCTTGAATCCCAGGGAGGGATCGGCATCGCCGACAACGAAGTCGATGTTCTCCTGCTTCGCCAGCTTGTCGCCATCGGCACTGGGCAGGCCGGGCAGAACAGTCACGCGATAGTGCCCGCCGAAATCCACACCGCCAATGCAAAGCTTGGTATCGCTGACGGAGAAGGAGGCTTCGCTAAGCATCGGCGAAATCTTGATGTAATCCTCGTAGTGCACGTCGCTCGCCGCAGGCAGCTGACCGTAGAATTCGAGGCAGATCTCCGGCCGGTCTCCCGCCGCCGCCGTGCTCTTGGCGATCACCCGGAAGCGCAGCGACTCTTCGATCGTATCGGCGTGGTCCTTGATTCCTTGATCGAAGGCAAGCCTCAGGCTTTCGCGATAGGCCTCCAGCGCCGTGCCTGGGTCCTCCGCCTTCTCCAGAAACCGGCCGAGCTTGATCAGGGCCGCTGCCTTATCAGCCGGGGTCGTCGCGACCGCGTAGGCGTTGTAGGCCGCGGCATTGGCATTCGGGTAGTCGGTTCGGCGCGCATGGGCATTGGCAAGCGCGGTCCATGTGGCCGAACTCTTGTCACCCGCCGCGATCGCCTGTTCGAAGGCTTTCACAGCCGCATCGATATCGCCGCGGCCCATGGCGATGTTGCCCTGGGCTAAGTCCGCGGCGCTCGCGGCCGGATCGTCTGTGCTGCCGTATTGATCCCCGATGCTGGCCGCGTATTGGCTGGCGGCCTCCGCCAGGGATTGCAGAGTGTCGGCGCGCGCGGTCTGCGGCAACATCGCCAGCCCGGCCAGGACGAGGATCAGCCGAGCCGGGAGAAAGCGAAGGATGGTGGGCATGTGGTTTCCGCCGATGGCATATTGGGAAGGAAGAACAACCGTTGAGATTCTGACAGGAACGGACGGCGAGTAAAGCAGCTGGGATCTGTACTTTGAGGTCTAGCGGTTAATCAATTGTTCTAACGGGAGAATTGGACATCCTATTGACCGCTCCATGGCGCTTTTGCGGCACTGCCTAACGCGGTTGCGCGAGAGTCGATTCCGTGTATTATGCGCCGCTTCGCCGGGGGTGATCTCCGGCGACTTCCCTGCCGCCTCCTTCGGGGGTCGGCTAGGTCCGGGCAGCTGATGTCGGGGAAAGCCCGCCAGCGCCGGGCCAACAACAGCCATAGGGAGATCATCGCGTATGTCGTTCTACGAAAACATTTTCATTGCGCGCCAGGACGTAACGGCCGCCCAGGTCGAGGCCCTTACCGACGCCTTCGCGGCCATCGTCACCGAACAGGGTGGCAAGGTGACGAAGCGGGAATATTGGGGCCTGCGCAACCTTTCCTACCGGATCAAGAAGAACCGCAAGGGCCATTACATGCTGCTGAACCTCGACGCTCCGGCCGCGGCCGTGGTGGAGATGGAACGCAACATGCGCATCAACGAAGACGTGCTGCGCCTGCTGACCGTGCGCGTGGAGGCTCTCGAGGAGGGTCCTTCGGCCATGCTGCAGAGCCGCTCGCGCGATGATCGCCCGCGCGGCGGGCGCGATCGCGAGGATCGTCCGCGCCGGGAGCGCGGCGAAGGATTTGTCGCCCCTGAAGGAGAGCCCGCATGAGCATGACCAATATGGACGCCCCGCGGGGTGGCAGCGGCGGCGCCGGGGGTGCGACCCGTCGGCCCTTCTTCCGTCGGCGCAAGACTTGTCCCTTCTCCAGCGATCAGTCGCCCAAGATCGACTACAAGGATGTGAAGCTGCTGCAGCGCTTCCTGTCCGAGCGCGGCAAGATCGTGCCGAGCCGGATCACCGCCGTCTCCGCCAAAAAGCAGCGGCTGCTGGCCCAGGCTATCAAGCGGGCGCGCTTCCTGGCCCTTCTGCCCTATCTGTTGAAATAGGAGGGGGACATGGAAGTCATTCTGCTGGAACGCGTCCATAACCTCGGCCAGATCGGCGATGTGGTGAAGGTGAAGCCGGGCTATGCCCGCAACTTCCTGCTGCCGCTGAGGAAGGCGCTGCGCGCCACTCAGGCCAACAAGAGCAAGTTCGAGGCGCAGCGGGCCCAGATCGAGGCGGCGAATCTGGAAAAGCGCGGCGAAGCCGAGCAGATCAGGAGCAAGGTCGACGGTCTCAAGGTCGTGCTGATCCGCCAGGCCGGCGAAACCGGCCAGCTCTTCGGCTCGGTCAATGCCCGCGATGTGGCCGATGCGGTGACATCCGCCGGCTTCACCATCGAGCGGCGCCAGGTCATCCTCGACCGGCCGATCAAGACCCTGGGCCTGCATCCTCTGCGGGTGGCGCTGCATCCCGAAGTGATCGTCTCGATCACCGCCAATGTCGCCAAATCGACGGAAGAGGCGGATGCCCAGGAAAAGGCTGGCGGCTTCGTCGGCAAGGCCAACCGCGGGCCGGCCGACCTCGACAGCATCCTGGCCGAGGCCGAAGCGGTGGCGGCGGAGGAGCCGGACGAAACGCCTGAGGAAACCAAAACCGCCTGATTTCGCTTACTATTCCAGAACGGCCGCCGGTCACATCCGGCGGCCGTTTTGATTCCGGTGCCTTGATCGCGCCAATGGCCCCCCTGCCTTTTCGAAC
>WNFP01000719.1_pt1 | contig 25511 bp, 26 predicted proteins | sample 5400201 | NCBI WGS metagenome assembly WNFP01 (sample SAMN13153355, study PRJNA577476) | soil metagenome | isolation source: 115 cm saprolite under Madrone tree | place: USA:California | collected 2016-06-14
TGGGCGACGAGGGAAGGCGATTGCGGCGGATCTGACCAGAGTTGACGACATCAAGCGTCTGTTTGATGAAGCGGCGAAGCAATATGGGCGGCTGGATATTCTGGTGAACTGCGCGGCAAATTTTCTTCCTTCCAGCATCATCTCCACTACAGAAGAGGTCTGGGACGCTTCGCTCGATGCGAACCTGAAAGCGCCTTTTTTCTGCGCGCAGGCTGCGGCGCCACTCTTGCGGCGGTCAAATGGGACGATCATTAATTTTGCGGATACCGGCGGTTTGCTGGGGTGGCCGGGATACGTGGCGCACTCCGTTTCGAAAGCCGGTGTGGTGATGCTGACGAAGGTGCTGGCGAAAGCGCTGGCACCGGAGGTGCGTGTGAACGCCATCGCCCCGGGTACGATTACGATGCCCGGCGATCCGCCGGAGTGGGAGACGGACTTCATCAAACTCGCACCGCTGCGCCGTTCCGGAAAGCCCTCCGAAATTGCCGACGCTGTTCTATTTCTCGTGCATTCGAAATTCTTTACCGGCCAGGTCCTTGTCCTTGATGGCGGCCGCACATTGTGATGGCCGAGAGAACGCGGGCCCGTAAACCGCAGCGTCTCAACATTGCCAAGAAATCTTGCTTCCGGTCGTGCAGAGAATCTCCCCGCGGTGTATTCTATTCTGCTTATCGAAGGCATAAATCCGCCGCGCTTCTCTTGGGACATTTGGAACGTCGAAAGAAGAGGAACCAGCCGAAGTTATGGACAACGAAATATCGACCCAGCCGCACGGCATGGAAGACGTTGAGATTCAGGAATGGCTCGAGTCGCTGGATTCCGTTCTGGAATCCAGCGGACCGGAAGTCGCTGCGGAAATCCTCGAGCGCCTCCGCGCACACGCCACGGTCAACGGCATCGACCTGCCGTTCAGCGCCAATACTCCTTACGCGAATACGATTCCCGTGCGCCTGCAGCCGCTTTTTCCCGGCGACCAGGAACTGGAGCGCCGCATCAAGAGCCTCATCCGCTGGAACGCGCTGGCCATGGTGGTGCGCGCGAACCGCGTCGAGCACAACATCGGCGGTCACATTTCCACGTATGCTTCGGCGGCAACGCTCTATGAAGTGGGGTTCAACCATTTTTTCCGCGCGCGCAGCGATGAATTCGAAGGCGACACGGTTTATTTTCAAGGGCACGCTTCGCCCGGGATGTACGCCCGCGCGTTTCTGGAAGGCCGCCTCAGCGGGCAAAAGCTGGAAAATTTTCGCCGCGAGCTGAAGCCCGGAGGCGGGCTTTCTTCCTATCCGCATCCGTGGCTGATGCCTGATTTCTGGGAGTTCCCGACGGTTTCCATGGGCCTAAGCCCGCTGATGGCCATTTATCAGGCGCGCTTCAACCGCTACCTCGAGGATCGCGGCATGAAGCCTGCCACGGACGCGAAGGTGTGGGCGTTCCTAGGTGACGGCGAGACCGACGAACCGGAATCCCTCGGAGCGATCACTCTGGCTTCTCGCGAGAAGCTCGACAACCTGATCTTTGTGGTCAACTGCAATTTGCAGCGCCTCGATGGCCCGGTGCGCGGCAATGGACAGATCATCCAGGAGCTCGAATCCGCGTTCCGCGGCGCGCGCTGGAACGTCATCAAGGTTTTGTGGGGCAGCGAGTGGGATCCGATTTTCGAACGCGACACCGAAGGACTGTTGGTGAAGCGCATGGGCGAATTGGTGGACGGTGAATATCAGAAGCTGGTGGTTTCCTCCGGCGCTTATGTTCGCGAGCATTTCTTCGGCAGCGATCCGCGATTACTTCAGCTTGTCGAGCCGCTTCCGGACGAGGCGCTGCGCCGCCTGCGCCTCGGCGGGCACGATCCGCGCAAGGTTTACGCCGCCTACAAGGCGGCCGTCGATCACAAGGGCTCTCCGACCGTGATTCTCGCACGCACCATCAAGGGCTACGGCCTCGGCGAAGCGGGCGAAGGCAAGAACGTCACGCACCAGCAGAAGAAACTCAACGAAGACGAGCTGCGCGAGTTCCGCTCGCGCTTCGGCATTCCCCTGAACGATGTCGATTGCGTCGAAGTTCCGTTCTACCGGCCGGCCGAGGACAGTGTCGAAATTCAGTATCTTCGTGCGCGGCGCGAAGCGCTGGGCGGCTACGTTCCCAAGCGCAGCGTTCGTTCGAAGCCTCTCGTCGCCGACCACGACGATCTCTTCAAGGAATTCCACGAAGGCAGCGATGGCAGGGAAGTTTCCACGACGATGGCGTTCGTGGGCATGCTCCGAAAGATGCTTAAGGATACGGAGATCGGCAAGCTCATCGTGCCAATCGTTCCGGACGAAGCCCGCACCTTCGGCATGGAATCGCTTTTCCGCACCGTCGGCATTTATTCCAGCGTTGGCCAGCGTTACGAGCCCGTCGATGTAAATACGCTCCTTTACTACAAGGAAGCGAAGAACGGACAGATTCTCGAAGAAGGCATCACTGAGGCGGGCTCCATGGCCTCGTGCATCGCCGCGGGCACAGCTTATGCTACGCACGGGATCAACACCATTCCGTTTTTCATTTACTACTCGATGTTCGGCTTCCAGCGCATTGCGGATTTCATCTGGGCCGCCGCCGACATGCGCATGCGGGGTTTCCTCCTCGGTGGAACTTCCGGACGCACTACTCTCGGGGGAGAAGGACTGCAGCACCAGGACGGCAATAGCCACGTCCTCGCACTGCCGGTTCCGAACGTAAAGGCCTACGATCCTGCGTTTGCCTATGAAATCGCGGTCATCATCCAGGACGGGATTCACCGCATGTATAAGGATGGCGAAAGCGTCTTCTATTACATCACTGTGATGAACGAGCCGTACGCCATGCCCCCGATGCCGGGTGATGTGAAGGACGGCATCCTGCGGGGGATGTACCGCTTCCGGCCCGCGGCGAACGGGAAGGCGAAGTTGCGAGCGCAATTGTTTGGAAGTGGCGCGATTCTCAACGAAGTGTTGCACGCGCAGGAGATCCTCGAGTCCAAATACGGGGTCGCCGCCGACGTGTGGAGCGTGACCAGTTACAAGGAGCTTTATAACGAGGGCATCGAGTCCGAGCGCTGGAACCGTTTGCATCCGGGCGAAAAGGCGCGCGTGCCCTACGCCACCAAATGCCTCGCGGACGCTCCCGGCGTGCTGGTCGCGGCTTCCGACTACTTGAAGACCTTGCCCAATATGATCAGCAAATGGATGCCGCGGCGCTTGGCGTCACTCGGCACCGATGGCTTCGGGCGCAGCGAAGGCCGCGCCTCCTTGCGTGAGTTTTTCGAGGTCGATTCCCGGTTCATTACGCTGGCCACGCTGCATGAGCTTTTCGTGGACGGCAAGATCGAACGGTCTGTCCTCGAAAAGGCCATCAAGGATCTGGGCATTAACGCCGACAAGCCGAATCCGGTGATCTCCTGACGCTGGTCCTTTAAGAAATATGGCAATCAGTGTGCTGCCGGGCCGCGGCTCGCACCGGTTTCTGCTGCGCCCTCTAGGATTTCTGCGGGCTTGATCCGTCCGGTGGCGAGGTTTGCCACGAGCTGCGCATTGGCGGCGAGAAAATCATATTGCCCCAACTCTTTGGGCAAGACCCACGCGATTTTTTCGAAGGAATGCGGCGTGAGTTCCGCTTCTAGAGTTGCCGCGGCATAAAAGAGAATCTCGAGTTCTTCCGGTGGCGTGGCGTACTTGTGAACCGCGCGGCCGATCAGTGCGCTTTTGCTCAGGGTCGCGCCAAGTTCTTCCCTCAATTCGCGGGCCAGCGCAGCTTCCGGAGTCTCACCAGCTTCGACCTTTCCACCGGGAAATTCCCACTTCAGCGGGGAACTATCGTTTTTCCGGCGCTGGCCGATCAGCAATCGCCGGTCGCTACGCTCAATCACCGCCGCGACGACAGTCCTCATCCCCGTTCTCGCATTCTACTCGCGGAATAAAAAAGTTTGTAGAGTGCGCGGGCACCCTCGGCCAGCGGGGGCCCCGGCGTGTTCAGCAGTTCATCGCTGATTACGTAGACGTTTCTGTTTCGAATCGCCGGCACATCTTTCCACGCGCTGACTTTATACGCCTGCTTCGGGTCCGCTTTCGCTCCTGTCGCCGCCCAGGCAAGCACAATTACTTCAGGCCGGGCCGCCGCTACTTGCGCTTCGGTGATCTTTTCGCCGGCTGGAACAACCATCTCGCCTCCGCAGAGATTCACCAATTCCGCTACCCAGGGCGGGGAACTGATCCGCGGATTTGGCCACGCCTCGCAATAAACGCGCGCCCGCTGCTTCCATCGCCGTGCCTCTTTCCCGATTTCCGAAAATGTGCCGCGCGTCTTTTGTACCAACCGCTCGGCAGCGGCCGTCTTTTGCGTAACCCCGCCCAGCAAGCGAATGTCCCCTTCGATATCAGCGAGTGTCCGCGGGTTCATGGCCAGAAAAGGGAACGGCTGCTCGAGGAGTTTTGCGACCGTCTCTTGCTTGTACGGCACGGAACCGATCACCAGCGTAGGCTTCAGCCGCACAATCTCGCTCACCGAATCCATGTGCCAGCAATCCCCAAGCTTCGGCAAATTGCCGACTGGCGCAACATCACCGCACCACTTGGTCACGCCGACCAGAGCGCGCTTCGCCCCAATGGCGCACAAAATCGAGGTCGCGCTGGGGGCCAGCGAAACTATCCGCAAGGGTAATCGTCGATTCAACTTCATGGCTACGGGAAGAGAATAGCAGACAGCCGGGCGTCTCGTAGTTCAGCCGAGTTTGGATTGACTCCGCGTCACGGATATGTTGCACTGCCTTTCCTAATTTCCGGAGGACTCTCGTGCGTGTCCATCTCCTTGCCCTTAGTTTAGTTTTGCCGTTTTCGGCTCTAGCTCAGATTCCATCAGCTGTGTCCAAATCCGAAGTCGTGCAGTACCACGCCACTATCGACACGGTGAAATACGTCTTCGGTGTCGCTCCGCCCGTTGCGCGACTCAAACCCGGTAACATACTCGACGCGAATTCCTTGGACTGTTTCGGCAACGCGCTTCAAAAACCAGGCGATACCTTTGCGCTCGTCAAAGGAGACAACCCGCTCACCGGTCCTTTCTATATCGAAGGTGCGGAACCCGGCGACACGCTGATTGTTCATATCCTCGATCTGCAGGTTGATGGCAAACAGGGTGTGGGCACATTTTCGCCCGGCTTCGGAGCCATTAACGCCACGCATTACACGCCGATGCTCGAAAAAGAAGCGCTGCCGGAAAAAATCTGGTTTTACCCGATCGATCATGCGGACCGCGCGGCTACGTTCCAAGCCCTCGATTCCAACTACAAAGTGAAAATTCCGTTGCATCCATTTCTTGGCTGTATCGGTGTAGCTCCCGCCAATGGGGAAGCTCGCAGTTCCATCGTGCCCGCAGAATTCGGCGGTAACATGGACGCACCAGAAGCCTCCGCCGGAAATACTCTTTATCTGCCTGTAAACGTAGCCGGGGCGCTGTTTTACTTCGGCGATGGCCACGCTGCCATGGGCGACGGCGAAATTGCGGGCAGCGCCATCGAAGTTCCCATGAAGGCGCGCCTGCAATTCGACCTTGTGAAAGGGAAGCGTACGGGCTGGCCACGCTTCGAAAACGAAAAAGAAATCATGGCCGCGGGCATCTATCGTCCCGTCGACGACGCCGTGCGGATCGCCTTCACCGAGCTGGTAGGCTGGATTCACGCCGACTATGGCCTCTCCGAACTCGATGCTTACGAGCTGCTTTCGAAGGTCGGCAAAATCCATCTCACCGAGATGGTCGATCCGAACTACGTGGTGGTTGCCTCCGTAGAGAAAAAGTTTTTGCCCCCAAAGAAGTAAATGTTTTTGGTAGAACAGGCATTCTTGCCTGTTCTTTATTTATGCTCTCTGCGAACTCTGGGTCTCTGCGTAAAGTTTGCCTTATGCCGCGTTGCAGTTCCGGCGCGCTCTTTGGGATACTTTCATAAATGTTCAGCGAAGCCGTTCTCAATCACTTCCGCAACCCTCGAAACGCCGGCGAACTTCACGGCGCCACCGCCACCATCGAGGTAAGCAATCCCGTCTGTGGCGACATTCTCAAGCTTTCCGCGCGCATCGCGGACGGCCATATCGCGGAAGTGCGCTTCCTCTGCCGCGGCTGTACCACCTCGATTGCTTGCGCTTCTGTGTTGACCGAGCACCTTAGCGGCCGCGCGCTTGCCGAGGTCCGGTCCATCACGGCGGAAACCCTCTCCGAAGCCTTGGGTGGGCTCCCGCCCGCGACATTCCACGGCGCACAGCTCGCCGTCGATGCGGTTTGCACGCTCCTCCAAAATCTGGCTTCGAAGAGCCGCTAGTCTTTTCGCTGCATCGCCTTGTTCATTGTTTCCGGATCATTCAGATTCAGCACGCAGCCTTCTTCGTTCGTCTGCACCTCTTCGACTTCTCCCGTGTGCGCCCATACCACCGCCCGCGCGCCGGTTTCGAGTGACGCGACTTGGAGTTCATCATACAGAGAAGCGGAAAAAATGACCGGATGGCCGCGGCGTCCCTCATAGACGGGCAGGACGATGGGTTTCTTCGTTTTGTAAAACTGTTCGATCAAATCCTGAACCAGCAAGCTGCTGACGAGGGGGTGATCGATGAGACAGAGCAGGATTCCGTCGGTTCCCGGAGGCAGGCTTCGCAGCGCTGCCTGAATCGAACTCAACTGTCCCTTCTCCCATTCGTGATTGATTACGATTTCATCGGCTTTGAGGTTCACAGCTTTTGCGATGGGCTCCGCATGCGCGCCGAGCACCACTCTGCGGACGCCAATGTTTCGGTGCGAAGTCACTTCCAGCAGGTGTTCGAGGAACGGCCGCCCCTGGTAGGGAAGTAGCGCCTTCGGCGAACCCATTCGGCTTGAGGCCCCGCCGGAGAGGATGACGGCGGCCAACATGTGCTCCCTTTCAGCGCTCGCCCGTTTGGAGAATTGGTGAAGCGTGCGCTTCGTATTTCAACTTCTTATGCGCGGCGGTCGCCGCATTCCGGCGGACCGCAACGAGTTCCGCCGTGATGCTGACAGCGATCTCTTCGGGCGAGAGCGCGCCGATTTCCAGCCCCATCGGTGCGTAAACGCGTTCGAATTCCTCTGCCTTATAGCCCTCGTTCTCCAGCGCTTGGTACACGGACAATACTTTGCGTTTGCTGCCGATCATGCCCAAGTACCGGGCCTCGGTGCGCACCGCCCAAGCCAGAACGCGCATGTCTTCCTTGTGGCCGCGCGTGACGATCACCAGGTAACACGCCACATTGGGATGAATCTTTTCGAAAGCCTCTTCGTAGCTCGTGTAAATCTCCTGCGCCATCGGAAATCGTTCTTTGTTCGCGAAGGCCTCGCGATCGTCCACCACGCCGATGCCGAATCCTGCCGCGCTGGCCGCCTTCGCCACCGCCGTCGAAACATGCCCCCCGCCGAACAAATACAACATCGGCTGCGGCAGAATCGGCTCGACAAAAACTTCCAGCGTTCCACCGCAAATCAAACCGTTGTCGTAACTCGCCTCATTATTTAGATTGAAAACCATCTTGCGCGGTGCTTCCTTCTGCATCACTTCCTTGGCCGCCGCCCAGACCTCCGCCTCCACGCATCCCCCGCCAATCGTTCCCGCGATCGAGCCATCCTCGCGCACCAGCATCCGCGAACTCTCATAGCTCGGAATCGAGCCGTTCGTGTGTACGATCGTGGCCAGCGCCGCGCGCTGCCCCGCCCGCCTCATCTTCACGATCTCTTCAAACAAGTCCATCGTGTTGTGGGCACAGCCAATCTTGGCCGTGCGGCTTCTACTCTCCACTGCGAATCTCAATCCCCGTTAGATCTCCGTGTTATCTTTTTTCCTGACTTCAGCCTACGGCGCAGCATCGCCCGTGTCAACGAACCGCCGTTGCTTCCATGCCATAATACTACGCGAGTCTTCGAAGGTCTCGAGAGGGGCGTTCCTATGAAGGCAGTGCTCTTCCATCAGCACGGCGGACCTGAGGTCCTGAAATACACCGACGCTCCTGACCCCACGATTCGCCCGACCGAAGTCCTCGTCCGCGTGAGAGCTTGCGCGCTGAACCACCTTGACCTCTGGGTACGCCGCGGCAACCCCAATATCCCGATTCCGCTTCCGCACATCCCAGGCAGCGATGTCTCCGGCGAAATCGCCCAGATCGGCACGGATGTCACCACCGTGCGCGTCGGTCAGAAGGTCGTTCTCGCCCCCGGGGTGACTTGTGGGAAATGCTCCGCTTGCGTCTCCGGCCAGGACAACCGCTGCCGCCAATTCACCAATCTCGGCTACCTGATTGACGGAGGCTGCGCCGAACTTGTCCACGCTCCAGAAGTAAATTGCATGCCGTATCCGGAAAACCTGACTTTTGAAGAGGCCGCCTCGATTCCGCTTGTCTTCCAAACCGCCTGGCACATGCTTCTTGCCCGGGCCGAACTGCAGCCCGGCGAGGATGTTCTCATCCTTGGGGCAGGAAGCGGCGTCGGCAGCGCCGCCATTCAGGTTGCCAAGTTTTTCGGCGCGCGCGTGATCGCCACTGCCGGCAGTGATGAAAAGCTGCAAAAGGCAAAACAACTCGGCGCCGACCATCTCATCAATCACAAAACTCAGAGAATCCACGAGGAAGTCCGGCGGATCACCAATAAGCGCGGGGTCGACGTCGTCTTCGAACACGTCGGGACGGCCACCTGGGACGATAGCTTCGCGAGTCTCGCTACCGGCGGCCGCCTGGTAACCTGCGGCGCCACTACCGGCTTCGATGCCAAAGTCGATCTGAGGTTCCTCTTCAGCCGCCAGCTTTCGCTACTCGGCTCTTACATGGGCACCAAGTCCGAGCTCCTCAGCGTCATGCGTCTGGTGGCCTCTGGGCGCTTCAAGCCCACGGTTGACCGCGTTTTCCCGCTCCCCGAAGCGGCTGCCGCCCATGCTTACCTCGAGTCCAGCTCGCAGTTCGGCAAAGTCGTCCTTGCCGTCTGATCGAAACGCAAAGATGCTCCCGTGCACTCTCACGCACTCGCGTATACCTGTACTGATGGCCACTGATCGGGTGGCTAGCCGAAGTACCATTGACTGCGCTTCAGCACTCGAATAAATTTCCCGCGATTTTCCACGGGTCCAACTCTCCCAACCCTGGTTCCTCCCGGCGGTTAGAATCACGTCGGAATTGTCGCAAAGAGAGAGGTCCTCACGATGTGGTCCAAGCGTCCGATACTCTGCGTGTGTCTACTCTCAAGCACAGCCCTGGCGCTTGCCATGGCCGGCCAAAGTTACAGCCCTGCCACCAAAGCCCCTTCGGACCAGGACAATCAACCTCAACCGTGCAAGGCTTGGGAACTTTGCAAAAAGCTCTCACTGAAGCAGGTTCAAGCCAATCCAATCGCGAATAACGCACAAAACGGCGCCCCCAGGAGGTCCCTGTGCGCACTCTGAATTCTCGTGTCAGCTTTGCAAGCGGGGATGCTGCAAACACCATTACTACCGATGGAGGCATGCCACATGCCGGAGCTGCTCCTCTTCGCTCATTGACGTCCACCATGGTGGAAGGGCGCGTGCGAAAGATCCTGCGGATGGTTGAGTCTGGGACCACGTTCACTATTCGTGATCTGGCCCTCGAATTCAACCTGAGCCCTTCGTATCTCCAGCGCTTGTTCAAGCACCAGACTGGCGTTTGCATGGGCGAATGGATAAACGAACAAAGACTTCAGAGGGCAGCGTACCTTTTAGCGAACAGCTACTTAAGCGTAAAGGAAATTGCCCACAACGTAGGATACGAGCATGCTTCCAGCTTCATCCGAGCATTTGAACGGCGCTTTACGCAGGCTCCGGCGCGCTACCGGAAACAAACCGACTACACAAAATGCTAACGAATGACCGTTTATGCTAATCCCTTCTTCTTGTAGTCTTCACGCGGCGAGTAGTAAATGGAACTCACTTGTCGGTACAGGTAGCTTCTAGCAATGGCTTACATTCGGCGGGTGATTCCCCAATTGCTGGAAGGATGGTTATAGAAGTGCGCAAAACAGGCGGGGCTTGTGCACTTCCTAGTCGAAGGAGATCAGGAATGAAAACAACAAAGCTCGCATCGGTTGTCGCAATTTTAGCGGCGTTATTCTTTCCGGGAATGGCGTTTGCCCAGACCGATCCAGGGGTACGCAGCAACACAGGAGTGAACGCGGGCCAGCCACTTGCTTCCGTCACCGCCAATCCAAACGATCTGGCCTTCTTCCAAACTGGATTCGCGCAATTCAACGAGCACCAAACCGTTACGGGAGACAACCCGGGTCTGGGACCACGGTTCAACTTGGACTCGTGCGGGGCGTGTCATTCGCAACCGGCCCCCGGCGGAACTAGCCCGGCCTCCGGTATCTTCCCGAATGTGGGGCCGAACCCCCAAAGCCAAGTGATCGCCAACGGGGTCGTGAATGGCAGCACCAACACCATCCCATATTTCGTCCAGGCCAATGGCCCGGTACGCGAAGCCCGGTTCCCATTCTTCTTTGACCAATTTGGCAATCCCAACCTGAACGCACCCAACGGCGGAGTAGAAGACCTTTTCACCGTCTCCGGCAGGGCTGACGCCGGAAGTTGCAGCCTGCACCAGCCCAGCTTCAATATTGCGAGGGTGACAAACAATATCATCTTCCGCATTCCCACGCCGACGTTTGGCACGGGACTGATGGCAAACATTGACGACTCAACCCTGCTGGCCAATCACGCGGCCCAGGCAAACAATCGTATCGGCATCAGCGGTACATTCAATCACAACGGCAACGATGGCACCATCAGCCGTTTTGGCTGGAAGGCGCAGAACAAGTCGCTGATGATCTTCGCGGGTGAGGCTTACAACGTGGAAATGGGCATCTCCAACGAACTGTTTACGCAAGATCGGCCGCTGCCGGGTGAGGACCAAATGGGAAGCGGGCTTCCAGCCAACTGCCTGAACCTCGCTGGGGTCGGCTACCCCGAAGACATTACCCACTCCGATGGCACCACCGCCTCCACCGTCACCAGTGACACCGCGCTGTTTAGCGTCTTCATGCAGTTCCTGGACCAGCCCACCCCCTCCGGTACCTCGCCGGGAGGAGCAACCTCGATCACTAACGGCCGCAGGCTATTTAGCGCCATCGGATGCGCCCTTTGCCATACGCCTTCGCTCACCACCCAGGCCTCTCACTTGACGCCTGGTTTGAGCAACGCTACTGCCAACTTGTTCTCTGACATCGAAATCCATCATATGGGTGCAGGATTGGCGGATAACGTTTCCCAGGGCGGCGCCGGCGGCGACCAGTTCCGCACGGCCCCGCTGTGGGGCCTCGGGCAGCGGATCTTCTTCTTGCACGATGGCCGTACCGCCAATTTATTGTCTGCAATCGAAGCTCACCAGAGCAACGGTTCCGAAGCCACTCTGGTCGAAGAGAACTTTGATTTGCTTTCGCCCAGCCAGCAGCAGGACCTGCTGAACTTCCTGCGCTCACTGTAAACCTTTATAACAACTCTTCCGGGCGAGACACAGAAATGTCTCGCCCGTTCTTTTTCCTATCGGAGACTCCGGGGTTTGAATATGCATCCTACTTTTTTGCGTTCCCTGGTACTTGTTGGTTTTTCCATTTCGCTCCTTGCCCGCGCACAGGGACCCCCTCAGAGCGGAGGCGATTTCTCCAACAATCCCCAACCGAACGCGCTCCCGTCGGATGTCATTGTGGTCAAGGGCGCCTGGTCGAGTGCCAGCGATTCGGTGACTCCTGTCCCGGAAGGCGGGAGAGTGGCAAACAACCTCTTTAGCAACCATTATTTCGGTCTCACTTATACTCTCTCGCCGGATTGGACCGAGAAGTACAGCGGCCCGCCTCCTTCGGACAGCGGCTACTACGTACTCGCGCAAATCAGGCCTACAGAAACATCCAAGGGGAGAAGTCGAGGCAGCATTCTGATCGCCGCCCAGGACCTGTTTTTCACGCTTACACCGGCCGCGACCGCGCTGGAGCTGATCAATTACAACAAGGAAAGTCTGGACGCGGATTACAAAGTGGAACAACCGCCGACGCTTGTCAGGGTCGCCAACCATTCCTTCGTCCGCTTTGATTACGGTTCACCCGTCGCCGATTTGCATTGGCACGTCCTGGCAACTCAAATCCGCTGTCACATGATCCAGTTCGTCTTTACCAGCCGGGACACCAAGCTAGTTGAGAGTCTCATCGACGAAATGAGCAAAATGACCTTGCCTGCAGAGGCCGGTCCCATTTCGGGGCGAGGAGGCGGTGAAGTCCCTGTGTGCATCAAGGATTACGCAAGCGGCGAAAACGTAACGGAGAGAGTTGATCCGCTATTTGCTGAACGCAGATTCAATGCTGCTCCGGTCCGGATCATTATCGATAAACAAGGCAAGGTAAAGCACATTCATTTTCTGAGCGCCTTTCCCGATCAGGTAAAAGCCATTACAGACGCCCTGTTCCAGTGGCGTTTCAGACCATACCTGCGCGACGGAAAGCCTGTGGAAGTAGAAACCGGCATCATGTTCGGACGTGCGCCACGCCCGGCGACGCCTCCATCAACAAATGCGGCAACCGAATGATGGACCATCATCTCTGCGCCAAGGGACGCTGCATGCGGGGATTTCTCGCGGCCATGGCCTTGCTTATGGGCCTTTCAACTGCAGCACAGGGTGCGAACAACATCACCGGCACGGTCCGCAATCAGAGCCGCGGCGAACCGGCTGCCGGCGATGAGGTGATCCTTGCTCGGCTGGACATGGGAATGCAGGAGGAGGGGCGCGCGAAGACCGATTCACTGGGGGCGTTTACCCTCAATGTTCAACATCTTGGCAAACCGTACTTGGTGCGCGTGTTTCACCAGGGCGTCAGCTACGATCAGCAGGCTTCTGCCGGCCAGGCTCTCTCTATCGAAGTGTTCGACGCAGCGACACATGTGCAGGGCATAACCGGCACTATCGAAATCCTCCGCACCGGAACCGTTGGAAACTTGCTTCACGTTTCCGACATGGTCGAGATTAAGAACGAGTCCAGCCCGCCTCTGACAGAGGCGGGTGAGCGCACATTCGAAGTCTATTTGCCGGCAAATGCCAAGATTGATTCTGTCCTGGCCGCAGGCCCGGGAGAAATGGGCGTGATGATTTCCGCGGTCCCCGTGCCCGACGAGCCTGGACACTACGCAGTGAATTTCCCCTTACGGCCGGGAGCAACCAAGTTTGCCTTCAACTACGACCTGCCTTACCGTGGCCATGCCGCGTTTCAAACAAGGCATGCGTATCCGTTGCAGCAGATGGCCGTCATGATTCCGCCGACCATGAAATTCTCGTCGCGCTCACCGGCCTTTAAGATCCTCCCAGTCGGCAACAGCCGCTATCAAGTCCAGGCAGCAAATCAATTACAGGCAGGGGAAGGGCCAGGGTTTGAAGTCTCTGGAACCGGAGCACTTCCGCCCCTCGGAGAGCAGGCCAAACCCCAGGCGCGGTCACCATCTCCGGCGGTCCCTAAGCGGGTAGAATCGGTTCCGGGTCGCGGCGCTTTGCCTTCTCTAGCCAACATCGATACACGCTCGAAGCAAACACAGGCAGCTTCGCAATCGCTGGTTTTGGGCGGAGTGACTTCTGTCCTTCTCGCTGCGTGCGTACTCTTGGTTTGGCGCGCGCGCAAAGCACGGAGCTTCTCCGCCGCACAAACAGTCGCGCCACGGTCCCGCCAAGGCAACCGTCCCCAACCTGACTGGAAACTCTAAGCCAAGAAATGTCACATCTTGAGGCCGGCAGACAATTTGTCTCCAACCGGTCCCTGTGAGAACATATTGGTGACGAGGATCTAATGAGCGTATCGCTCGGCAAACATGTCACACTGACCAAGCCCGACGATTTCGGGGATCTCCTGCAAGACGAAGGCATCATCTTCACAACCCTCGACAAGGCCGTGAACTGGGCGCGCAAGAGTTCCATTTGGCCGCTCGGCTTTGGCTTGGCCTGCTGCGCCATCGAGATGATGTCCATGGCCGCTGCCCGTTTTGACCTCGCTCGCTTTGGCGCGGAAGTCTTTCGCCCATCCCCCCGCCAGGCCGATCTGATGATCGTCGCCGGACGCCTCTCGCAAAAAATGGCTCCCGTGATCCGCCAACTTTACGATCAAATGCCCGAGCCCAAGTGGGTCATCTCCATGGGCGCCTGCGCCACTTCCGGCGGCGTCTTCAACAATTACGCCATCGTCCAAGGCTGCAATCAGGTCATTCCCGTCGATGTATACGTCCCCGGCTGCCCGCCTCGCCCCGAGGCCGTTCTCTACGCCATCCTTCAGCTCCAGAAGAAGATTGACAATGAAAAGGGTTCCTTCAGGCGTGTCTTGAATCTCTCCTGATCGCGGCGCAGAGATTTCCGCAATCCTGGCGAGCGAAATTATTCTCGATGAAAACGCGATTCCCCATGTATCCTGCCGCCATGGTTCCCATCCTTCTTGCCGGAGCGCTCCTCTTGTTCAGTTGCGGCGGAGGCGCAATGCTTCAACCTCCTCCTCCAGCCAGCTACAAACTTGCATGGAGCGATGAATTCAGCGGGCCTGACGGCGCGTCGCCGGATTCATCGAATTGGACCTACGACGCCGGCGGCAACGGATGGGGTAACAACGAGCTCGAGTACTACACCAATCGCACGCAGAACGCCCAAATCAAGGGCGGCAATCTGGTCCTCACCGCGCAGAAAGAAACCTACACCGGTTCCGACGGCGTAACGCGGAATTACACTTCCGCGCGTCTGAAAACTCAGGGCCTTTTCAGCCAAGCCTATGGCCGCTTCGAAGCACGCATCAGAATATCCGCGGGGCAGGGAATGTGGCCCGCCTTCTGGATGCTCGGCAACGATATCACTTCAAATGGCTGGCCGAAGTGCGGCGAAATCGACATCATGGAAAATATTGGCAAGGAGCCGGGCACCGTCCACGGATCGCTGCATGGCCCGAGCACCATCGGCCGAACGAGCGACACCACCGCGCCCTTCAGCCTGCCCGCCGGCCAGAATTTCGCCGATGACTTTCATCTCTACGCGGTCGAATGGGAGCCCAACACAATCCGCCTCTACGTCGATGCGAGTCTCTACGCTACATTCAACTCGTCGCAGTGGCCCGCCGGCGGCACCTGGGTTTTCGATCACCCCTTCTTCATCATCCTCAACGTCGCCGTGGGCGGCGATTGGCCCGGGCCGCCCGACGGCACCACCGTTTTCCCCCAGCAAATGCTCGTTGACTACGTCCGCGTCTACAGCAAGCAATAGCCGCGTGACTCGACTCTTCGGTGATGAGGACTTTCTCTTCGCTTTTTTTCTGCGTACTCTGGGTCTCTGCGTTTAAACTCCTTGTGGCAACTCTTGAGAGAGGAGAGAAGCACCGATGCCCCCAACAATCGATTCCGCCCGCCAGCTTCTTCGCCACACCGTCGCCGCCGTCGCCTACCGCGCTGGCAAAGCCCTGCGCGGCGCTCCGGATCACTTCGCCAGCTTCCACATCGGAGACAAGACGCGCACGCCCGCGCAAATCCTCGCGCACATGGGCGATTTGTTTGACTGGGCCCTCTCCATCGCCAACGGCCAGCAGACCTGGCGCGACTCCACGCCTCTGCCATGGGACTCCGAAATCGAGCGCTTCTTCACGGCCGTAAAAAAGTTTGACGACCAGCTGGCCTCAGACGAACCGCTTCACGCATCAGCGGAAGGCCTCTTTCAGGCCCCGGTTGCTGATGCCCTCAGCCACATCGGCCAGATCGCCATGCTCCGCCGCCTGGCCGGCTCCCCCATCAAAGGCGAAAACTACTTCAGGTCCGACATCGCCGCCGGCCGCGTCGGCCTCGCGCAACCCGCTCCCCGCCGCGAATTCGAGTGATTTCCTCTTTCTTAATCCAGGCCTGCCCGCAGAAGATTCAAAATGATTTATCGGCCGATTCATACCGTGGTATAAGTAGGCATATTATGGTGATCTCCGATCGCCTACGCGCCATCCGGGAGCAGAAAGACCTTTCGCAAGGTGATATCGAGCAGCGCACCGGACTGAAGCGCTGTTACGTCTCCCGCGTCGAGAACGGCCACACCGTCCCGAGCATCGAGACCCTCGAAAAGTTGGCGCGGGCTCTCGAAGTTCCGATGTACCAATTGTTTTACGAAGGGGAACAGCCGCCCGAGGTCCCGTCCCTTCCCAAAGGCATCTCCGCCGGAAACGTCGAATGGGGCAGCTCTGGTGAATCGGCGAAATTCTTCAATAGGCTGCACCAACTTCTCAGCCGCCTCTCCGCGGACGACCGGAAGTTGATCATGCACATGACTTTCCAATTGGTCCGCAAGAACCGCCCCTGATTCGGACTCTTCCCCCGTTACTGGACAATGAAAAACCGAGAACGTACGCTCCCAGTCCCATGGAGAGCCCACCCTCCCCGACCTCGTGGGGTAAGCGCCAACCCCTGATTGCGCATCCGAATTCGTGTTAACGTCTTGTTTCCGGCTACCCGCCCTCGCTAACCACGGCCGCTTGTAGGACTGTTTGAACAAGGGGCGGACCAAAGCAGCAATTCCATCATAAGGCTGAAGGAGGCGGAGCATGAGAGCGATTCTAATCTCCGTAGCGATCTTACTTATGTCCGGCCCAATGTTGGCCCAACAGAGGAGACAGCCTACTATTGTGCAAAGGACGTTTGTTCCTGACGAGCCGCTGCCGTGCGTCGCATTTAACCGGATGGCGGATCGACTGGATGCGGTTTACAAAACCGAAGACATCAGCAAAAGCGACTATGACGAGGGCATGAAAAGGTACCAGGATGGCAGTCAGTTAGAGGGCGTGGATTACTTCATGAGCGGGAAGGACAAATACCAAAGGATTTTTCTACAGTGGGACAAGCGCGCTGAGTTCATTCGTTGGTACGTAGTGGAGGGAGGACGCGGGCAAATGAGCACGGCCGATTCCCAGTGCAGCATCGAATTAGGTGAGAAAGAGGAAAGATATTCAGGAATTTACACCCTTCGCCGGTTACAGGACGCAATGACCGTTTCGCAGGCAGAGGGGCTATTGGCGGATGTTGCATTGGAAGGGCAGAATGTGACGATAAAAGCTCTGTTGGAAAGTGAATCGGCGCGCGGCACAGTCGTAGAGCGTTACAACAAACTGGTCGAAAACGTGAACTCATACAATAAGGCGGTGAACGATCTTGTTGTTACCGTGAATACCACCATGAATGAACCGAAAGGCTCGAAGCTAGCGCCAACGTTGAGTTTCAATTTTGTTCGCCTGCAACCTATCACCTGCACTCGAAGCCCATTCCCGTTTACCAATTCGACGGCTTACATGGCTAACGTGCGCATAATGGCCAACGTGACCCCAACGATGCAGTGCGAGTAGGCGTTGAAGTGGTCGAGTCCAGGTGAGTCAAGGGCAAGCCCAGAACTTGATGCGCCCGGGCGGCCCGGCTCCCCAGTGCGATGCACTAGGAGAGAAAAAGGCAAAGTCAAAAGCCCCACACGTAAACCCGACGTGCGGGCACGCAAATTTATTTTAGGGTTTATCGTCCCGGCGACCCGCCTCCGCACGCGCGCACTCCTGAAGAGACTCGAGCGTGGCTGGTCTCGTTGGCGCAGTTTTCGGATAGGGTTCCGCCGCTCCCGGAAAACATCACGCGAGACTGGTAGAAAAAATCAAAAGCCCCAGGTGCTGAAACCCGGCGTCTAGGGCCCCCGTCAATAGAGCATCACGACGATGCGAAAGGGAGGAGAGCCCGACGGCTTTCTCTGTGCGCACGCGCCCACGGCAGCAGCCTTGTAGCGGCCGGATTGAATTTCCTTTTCTATACCCTCAGGCAGCTGCGCGATGTTGGGCGTTTCGTAGTGCGCGATGTACTGAGGCTTGCTGCTTCCGGCATATTCGCGGTCGAGCTCACAACTCTTCCGGGCGTCATCTCCAATCTGGAGCAAGCGCAACCCGCGCGCGGCGATGAGTTTCCCGATCCGTTTTTCTTGCTCCTCGATCGAGAGAAGCGTGACAACGCGGGCAAAATCCTCTACGGCGAACAACTGCTCGCCGCCCTCGACCACCGCGATCCCGATGGAATCGATGGCGACATCGAGGATATTCGCACGGTGCCCCGGCGAATGCATCCAGCCGTCGTGGAACCCGCTGGCATACGCCGCCATACCGATATTCTCTGTAATGTGACTGAAACTCACTCCGGCTTCTCGTGCCCGAGCCGTCAGGTCGGCCTCGCCTGCCAATCGGTGCTGAAGCAGATTCTGCTCTGCCATGAGTTCGGCATGTTTGCGTGCGGCGCGGGCCAAACCCTCATCCCATTTCAAGAGCGGCAACTTTCTTGCCGCTCGTTCGCCATTCACGGAATCGAACAGGAGTTTTTCTGCGTCGGAGATCCTCTCCCGGGCCAGGCAGGCGTGTGAAAAAAGAAACACAAAGGCGAATATCAAAGCTGCCCTATTACCCAGAGAATGTTTTCTCATTTGAAACTGCCTCGCCCTTCAGCACCGCGGGACATGGTGACCCTGATCTTGACTCCTTGGTTCAATTTGAAGATGAATCCTGCTACCAAAGGCTCCTTGAGAACAAGGGGACAATGAGAGGTCTGCCGATTATTGTTCGAGCACAATGCCAGCCAAGATTTGTGACCACCACACTGCCTGTTAAGTTTTCTCTGGGAAAGGTATAAGATAGCCTCAAGTTTCAGGTCCTCCCTTCGGTAAGTGGAGTAGTCATGGTCCTGCGTGTACGGAACTGCCCTTTCCTCATTCTGATCCTTGCTCCCCTCTTTCTACTTTCCTCCCATGTCTTCGCGCAGCGGGCACTTCCATTCCCGCCGTCGGAGGACCCCCCGGTTTTAGCACCCAAGCTGCAGAAGGAACTGGGAAAAGCATTGGAAGCATTGCGTGCCGACAAGCCTGCTGAGGCGCGCAGCCACCTGGATACGGTTTATCGGTCTGCTCCTAATGATGCGGACGCCAACTTCCTTTTTGGAATCTATTCCGCAGAGATGAACGATTGGGTGCACGCCAAGAGCTATTGGGAAAGAGTCCTCGTCCTCGCTCCAAAGCATCTGAACGCCCTGCTCTCCTTGGGTGAAGCCCTCATGCGGGAAAACAAATCTGCCGAGGCGGCTCAATACCTCAACCGCGCGCTTGAAACCGAACCTACTTCCTGGCGCGCGCATGCAGCGCTCGCGGATGCTTGCTTGCGGGAGGGCTTGCTTGATGAGTCCATCGAACACGCAGAGCGCGCACTCGAGCTGGGTCATTGCCAGGCGGGGATTGTCCAGCCAGTCCTGGCGCGGGCTTTCCACTTGCACGGTGACCAGGAGCGGGCTATCCAGGTTCTCCAAGCGTATCTTCAGGATCACCCTACAGACGCTGCCGCCACAAAACAACTTGAGAATTTGCAGGCCTTCCTCGGACCAGCCGGTAATCCTTCGCCCGGCACAGCTTCGGCATCGCTGTCGTCAGAGCCTGCTGTGGCAGCCTCAGCTCTTCTACCTTCCAATTGGTTGCCCTCCGACATAGACGAAAGAGTCCCGCCGGTGGAACCCGGCGTCGCATGCAATCTTGAAGAAGTTATAGAGAAGTCCGGGAAGCGGATCCAGGAATTTGTCGCCAATGTCGATCAGTTCACGGCAACCGAGGCCGTGACTCATGAATCGATCAACAAATGGGGGTTCGCCTCTAATCCAATAAGGTTCAAGTTCGACTATCTTGTTTCCATCAAGCAGAATCGCCTCGGTCTTCTAACTGTTGATGAATACAGGGACTCTCATTATGTTCCGGCCAGATTTCCCGATGGTATAGCTACCACGGGGCTGCCAGCACTGGTGCTAATCTTTCATCCACACTATGTGCAAAACTTTAAGATCTCTTGTGAGGGACTGGCACGGTCGAAGGGCGGGCCGGCCTGGCAAATGTATTTCCGCCAAAGGCCCGACAAACCGAATACCATTCGCACCTACCAGATTGGTGCTGAAGGCCAGGCCTACCCGGTCGCCCTCAAGGGGCGCGCGTGGATTGCGGCAGACAGCTTTCAAATCGTCCGGCTAGAAACGGATCTCATCGACCCATTACCACAAATCCGCCTGGTTGCCGACCACGCAGCCATTGAATATGGTCCAGTGCATTTCCAGTCCCGCAACCTGGACATGTGGCTGCCTCAGAATGCGGAAGTTCATTACGATTGGAGAGGCCGACGCAGTCATCGGCGCCACAATTTCAGGAACTATCTGCTCTTCTCTGTGGAGGACAAACAACGGATCTCGGCGCCCCAGGCCGCCGGACCGGCGAAATAATTTCTTGAACTCCCGTGCATGCTCCAACTCTCAGCCGGGTGACCCATGCTCCGAGTTTGCGCTTGGGGTTTTTGATATTGAGAAGGCCGACAGACCAATCTGGTTACCGCGGGGCAGGCTCATGAAGGGAACACCGAACCTTACTACTGGCTACCGGCCCTCGTCACTAGGCGCGAGCGGGTGAACCATGTCACAGACAGTTGTTTCCATGATTCATGTCCCGGATGTTCGCGCCACGGTGGATTGGTACACCTCGATCGGGTTCAAATTGGTCCGGCAAAACGAAGAGGATGGGGAAATCAACTGGGCGAAGCTGACCTTCGGAATCAGCGAAGTCATGTTCCAATCAGGGGGGAAATCGAGCACGGAGCACCGTCGCGAGGTCGACTTGTACATCACCACCGAGAACGTCGATCAGTTGTACCGACGCCTCAAGGACCGGGTTCAAGTCGTGGTGGACCTCTATGATGCTTTCTACGGCATGCGTGAGTTCACTATTCGTGACGTCAACCGATTCTGGATCACCTTCGGGCAACCCACACAAACGTAGCCGTTCTGCGGCCGCCAGGCGCGCAGAGTCGTAGAAGAAGATCAAAAGCCCAGGCGCTAAACCGGCACACGGGCCACCAGGCGAATGTGAACTTGACACGAGAGGGCGGCGGGCATATGGTTTTGCGCAAACGTAAAGTTGAAATCGGAAATTCCGGCTTCCTGTCCGAGGTGCGGACGCAATCGAGGATTGGCCATGATTCAGCATCAGCTCTTGAAATGGCTGGTGGACCAATCGAATTCCCGAGCGTCACGCTGCCAGTTCTGCAAGCTGCGGCTGACGGTCTTGTTCATGATGATCTATCTTCCTTGCGCCGTCTGCAGCGCGGGAAACTCAAAACTGTTCCCACCCAATAAGGACCTAGCTGGGGCGTTGCGGCTCGCACAGATTACGCAGATAGCAACGCGCGAAGAGATCCTCAAGCTAGGAGCCCAGCGGGAGCATCTGCTTGCATCGGGATTGAAAGACGCTGACTTCCAGGATGGGAGCCTTGCCAGCGGCCGCGTCTACTGTTGTCACCCTTCGACTGATGAAGGGACAGCCATGTGGTTCTATGTTCCGCCCGACAAGCCAGTGAAGCTGGGTGACATCGTAGTCATCCGAATGGGCCACGAGTCAACCAAGAAGGACCCGGGTAAAGTTAACGTACTAATCGAAGTCCGCGAGAAGAACGATGCTCCCGATTCGCGGTGTTCCTGGGATCCACCCGATGACAAACTGTGGAGGAGGGTGCTCTACTGCGACTGGATGCCATCGGAAGGTTGGACGCTAAAGACAGGAGCCTACAAGACCTGGTTAAAGCGAGCCTCCGACGCCACGGTTCAATAGCCACACTCAAACATATCATGCTGAAATCTGAGAGGGAAAGGCGGCGGCCCTGCCCTATTTCATGACCGTCGCGGTGCCGCCGGTCCACTGAAGCACGCTTCCCGGAGCGTTGGCTTCTTTACGGGCGTAGCCCATTCCAATGATGCGCGTTGGGTCCCAGATCCGCGCCGCGCGCGTAACGTTACCCACTTCCTTGCCCTCCACAGTCAGCGGCATGCCCGCTTCCGGCACGACCTCGCCGGAAAAAGCCAGTTGGACGCGCTGACGGTTTACCTGGCCGCGGGAGCGCACGCGTTCGACGATTTCCTGGCCGGTGTAGCAGCCTTTGGTGTAGCTGATGTGGCTGTCCTGCAAACCGGCTTCGTGGGGGATTTGTTTTTCGTCGAAGTCGTAGCCGAACCACGGCACACCCTGAGCGAGGCGGGTTGCGCTCAGCGCGGCGTATCCCATGGGCCCGCCTTCGTGCCAGCGAGCCGCATCCGAAAGAATCTGCCAAAGCTCTGGCAGCTTTTCGCGCTCGGCGAGGAACTCAGCCCCGGGCACTCCTCCCGGAGAGCGCTTTGTGATCCAGCAGGGAATCGAGCCAACCTTCCCACCGTGCGCGGAAAGTTCCTCAAAGTTCGCGACGTCGGCCCGGGAAACCTCTTTGATAAGGGCGGCGGCCTTCGGACCCTCCAGAGCAAGCGTGCCGTAGCGTGGCGTCTCATCGATGAGGGTCACGTCATCCATGATGATATATTTGTCGAGAACTTCGATCAGCCGCTCGCGAATCATGGAATAGGAGACACACAGGAGCCGGTCGGGAAAGGCGTACGTCTCGATCTCGGCGAGAATGTGGCCCTGCGGATTCAGGAGCAGGGAAACGATGCCGTGGCCGGCTTGGAGGTCCTTGATGTTGTTGGTCAGGATGGCGTTCAGGTAGCGGACGCGGTCGGGCCCGGTGAAGGAGAGATAGGCGCGGTAATTCTTGTCGATCAGCGCCACGGTGTCTCGCGCGGAGCGATACTCGGCGGCGGCGTCGCCAAAGTAATCCGGGAGGGCGCATCCGAACCAAACGCCCATCTTCGCGCCCGCAGCAAGGTGCGTCGCTGCAAGTGGAGTGTTCAGAGCTGTAGCTGGCGTAGCCATTTTTGCGATTTCGCGCATCCTCCAGGACTTAGTTTAGCAAAGGCAGCCTAGAAGGAGGAGGTTAACAGTCGAGAGTTAAACTTGAAAGTAAGAAGGGAGAGAGGAAGGAAACAGCAGGAATAAATGTGGCTGGAAGAGCCGGTGAACTGAGCAGGCCTTGGGCCGCCTCGAAGTGAGTGTGGATCGAGTGCGGCATAGTAAGAAGAGGTGGTCCGAGGCGGAGACGGAGCGGCTGCGGCGAATCCTTTCATCTCAGATGGTATACTCCCCTTCATGAGCAATGGCCGACCTGTCCTCAATGCCGCCACCGACGGATTGATCCATATCACCATCCCCGTAGGGATGTTGCAGTGCAATTGCTCGATCATCGGCGATCCGGTCACGCGCGAGGCGCTGGTGGTGGACCCCGGCGATGAAGTAAATCGCATCCTGGACCTTCTCGGCCGACACAAGCTCACTGTCAAGGCCATCGTCAGCACGCACGCGCACATCGATCACGTCGGCGGCTTAAGCAAACTTCATCAATATACGGGCGCTCCCGTGCTCATGCACCGCGACGACTTGCCGCTGTATCAAGCAATGGAGATGCAGGCGTCGTTCCTCGGCGTCCACCCGCCGGAGCTTACCGATATCGATCAGTTGCTGAAGGAAGGCGACGTTCTTCGCTGGGGATCATTTGAGGCCCAGGTCATTCACACACCCGGGCACACGCCCGGAAGCGTTTCGCTGTATCTCCCGCATGACGCCGGAAAGGTCGCCGGAGCTTCGACAATACATACCGTTCTGGACGAGGCCGGTGAGAAAATCGCCCTCACCGATCTTTTGAAAAAAATAGCCGGCCCGGAGGAGGTGGCAGAAGACCTGCCTCCCGATGAACCGGAGAAGACCGCGACTCACGCGCCGCAGCTTTTTTCCGGAGACACGCTTTTTGCCGGCAGCATCGGCCGCACCGACCTGTGGGGCGGCTCCATGGAGCAGATCCTGGATTCGCTCCGCAGCAAGTTGATGCATCTGCCGGATGAGACCGTGGTGTACCCGGGCCACGGCCCCGTCACCACCATTGGGAACGAGCGCCACTTGAATCCTTTTTTGCAGCCGGAATAGGATTCCCGTGGGCCGGCCGACGCAAGTTCTCAGTAGTCAGTTTTCAGTTTGGAGTTTTTGGTTCTTAGTTTCGAGTTTTAGTTTCTGACTTCTAGTTTCTGATTTCTGGTTTCCAATTTCATTTTTCTAATTTCATAATTCAATTGTCAGCCCGGTGGTTTTTGTTTTGCCAGACGCATCTCGTCCATCACCGACTGCACCAATTCCTTCGCGTGAACCAACTCCTGGTTGATCATCCTCAAGTCCATCGCCGGAAGCGTCGGATTCCGCTGGCTGGTGCAATACACTCCGTGCTGCCCCACAAGAACGAGGGCATTCGTAAGCCGGTCCAGCGACACCGCCAGTCGCCCCCGCTCCCGTCCGAACATTTGTTCGTAATGCTCCAGCTCTTCCTGGTGTTCCTGGAATGCCGACATCATTTCGTTCCCTCGTTGAGCTGCTTTAAATCCGGGCGCAGCAGGCGGTCCGGTGTTCGGACTCCGGCCGATTCGAACCACCTGCCGAAATCGTAGATCCCGGCTGCGCCCACGGGACCGGAGTTGCACATCGGGCACACGCGGCTCGCACCAAACTTTACCCCATCGCGTACGCGGAACATAATCCGCTAAAGCCACAAAGTAGCGATTCAAACGCTTCGTGTGGCGCGTGATTCGAATGCGGCGGCAAGCGCCCGGTCCTTCAAAGAGCTTGGGAAGGGATTGGGCTGGAGCAACCAAACAATGCGACGTTCCGATCTGGTCCAGCACAAGGAGAGGGAAAAAGGCGCGGCCACGCGCACCTCTCAGATCGTTTTTGGAGAGAGGCAGCACCTTCTCCGGGTTCTCGATTCCCTGGAGGGAACGGAGCTGCCGATCGCCCGCATGCAGCAGGAGCGGCGTATTCTGGAAGAACTGATTCACGCGCGTACCCGCGATTTGAATCAGATCAATACAGCCTGGGATGAAAAGATCGGGTTAGTCCTAAGTTCGGATGCAAAGCCGGAAATGCTGGAGAAGCTTGTCAAGCAAGCGCCGGAAGAGGATTTTTACCTGTTGCGCCTGATCAGCGAGCACCCGCGCGCCAATGCCAAGACGCTGAACAAGCTGGCGAAGCATCCGTATGGTGCGATTCGCGAAAATGTGGCACGGCATCCGAACGCGGACGCTTCGACGTTGACCTGGCTGAGCCGGGATCGCAGCCAGCCGCTGTGGTATCTCGTGGCTTTCAATCCCAACACGCCCACGCCGCTACAGCGGCGCCTGCGCGATCGCCTGAAGCGTCTCGGCGAGAACCAAGCCTCCAAGTAAGTTCCAATTGCGTCGTTCGATGCGGATTTCGCTTCGCAAGCCGTCTGCGGGGTCCGCCCGCGAGCTGGCAAAGAGCCCGCGGCGTTTGCTGTGCCTAGGGGACGGTAATGGAGACGGTTGCGCTGGTGCGACCGAAGGCGTTCGTGGCGTAAAGCGTGTAGGTGGTGGACTGCGCGGGCGCGACGGTAACGCTAGCCCTTCGAACGGCGCCGACATCCGGGGAAACAATCACATAAGAAGCGCCGCTTACCACCCAGGACAAAGTGACCTGGGCGCCGGCTGAAATGGAATTCGCGGTCGCTGTGAAGGA
>WNFP01000722.1_pt1 | contig 25476 bp, 15 predicted proteins | sample 5400201 | NCBI WGS metagenome assembly WNFP01 (sample SAMN13153355, study PRJNA577476) | soil metagenome | isolation source: 115 cm saprolite under Madrone tree | place: USA:California | collected 2016-06-14
GATGGGTAATGCGCAAGCGGAACGGCTGTCAACCAATAGGATGGCGAGAACCAGCAAACCACAGACAAGCAAGGATGCAAGCCATGGCATCCTCCTGTTCATCGACGATGAAGCCCAGTGGAACATACCGCCTCCTCAGCAAGACAACTGTTTCGTGTTATGGCCGGGACGATGCCACTTCGAACGGCTTGGAAGGGATAAGGAGCAGGTACGCCCACACCAACGTGCACGTCTAACGCTGCGCCGGCGTTCGGCAAATGAAAACAACCTTTAAACCATGCGCCCATAGAGAACTGGTCCCTTTTCTCCGCCGAGAAAAGAGTGCCTAATCCTCGAGTCCCTGAACCGGGGCGGATGCTACCCCGACAAAAATTCGAATGCAAGAGTTTTCTTGTTCTTATTCCGAGAATTTCTATAATTTATGGTTCTGGTACTAACTCCGTGGTCACATTTGGCCCTTTCCTGCCATCTTGACACTGCGAATCAATTCCGGGATAGCCGTGAATGATGGCAACATCCGAATTCTCTCTCTTGGAATTGCTCGGTCTGAAATGTGCAAAGCGTGAGACGCTAGATTGGACAGTGATGGGCGGATAGAAGTAAGAAAAAGTGCTACTCTCGCAGAGCGGCGCAGTAGCAGAGTTTGCTCCGCCGCAAGTTTGCTCTGGAGCAAGAATCAAAGAGGAATCCCAAAAGAGGATTCCAAAGGAGCGACTTTGAAACAGCGTGGGACTAAATTGCGAAGCGGGAACCGCAACCATGGACATTGGCGTATTTTCATTTGCCATTTTCTATTTATTTGCCTGGCGGCAGCCTCCTCCCGTGCCAATCGCCAACCCCACGATCAAATTCCTAGTCCTGGTTTCTCGGCCGACCTTTCAGGCTCGTCCACTGAGGTTGTTCAAGCCCTCAATGAAGTCCTGGAAGATCAGATCATTCACGGGACTCATGTCTTTGACAAGGAACCGACGCTGACCGGTGCCACGGTGGCGGCCTCGACTTCTTTGTTCGAGCCGTGGGCCGGGCCAGGCCGGGTTTTCTATAAGATTCGCAAGGATGTGGTTGCGCCTCGGCATTTTCGCGAGAGCGAAGATATGGGAACTATAGCTGTTCGCTATGTCGTGACTACCGCGGGTGAGGTTCACACACGAATCCGCATCGATGCGATTTTTGTCGAGACCGCCCATCGCAGACTGCATCCGTCGGACGGGACGGTAGAATCCAGCGAGTTCAAAGCAATTCAAGAACATCTTCAGGCCCTTCAATTTGCCGCACAGGAGGCCGCCGACGCGAAGCGCCGACGCGACAGTGCGGACCTCGTACGGCAAACGGCGATCCGCCAGCGGGAGGACGAAACCACTCGTCTGGCAGCGGCGCAATCTTCCGTACAAGACCTGGAACAGCGTATCAGTGCAATGCGGCATGAAGTGGAGCGCAGAGTGAAGGCGCCGGGTGCGGACCTCAAGTCCGCTCCCTTCCGTGCGGCCGCCAAGGTGAAAACCATCGCGGCGTATACGGAAGTCGTCATCGTGATCGTCACACCGCACTGGTGTGGCGTGGAAACACCAGACGGCCAGCGCGGATGGATGCCCGTGGATCAATTGGAAGCTCTTCCGTGAAAAGACCTGGACAGAAATTCCTCATTTCCACGATTCGAATGGGAGGGTTTGGTGGCCTTCTCATCATGCTGTTGACAACCGCTGTTTTTCCTCAAGCTGTGCCTTACGCTCGCGCGTTTCCGAAGCCCCCGGAAGAAGTCGAGGGCGCGCTGAAGAACCTGCAGGCGTATTCCGGCCAAAAGCTCCCGATTGTGGACGGCTTCGTGGCCACCGGAGACCAGCCGCTCAATCAATATGAGCGCGCCTTTTATCAATTCTCCATTGACTTGCTGCCGGGGACGGCGGGCGGCACAATCGTGCGCGTTACCGCCAAAATTACGGCGTGGTACGCAGACAAAGATCCTGCGAAATCCGGTTATCAGGTGCTGCCCTCGAACGGACGTCTGGAGCTTGATCTTTTGGACCGCTTGGAAGAAAAATTCGGCGGCAAGCCAACGCCCTCCATAGCGCGCTCGCTTTCGAGCGCTACTATCTCCGCTCCGAAACCGAAGCTCGATCTTGGTGGCCTCCCTGGTGTTAAAATTCCCACGGGGGCAAATCCTGCGGCAAAACCCGGAACCACGCCCGATGAATTGGGCTCTTTGCGATCCAACCGTGAAGCCGAAGAAAAACGCATGAGTGAATTGAACGCGGAACTACAGAGCTTGCAGGAAATCCAGAAAAACCAAGCGCACCCTCTGAACCTAGTGGTCGTGAAAAAACCGGGCGCGCCGGTGCTCGCCAAGCCTGCGGAAGGGTCCCGCATCCTGTTTAACGCTGCCGCCGAAGATGAGTTCGAGTTCATCGACGCGGAACGCGAGTGGATTCACGTGCAGATCTCCGGCCCTTCGCGCGGTTATATCCGCCGAAACAATCTGGAGTTGTCGGAATTCGTCGCCGCGCGGCTCAGTCCGCAAGGCGCGGCGGTTCCGGTGGAAAAACCAGCGGCGTTCCGCATCGTGCGCGAAGAAAACAATCCTTTTCCCGGAGATTGGGCGCCCCTGAAGGGAAAGGCAGTGAAAATTTTTACCGTGCAGCCCGATTCGCAGAACCTCAAAGAAACCAGCGCACGCGCAAAACTCGCTTTCGCAAGCTCCGTTTTTCAGAAGTACGCGACGGATAACCCCGCATCGACTCTGGCAGTCGAGGGTGTCGTGGTAATCTTCGATTCGGCAGACGGCGGCATCGCCGGGGTGACCCTGGCGACCTTGAAGCAGCTCACCGCCGGCACACTTTCTCTCGAAGACTTCTGGAAGGAGTGCTACCGCGATCCGCCGGATGCGTTCCAGGAATCCCGCAAGCCTTAGCGCGGCCCCCTCCGGCCGTTCAGCGACGGGCTTCGCCGCTCTTACTTCCATTCGAAACTTTGCTGGAGTCCGCCGATTTTCACGTCGAAGACGCCGGGCTCCACGACGCGGTTGTTATCGGCGCCGATAAAGGACAAGTCGTCGGACGCCAACTCGAAAAAGACGTGGCGGCTCTCGCCAGGTTGGAGCAACACTTTCGCGAAGCGCTTGAGCCGCTTTAATGGCGGCGTCACACTCGCAAAGCGCTCGTTCAGGAACAGTTGAACGACTTCCTTGCCGGCGCGGTCGCCGCTGTTCTTCACCGTCACGTCCACGCGCACGGACTGGCTCCCCGAAGCCGAGTCCGGAACAACGCGCAACTCGGAATACGAGAAAGTCGTATAGCTCAACCCGGATCCAAATTCAAATTGCGGCGCAGCCAGGGCCTGGCCTTCTCCCCAATCCTCTCCTTCAAATACTTTGTGGTCGTAGGTGAAGAGGCGGTTCGTCGAGCGGGGATAGGTAATGGGCAGCTTGCCGCTGGGATTCACCTCGCCAAAAAGAACATCGGCAATGGCCTGCCCGCCTTCATTGCTGGGGTTATAGGCCATCACGATGGCTTTGGCAGCTTCTGCAATGCGGCTGATGATGCGCGGGCGGCCTTCGGTCAGCACCAGGATCACGGGCTTCTTCGTTTCCATGATTTTCAGGGCAAGGTGGAGCTGCGCGTCCGGTAACGTGAGATCGGGGATGTTGCCCGGTGTTTCCGCATAGGCCCATTCTCCGATGCAAATGACAATGGCATCTACCTTTGACGCCGCTTCCGCAGCCTTGGCGATGTCAACTTCCTTGTTGTAGGTGACGCCGGGAGCATAGCTCACGTTGGCGGCGCCGATTTTTTCCTGAATGGCTTTGAGAATCGTCGCGCGGTCCTGGGGATACGTGCTCGCGCGGTCACCCTGCCACGTATAACTCCAGCCGTTATTCAGCGGAATCAGGGAATCGGCGTCCGGCCCGGTCACGAGAACGTGCGCCGTCTTTCGAAGCGGCAGCGTGTGGTTCTCGTTTTTCAGAAGAGTGATGGACTCGTGCGCGGCTTCCAGGCTGACCTGGCGCGATTCCGGTGAGCCGATCACCGTTTTCGAATCGATCCCGCGCAGCGGATCGTCGAAGAGCCCGAGCTGGTACTTCACCGTGAGAATCCTTCGCACCGCTTCATCGATGCGGCTCGCAGGCACTTTCCTTTCCTGCGCCAGCTCGAGCAATAGGTTGCTAAAGCTGTAATCGCTCGGCACCATACTCATGTCGATTCCAGCAAGGATCGCGATGCGCGTGGCTTCCTTCTCATTTGCCGCGATGTGGTGCACGCCAACAAGTTTCTTGATATCCATCCAGTCAGAGACCACGAATCCCTGCAAGCCGAGTTCGCCTCGCAAAACATCTTTGAGCAAATAGCCGTTGGCGTGGCCGGGGATTCCGTTCACTTCGCTGGAGTTCACCATCACCGTGTGAGCGCCCGCTTTCAGAGCCGCGCCAAACGTGGGAAGAAAATATTCACGCAAAGTATTTTCCGGGATGAGCGCAGGGCTGCGGTCACCACCGGTGCTGGGATAGCTGTAACCCACATAGTGTTTCAGCGAAGCAGCAACGCTGCCGGGGCTCGAAAGATCGCTGCCTTCGTAACCGCGAACCGTGGCCACACCCATCACCGTCGCGAGATAAGTATCCTCTCCGAGCGTCTCCCACAAGCGCGACCACAGCGGCTGCCGCCCGGCATCGAGCACGGGTGAAAAAGACCATGGAATGCCGGCCTTGCGCGTCTCGGCAGCTGCGATCTGGCTGCCACGGAGCATCAGCTCCGGATTCCACGTGGCGGCCATCGCGAGGGGCTGGGGAAAAAGAGTACTCCCAACGATGTAATTCGGCCCGTGGATGGTATCGATGCCGTAGAGCACGGGAATCTGCAAGCGAGATTTCTTCGCTTCTTCCTGGATGGCGCGGATAATCTCGTGCCACTTCTCGGCGGGCAGGGCTTCGTCATTCACGTTGAGAATGGAACCCACACCGTATTCGCCCACGGCTTTGCGTAATTTTTCAGAATTGATTCGAATGGACTGGCCCTGTCCATCGCTGATCATGCCGATTTCCAGCTGCGTCATCTGGCCAATTTTTTCCTTCAGCGTCATTTGGGCGAGAAGTTTCTCGACAGCAGCGGCGGAAGCGCTTGCCGGAGGCCCCGCGGGAGTCAAGTTTCGTCGCAAGAACGCCTCGCTATCAACTATCCGGGAAGCAGCGTCATCGGCGCCGGACGGTACCGCCACTACCGTGGAAACAGCCAGTACAATAACGATATGCCAGAGCCTTCTTTGCGGGGTGGACACGGGTGTCTCCTTTCCGAGCATCCTACCTCTGTAGGCCGGCTATGTCCAAATATCGACTTCCCTAAGATTCCGATTGCGGACCTTCTGAAAGCTGATACCTTGCAGCCTGCGGTGAAAACGACGCAGCTGAATACGCGGGAGTCCTGAGTATGAAACAAACTGCAGCGGTGATCGGTTTGGGTTTCGTGGGCAAAGCGCATCTCGATTCTTTGCGAAGAATAGGCGTTTCCGTGCGCGGAATGCTCGGCAGTTCCCGCGAGCGCAGCGAAATGGTTAACGAATCATTGGGCCTGGAGCGCGTCTATGTTTCGCTCGACGAACTAGCCGAAGATCATGACGTCAGCGTAGTACACATTTGCACACCGAATCATGCGCACTTCGAGCAGGCCAGCCGCATGCTTCGTGCCGGAAAACATGTCCTCTGCGAAAAACCTCTGGCAATGGATTCGCGCGAATCGGAAATGCTGGTAAAGCTTGCAAGAGAGCGCCGGTGCGTGGGAGCTGTCGCTTACAACCTCCGCTACTACCCGCTATGCCACGAAGCAAAGGCCGCCGTGACGAGCGGCGTGATCGGGCAGCCGCGTCTTGTTCATGGAAGTTTTCTACAGGATTGGCTGCTCTTCCCGACTGACTGGAACTGGCGGCTGGATCCAAGACTTGGCGGCGAGCTTCGCGCCGTCTCCGACATCGGCACGCATTGGCTGGACCTGATGATGTGGATTACTGGGCGGAAAGTTACGGAAGTATGCGCGGACCTGGCAACCGTCTTGCCCATTCGTCATCGGCCGCGAGGGCGCGTCGAAACATTTCAGAAAGCCTCGAATGCCGAACACGAAGATGTTCCGATCACCACGGATGACTATGCCTCCGTCCTCTTGCACTTCGAAGAGGACTTGCGCGGCGTGATGACCGTCTCGCAGGTCAGCGCCGGCCGCAAGGCCAGACTGTGGTTCGAGATCGACGGCAGCAAAGGCTCACTCGCTTGGAACTCCGAGTCCCCGAATACGCTTTGGATCGGACGTCGCGACCGCGCCAACGAGGTACTTCCCAAAGATCCCGCTTTGCTGAGTCCGGCCGCCCGGGGCTTCGCGGCGTATCCTGGAGGGCACGCCGAGGGATACCCGGATACCTTCGTCCAGCTCTTCCGCGATTTTTACGGATATCTGGATGCGGGAGACTTCGACGCGCGCCGGCCCTTCCCGACATTTGCAAACGGGAACCACGAGTTGCTGCTCTGCGAAGCCATCGGACAGAGTGCGCGGGATCGCGCCTGGGTACCGGTGCTTTGGGGCTGAGTGCGCCAGCTTCAGTGCGGCGAAGAATACTGGTAGCGCAGGCTCGGCGGCATGCGTTCCGAGCGTGATCGCGTGTTGTACTCCAACTGGTAGCCCAGATGTTCCGCGTCGGCCGGATACTCTCGACCCTCGGGATACGGATACGGCAGCAGCGAATGCCGCGGTAGCGGCTCGACAGTAAACGCGTGGGCTGCGTAGAAATCGAGATCCTTTTCGAAGCCGTCGGCGTAAAAGAAATAATCGCGAACCCATCCGGCCGGCAGCGCCGGAAGCAGCTGGGGATCAAAATCGAGCTTTAGCCCCTCGCCGGAGCCAAAGACGACAAAGCGATCGTCGGAGGCGCATAGCAGACCATACACATCGCCGTAGCGCGTGTAATTTCCAGCGGCGCGCGCGTAGGGGCCGGTCATGCTCCGCTGCGAGTACGAATAGATCGTGTCGCTCGCCGGCTTCAGACGCGTCTCGCGAGGATAGCCGACGAAATCGAGCGCCGCCCTTGCGAGAGGTACTTGCGCCACGCGCATATCCGGTGCGCCGGGTGTCTGGTCAATTCGAATTGCGTCCCAATACACTTTCAGATTGTTGACGATGCGAATCCGCCGCGTTCCGGCGGGAAGGTTGCCGGTCAGGTCTGCAACCATGGTCCGTTCGAGCCCCGCCGGAAAACCCATGTCTTCGACGACACGCGTCCACTTGCCTTGCGCATCGAGGGCTTCCACATACGGCGGAATCACTTTGATTCCCGCTTGATCCGCCGCGTACATCGAAGTCGCGGTGAAATAATCCGTGTAACCATCGATGATCAATCGCAATGGTTTTTGCCTATCCCATTCACCGAGGTCGAGTTCGATCCAGTGCAGCTTGGCGAATCCCGCAAATGGCAACGCTTCGAAACTCGTGACGTACTTGTGGTCGCGCTTGGAGATCAGCGGCAACACATCATTCCCGCGGTCGTCCCACGCGCCCATTGGCGCGTGCGCGTCGCGGCTCGCAATCACGCGGAACTCCGGAAAAGGGGGCGCGCTGACGAATCGTTCATTTGGAAAAACTTCGTACGCCGTCGGATGATCGATGGCCAGCAGCTGCACTTGGTCGAGATACACCGTTTCTTCCATCGGCTCCATGAAGCGGAAGCTGAGCAGACCGTTCCGAGCCTTCACGCTACGCGCAGGCACCTTTAAGTACTCGTCGGGATCGGGAACGTCCCTTTCCCCGGGCGCGACCCAGTGGCCCACCACGCCTGGTCCGATCATGTCCGCGATGAATTCATACTCGCGGCCATTCCACGAAAACAAAACGGGGCACGAGCTCCCGCGACGATCGAGTTCGGTGATGCTCTGCACTTTCTTGGTGGTCAGGTTTATTTCGTCCTGTGGCACGCCCGTAGGCCACAGCAGCCGCACCACTTCGGCGTTGTGCTCCGAGCCGAGGCCGGCAAGAATCGGAGCGGCGCTCTGTCCCAAATACCCCGCCGCGCCGGCCACTTCCCACTTTTGATACAGCATGCCTGCATAGAGTTCGACTTTCGTTCCGATCCCGCTCTTGTTGTCATTGAGCGCCTTGAGGTCGATGCTCATCCAGTCATGCTGATTGCCGCCTTCATTGCGCAGAACAACCGGCCCTCCGCCTAGTTGTGTCACGACTAGATCCGCATCCCCGTTTCCATCGATGTCCGCGACCGCAATCGCGCGCGGTTGATTCAGCTTGAACGCATCGAGGCGCACTTCCTTGCTGACGTCGGCCCACCCTTTGCTCCCCAGATTTCGCAGCAACCGCAGTTCCGCTCCGCCGCTCGTTTCTCCCGCGGCGATAAGATCGAGCCAGCCGTCATTGTCGTAATCGAGTGCGGCAATTCCCCAGCCGTGCTGCCACCCTAAATCGGGGAGCGCAACGCGTTCCAGTCGCTTCCCTTCCACATTCCGCCACAAGCTGATTCCCGGCGCGCCCGCGTGCGTGAAGGCCAGATCCATCCAGCCGTCTTTATTGAAGTCGAAAGCCGCTACGCCCACGGCGGGCGGCAACTTCTCCTTGTTGAAATCGATGGCGTCGAGCGGCCTGAATTCCCCTTCGCGGGGATTGAGATAGATCGCAGCTCCCGCCTGACCGCCAGCGATGACGAAGTCAATTGCGCGGTCATTGTTGAAATCGGTGGTTACAATCCCGGCGCCCGTAGCTGCAAAACCGAGCCCCGTTTGCGCGGACACATCCGTGAATGTGTTATTCCCATTGTTGCGCCAAAGAACATTGTGGGGCGGCGTGCCCGGCGCAGCTGAATCTGGCGCCGTTGTGATGTAGAGATCCAGGTCGCCATCGTGGTCATAATCCACAAAAGTCAGGCCCAAGCAGCCTTTTTCTCTGTGGATTCCCGCCGCTTGGGTCACGTCCTCGAGCTTGCCGTCTCCCTTGTTGCGAAGTAACCGGACCCCGTCACTCAAACAAACCGCCAGATCCGTATGGCCGTCATTGTCGAAGTCCCCGGCCGCACATCCGAAGCCGCTCCCGTTCAAGCGAATTCCAGTGTCTTGGGTCACATCCGCGAAGCGTCCATCGCCCAGATTGCGCAGCAATCGGCTCGCGCCGTCCGCCGCGCCGCTCACCAGAAAAAGATCCGGCTTGCCATCCCCATCGTAGTCGAACCAGCAGGCGCCGGTGCTCGGTCCGATCTCAACGCGGCTTCCACCCGCACTCCTCGACACAAACGCATTCGCTTCCGCAGTAAATCGCACCGGAATCGCCGCCGGCACATCGACAACTGAGCTCAGCGGCAGCTCCGCAAGTGAGTAGCGGCCTTGATCGCCATAGCCCGCGCCGAACGGCGCTCCGAGATGCTCCGCCGTGATTTTTTGAAAACGTGCCAAGTGTTCGCGCGCCGAAGCAGCATCGCCTTTCCGCTGAAATGCACGTGCCAGGCCGAATTCCGACGAGGCGTGAAACGGATAAAGAGCCAGCCCTTTCTGAAATGCGGCGATAGCTTGGTCATATTTCTGCAGCTGCGCGTTCAGGTAACCGACAAAATAATAGGCGTCAGGTTCGTTAGCAGCGATCTCCGTGACGTGCTGAAAAGCCACAATGCCTTTCTCCGATTCCCCGAGGTCCTTGTAGGCAAGTCCGAGGTTGTACCAAGCGTAAGCATCCTTAGGAAGCAGCTGCGCAGCGGCTTCGAGTGCCGCGCGCGCGGACTCCAACTTCTGCTGGCCGAGCAGGGAGACACCCAGGTTTAACCGGGCCACCGCAAACCTGGGGTCGGCCTGGCAGGCTTGTTCAAAATATTTTTGCGCGTCTGCGGGGCGCTGCTGATTCATGAAGGCAACGCCCAGCGTATTGAAACGATAGGCGTCCGCGATTCCGCCGCCCGACGACCCGGACTTCTTTGTGCCCGCAGACTTCTCCTGCGCAGACGGCGCGCTGGAACGCACCAATATCGCGGCACAGCAAATCAAGATTGAGCAAACTGAAATTACGCCGACTGCACGCCGCTGAGTTGAACGCATGAAAATGTTTCTTCCTGTCCGCACGGGATGCTCGAATTCTATGTACTGCCCGACCCGGCGCAATTGGAATTCTCCCGGCTGCCATTCACATCGTCAACCGTTTTTATGCGCCCCGAGTTGCGTCTTTACCCCGGATGCTTGACCTGTGCCGCATGTACGCTTACTCTCGCGCATCAAGCCATGAGCTTCTTCCCCTACTGCACGTTAGCGGAAATCACACAGCAAATTCGATCCAAGAATATCTCCCCCGTCGAGATCGTCGAACTCCATCTTAAACGCATCGAGACGCTGCAACCGAAGCTGAATGCGTTTGTCCATCTGGATGCCGAGGGAGCCCGCCAGCAGGCCCGCGCAGCGGAAAGTTCTGTTTTGCGCGGCGATCATCTCGGGCCTCTTCATGGCGTGCCACTCACCATCAAGAGTTGTATTGATGTCGCCGGTTGGCCCTGCCCCGCCGGTTCCCTTCTCCGCAAGGACTACCTTCCCAAGCAGGATGCTCCGCTTGTTTCGCGGTTGAAAGCGGCCGGCGCCATCCTCCTCGGGAATACCAACACTCCCGAATTTTTAATGGCCTACGAAGCCGACAACCTGCTCACTGGAAAAACGAGCAACCCGTGGGATTTGACACACTCCGCGGGCGGCTCGAGCGGAGGCGAAGCGGCGGCGATTTCTGCAGGGTGCTCGGCCGGCGGTGTTGGCAGCGATGGTGGCGGCTCGATTCGCGTACCTTCGCATTTTTGCGGCATTTGCGGATTAAAACCCACCCCCGGCCGCATTCCTTCCACGGGGCATTTTCCACCGGGTGTCGGGGCTTTTTCCTGGATCGGCGTTGTCGGCCCCATGGCCCGCACTATCGCGGATGTGCGTTCGCTCATCGAAGTGATGGCCGGGCCGGACGCAGGGGATGCGCTCTCCGCCCCGGTTCCCTGGCGCGCCTGCCTAGAGGATGAACTGCGCATCTTGCGCATCGGAATGCTGGAGAGCGACACGCTGGGGGTCGCAACTGCGGAGACGCGCGCGACAGTCGAGCGAGCCGCAAAATCACTCGACGAGCGAGGCTTCACCGTCGAACCTTTCCGGCTGGATGGACTCGATCGCGCGCTCGATCTTTGGTGGTTTTTCTTTGGTCCGGTGATCGGCAATTTGTTCCGGCACAGTGTCGCCGGCTATGAAGATAAAATCAGCCCAATGTTTCGCGAGTATCTCACTTACGCAACCTCTGGAGTTCCGATTACACTCAAGCAATTCACGAAAGCCTGCGCCGATCGGGATCTTCTCCGCGCCGAAATGCTGCGCCAAATGCGGGACACGCCGGTTCTGCTCTCCCCCGTTTCCACAAGTCCCGCGTTTCGTCACGGGCAGGGAAATTACCTCCCCGGCGTGGGGTACCGCGACACCATGCGGTTTTCCCAATGGCTGAACTTGACCGGCTTTCCCGGCGTCTCGGTCCCGGCCGGCGTTTCAAAGGAAGGACTGCCCATTGGTGTCCAAGTCGTCGGCCGGCCGTTTGAAGACGAACTGGTCTTGGCCATCGCAGAAGCCATCGAGCAGGGGCGCGGCCCCTGGCCAGCACCGCCCTCCCACTTTGCGTGAACAGACTTGCCTCTCACTGCGGCTGCCGAGTCAGCTCAGGGTTGGGCACTCGATCATCCTCTTGCGACTGGCGTTCCCTATTCAGCTGGCCTTCCATGTTCTTCTGCGCGGCCGCGAATTCCGAGCGCGCTTCCTTCTGCCGTCCCAGTTGCATCAGGATTCGTCCTCGCAGGAAGTGCCCTCCATGGATATCCGGTGAGAGACGCAGCGCGGTATCAATCATCTTCAAACCCCGTTCCGGCTTATGCTGTTTCTGGCAAAGTTTTGCGAGCCCAAGATATGCGCCCGCGCTCTTCGCATCCCGGTTCAGCGCTTCGCGGAATGATTTCTCCGCGTCCTCGTCCCTTTGCATGCGCGAATAGAGCACGCCGAGCTGTTCGTAATTGTCGGCGAGATCCGGTTCCAACGCGATATCGCGGCGAAACTCGGCTTCGGCCCGGCCGTTTTCACCCAGACGCATATAGGCGACACCGAGATTGAGATGCAGATAGGGAAGGTCGGGATTCCCCTCACCGGCCCGCTCCAGTTCGGCCTTGGCTTCGGCGACTTCGTAGCGGTTCAGAAATGCTTTTCCCATGATGAGATGAAATTCCGGCGTTCCTCCGCCGACAGCAATCATGCGGCTGAGGATTTTCTCGTCGAGCTCTTTTTGGCCGGACTCCACGGCGGCGATATCGATTAGGTACAGATACAACACGTCATCGGACTTTTGGGGCCACAGAGGTTCGAGAACCGTCACGGCCTCTGCGAATTTCTTCGTAAAGACCTGGCAGAGCCCCAGAAGGTAACGCGCTTGTTGCGAGTCGGGCTGGTCGCGCAAGACGGAGGAGAGTGGTGTGATGGCGGCGGCATAATTGCCGCGCCGGTACTCGACCAAACCGATGTTCAGCCGGATTCCAGCCGTGTTCGGTTCGAGTTTCTCAGCCTTCTGCAGCAGTGTGATGGCGTGGTCCCACTCTTTGCGGCGCATGGCGATGACGCCAAGATTGGCGTAGGCGGAGCCGGCACGCGCGTCGGCAGCGAGCACCTGACGAAAGGCCGCTTCTGCCGCGTCGAGGTCCCCGGACTGAAGCGCCGCTTGTCCTCTGGCGAACCATGTTTGGGGATCTATTCGCTGGTTGGCACCGGCTGGCGAGGGGCGGGAGTGCCGCTCTGAGACTCCTTCCGCTGGAGGCCTGGCACCAGCGGGCCTGGCGGCCACCACGAGGATACTGATCGCCAGCAGGCATGCCTGAGTGTGGTAGTTCAAGAATCGTGGGCGCATCGGCAATCAGTGTCCGGCAGTCCCAGCGAGATTTCAAGAAGCCTCTGCGGTTTGGCCCCGTAAAAACGCCGTCCCTTGGCTCCATTACGCCGCCACCTGCTCTATTTCAGCTCGACACAGATTCTCGGCACAAATTTCTCGCTTGACAACAATCTTTAAATACACTATTAACTCGTTTTAATAGACACCTTCGGTGCGTTGCCTGCGGTCGTCGAGTGGTGGAGGCTGTGTCCGATCAGGAGCTTACTGCGCGGGGTGACTTCAGGGGTAGCCGCTCTATCCCTGCGCGCTGGGCCCTTGCATTTCACGTCTCCCCAAATTCGAATCTTTCTTGGAGGTCTTAACGTGAAGGAAAACTCAAACCTTTCCAATCTTCGAAAGAATATTTTGGGAGTCGCGCGGCTGTGGCTCGGAGTGCTGCTCATTGTGCTGGCCCTTCCCCTCGCTTTGCCAGCGCAAGACACCGGGTATATTAGCGGCACGGTCACCGACAAGTCCAGCGCTGCCATCGTCGGAGCGAACATCGTGATTACCAGTGCAGACGGAAGCTTGACACGATCAACGGCAACCAATGCAGACGGCGCCTATGTCGTGGCTGCTCTGCCTGGTGGCACCTATAACCTTGCTGTCACGGCAAAAGGATTCCAGAAATTCTCGGCAACGAAAGTCGTGCTGGACGTGGCTCAAAAGATCCGCGTCGACGTGCAGTTGACCGTGGGCGAGATCAATGAAGTAATCGAGGTGACCGGTGAGAGCGTCGTTCAAGTCGAGACGCAGTCTTCTGAGCTGAGCGGCACCGTTACCGGCAAGCAAATTGATCAACTCGTTCTTAATGGGCGCAATTTTACTCAGCTCGTGAATCTTGTACCCGGCGTCGTCAACCAGACGGGTCAGGACGAAGGCACCGTGGGCATCTATGGCAACGTCGCTTTCAGTATGAACGGTGGCCGAACCGAGTACAACAACTGGGAACTTGACGGCGGCGATAACATGGATAACGGCAGCAATGCCACTCTGAACGTCTATCCGAATCCCGAAGCCATCGCTGAGTTCACAGTTCTCACGTCCAACTACGGCGCCCAGTACGGCCGCAACGGCTCAGGCACCGTCGAAGTCGAAACCAAGAGTGGGGGTAACAGCTTCCACGGCAGCGCCTTCGAATACCTGCGCAATGATGTGTTCAATGCCCGGCCTTGGGAATCCGGCAATGACCCGGCCCATCCCAATCCTCCGTACAAGAAGCATGATTTTGGCTACACCGTCGGTGGTCCTGTTTACATACCCAACCACTACAACGCCGACAAGAAAAAGACCTTTTTCTTCTGGTCTGAGGAATGGCGCCGCGAAAAGAATCCTTCCTCGATTCTTCAAAACGTTCCGTCTGACCTGGAACGTACTGGAGATTTCTCTGTTCTCTGCTCCCACCAGCCCGGTGATTGTCCAAATGTCCCGAACCCTGCTGCCGTACCCATCGATCCTGTGGCTAGTGCGCTCCTTGGTCTCATTCCCAAAGCCAACACGACGAAGGGCCTTTTCGACGACGGAACAGCGATTCCAGCCGTCTCGCAGATTATCTCGACGCCCACAACTTGGCGCGAAGAGCTGGTTCGCATCGATCACAACCTCACGAACAATTATCGCCTCACGTTTCGCTACATTCATGATTCCTGGCAAACCGAGGTGCCGAACCCGCTCTGGGGCGTTGGCGCTTCCAATTTCCAGGACATCCACACCAAATTTGTGGGCCCTGGGACAAGCTTCGTCGCACGTCTCAACGCCAACATTTCCCCCACACTGCTCAATGAATTCGTTGCCAGTTATACGGGAGACCACATCTTCCTGACAGCCGTCGGCCCAGGCTCTGAGACTACGCTACCGGCGGGCTTCGCGATGGGCTCCATTTTCGGTAATGGTTTTGGCGGAAAGCTTCCTTCGATTGCTCTGGGGAACAACACCGCTTATGGAGGTGGCGACGGTCTTGCTCAAGACACCGGGTATTTCCCCTGGAACAACGCCAATCCTACGTTTACCTATCGGGATAACCTAACCAAAATTCTCGGTAACCATACGATGACGTTTGGAGCCTATTTGGTGTTTGCTCAGAAAAACGAGCAAAGCTCTGCGAACCTGCAGGGCATCCTCACATTCGATTCCAGCAATTCTACGGTCAGCACGGGAAACGCCTTCGCTGACTTGCTGCTAGGAAACATCGCGCAATACCAACAGTGGAATCTCGAGCCCAAGTATTACAACCGCTACAGAATTGTTGAACCCTATTTCCAGGACGACTGGAAAGTCACCAAACGTCTGACCCTCAACCTTGGTCTCCGGCTCAGCCTCTACGGAACTTACCGAGAGCGGTACAGACATGCTTTTAATTTTGATCCGAGTGCCTTCACTACCGCCAACGCGCCCATCATCGATGCCGACGGTTCGGTCACTACATTCGCGGGCTCGTTTGAGCCAGGTACCGGCAATCCGTTTAGCGGCATCGTCCAATGCGGCGGCGCAGGCGGGACTTTCCCTGTGGATGGATTCCCCAATGCCACTGCTGGCTCCAGTTCGAACGCCGGCTGCGTCAAGGGGCATCTCTTCAACCCGGCTCCGCGGATCGGCTTCGCTTTCGATCCCAAGGGTGACGGCAAGATGGCTATCCGCGGCGGCTATGGCATCTTCTTCGAACACACCAACGGCAACGAGGGCAACACCGAGTCACTCGAAGGCTCTGCCCCATTCGCGCTCAATGCATCGCAATTTAACATCACTGGCTACGGGAACATTGGTGGCAGCGGCGGGGTTGTTCCCTTCTTTCCGCTCTCCGTGAATTCCATCCCCAGTAAGGCCATCTGGCCATACGTACAGCAGTGGCACCTAGACGTTCAGAGGGAATTGCCCGGGCACTTCGTGGCGACTCTCTCTTACGTGGGCAGCAAAGGGACGCACCTAACGCTGCAACGAAATATTAATCAGCTGCACCCCATCGCTGCCTCGGCAAATCCCTACGCGGCAGGCGAGCCCATCATCGTGCAGGATCCCAATAACCCTACGGCGCCCTTTAATACTGTCTGCCCGGATGTCTTGCTGAGTGGTGGCACGGTAAACGGCCAGCCTGTCTCTGGCCAGGTGGCTGCAAATCTCAGCGTTGCTTGTGGCAATGACCCCAACCCCGAACGGCCACTCACTGGGTTCGGCAACATCACTCGGCTCGAGGATACGGCCAATTCGATCTATCATGCCCTGCAATTCTCGGCGCGGCGTACGCTCGGCGATCTCCAGCTAAGCGTCGCCTACACCTACAGCCATTCCATTGACGATTCCTCCGACCGCTATGACGGCGCGTTCGTGGATTCTTACGACACCGCCGTCAATCGCGCCAGCTCGAGTTTCGATCAACGCCACAATCTTGCTGTCAGCTACGTTTACGCCTTGCCGCTTTTCAAGGGCAGCAACCTGCAGAACAAACTCTTCGGGGGCTGGCAGATCTCGGGGATCACTATCGCCCAGACCGGCAACCCCTTCAGCGTCACGAATGGAACGGACTTTGGCGACAGTGCTGGGGTTGGCAACGGCGTTGGCACGGGCTCCCGCCCCGACATAGTCGGAAACCCGCATATCTCAAGAACCGAGGTACCCGGTGTGTTCGGGCCGCTCTTCTTTGATCCAGCGGCCTTTGCAACACCCCGGGGCCTGACCTTCGGCAATGTCGGGCGTAACACTTTGTACTCCCCGGGCCGCTTGAACTTCGACTTCGGTTTGTTTAAACGTTTCCCGATCGGAGAACACAAGGCGTTCGATTTCCGCTGGGAGAACTACAACCTTTTCAACCATACGCAATTTACGGGTATCGATTCTTCTCTGGGATCTTCGACCTTCCTCCATGCGACTGGTGCCCATGCTCCGCGCCGCATGCAGTTCGGTCTGCGGTTCCAGTTTTAACAACCTTTAGTCCAGAAGGGCGGCGTCTTAAAGAACGCCGCCCTCTCTTTTTCAAGTCATCGCGGGCACTCGGCGAAACGCGCGCCCGCACGTTGCGGGCATCAGCAGTAAGCAAGAGCAACGATTGCGCAATTCACCAGTCCCGCTGGCAGCATTGATTCTACCGGTATTTTTAGAATCATCAGCGGTGCCGCGATCCTCGCATCATGCAGGTCGCGGCGAAGTTCCGTTTATAGCGCAAACAACTAGGCTAAGAAGGGCGGCACCTGAAAAGCCACGGTCCTTTCCTTTCTCTGCGAATCTCGGTTCCCTTTTCTCCCGGAAGGAGTAAAATGCGGCTCATGAATCGACGCACATTTATCGGTACTTCCATCGCAGCCGCTCTTACGGCCTCACGCACTTCCTTGGCTGCGGACACCGCACATCATATTGACCGCGTCGGAGTGCAGCTCTACACCGTACGCAACGCCATGAAGTCCGACTTCGAAGGCACCATTGCGAAAGTCGCTGCCACTGGCTACAAGGAAGTCGAATTCGCCGGCTACTTCGACCATTCTCCGAAAGACGTTCGCGCGATCCTCGATAAGAACGGCTTAGCCTCGCCTTCGTGCCACGTGGGCTATGACGTCGTCGAGAAAAAGTGGTCCGAAACTCTGGACGCCGCAAAAATCGTCGGGCACGGCTACATCATTTGCCCGTGGATTGACGAGAAGCAGCGCAAGGAACCGGACGGCTGGAAGCGCGCCGCGGATCTGTTCAATCGTGCCGGCGAAGCCAGCAAGAAGGCAGGCATCCAGTTCGGCTACCACAATCACTCATTCGAATTCGATCCCGCCGATTCGCTCGGCGGCAAACTGCCTTACGATTTCCTCCTCGCCGAGACGGATCCCCAACTGGTCGCCATGGAAATGGATCTCTGCTGGATCAGTGTCGCCGGCCAGGATCCTCTGGCCTATTTCGAAAAGCATTCCGGCCGTTTCCCTCTAGTTCACGTAAAAGACTGGGTGAAGGACGCCTCCTCTTCGAGCGGATACCAGGGCGCGATGGGTCAGTCCGTCAAATATGGCGGTCGCATGGCGGATGTCGGGCGAGGTTCCATCAACTGGCAAAATCTTTTCGCGCACTCCGGTAAGGCCGGAATTAAACATTATTTCGTCGAAAACGACGACCCGAAATCCGCCTTCGACGACATCAAGATCAGCTACGACTATCTTCACAACTTGCAGTTTTGATTTTCTTCGTAGGGGCTCCGACCGGTCGGAGCCCCCTGCTTGGTTGATCTTTCCGAGGAGAAACGCGCCATGAATCCGCGCAAATGGGTAACAACGCTGATGGTCGTCTCGGTCTCGACTCTGCTCGGGTTTGCCGCCGCGCGGCCGCAAGCTCCGGCCTGGAAGCCGCTATTCGACGGCAAGGATCTCAGCGGCTGGAAACACGTCGGGCCCGGCAACATGACCGTGGAAGACGGACTCATTCGCACGCACGGCGGCATGGGACTTCTGTACTGGACCGGCGGCAAGCTCTCCAATTGCCGCATCCGCGTGGTCTACAAGATGCGCGACTTTAACGATAATTCCGGCGTCTTCATTCGCATCCCCATTGAACCGCGCGAGGAATGGATGCCTGTGCACTACGGCTACGAAGTCCAGATTGACAACCACCCCGAAACGTCCAATGAAGACGACTATCACATCACTGGCACGCTCTATTCGCTGACCAAGCCTCTCGCCAAGCCTGGTAAACCCGGTCCAGAGTGGAATACCATGGTCATCACGCTCGATGGTCCGCGCACCATCGTCGTCCTTAACGATGTCACGGTCACCGACTACACCGAAGGCCAGCCCGTTCCTGAGCGCAAATTCAATTTCGAGCCGCAGCATGGCCCTCGCCCCAACGAGGGCCACATCGGCCTGCAGAATCACAGTGACAACGACATCGTCTTTTTCAAGGAAGTAAGCGTTCAGCCGTTGAAATAGTCTTGGAGTTCAGCAGCTCGGCTGCCACTTTTTCGGTCACTCTCCGTTTCACAGCCTAACTGAACGGAGTAGAACGAACGGTCTGGTTCCAACTCTTTGCGTCTGACGGTCAACTGAAAACTGTTAACTCTCTCAAGGAGCGCACTATGAAAAAAGATCTTTCCCGCCGTCAATTTCTCCATCGCACCGCCGGCGCCGCTGGCGCCCTCGCGGCTTCGTCGGCGATTTTTCTGGAGCCGGAGCACATCCCGCTGCCGATGCAATCCATGGCGCCGAGCGACCGTCTACGTTTCGGCATCATCGGCATCGGCATGCAGGGTTCCGGCCTGCTCCGCGATGCCATTCAATTGCCTGGGGTCGAATGCGTCGCCGCTTGCGACCTCTACGACGGCCGCCACACTCTCGCCCAGGAAATTGTCGGCAAGAAAATCTCTACCACACGCCGTTACAAGGATCTCCTGGATAACAAAGAAATCGACTGCCTCATCGCCGCCGTCCCCGACCATTGGCACAAGCAAGTCGTCGTTGACGCCGTCAGTGCTGGGAAAGACATCTACTGCGAGAAGCCCATGTCCCATTCGGCTGCCGACGGTGTCGCCATGGTCGCCGCCGCGCAAAAAACCGGACGCGTCGTGCAGATCGGTTCGCAGCGCGTCAGCTCCGTCATCTGCGCCAAAGCCAAAGAGCTTCTCGCCAACGGCATCGTCGGCACTCTCACTCTCGTCGAAGCCTCGCTCGGCCGGAACGATCCGACGGGCGCGTGGGAATATCCGCCGCCGCCCGATCTCTCGCTCAGCAATTTTGATTGGGGCACCTGGCAAGGCGACGCCACCAAGCGACCCTGGGATCCGGACACCTCTCCCAAATATTTCGCGCGCTGGCGCTGCTGGAAGGAATACGGCACTGGCCTCGCCGGTGATCTTCTGGTCCATCTCGTCAGCGGGATGATCTTCATGCTCGGTTGGAACGAGCCGCCCAAGCGCGCCATGGCCCTTGGCGATATCCTTCGCTTCAAAGACGGACGCAACATGCCCGACGTTCATTGCACGCTCTTCGACTACGGTCGCGCTCCGGTTTATCTGCGCCTCAATCTAGGTTGCGATACGCCGGAAATTTACCGCTTCCAGGGCTCCAAAGGCATCCTCGAAGTCACCGAATACGCCATCAACTACTTCCCACAATCCGGCGAAGACGAGTCACCCAGCTATTACGTCTCAGGCTATCCGGGCGCATTGCGCGAAGTCTATCTCAAGAAATGGCACGAGGAGCACGATCCCAAGCCCGGCAAGGAACCCATCACCGAGGGCTTCCACTATCGCGGCGCTTCCTGGGACGAAGAAAAACCTCACCTGTGGAGATTTTTCCAAGGCGCGCGCAACCATCAGCAAGTCACCGAAGACACTGTCTTCGGTCACCAGGCCGCGCTGGCCTGCCACATGGCCAACGAATCCTATTTCCGCAAGAGCGCCGTCGATTGGGACGCGGCCTCCAACACGATCAAGTCGTAGGGCGTCTTCAGGTCGTCCACTTCTTATATAGGGAACAATTCCGCCTTCGGAGATTCCTGTGCGCGCGCCGCAAGGCTAAAGAGCCATACCGAACCCCATCAACAGGAAAAGCCGCTGGATCATGATTTCTTCTCCTCGATGGAAGCCCAGGTTGGAACGCAGATACCTGACAAGCGTAAGAGGGACGTTACGTGATCTGAATTCGCCGCGCTGCAGAAGGCGAATCGCGCTCTCGATTCAAGCCTGGTTTGGAATTCCAGTTCTTCTCCTTCGGCGCGCCGCCTGCCGGATCGCCGCTACGGCGACAAGACCGACAAGCGCACTCAGCATGCGATGTGACTCGGCCCATGCCTCCGGCACTAACCATGCCTGCGCCGCCACATCCTTCGCGCTTCGTGATGGCATCTTTGGTTCCATGTCGTACAGTATCGCCTGAATGCTTTGTTCCAATCGTTCGGTGGACCCATAGACGTTTCGCAGCACAATGATCACGTCGTCCTGCTCCGGATAGCGGAGGATCCAGGAAAAATAATTTCCCGGCATGTCGCCACGCATTTCCTCGAGCGTGGTGCCCGCTCCTAGCTCGCCTGGCGCCATTTTCGTCACGAACCATCCATATCCCCAATGGTTCATTCCCGGCTTGAACATCTGATCGCGGATTTCCTTGGGCACGGAGCCGCCCTCAGACAGAGCCTGGCTCCAGCGAAACAAATCCTCGACCGTGGAGTAGATGGCCCCGGCGGCAAAGATGTGACCGCGGTCTTCATAGGGGCCCGGCGTATACCTTGGTCCTGCGTGGCGCACGTATCCTGAAGCGCCCCCCAGCTGCACCAAGTCGTTGCGATCCATGCCGGTGTCCTTCATTGCCAGCGGCTCCAGCAGTCTCTCGTGCAGCAGATCGCCGAAGGACTTCCCCGTGACGCGTTCGAGAATCAGTCCGAGCAGGTCGTACCCGCAGTTGCTGTACTCCCATTTCGTTCCGGGTTCGTTCAAGAGATTTTGCTGGCAAAACTTTTCCGCAAACGGCTGCGCTTCGTAGCGCCGGCCCGCCGCTTCTGATGGTGAAAATTCCGGCATGTCGAAGTCTGACGGCAAGCCAGCCGTGTGATGCAGCACTTGCTCGATCGTCATGCGCTCTCCGGTGTCCTTGCGATACCAGGGCAGATAGTCCGAAACCCTGCCCTCCAGCCGGATTCTGCCTTTCGCCACCTGTTTCAGCACCAGCACGGCCGTGAACTGCTTCGTCAGGGAAGCGATGCCGAACTTCGTGCGCGGCGTGTTCGGCACATGCAATTCCATGCTGGTTTCGCCGACGCCTTTTTCATAGATGATCTTGCCCTGCTCCGCCACCAGCACCGCGCCGTTCAAGTATCCGTACTTGGCGTAGCGCGCTCAGCACCCAAGCAATTCTTTGACCCTGGTTACTTCGCGCAGTGCTTTTCCAGAAAACGGAACACATCATCAGCCCACACGGAGCTTCCCAGGTACGCGAAGCTATGGGCCTCCCGAGCGGATTTGCCGAACGAGGGATAGATCTTCATCTCGAATACCTTGCCGGCGTCTTTCATGGCCTGCGAAAGAGTCACCGCCGCAGTAATCTCGTCGCCGATATACGGACCCGCCGACGCGCCGAGCCCTTGAGCACGCCGGTACGGTGCAAGGAGCACTCATCCACGGCCCGCAAGCACCGGTCCAAGGGCCTCGAAGGCCGCGCTGCTGAGCATTCCTGGAGCGCTGCTGTGGTTGTAAACGACTGCAGCAAAAGGTCCCGTTCCTTGAGGCTTGTACAGCACTCCATAGAGCGCGAGCTGTCCACTGGGAAACGTGGCCACCTCCTCTGCTAACAAAAGCAGCCGAGACACGAGCAATACGCCCACAAACAAGGAAAGCCGCGTCCCGGCGCTCCGCATCATCGAGGGGTTTCTAGGTCAAGCCAACCCTTTGAAACAACCTGTGAGAAAATAAAACACGGCACTTGCTTGGCAAAAAAGATGAGCGTGGCGCCTATTACGGCTCGTTTTTGAGAAGGAACTTGTGATGAGCGGAACCGCACCAGGTGGGGTTCGACTTTTCAACAGATTTCCACAACTCCTTCGAAATCCAGCGCTCCCCTAAGTCATTTAGAATCAGCACTTATAAGAAACGCGAGTGTTGCGGTTAACCAGATTTCCGAAGAAGGAATTCCGTCCCCAGGAGCATGGCGCTAGAGGGATCCACCTCTAGTGGCACAGCCATTCCTCATGTTTCTTTGGAGAGATCACATCTTACGGGTCAGACCGTGCTGAAGACAGCCCTCAGTCCGGCACAGATGGGCAGCCGGGGAATTCGCGGACCGACGTGTTGCCGATGTAGCCAAGGTCGGCGATACCGATCTTGCTAGTGTAGAAGCCGTCGCAGGTAAGGCGGCGCAGAAACGAGAAGAAAGCCACGCCCTGGCTGAGCGCAGCATCCTGCTTCGCGTTTTTCCGGAAGGCGATGAGATCCAGAACTTCTTTCTTCTGTTCCGGCGTGCACTCCGCAAAGACGTTGGCGTGACGGTCGGTGCAGAAACCATCGAGCCAGAAGAGCCCGCCGCCGAGCTTCAATTGATATTCGGGGTTCTCGCTGGTGAGCAGGTCAATGAATTCCGGCGCGCCGGCCTCGACCGCGCCGCCGGATTTTTCGTCCTTGGGAATGATGAAGTCGCACAAAGCGATCAGCGTGGCGTAGTGCGGGACGGAAAAATATTTCGGAGTATATTTCCCTGCCGGCGCCGCAGCTTTCTCTTTGTGCACCATCTGGTGGATGTACTCGGCGGCCTTCGCCGGAATCACCTGCAGCACCGACCCACCCACCGCTCCTACCGTCAGCGTCCTCAAGATATCGCGTCGTGTTATGCCTTCATTCGCCATGTCCTGCCCGCTCCTTCTTCTCTCTTCGTCTCTGTTCTTGGCTTCTCATCTCTGCGAGCTCTGCGCCTCGAGGTTATTTTCTCTTCTTCTTCGATTCCCGACGCTACAAGTTGCCTTTCTTGGCCTCCTCCAAAAGATACTCGGAAGCGCGCCAGGCGAGCGCCATGATTGTCAGCGTCGGATTTTTGTCCGGATTGGTCACCAACGGCGCGCCATCGGTGACAAACAAATTCTTCACGTCGTGGGCCTGGCAAAAGCCGTTGAGCACGGAGGTCTTCGGATCGGCACCCATGCGGGCGGTGCCAACTTCATGAATGATTTTTCCACCCGCCTGAATGCCGAATGGATACTCCCCGTGGATGGAACTTTTGGTCCGGTATTCGCCGCCCATGGCTTCAACAATGGCGCGGAAGGTTTCCTGCATATCCTTAGCCTGGAGCAACTCGTAATCGGTCCATCTGAAGTGGAAGCGCAGCACGGGAATTCCCCACTGGTCCACGACGTCAGGATCGATCTCGCAGTAGGTATCCGGATTGGGCAGCATTTCGCCGCGGCCAGAGAAGCCGATGTATGTGCCATAAACCTGGCGGGCGCGCTGCTTCAGCTTCGCGCCGTAACCCTCTTCGTCGTGACAGAGTCCATCAAACATGCCCACGCCGGGCATGTTCGGGCCACCCCCGAATTCGATGTGGTAGCCGCGCGGGAAATCGTTCTTGCGGTCAAATTTCCACCATGGTACGTACATGTGCATTCCGCCGACGCCGTCGTGATTGTGCGGTGGAATTTTCTCCAGTGCAGGGATGTGGCCGTGGCCGTCACTACCGACGGAGTCGGTGAGATATCTGCCGACGGTGCCGGAGGAGTTAGCGATACCGTTTGGAAAGGCGGAGGATTTGGAGTTCAGCAAGAGGCGCGCGGATTCGCAGGCGCTTGCGGCCACGACAATCGCGCGCGCGTTTACGCGCTTTTCCGAACGCGTCGCTTTATCAACGTAGGAGACGCCCTCGGCTGTGCCGTCTTTACTGACAAGAATCTCGCGAGCCATCGCCCCGGTAATCAGCGTCAGCTTCCCCGTTTTCAGGGCCGGAGGAAGCAGGACCTGGCTCGAGCTGAAATTCGACGCGGTGGTGCAGCCGCGCCCACATTGGCCGCAGTAGTGACATGGCAGTCTGCCATTCACCGATTTCGTCAAAATCGCGAGCCGCGCCGGAATGCAAGTAATGTTGAGCTTGTCACACGCCTTCTTGACCAGGATGTCTGTACAGCGCGGCTTAGGCGGCGGGAGAAAAACACCATCGGGCGCGCTCGAAACATTTTCTTTCGTTCCAAATACGCCAATGTAAGCCTCGGTCTTGTCGTAATAGGGCGCGAGGTCTTCATAGGTAATCGGCCAGTCGTCGCCGAGACCGTCGCGCGAGCCAGATTTGAAGTCGATGGGAGCAAAGCGCAAGGCAATGCGACCCCAATGATTGGTACGGCCGCCGACGATGCGCGAACGGAACCACTGGAAATTTGCGCCCGGCGCCGAGGTATAGGGCTCACCATCAATCTCCCAGGCCCCGTTGGGCGCGAGGAACTCGCTGAAATTCTCCCGCGCGGTTCCACCCACCCCGGCGCCGCGGTGCGGCAATTCGTACGGCCACATGAGCATCTTGAAATCTTTTTCGGGAGTGACGTTCGGCCCGGCTTCTAGCAGGGCGCAGTTCAGGCCGCCCTCGGTGAGAATCTTCGCCGCCATGCCTCCGCCGGCGCCGGAGCCGATGATGCATACATCGTACTGTTTTGGAGACCTAATTACTTGGGACATTCGACGCTTTCTCCTTACAGATTGTTCTTCTTAATTTCAGAAACGGCGAAATCACAAGCGCGCGCGGTCAACGCCATGTAGGTAAGCGAAGGGTTAACGCAGGAGGAAGACGCCATGCAAGCGCCATCGGTGAGAAATACATTCTTCGCCTCGTGCGCTTGATTGTGCTCGTTGAGTACGGAAGTTTTCGGATCGCGGCCCATCCGCGCCGTGCCCATTTCGTGGATGGCCAGACCAGGCGGACTGATTTTCTGCCTAACGTCGATGCCCTTGGCGCCGGCGGCGGCCAGCATCTCCGCAGCCTGGCTGGCAATATCCTTGGACATGGCCCGTTCGTTGTCGCTCCAATCGCAGTGAATTTTCAGTGTGGGGATGCCCCAGGCGTCGAGTTTTTCCTTGTCGACTTCGACGTAATTGTTGTGATTGGGCAGGCACTCGCCGAAACCGCCG